>Ga0302278_10005884_pt1 | contig 11947 bp, 12 predicted proteins | sample III_Bog_N3_2_FD_194543 | JGI IMG/M metagenome (GOLD analysis project Ga0302278, IMG submission 194543) | Peat permafrost microbial communities from Stordalen Mire near Abisko, Sweden - III_Bog_N3_2 | ecosystem: Environmental > Terrestrial > Soil > Wetlands > Peat | place: Sweden: Abisko... | reverse complement strand
CTCATTCGGAACCGATATGACTACCCGCGTTTCAGTTTGATCTTTCAGCCAACGCTTTGCTAGCGATACCAATGATCCTGGCGGGTTATCGTGATCTTTCTGAAGATCATCCCATGCCAACGCGCCGCCTAAAATGACGACGATATCGTCGTCATTTGGAGAGCCAACAAGGTCCAAGGTTTTCTCTATACCATTGACCAGCAAAAGCTCGTCTTCGACATAGAGCCCTTCGGGCCAGTATTTAGGGTCTTTCGACCCTATAAAGGATTTGAAATCGTAACCCGACATTTTTATGGGCATTAAATGGTATCCTCCCAAGAAGCCGCATCTTCGCGTAGACGGGCCTCTTCCTCGAACTCCGTTTCCGCATCTTCGGTCGCGCAAATGATCGCATCAATCTTGGCGCGGAATATGTGCTCCGGAAGCGTCTGACCAGTGTCCCGCACTTCGCGCAGCGCGATCCTGATTTCTCGCAGGTTCATACCTCGCAATCCTCGGTTTCCTCGTCATCGACCTCGCCAAGGCCCTCGCACTTGATGCAGCCGTAGGTCCGCAACGGCCATTTACCGGTATCGTCGTGGATATTGCAGGCGTCAGAATAGGACATATGGCCCGTACCGTCACAACGATCGCAAGAGATGCTTTTGATCATGTCGGACTCCCCTTTGCTGTGTTGGGGATTATTCTCCCCAAATCTGGCAATGTCAATCAGCAAGTAGGAGCAACAAAAGTTCTTTTTCGTCCTCGGCGATCAATGCCGATTCGATGCTACCCGATACATCAATCTGGAAAATCGTCGCTTCGCCGGCTAGGGCAGTCAGAGGGATGCGCACCAGTGGCGCGGCTATTGGGTGAGTTTTGACCCGTTTGCGCGGCGGTTTCCCGCTTCTTCTCAGGCTTCCGGACAACTCGAATAGCGGAAACTCAATTTGCCCATCAATCAGGGTATTGTCGGGCCAGAGACCAACAGCCGGCGCCCCTACTACGGTGCCGGGGACGTACCTGCCCGATACAGAATCAGCCGCATGTGCAGCCTCGGTAACCCCTACCGCGTAAATATTGCCAATCGTTGCATGATCTTGCGCATTAACCGATTCGGATATCGCCCCGAGAATTTTGATATGGGATGTCGGGGCATCTACCGCGGTGGCCGCCTCGGTGATTGCGGAGGCATCTACGACGCGCGCCGTGGGAAAGTCCTGGCTAGTTGTCGCCTCGGAGACTGAGACAACTTCTTTCTCGTGCGCCGTGTCTGTGTCCGATGCGGTAGCTGCCTCGGTGACAGCCGCGCCGCCTATGAGCTTCGCCGATAGGCTGTCAGATGCCGCCGCCGCCTCAGTAACCGTTCTAGGGAATTTGGCGGTATCCGAAACTGTGTCGGTTGCCGACGCTGCCTCGGTTATTGTGCGTGGAAATTTAGCCGTGTCGGAAACAACATCGGAGGCTGATGCTGTTTCGGAGATTGCCCGCGAGAATTTGACGGTATCGGTAGTCGTATCCGCAGCGCTTGCCGCTTCGGTTATCGAGACAGCAAGCTTGGCTAGATCCAAAACCGTATCAGCCGCAGACGCGGCCTCGGTGACACTCTTGGCGTAAACATTCGGGGTAGTCGTCGCGGTAGAAGACACTAACGACGGATCAACCCACCCGGCCGGCGTATTCGTCGGGTCGAACCAACTCTTGAGGTTAAGGGCCGGATCGCCGACGAACTTGAAGGTCATGGCTACCCGCTATTTGCGCGCCTCACTCGCAGGAAAAGAACAGTGGCATATAACGGATTGAGACCAGCTACACTCCACTACTCGTTTTACTGCGGTCCGCTATTCCGCCCTGCATTCGCCGGATGGAAAATTGATGGTGCCGGTCGCTGATGGCGCGGCCGTTAGATTCAGGGTGCCCGCTGTGCTGGTATAGGCATCGACGTCGAGCTGAACCTCGTATTGCGCGGTCGTGGTGTTGACCGTCGTCGGCGTGGTCGGCTGCTGGGTGGCCACGGCCGTGACAACCGGCGCATAGATCATGTTGGCCGCGCCCGCCGTCGCCGTGGTGGCGTCATAGGACATGCGCGAATGAAACAGCGTCATCGTGCCGCTGTAGGTCCATTTGAACTCTACGCCGACGCTGGTCGCGCTGGCACCGTAGGTGAAATCGCAGTGGATGTTCTTGAACTCCGTCGCGTTAAGCGCGAACTGCATGGTCCGAGTGCCATCGGAGACGTTGGTATAGCTGCTGGCCGTGCCGCTCGATGTGTAGGTGCTGAGCAGCGGAATAATGTTGTAGGGCCGGGTGACTAGGTGGTTGCTGTAGTCGATTGTCAGCGGGTAGCCGGTCGGCGTCTGGGCATTGGCAGCGCCATAGGCGATGTAATACGAACCTATCGATAGAACGCCGCCATCACCGCCAATGCCGGTCTGCGCCGTCGCGCCATTGATGCCCCACAGCCAGTTTCCACTGGGCGTCGTGCCGTGATCGACGTTGCACGTCACTAACGATGAGTAGAAACAACCCTGAATCCGGAAGTTAGGGTTGGCATCAGTCGAATTTTGAAACGCCTCATAGCCGTACGTATAGCCGCCCTGTGTTGCGTTGGTGCCGAACGACCAAGCGCCGGTAGGCGTTACGCGACCTAGGAAAATATGCTGCGTGACCATCTGGTACATTGCCAGCGCGCACAGGTCCGACTCGTGGGTCAGATCGGATTGCAGACACCCCATCGCGTAGGATTGCGCCGGGGTGATCGGTCCGATCACATCCTGGAAATCGAGATAGTCAGACGGCAGCGGGTTCGAGAGCGAATTTGCATTCGTCAATGCCGTTGGCCGTAGGCTGGTATTGGTCGATCCCGTACCGGTCCAGACATATTCGTTGGCGACCAGGGTGGACGATCCGAGCGCCTGCTCGTGGTTGAGCACGTAGTCCATATTTGTCGTGTAGTTCGCCGCGCTCACGTTGCCGGCCTGATCGTTGACGCCGAGCGACCAAATTTCGAGCGCGTGGGCACCGGACAGGAGATCGTTGAAGCCCAGGTTTTGCGTGGTGTTGGCACCAAAGAAATAACTGTTTGCGGCACCGACGCTTTCATTGTGGATGACGAGGCCGTAATTAGCGGAAGTGTATTGCAATTCCAGGCCGTAGAATTGCCCGGCCCCCGTCGCGGTCATCACGATCTGAGCCGATGTCGTCCCAGCCGGATTGTTGAATGTGACCTCGTTGACCGATGCCGACCCCGTCGAGGCGCAGATGTTGCCGACGCTAGTGCCGCCGATAGTGACGGCAATCGTGGCGCTAGAGGACCCCTGGCCGCAATAAAATCGCGCCGCGTAGAACGTGTGGCCGGCTGGATAGGTTATCGTCGCGCCCGCCGACATCGAGCAGATCGAGCCTCCGGTCAGAGCGCCGGTCGCTTGGCTCGGACCGACTTGGTTACCGTTGGAGATCGTTCCGGTCGATGTATACGGCCCCTGAAGCTCGAACGCGGCCGATATGACCGTACCGATGCAGGGCTGGATGCCGTTGCCATAGATCGGGATGCCCGCCTGTGTCGCCGCTTGCAGCAGCAGCGACGGCCAGCGGTTGCCCGCGTATTGCGGTCCGTAGGTTGAGCATCCCGGATCAGTCTGGTAGCAGGAGGCGATGCTGTCGCCGTGGATGCGGACACCAACCACGGTCGTATAGACCTTGCGCAGCCACGCATACCAAGCGTCGAGCGCCGGACCGCCGGTAGCCGTAGCAGTTGACAGGCCGTTGTTGCGAGTCCCGCTATCCAGCACCCAGCAATGAGAGGAGCACGGCACCGCCGCCGCCGTCGAATATTCCAATTGGTATCCTTGCGCCGCCGCTCCGTTGCCGACATCCGCAGGCAGCAGGTTTGACAGGCCGTTGCCGACGATCGAATAGGCGGTCGTGCCGTTGACGTTGAGCGTCGGCGTCGTTGTAGTGTTGGCTACATCGTTCGTGCCCGGCAGCCAGAATATTTGGTCGCCATTGGCCGGCGTGAAGCTAGGCGATGTCGAGCAGGTATAGGCCGTGCTAGATGATGACCCGGTTGTACTCGTGCATCCAAGTGACGAGGATATCTGATGCGGTGGAATGCCGGTGACGTTGGTCGCCGTCATGGTCGGTGTGGTTGTGGCGGAAAATGTCCCGCTTGAGGCTTGGATAACCCCGGTCGATGCTGAGAAATTCTGCCCAGTGCCGCCCCATTGTGGGCCTACCGACGTAGCCTGCCATGTGCCCGTCGACAGCGTTCCAACCGATGTCAGCGATGATGAAACGATGCCGGATGGCAGCGCCGTCCCGGTCAGTCCGCTTGCCGGGATCGATGGCGTTCCGCCGAGGGTGTAGGTGCCAGTAAACGTTCCCGCAAAAGCTGGCGCTGTTGCCGACAAGTCGCCGCTGTTGAATGTTTGAACGTTGGTCCACGTATTCGCGTGGCCGAGCGCGATTGATGCCACCACCGCGCCCGTAGTCGGGCTTATAGTCAGTGTGCCATCCGCGTTTGATACGCTCGATATAGCGCCGGCCGATATCGTGTTGCAGCCGAAACCGGTGCCGCTAGTCCAAATCAGGGCGTTATTCGCCGCGGAGCAGGAGGGAACAGATTGCCCGGATGGTGTCGTGGCCGTCAGGGCTCCCAAAATCTGATTTGCGGAAAGCGCAGGAAGTGCCGTGTAAACCAAGCCTGTCAGGTTGGTGCCGTTGCCGCTTGAAGGCGTACCAAGGGCACCGCCGTTGATCACGGGAGCCCCGGCCGAACCGACTGCCACGCCCAACGCCGTAGCAACGCCCGTCCCGAGCCCCGTGATGCTCCCGATCGCCGGAGCGCATGTGGAGGCCGATGCCGCGGTGATCAGGCCCTTGGCGTTTACGGTAAATGCCGGGCATGACGTAGACGACCCGAACGAGCCAACGTTGCCGTTTACCGTCGCTAGGGTGGTCGCCAATGCGCCGGCCGATGTCGTGATGTCTCCGGTCAGGGCGGGGAATTGACCCGCCTGTAGCGCCCCCGTGAGGCTCGTAGTGGGCAGCGCGGTAGCATTGGTCAGATTCAGTGATGTCGGAGTGCCGAACGCTCCCGAGTACGTCACAAACCCGCTCGCGGCGTTGATTGGATTCTGGAATGCGCTTGCAACCCCGGTGCCCGGTGTTGCGCTACCGAATCGCAGGCTGCCGGCATTGGTTTGAAAATCGCCGCTGTTGCCGGCCGGCGTGCCTTGGGCGAACGCCGGCCCGGCCGCGAGCGAAAACAGAACCGCTAGAACTTTTCTCATGCTCATCATGATTATGCCGCCTCGGCTATCCATCCCAAGCTGGTATCGACCCATGATTGAACGCCGCCCTTGGTGTAGACTAGATTGTTGCCCGTGATGCTGCCTGTGGCCGGCGTCGCCGTGATGTTGTTCGTCTGCGCGGTCTGCGCTACGTCGATGATCGTAAACCGATTGTTTGTCCCCGCAGATGTCGGCATGGTCGATGTCTTGGCCCCGGCCGTCGCGCTGTTCCATAGCACAAGACAATTTCCGGAGCTCATCGTAGTCGGCCCCGCGTCGGTCGTCCCGCTCGCTACGGTCCGCACCTGCGCATAGGCCGCTGCCGGCAACGCGGTAGTTTGCAGGGTCTTGATGGATCCGGTCTTGTCGTAGGTTTGCCAGCCGTTCTGATCGGTCATCATGCAGGACTCGCCGGCCGCGAGCGAGGCGCTGTAGACCGTGCTCGTATTCGTCCCGTCATTGTGCTGCACGGTGATCTGATTCGAGACCGTGGCCGACGTGTTGACCACAATCAGCTTTTGCACGCTGCGAGCTACGGTGAGCGTTAGCGTGCCGCTGCCGTTGGTGGAGCTAGCCGATAGCTGATAGGTGCCCGCGCCGCCGGCCGTGCCTGTTAGCTGCGATAGGATGTAGAGACCGAAGCCGATGCCCGTGGCCGACAGTGCCGCACCGATCGGCACGGTCCCGGTGATCCCCGACGTTACCGTGAGAGTGGTGCCGCTTATCGACCATGTCGTGACGGTAGCTCCTGGCGAGGGCACAACCGTTGTCGTAGTGGCTCCGGTGATCGATGGTACGTTCTGACCGGTCGGCGTTATGGTCCCTGCCTGGGGGACGCTGTTGCCCTGCGCGGCGTCAACCCATGACGCGTGCACGGCAACAGCGCCGGCCGATCCGGTGACGATGCTGAGTAACGACGATGGGTTGCTGAGTACCCACACCTACATACTGACCGTATAACTTACATTGATCTGATCGCCGGCTAGAACCGACCGCGCCCCGCTGGTAAATACTCCCGCCGACCAGAGCGTTCCTCCGGTATTATCGATCGTACTGACGGCGCCCGAGCCGTAATCGATGAAAGCGCCCTGTACTGTCCCGCTTGCGGTAAAAGTGAAGTTTAACGCCGCCGAGAGCGCAATCGCCCCGCCCGATGCTGCCGACCATACGCAAGTCTGGCGTGTGCCCGAATACTGCGGCGCGTTGGCGTTACCGGCCTCGATCCATCCGGAGTGCGACGTCATGGTATCGGTCGCTGCTACCGCAGTGAAACTAGTGCCCGAAATCAGGCCCATATAGGGGCCAGTTACGGTATAGGACGATCCCGCTAAAAACGTGTTGAATGCGAGATTTTTGCCTACCGTTGTAACTACGTTGTCGATCTCTTCCGTCCATTTGAGGTTGCCGTCCGAGTCGCGGCACTCAAAAATGAAACGTCCGTGAGCATTGAGACTATCGCCTGTCCCTCCGAGGGCAATCAGGCCCGCAACCGCCGATTCTTTTGGCTCAATCCGGTCATCCACTAGTATAACCCCCGAAATTAGTTGCTAATTTTTCTCTTTGGCATGCGGATAGTGAGAGAATTGACGATTACCGGAGCGTTCATCTTGATCTCAATTGCGTTGATTTTGATTGTTGCGTCCTTTTCCCCGACATCACAGCCAAAAACAGCTTTTTTGTTCGCATCGCAGATTTCCGCCCACCGAATTTCACCCTCCCGGGTGGCGAAACCATCTTCGATCCGGTTCGCGGTCATAGCACCGTTTTTGACCGGACCAAAGGCTGGCCTAGATAGGCTCATGGTAGCGATAGGATCGCCGCGGGCTGTCTCGGATTCGTAGAGGATCAGATACCCCGCCTTAACGTCGCGCCTGCTAGGGCCGTCCACAAGACGCGCAATCGCATAGCAAATCTCGTCAACCGTATCGCCTGCAAGCTCAATCCTCATCATTCGATTCCGTAACTACCGCGGTGAGATTGCCATCGGCGCCCCGCTTGAGCGTTGCCGTTTTGGTTGTTTTTGCCTTGTTGTCGATCGTGACGTTGATTACAGGCGGTTGCTGTTGCGGCGCTGGCGTGGCTTTGAGGCCCGCAATTACGTCAGCCATCGCCGCAACCTGGGCGGTTAAACCTGCAAGCGCAGAATCAATCGCCAAAAGCCGCAAACCGCCAACGGAATCGCCTGCCAACAGCCGTTTCGCAGAAGCCGGAAGCTCAATGCCCTTATCCTGCATTCTCTTGTAAATCTTACCGATCGATTTTGGCGATGCTAACCCCTCAAATTCTTCCGGTCTTTGCCATCCGCCAAATTCGTTAAACTCAGGCTTCCATCCTCGTTCAATCGCGGAATCGACACGACCATTAATCATATTGGTATGGTCTTCGTCTTCCTGCTTTTCTTGTTCGACCTTGGATTCCTCTTCTGCTTCCCGTTCCTCGTCACTCAAAGCCTCAAGCCGTTTCTGCTCGGCGTATTCCTCGGCGATATCCGACATGCGGCCGCGCAAATTTTCCGCGTATTCTGCCGACACAGGCTCGTCAGCCAAGTAGGACGAAACCCCAATCAGATCGTCGATATTCTCGGGATCTTCGTCGAAAAACGTCGCCATTTCTCTCGCGTACAGCGTTTCGGTATCTTCATCCTCCATCTCATCGTACATCGGTGCCTTGTCGATCTTTTTCCGCAGTGCAGCCATATCCTTGTTTGTCGCAATCGCCGCGCCGCGTACTTCCTTTGCCGCTTCAAATGCTTTCGGATATAGCGTTTCGAGGCGCGATTTTAGCATATAGACTTGCTGCCGATCGCCTTCATCCAGCGCGTCCATCTCGGCCTTGAAATCTTCCGGATCATCAAAGCCGAGAACATCAACCTTCTTGTTTCCGGCCTTTGACAAATCGCGCGCAAATTCAACCATCTCATCCGGTGTAGTTGACGCCGATAAATCATTCAAAGACGTTAACTGATCTGGCTCGTTTGCCGTACCAAGGATCGCATCTAGCCGCCCGTGCAAGCTCTTGATGTGGTCAGTGATCTTGGACACTCGGCCGTGCTGCTGTTTCAGTGCCTGGGCAGATGCAGCGAGAGATTTAGCCGTTTCCGGAATCTTGTGCTTGACCGCCATCTTGTGAAACGCCTCGGTACTGCCTACCGGGTGCTCATGCGTTGGCGCTGGCGATGATCCTCCGCCGCTACCGCCGCGACCAAACTTCCCATCTGGCGCGCGGGGATGCTCGTTCTCGTTGAAATCGTCCATTGCGCCGTCAAAAACAATCCCTGCGGCGATCGGTGCCGCATCTTCGGCAGGTTTCTTTTTGGGAGGCTCTTTGCCGGGCTTAGGAGCCCCGCCGGCTGGCTTTGGCGGAGGTTGGCCGCCTTCCTCAAGCTCTGCCTCCAAGCCCTTCCCTGCGCCTTCCGGAATAAGACCTTGCTCTTCCTCTTGCAGAAGTTCCGGAACGTCGTCGGGATCGAGCCCGTGATAGCCGCTCTCCGGATCGGCCACAATTTTCGAGCGAACCTCTTCCTGGGAAACAATTCCCGAATCGACGCGGATCTGATCTGTCTCCGCCTCGATCTTGCGGATTTCCGCTTTCTCTTTGACGGTTTCCTCATAAAGCGGGAGAAAATCGTAAGTGATATCCGGATCACGCGCGCCCCATAGCGAGATTTGCGCGATATCGAGCACCGTCGTTAGATGCGATCGGAATAGCTGTTCCTGCCGGCCATGAACGGTATCGTTGAACGCCCGCAACTCGCCCTCGGATGTAGCGTTCAGTCCCTTCGGTTGAATGCCGGCGAACTTGACCGCTGGAATCCGACCAACCGAAAACAGATGCTCTTGTGCCTGGGCCTGCAACTCATCGAGGCCCGAGATTGGTGCCGAGATGTTTTTGAAATCCTCGGTGTTCTTGTCGATAACCATGATGCCTTGGTTATCGCGGAGCATGTTGGCGAGTGCCATACGCGCTAAAACGTCGCCGTTTGCCCCGCCTGAGCCTCCTGGCTGCGTCGTCGATCCCATGTTGGTCGAAAGGATCATGACGGAAAACGCGTGTATGATCTCGCCAACGCTTTCCCGGGTCCGCAACCAAATATCGACGTATGGTTGCGCCATCTGAGACATAGATAGGCCGCCGAAAGCGTAGGCTGGCTTGAGAATATCGGGCACCGGCCGCCCGATGAACGGCAGTAGCCGGGTCCGATGTATCTCCGCGCCCATGACGTACCAGACAAGCGGATCGTACCAATCGGGCGAAAGCGGGTTTTGCGCGTTGTAGGCTGTCGGGTAACACCAGATCGGCTCAATCGTTCGCAGGCCTAGCAAGCAACCCTTGCCAAGCTTATTGGTCGAAATCTCATCCCGCCCGTTGCCAATCGAGAGCTTGTTTTCCGGATCGTCAATCGTGTTGACGTCGGCGCCCTTGAGATCGAAATATAGATGGCCAATCCCGAAATCAGAATCGTGTTGCGCAATTTTTTTGAACGTCTGGCGCACCTGAATTTCATCGAGGAACTGATTAAGCTCAACGATCTTTCGCTCAATGTCCTTGTTGCGTCCATCGGAGCGCGGCTCTTCATCTCGCGCTAGGCGCCGGTCACCAGCCTCCGCGTCGTCCTTATTCCGATCCTTTGGCTTGTCTTGCTCTTTGGTCGATTCGTCGTCGGTGCCGCGGATATCAATCCACTTGCGCGTCATTTCCTCGGACATGATCTCGCCGAATAGGCGGAACTCGGACCGCTGGGTAAGCTCGGACAGATACGGATAGCCGAGAAACAGCATTCCATCGGAAGCATCGTTAGGCATTAGGCCACCAGCCTGCCACGCTGACATGGCGAACTGATTCGCGCTCGTCAGATACGAGTTGTCGTCCATCGCGAGCTTGCGGCCCGCTTTCCTGACGTGATCCGCTACCGGACCGAACCGATCTGGCCGGATCTTGTAGGGGTTCCATTCTTCGCTGCGCGCCCGGCTATGCGATCTTCCCTGCAACTCGCGGCAGGCTTCGAGCACGGCATGAACGGCTGATTCGCTCATAAACGGGCGGCGCGTCTCGATCGCCCTTGTCTCGATCGCTGGCGTTCTTGAACCTTCGCTTGAACTTTTGGACTGTTCACGGCGCTTATACGGATTGAGTACCTTGCCGTCAGGCCCGCGTTTTGGGCCGCTTCCGGGCCTTGCGCCGCCGTGTCCGTTCGCCATTGAACCGCCTCCGATACCTTGAACATATCTGGCAGGTTCAAGCGTTCGGAGCAACCAAAAGAAAAAGCCGCCGGCCTTTTTAAGGACCGACGGCTTTAACTGCTACTGTTCGGAGGCGGATGTTCCGTTCTCCAGGCAAAAGGGCAAGCCCTAAACCACGTAGCTCTCCCCTCGGGTATTTCTAAAAATTTAGTTCTCCTACCCTTATACGGAAAGAGCCGCCCCGGGCCATGGGGCGGCTCTCAGCCGTGGTCAAGGATACCTGCGTCAATGCCAACCGGGGAAGATGGCAAACGATATTTGGCACAAGCGCGGCTAAACGTCAATCTGCCCGGATCGCTATCAACGCCATCGCGGCCGATCGAGCTCCATCTGGCATAGGCTGCGGCGCATTGCGCTCAATGTGCCTGTAGAGGCCCCGGAGCTCGTTTAAAACCACGTCTGGCGGTGCCCGACGCCCGCTGCACCACGACTTGATCGAGTTCTCCGATACCCCGTGGTATTCCGCGGCCTCCGAGATCGAGAGGCCGCACCGTTCGCGGAAAAGAGCGTAAAGCGGTTTCATGTGGCCGACTCTGATTAGAGGGGTTAGCGCCCGGTCTTTCTCGACCCGGACCGGGCAACGGGCTCGCACTCAGATTGATCGCGGGGCTTAGATGCGCCGGACCGCCGGCGAGCCATCCGGCTTGACCAGCCAGTTACCGTCGTCGTCTTCGAGCACCACCGGAACGCATCCTCGTAAAAAGCGCAAAAAAGAGTTGTCATTGATTTAGCCCTCGATCCGCCGGCCGCGCTCGTCGAACTGGGTCAGGATGTCCCGCAGCCTCGGCCGGCGCATCTCGATCACTTCGGCCGGCTTGGCCTCCATGATCTCGGCGATCTCGGCCAGCACCTGATCGAACGGGTTTGGCATGGTCACCGGCTTGAAGGGATTCGGACGGTTCAGGACTTCGAAGGGGTTTGGGAGTTTGGTCATTTCTAGCCCTCTTGGCTCTTGCCTGCGGGCCATCCCCGCGGCGTGAAATAAATATGCGCTGGTAAATCGGAGGGGTCAAGGGATTATTTTCCCCGCCCCGAAAAAGTGCCGGCGGGGAGAGTCGAACTACCCAACCTGTCCGCTTTTACCGCTGCGGTTGCTCTGCCATTGAGCTACGCCGGCTCAGGCTCTACCGTTATTATGTTCCGCGCATCGCCGCATAACGGGCAATTGAATGTAATGTGCTCGCGGTCAATCGTGATCCGGCCACAGCATTGATGCCTGCGTTTGGCATCACAGTGCGTCTTAATCAGCAAGTCGCGAATACGGCTATAGATTTCAGATTCATTCGGCGGCAGCGGAGTCGGAATCAAACATTGATTTGGCGCACCTGCTCTCATGTTTTCTCCAAGGTTTCGCACGTCCGGCAGTAAATGCGTGTCTCAATCTGCTCATTCGGGCAATGAAACGGCCATTTGCACCGCGGGCAGTGCAAAACGACA
>Ga0302278_10005881_pt1 | contig 11949 bp, 16 predicted proteins | sample III_Bog_N3_2_FD_194543 | JGI IMG/M metagenome (GOLD analysis project Ga0302278, IMG submission 194543) | Peat permafrost microbial communities from Stordalen Mire near Abisko, Sweden - III_Bog_N3_2 | ecosystem: Environmental > Terrestrial > Soil > Wetlands > Peat | place: Sweden: Abisko... | reverse complement strand
CGCAAGAAGGGCGTGTTCTTCCATAGCGATTGCGCTCAGGCCGTGGGCAAGATCCCGCTGGACGTCAACGCCATGAACATCGATTTGATGAGCATCTCGGGTCACAAGATCTATGGGCCGAAGGGCATTGGCGCTTTGTTCGTGCGCCGCCGTCCCCGCGTCCGTCTGCAGGCCATGATCAATGGCGGCGGACAAGAGCGCGGCATGCGTTCGGGCACTTTGCCGACTCCGCTGATCGTGGGCTTAGGTGAAGCCTGCCGCATCTCGGCGGAAGAAATGGACTCCGAGGGCAAGCGCCTGACCGCCCTGCGTGATCGCCTGCTGAAGGGGGTTTCGGCCAAGCTGCCGGAAATCTATGTCAACGGCGATTTGGAGCATCGGGTGCCCGGCAACCTTAACATCAGCTTCGCCTTCGTCGAGGGCGAGGGGCTGATGATGGGGGTAAAGGATCTGGCGGTGTCGTCGGGGTCGGCCTGCACCTCGGCTTCTCTGGAGCCGTCTTATGTGCTGCGTGCCCTGGGGCTGGATGCCGAAATGGCTCATACCTCCCTGCGTCTCGGCATTGGGCGCTTCACCACCGAGCAGGAAATCGACTATGCCATCGACCATATTGTTGAAGCCGTGAGCCGCCTGCGCGAATTAAGTCCGCTGTGGGAGATGCATCAGGAAGGCATCGACATCAAATCTATTGTGTGGGCTGATCACTGAAGAAATCAGCCGTCGGGATATTCGCTTCTTTCGGCCGCGCCCGGCGAGGGACTTACGCCACGCAAGTGGCGGTAATATAAACAGGAGCAGGTTATGTCTTACAGCGAGAAGGTCATCGACCACTACGAACACCCGCGTAATGTGGGGTCGTTCAAGAAGGACGACGGCAGCGTCGGCACCGGTCTGGTGGGAGCCCCCGCTTGCGGCGATGTCATGAAGCTGCAGATCAAGGTCAGCGAGGACGGCATCATCGAAGACGCCAAGTTCAAGACCTTTGGCTGCGGTTCGGCCATCGCTTCCTCGTCCCTGGTTACCGAATGGGTCAAAGGCAAGACCCTGGACGAAGCTGCAGCGATCAAGAACACCGACATCGCCCATCATCTGGCTTTGCCTCCGGTCAAAATCCATTGTTCCGTTCTCGCCGAGGATGCTATCAAGGCCGCCATCGCCGATTATAAGAAAAACCGCGCCGGCGAAGACGGTCAGGCCTAATAAGCCTGTGGGTGAATAAAAGAGAAGGACGAGGTCGAAATGGCTGAACGCATGGCTCCGCTCACCCTGACCGACGCCGCCGTCGAGCGCGTCAAGGCACTGCTGGACAGCCGGGGCAAACCCTCGGCGGGTATCCGTATCGGCGTGCGCAGCAAGGGTTGCTCTGGGTTGACCTATACCCTGGAGTTCGCCGACGAGAAGGACCCGCTGGACGAGAAGGTCGAGCAGGGCGGTGTCACCGTGCTGATCGACCCCAAGGCCACCATGTTCATTCTGGGGACCGAGATGGACTTCGTCGAAGAGAAGCTGCAGAACGGATTCGTCTTCCGCAATCCCAATGAAAAGGGCCGTTGCGGCTGCGGCGAATCCTTCACCGTCTGATGTCTTCCCTCACCTCCCTCACACAAGAGCCGCCGTCACTGGTGCCCTGTTGGTCCTGCAAGGGGCCGGTGGCCGCCAGGGCTTTGTTCTGTTCCACCTGCGGGGCGGTTCAGCCCCCCGGGCAGACGGACCATTTCATGCGCTTAGGTCTGATGCGGGCCTTCGACCTTGAGCCCGATCTGTTGCAAAAGCAGTATTTCGGCTTTCAGCGCCGCCTGCATCCCGACCGCTTTGCCACTCGCACGCCGAAAGAACGGGCCCTGTCGCAGCAGCAGGCCACGGCCTTGAACGAGGCCTATGAGGTTCTGAAAGACCCTATGCGCCGGGCCGCCTATCTGCTGCGTCTGGCCGGTCGTGTGGTCAATGTGGATGAGACCGCCACCGTCAGCGATCCCGTGCTGCTGATGGAGGCCATGGAAATGCGCGAAGCCCTGGAAGAGGCCGAGACGGCGGAAGAGGTCACCGAACTGGCCGCCAAGGCCGAGGCCGAGGTTCAGGGCTGCATCAAGACCTTGTCCAAGGCTTTCGCCGAGGATGATCTCGAAGCCGCCGGGGCTTTGACCACCCGCCTGAAATATCTGGGTAAATTGGCCGAGGAGGCCAAGGCCCGCCGTATCCGTTTGACGAGGCAAGGCATCTGATGCTGCTGCAAATTTACGAGCCGGGCCAGACCCCCAATCCCCACGCCAACGACAAGGTGGCGGTGGGCATCGATCTGGGCACCACCAATTCCGTGGTGGCGGTCGCCAAGGAAGGCGAGGCCAAGGTGCTGCGCGACGCTGAAGGCGCTGGGCTGATCCCCTCCGTCGTCTCCTATGGCGAGGACGGCTCGGTGGTGGTGGGCCGTGCCGCGCGGCGCGATCTGCTGGGCAATCCCGATGGCGTGGTCAGCTCCATCAAGCGGCTGATGGGCCGTGGCCTGTCGGACGTCAAATCCCTGGCCGGAACCCTGCCTTACGAGCTGGACGAAGCCGCCGAGGGTGGCATGGTTCGCCTGCGTGTTTCGGGTCGGACCCTGACTCCCGTCGAGATTTCCGCCGACATCCTGCGCGCCGTCAAGGCCCAGGCCGAAGAGGCCCTGGACAAGATCGTCGATCGCGCCGTGGTCACCGTCCCCGCCTATTTCGACGATGCCGCCCGTTCCGCCACCAAGGACGCCGCCAAGCTGGCTGGCCTGGAAGTGCTGCGTTTGGTCAACGAACCTACCGCCGCCGCTCTGGCCTATGGCCTGGATAATCAGGCCGAGGGTTTGTATGCCGTCTATGATCTGGGCGGCGGCACCTTTGACATTTCGCTGCTGCAGATGGAAAAGGGCGTCTTCCAGGTCCGCGCCACCGGTGGCGATGCCGCCTTGGGCGGTGATGATTTCGACCATGCCATCGCCGAGCATTTCCTGGCCGAGCGGGCCCATGCCGTCGGCGATAAGGCCATCACCTCGGGCGAAGTCAAACAGGCCCTGGCGACGGCCCGCATGGCCAAGGAATGCCTCTCGTCCAGTCCCTATGGGGAATGGTTCATCGAGATGGACGATAAGACCACCAAGCATCGTATGGTGCGCGAGCAATTCGAAGAACTGGCCGCCCCCTTCATCGATCGCACCATCCGCATCTGCCAGGGTGTCTTGGAAGATGCCGGCGTGGTGCCCTCGGACGTTAAGGGCGTGGTGCTGGTGGGTGGCTCGACCCGCGTGCCGCTGGTGCGCCGCAAGGTCGCAGCACTGTTCGGGCAAGAGCCCCTGGCCAACATCAACCCTGACGAAGTGGTCGCCGTGGGCGCTGCCTTGCAGGCCGACGCCCTGACCGCCGGCTCCGACACCTTGTTGCTGGACGTGACCCCCTTGAGCCTTGGCATCGAGACCATGGGCAGCATCGTCGAGAAGGTGATCCCCCGCAATACGCCGATTCCCGTGGCCATGGCCCAGGAATTCACCACCTATCAGGATGGCCAGGACGCCATGCTGATTCATGTGGTCCAGGGCGAGCGCGAGATGGTGGATCAATGCCGATCCCTGGCTCGCTTTGTCCTGACCGGCATTCCGGCCATGACGGCGGGGGCGGCCCGTATCCGCGTCACCTTCGCAGTGGATGCTGACGGCCTTTTGACCGTCAGCGCTCGCGAGACCGTGACCGGCGTCGAGCAGGAAGTTTCGGTCAAGCCGTCCTATGGCCTGACCGAGGATGAGATGGCCAATATGCTGCGCGACTCCATGGTCCATGCCCGCGAGGACATGGAGGCCCGTTTGCTGGCCGAAAGCCGGGTCGAGGCCGTGCGTTCGCTGCTGGCGGTGCAAGCCGCCCTGTCGGTGGATCAGGACCTCTTGTCGCCCGACGAATTGGCCGCTATCCATCTGGCTCTGGTCGAGGTGGATAAGACCAGCCGCGAGGGCGACCGCGCCGCCGTGCAGGCTGCCGCCGAAGCGCTGGAGACAGCCACCAAAATCTTCGCCGAACGCCGCATGGACCGGGGCATCCGCTCTGCTCTGGCCGGCGTCAGCGTCGATCGGCTGGACCAGACAATGGCCGAAGAGCCATAATATAATTATATAATTTCTCTCTAGGAGTTTGGCAGACATGCCCAGGATTACGTTTGTGGAGCCCAACGGAACCCGCCACGAGGTGGATGCCCCCGAAGGCTTGTCGGTGCTGGAAGTCGCGCATCGCAATAAGATCGAGCTGGAAGGCGCTTGCGAGGGCTCGCTGGCCTGTTCGACCTGCCATATCGTCGTCGCCCCCGAATGGTTCGACCGCCTGCCGGCAGCCGCCGAGGACGAGGAAGACATGCTGGATCTGGCCTTCGGTCTGACTCAGACCTCGCGTCTGGGCTGCCAGCTGATCATGACCCAGGCCCTTGACGGTCTGGTGGTCAGCCTGCCCGCCGCCACCCGCAACATCAGTTAAGATCATGCGCTGGACCGACGTCCTCGACATCGCCATCGCTCTGGAAGAGGCGCATCCGGATGTGGATAACGTGAACCTGCGGTTCACTGATCTGCATGCCTGGGTCTGCGCTCTTCCCGGCTTCGAGGGCGATCCTCAGGCGTCGAACGAGGGCTTGCTGGAGGCCATTCAGTTGGCCTGGCTCGAAGAGCGGACTTAAAGGCCATGTTGGCTGGCTGGACACTCCTCGATGTTGTCGCCCTGGTGGTGGTCATGAGCCTCTGGCTGGGCTTCGCCTGGCTGGTAGAGAAATCCCACTGGGTGGACATCAGCCTGACCGCCGCTGTCAACCGCCAGCGGCTGGAATGGATGCGTCGCCTGACCCGGCGCGAGGTGCGCATCGTCGATAGCGCCCTGCTGGGCAATCTGATGCGCAGCATGTCGTTCTTCGCTTCGGCCACGGTGATCATTCTGGGCGGTGTGGCGGCCATGCTGGGCTCGGCCGAGCGTAGCGTCGAGACCTTGCGCTCCATCCCCGCCCTGTCGCTGATCTCCAAGGAGCTATACGAGGAAAAGGTGCTGCTGCTGGCCCTGATCTTCATCTACAGCTTCCTGCAGTTCACCTGGGGCATGCGCCAGTTCAATTACTGCTGCATCCTGGTGGGTGCGGCTCCGGTGCCGTCCGACCCCGAGGAAGAACGGGAAGCCTTCGCCCGCAAGGCCGCCCGCGTCACCGAACTAGGAGCCCGCAGCTTCAATCAGGGCCTGCGCGGTTACTACTTCGCTCTGGCAACTTTGGGCTGGTTCATCCATCCCCTGGCCTTCATGCTGGGCGGTGTGGTGGTGGTGGCGATCCTTTGGCGGCGGGAATTCCATTCTAAGACCCGCAAGGCCCTGCACGAGTTTTCCCTGTGAGCCGCCGCATTGTGGTGGCGATGTCGGGGGGCGTGGATTCCTCGGCCACGGCGGCTTTGCTGAAAGAGCAGGGCTGGGACGTGGTCGGCGTGACCATGCAGCTCTATGACCATGGCAAGGCGGTGGGCAAGACCAACACATGCTGCGCCGGCAAAGACATCCACGACGCCCGCCGGGTCGCCGATGCCCTGGGCATTCCCCATTACGTCGTCGATTACGAAGGCAGCTTCCGCCAGGAAGTCATCGATCCCTTCGCCGATGCCTATGTGCGCGGCGAGACGCCGATTCCCTGCATCCTGTGCAATCAGACCGTCAAGTTCCGCGATCTGACAAGGGTGGCTCGCGACCTGGGGGCCGAAGCCCTGGCCACCGGCCATTATGTCCGCCGCGAAGAGGGGGCTCATGGCCCCGAGATGTGGCGGGGGGCAGACCTTAGCCGCGACCAGAGCTATTTCCTCTTCGCCACCAGCCGCGAGCAGCTGGCCTTCCTACGCTTCCCCCTGGGCGGCATGGCCAGCAAGGATGAAACTCGGGCTATTGCTCATCGCTTCAATCTGCCGGTGGCCAGTAAGCCTGACAGTCAGGATATTTGCTTCGTCCCCGATGGCGATTACGCCGGTCTGGTGGAACGCCTGCGCCCCGGAGCCTGCGAGCCCGGTGACATCGTCCATGTGGAGGACGGTCGGGTGCTGGGTCAGCATCAGGGCGTGCTGCATTATACCGTCGGCCAGCGCCGTGGTCTGAACATCGGCGGCTGTGCCGATCCCCTTTATGTCCTGCGCCTGGACGCCGTCCGCCGCCAAGTGGTGGTCGGCCCCAAGGAAGCCCTGGGTCGTACCATGATCCTTTTGCACGGCGTCAATTGGTTGGGCGAGGGCAGTCCTGTGGGGCAGACGATCTCTTGCCGCGTCAAAATCCGCTCAACCCGCGAACCGGCGGCGGCCAGTGTGACCTTGCAAGAAAATGGCCGCGCCCTGGTCCGCCTGGATCAGCCGGAAGAAGGCGTGGCCCCCGGTCAGGCCTGTGTTTTCTATGCAGATTTGCGGGTCTTGGGCGGCGGTTGGATCGCCAGTGAAATTCCTGCATAATGTCGTCTTGACAAGATGCTTCGAGGCCGCTAAAAACCGGCCTCCAGCCTATGGCGGAGTAGCTCAGCTGGTTAGAGCACGGGAATCATAATCCTGGGGTCGGGGGTTCAAGTCCCTCTTCCGCTACCAAATATATCAAGGGGTTGACCTGAAAATGGTCAGCCCCTTGAGCCTTTTTAGGTCTGTTTTCCAGCATTCCCCTGTTGCTATCGTTTTTCCTTGGGTCGTTTGTCCTGGTCCCGAAACGCCATAAAAGCCAAAGATTCTTCCCGAATCTGCGTTCGCGACCCATTTGTCCTCCCTGCAGTTTTTTGTGATCATGGGGGGCGGATAGCGCATGAGTCATACGATGGCTTCGACCATCTTTTGGCCATTTTTGACCGGTATTCGAATGGATGAGTTCGTGATAGAACCGCTCTTTCAACGTATTAATGGATGACAGATGGGCTTCGATGCGAATCGGCCCCGAACCTTACCGACGGCAGATCATGACCAAGAACATCCGCAGTTTAGTGTGCCTTACCGCCGTGTTGGCGTTGCAGGCCTTGGTGACCGTCCCGGCATCTGCCGAGGACCCGCGTCGCTATGAGTTTCATGAGCATGATGTCCACCATTTTCACGGCCACGATTTTGAACGCTGGCGTGGGGGCATGTGGCGCCATGAATGGCATAATGGCATTTACGGCTGGTGGTGGGCCGTCGGTGGCATGTGGTATTTCTACGAGCAGCCGATCTATCCCTATCCGATGGTCGTTTCGGAACAGGCCTATCCAGAAGTGATCGTTGTGCAGCCCCCGCCGCCCCCGGTCGTTGCCGCGCCGGCTCCGCCTCCCGCTGTGATCCAGCAGGCCCCGCCGCCGCCCGGTCAGCCAGCTATGTGGTATTACTGCGATAATCCGGCGGGTTATTACCCCTATGTGCAGACCTGCCCCACTCCCTTCCGGGCCGTGCCCGCGCAACCTCATTGATCAGGAGAAGACGATGCGAACCGTTAGTCGTTCAATCGTTCCCATTACAGTTCTAGCTTTACTGAGCGCTTGCGCGCAGACCCCGATGGGGCCGCGCGTTCAGGTCATGCCGGGTCAGAACAAGCCGTTTGAAGTGTTCCAGCAAGACCAGGCGATTTGTAAGCAATATGCGACCGAGCAAGTGAACGGTCAGGCCGAGAACGCCAATGAGCGGGGGCTCGGGACGGCCTTGGTGGGCGGTGCGCTGGGTGCCGGCTTAGGCGCCGTCATCGGCGGCGGTCGTGGAGCCGCCGTTGGCGCCGCCACCGGTGGCGTCGTCGGAACGGCTGTTGGCGCTGGCAGTTCCCAGCATACTCAGCTTAGCATTCAGCAGCAGTACGACAACGCCTATACCGCCTGCATGGCCTCGAAGGGCAATCAGGTGCCTCAGCCCGTGGTGGTGCAGCCGACGGTTATCTATGCTCAGCCGCCGCAGCCTGTCTATGTGGTGCCTGCTGCTCCGACCTATTATGCGGCTCCGCCGCAGGCTCCGGTTTATGCTCCGCCTCCGGGCGCTGTGGCTCCTCCGCCGCCTCCGGGTCGGTAATTGGCATTTAAGGATGGCGGGCCGGGTCTTCGGCCCGCCATCCTCTTGATCCCGTGATGAAGCGCTGCCTGCCCCGTATTTAATTTGGAAGAGGGCGTCTTCCAGGAGGTTTGCCATGCGAGTCTTTGCTTTGCCGCCGTTGGGTCGGATCGCCGTCCGCCTTGCTATGATCGGTTTGGCGGCCTTGACCTTCCTGCTGGTTTCCCCTGGAACCTCTCAGGCTCATTGGCGCGACCATTATTACTGGCGGGCCGGTTGGGGCTGGGCGCCCTATCCGGGCTATGCCCCTTATCCCTATCCCTATTACGAGTATCCGCCGGCTTATGCTTATCCGGCTCCGGTCGTGGTTGCCCCTCAGGTCCAAGTGGTCACGCCTCCGCCGGCGGCGGTGCCGCAGGCCCAAGTGGCGGCGCCCGCGCCGGATTCCTATTATTATTGCAAGAAGCCCAAGGGTTATTACCCCTATGTGCAGAATTGCAAGGTGGGCTGGACGATGGTTCCCACAACGCCTCCCGGCAAGGTTGGTCCTTGAGGCTGGGGGCTCGTCACAAGCGTGGTTCGGAGGAATGGGACGGCTTGGGGCGCTGATCGGTCTGATAGCCGGAGTCGATCCAGGCCAGATGTTCGGCGACCCACCGCGTCAGTTCGTCGGCACCCGCTTCGATTTCTGATTTTACGCCCTTGCGAAAGTCCGGCCCCTCCAGGTCGAGGCCGTGCAGTTCGTCTTCGAGCGCATTGTAGCGTCGCTCCAATCGCTCGATCTCGTCCTTATCGTCAAGTTGCTTGAGCCCCTTGGCCCGATTCATCATTTGGCTGAGCTCATCGATGTGACGAGCCAGAGCCTTCAGTCTGATTTTCAGATCTTTATGCAAACTTTCCTGTTCCATCACGCCTCTCCTTGATCGGGATTCTGATTCTGGATAGCCCTCACTCCCAGCCGTAACCGGGCCAGTCGTAGTAGAGGTGTAGAAGTTTGGCATATTCCAGATTGAACAATTCAATCCCCGGCCAGCGCGGGCTGGCCTGGACCTGATCGCGGGAAACACTGATCTGAAATTCTTCGTCAGACAAATCGATGTTTTTCACCGCAATCGGCGATATCAGAACATGCTGGCTTGGCCACCAGTTCTTCGTGTCGATGAGCAGATAGCGGATATCCCAACTTGTTTCATCGACCAGAAAGTCCTCGATATGACCGATCTCGCCATCGTTGGCTTTCACTTGATAGCCGGTCACGCTGTATAGACTTCGCAGATGCGGGTCGCCGTCTTCGGGAATGGGGTCGTCTCCCCCAAAGATCGGTGGCGAAGAAAATGCCGAGGCGATTGCATTGGGACTGGCGCCGAAATGACGGTCGCCCAGGGGCGGAGCCCATTTATAAAAGTCATAGAGCTGCCCCTGCATCTGCCGCGACAAGGGATGGTCCACTGAAAGATTGGGGCCTGCCTCGATCTGGGCTTTGGTCAGAGTGACGGTGATTTCCCGTTGCTCTTCGTCCGGCACTCCGATCACCGAAGGATGGAGCAGGACTTTGCGTCCCGTCAGCCATCCGCCGGTGTCGATGAGTAGCCAGCGAACTTTCCAGGTCTCTTCATCAAACAAGATGTCGTTGATGGCGCCAATCCGGCCATCGCTCGCCTTGATGGCATAGCCTTTGAGGGCTGATCCAAGCTGTAGCATTCCATCCGCCCTTCCCAAATGAAGGTCAATTTTCCGCCAGAATAGGCTAGACGGGCAGGGGTGGAATCTACTCAGGCATGGAAGCCTTGGGAGCCGCTCGATGATCAGGTTTGGGGGAAGCTAGTCCTTTTTACGCACCACCACCTCGATGGAATATTCCTGGCCCAGGTCGTTCAACTCGTCGCAGGTGGTGCAAAAGATGACTTCTGCATCGGGCAACAGGCGATGGATCATCGGGGTGACGCCGATGGTGTCGGGCGCATCGTCGGTGTCGGGAAGGAAATAGTGGCGATGGTCATGGACCGCCGAGGGCAGGGTGCGGCGCTTCTCGAACAGGTCGCGGTGGGGCAGGAACAGAATCAGATATCCGCCCGGCTTCAGAATGCGCCACCAGTTCAGCAAGGCCTTGTCGACGTTGTAGAGATGTTCGAGGTTGTGGGAGGAATAGACGAAGTCGAAGCTTTTGTCGGCCACACCCTCCATCTCCTCGGCGTCGCCGTCCTCGAAGTCCCAGCCTTGCATCTGCGGCAAAAGCTTATCGCCGCCATGGCCGATGTCGATGCCATGGCCCTGGCAGTATGTCTCGAAGAAGCCAGCCTGTTCGCGCCGGGCTCGGGCCTTGGACGATTCCTTGACGTTGTTGGCCCGCACCTCGGGGTTCAGCTCGACCCAGCGGCCGTAAGAGGCCGAGGCCTCCTTCATGCGCTTTTCGCGTTTATAGATGTCGCTCAGCCACTTATGGGGCAGAGCTTCGTTCGGCAGGCAGAGGGTGGCGTTCTGAAAAGTCGTGATGGCGGCCTCGGTGCGGCCCAGCATCAACAGGGTCATGCCCAGTGAGTGATGGTGCGCCAGCACCTCGTTGCCGAACATGGCGGCATGGCGGAAGCTGTCGATGGCGGACTCGAACTGGTTCAGCTTGAACTGAACCGTGCCCAGCATATGCAGGACGGCGCCATTGGTCGGATCGGTCAGCAAATGCGCCTTGCAAAGGGCTTCAGCCCCGGCCAGGGCGTCGCGGGACGCTTGGGCATGAGCCTCGGCATCTTTGAGCTTGGCTTGAGCCAACTCCAGGGCAATGATCACGGACATTTGGCCTCTTTTCTGGCAGTCTTCACCGAGGACGATACCCCATATGGGGCCGACGGTCTTTGGCGAACTGCATCAATCGTTGACAAGAGGCGCGATCGCTGGTCGAACAGTGATCCCAGATGACCACAGCCTTTGCAGGCCCCGCATATGACCAGCCTGAAGATTGATCCTCCTACCATGACCAAGGCCCCCGCTGCTTCCGGCGAGGGGGGCGAGTTGCTCCATGACGCCGTTTATGCCGAACTGCGATGGCGGCTGATCACCGGCAAGATCGTGCCGGGCATCGGCCTGTCCACCCGTGGGCTGGCTACCGAGCTGGGAGTCAGCCCCATGCCGGTGCGCGAGGCCTTGGGGCGGTTGGCGGCGGAAGGCGCGGTGGAGATCCGCTCGAAGAAGCGCATCACCGTGCCGGGCATGACCGAGGAACGGTTCGACGATCTTTTGCGCTGCCGCCTGTTGCTGGAGCCCGAGGCCGCCCGTCTGGCTTTGCCGACTATCGACGCCGAGACCTTCCGCAAGCTGAAAGCCATCGACGACCGTCTGGATATGACCCTCAGCAATGGCGATGTCACCGGCTATATGGAAGCCAATTTCCGCTTCCACTTCCTGATCTATCAGGCCCGTGGCACCTCGATCCTGACCCAGTTGATCGAGACTCTGTGGCTGCAGTTTGGTCCCTATATGCGGGTGGTCTATGGCCGCTTTGGCACCCGCAACCTTCAGGACCAGCATGAAGTCGCCCTGGAAGCCATTCAGGCCGAGGATCCGGAGGCTCTGGTGAGGGCGATTTCAGCTGATATCGCAGATGGCATGGGTCTTATCGGACGCCACGGATTAGCCTGAGTCTCTGCGGGTTTCAAGGGGGGCTTGGCCCCTAACTCGGCCTGTCCTCTTGCTTTTTTAAAAGGCCGCCCTTGACGGCTGCCCCCTGAATGAGCAATTCTAACTGTGATCTTAGTTGATGCCGCACCTTGGCTGCCCATGATTTTGGGCGGAAGTCTGCAGTGCGGCTAGCGTCAAAAAGTGATCACATTTATCCTGTGAGAGCCTTGGCGCCGGCCACAAGCATCGACCTCAGTCATCATTTCGGACTGAAGATTCATGACGAACAAATTAGACGAGGAAAACATGTCAGCCGACTTTAATCAGTGGATCCGAGAACGCAA
>Ga0302278_10005867_pt1 | contig 11973 bp, 10 predicted proteins | sample III_Bog_N3_2_FD_194543 | JGI IMG/M metagenome (GOLD analysis project Ga0302278, IMG submission 194543) | Peat permafrost microbial communities from Stordalen Mire near Abisko, Sweden - III_Bog_N3_2 | ecosystem: Environmental > Terrestrial > Soil > Wetlands > Peat | place: Sweden: Abisko... | reverse complement strand
CGTTACCAAAGAGCGTCATCCCGATGAAAATAAAGGCAAAACCAAGAATTAATTTTGACGGAAAACTAGTCCCCAGTTTATTGTGGAAAAGCAGTATCGATTCATGAGTCACAAGGTCTTGGTCGCCAATGGGGAACTTTGGTGAGGACCTGCGCATGGAGCGGCTATCCCGCGGCATGGCGCTGGAAGACATAACCGCAGTTACAAAAATCAGCCAACGCCACTTGCTCGCGCTGGAACAGGAGCGCTTTCGCCTTTTGCCGGGCGGGATTCTGAGCAAGGGAATTGTGCGCGGATACGCAGGCGCGCTGGGGCTTGACCAGCAAGACTGGACGCAGCGTTTCTTGACTGCCTGCGATGCGGCGGGCGATACGGTGGACGAGGATCGCAGTTGGACTGCATTCGCATCGAATGTGGGCAAGGCGCGCATTTTGCGCCGCGAAGCCGTGGAAATGCGCATGCGCTGGGTGGGCGCAGTCCTGTTGATGATGGTGGTGGGCGCAGCCGCCTACGTGACGTTTCGTTATTACGGCGTGCGGGCGGGTTGGTGGTCGAACCTGCTGCCCTTTGGAGAAGAGAAGGGCGCATTGCACTCGGCAACAACCGCGGTCCACGCGTTCCTGACCCGCTTGCTTGTGTGGCTCGGCCACTAATCCCTCGGATTAGACAATCTCCTCCCAAATTGCGGTTCAATCGTCTGCTGACTCCCTTGAGTCGGCAATGTTCCCCGTTCACATTTGAGTCTTTGCCCTCGCGCACCCGGCACGATTACCATAGATGATGCACAGTCAGGCTCCGGCCAGACAGGTGCGGGCGCGCAAGCGACGAGGTCCACGGGCCAGACTGAGTACCCTCAGAAGCGGTCACTCACATAAAGTCATCGAGGGACGGTCAGGAATCGCATCACGCCGCCAAATTGAATCCCTTCAATGGGCAGGAGTCTGAAGTTGAGCGATCGTTTTTTGTTTACCTCTGAGTCAGTCACGGAAGGGCATCCCGACAAGATAGCCGACCAGGTTTCTGACGCCATTCTTGATGCCTGTCTTGAACAGGACCCCTACAGCCGCGTAGCCGCGGAAACGCTGACGGCGACAGGCCTGGTGGTTATCGCGGGAGAAATCACAACCAAGGCATATGTGGATTTCCAGAACCTGGTGCGGGGCGTGGTTGCCTCCATCGGCTATGACAACGCGCTTTACGGCTTCGACTCGAACACCTGCGCCGTGATTTCGTCCATCAACAAACAATCGGGCGACATTGCCCAGGGCGTTGACACGGGCGGCGCCGGCGACCAGGGCATGATGTTCGGCTATGCCTCAAACGAGACGCCGGAGCTGATGCCGATGCCGATTTCGCTGGCGCACAAGTTGTGCAAGCAGTTGACGGCGGTGCGCAAGAGCGGCAAACTGCCGTACCTTCGCCCCGACGGCAAGAGCCAGGTAACGGTGGAGTACGACGAAAAGGGCAAGCCGGCGCGCATTGACGCGGTGGTCATCTCAAGCCAGCACGCGGAGAGCGTGACCAATGAAGAGTTGCATGCCGACATTCTGAAGTATGTGATCCAGGCGGTACTCCCGGCCAACCTGCTGGACGAACACACCAAGTACCACATCAATCCGACCGGCCGCTTTGTGATTGGCGGACCGATGGGCGACACGGGCCTGACCGGCCGCAAGATCATCGTGGACAGCTACGGCGGCGCGGGACGTCACGGCGGCGGCGCTTTCAGTGGCAAAGACCCGACGAAGGTGGACCGCTCGGCAGCGTACATGGCGCGCTACATTGCCAAGAACATTGTGGCCGCGGGCCTGGCCGAGCGCGCTGAAGTGCAGTTGGCGTACGCGATCGGCGTGGCTGAGCCGGTGAGCGTGCGCATTGAGACTTTCGGCACCGGCAAGGTGGGCGAGGCAAAGCTGACCGAACTGGTTCGCAAGAACTTCTCACTGACGCCCAAGGGCATTATCGAAAGCCTGAACCTGCGCCGGCCGATTTACCAGAAGACTGCAGCTTACGGCCACTTTGGCCGCAACGAGCCCGAGTTCACGTGGGAAGCGACCGACAAGGCCGCTGCGCTGGCGGAGCAGGCCGGTGTTGCAGCCGCTGCTGCAAAGTAAGCACTCTCCATTTCGCATTACTGAAAAGACCTGTCCTTCGCGGACAGGTCTTTTCAGTTTCCAGTGCACGGAAAGCAAGGCGTGTTCCCTTTTCGCTCGGCGTGCGTCCATGCCTTAGAATTCTTCGTGGCGCTTGAACGTCTTTTTAAGAGGAGCTATACATGCGTTTTTCGGTGCTTGCCGCACTTTTCCTTGGAACTGCCGCGATGGCCGCTGCACAAAACCCAGCCAACTGGAGCTACGAGGGCAAGAACGGCCAGCTGGCATGGAGCAAGCTGGACCCGGCCTGGGCAGCCTGCTCAAAGGGGCACGAGCAGTCGCCGATCGACATTCGCGGAGCAAAGCTGGACAAGACACTCAAGCCGATCGAATTCCACTACATGAGCGGACCGGTGACGCTTGAGAACACCGGGCTGACGATTGTTGCTCACGTGGATCGCGGCAGCTACATCGTGGTGGACGGCGTTCGCTACGACCTTGTGAGCTTCGATTTCCGACATCCGGGCGAAGAACCGGTCAAGGGCAGATTTGACGATATGAGCATTCACCTGCTGCACAAGAGCGCGGACGGAAAAATGGTGATTGTGGCTGTGCGGGTGGTTGAGGATCGCTCCATGGGAAATGCGATCCTGGCAATGTTGTGGGACCACTTGCCCAAGGTTGCGCACAAGACCGAGACCATTACGGACATGGTGAATCCCGGCGGGCTTTTGCCGGCCGACCGAAGCTACTGGACGTACACGGGCTCACTGACCACGCCGCCCTGCACGGAAGGCGTGCAGTGGTACATCTTTGAGCAGGAGCTGGGCATCAGCCGCACGCAGCTGCACACGTTCAGCAACATGTTCAAGATGGACACGCGCGAGCCGCAGGATCCGCATGGAAGAAAGATCCTGGCCCACGAGTGATGAGGCAGTGGTCAGTGGACAGTGGACAGGGATCAGTGGGCGGGGCCGGCGAAGAGAGGTAGATTTCCGTCGGGATCGCTGACGATGAACCTAGCCGTGATGGATATAAAAGAGGTTTCCGTCGATATCCTTCACGGTGAACTGGCGGATGCCCCAGGGTTTTGTTTCCAGCGGATCGACGATGTCTGCGCCGAGGGACTTCAGTTCCTCATACGACGCATCGATGTCTGGTGCGAACATCCAGTGAATGGCGGGCTCGAAGGGCGGCTGCCGCTTGCGAAAGAAGATGGTCATGTTCGGTCGCATCACGGCTCCGATTCCCTTGTCAGGGTAGAGCCAGCCAATCTCAAAGCCAAGCGCATCGCGGTAGTGCTGTTGCGCACGCTCGACATCCACAACCGGCAGCTCGGGCACCGGCGGACCAATCGAAGTCAAATTTTGTTTTTCGGCCATCGAAGCTCTCCTACACTTTTATGCAACAAGACCGCGTTCGCGGCAAGAGAAGAAATGCGGCGAAGGATTTCGGTCCTTGAGGAACGGCCAGCTATTCGGATTGCCGGGCGATGGGCGTGAACTCAAGTGTGAAGCCTTCGTCCCGCGGATGGAGCTGGACTTGAATCCCAACAAGATCGTTGACGAGGTAGTGGGCGGCGTCAAGTTGTTCTGCGGGATGAGAGAACGTGGTGGCGACGACGATGCAGCCTGCCTCACGACCGGCCCGGGCTCCTAAAGCCGAGTCTTCAAAGACCACACATTCCGCGGGATGAACGCCAAGCAGCGCCGCGCCGGCAAGATACGGCTCAGGATGCGGCTTGCCGCGCGTGACAAAGTCCGCAGTGACAAGCTCGTCTGGCGCGGGAACACCGCCGGCGGCCATGCGCGCTCGGGCAAGGCGCTCGGTGGCGCTGGTCACGACCGTCCAGCGGTGTTTTCCGTTGCGAGCAGGCAGAGCCGCCAGCAGGTCAAGCACTCCGGGAAGGACGGTGAGGTCGTCGTTGTCTTCGACTTCGAGATCTTCGATAATTTTCAGCTCTGCTTCGCTGTCGAGATCGGGACGGAGCTGAGCAAGGGTGTCGATGGCGCGCTGGCCATGAGCGATTTTGCAGGTGAGCTGAGGATCGACACCACGCATGCGGGCCCAAATGGACCAACTGCGCACGACCGAGCCAATGGAAGAGACCAGAATCCCGTCCATGTCAAAGAGGACGCCCTTGCATTTGATTTGAACGGGGGAAGAAGCCATTGCCTTATTGTACCGGGCTGTGGTTTTTGGGCCCTTTAAGAAAGGCCCGGGGCTGAAGCCCGACTGAACCGTAGCGTCTCATTCGTGAGGCTGAAGCCTCACGCTCCCTCCGGAAAAGCAGCGGTTGGTTTTTGCGCCCGGGTCGGAGCCGTCGCGCGATGTATCGGGCTACGGTTTTTTCGCCTGTGCGGGTTTGGGCGCGGGGAAGGTGACCTTGGGCGGCTCTTCGAGGGTGACGGAAGCATCGACGGTGCGCTTGCGGCTGCCCACTGCGACTTCATTTTTGTCGAGCGCTATCTTGCCCTTGGCGACGATGGCGTCAGCAGTCCAGCGATCGAAGCGTGCTAGATCGGCGGGAGCGGAAGGGTCGCCGGCAAGGGCGCCATGACGCCACTCAAAGTGCAGCGTGCCTTTGGCTGAGCTTGCCAGATCGTCGGAAGTGAAGCCGGAGAGTTCGATCTTTCCATTTGCCGCAAACGTGCCGCCGCGCCAGGTCTCGCCCAGCAGCTCGCCCACAGCAGCCGGGTCGATCTTTGCGAAGTCTCCGCTAAGTTCGTAGTAGGGTTTGTCTCCGGATTCAAACTGGCCGGTGGCATGCAGGCTGCCGCCGAGGAGTGCGGCGTCGAGGCTGGCGATTTCAGTTGTGGCCGGCTGCAGGTTTACGCCGGCCTTCACATTCTTCAGGGTAAGAGGACCGAGCACGAGCGAGTCAGCCGTCACCGTTCCCTCAAGACTCGGCCACTGCGGGGACGACGCAGGATGCAGGCGGTTGATGAGGTCAGAGAGCAGGGTGCCCTTCTGGCGCGCGCCCAGAATCGCGGTCTGCACGGTGGCGGCATCCAGATCGCCAAACGCGACTTGAAACCTGACCGGGCAGGATGCCGGCGCATCGCAGCCTGCGGGCACACTCAAGGTGGCCGTACCTTTCAACGGGCCGTACGTGAAGTCGATCGGATCCCAATCGCTGACGGCGCCGTCGAGGTGCAGCGTGGCCGTCGCGATCTCAACGTGGCTGGCCAGATAGTCGGCTTTCCAGTTGGCATTGTGCAACGTGACTGTGCCGGAGAGGCTGTCGGTCGCGGGCACGTCGGTGGAAACGGGTATGGGCCTGGTTTTGGCAGGCCCGGCAATAGTGGAATGAGGGGCTGGGGCAGCGGCGGCGGTGACGATTTCGGAAGGAGGTGTGTTGTCGGAGGAAACGTCCTCCACCGGAAGCCATGGACCCTGCGCGAGCAGATCGACGGTGAGCGGGTCGCCTGCCAGGGCGTCGAGGGCAGCGGCCTGTTTGATTCCGGTAGCATGTGCTACTTCCCTGCTGCGCGCAATGCTTGCGGCACCGCGTGCCGTTACCTGATAACCGGCCACACCGAGGCGGACATTCAAAGCAAGTGGGGTGGTGCCTCCAAGGGGCACAGCGACTGAGGAGACGAGCGCCTGCTGCTGTTCGGAGGCCACTACCGAGGGAGCGAGGACAAACTTCGGCACCACGATGGGGCTGGCTAGGCCGTCGCCACGCAACTGAAGACCGTCCACGGTAATGCTGCCGCTGAGAGGGCCCGCGGGTCGCGCCGCCGCTGCGCCTTTCTTTGCGGGATAAGACTTCGCAGGCATTTTGGCTTCGCTGCCTGGGGCAGCGAGAGCGGCATAGGAGATTTTCCCGCTCGCTGTGCCGGCTGCCTCAAGATCGCTGCCAACGCCGCTGCGCACGGTGCGCAGCGCATCGAGGGCGGCGCCGACGGGCACACGGTCGAGTTCGACAGAAACTCGGGGCGTGGCGGGGAGTTGCGGCGCAGTGTTCGTGGCGGGCAAATCGCCGGCGATTCGAACGTGGCCGTCGCCCAGGGGCGAGTCGCAGACCAGCTTTTCCAGGGCGCGGGTAGCGTAGTGATAGACGAAGCCGCAGTTGGCATCAAAGTCCATGGGCGCGACCGGCGCGAACTCCGCACGATGAACACCGGCAGCGCGTAAACGGGTATTCACCGTGGCGGCATCAGGAGTGCCATCGACATGCACTTCGCCCCTCAGGTCGCCGCGCCATCCGGCGTCAGAGCCGGTCGCCAGGCGGGTCAGCTGGCCAAGCTGAGCGTCGCGCCATTCCAGATCAAGATGGATGGGCATCTGGCTCAACGCGGCTGCGCTGTGCGCGCTTGCATTGAGCTCCACAACGCCGGTGTCGGCAAGATCGAGGCTGACATCAGTGCGCGCCGGCTGGCCGCGAAGCCGGATGCGCCATTCACCAGGGTTCTCCTGCCAGAAGGACACGTCGGTGGCGACAAGCGAGAACGGAAGTTTTTCAGCACCGTTTTTGAAGTTGATGCGGGAGTTGGTTGCGGAGAGATAAGGCAGCGGAGGCGCGGCATGAGTGGCTGGAGTTGTGCCCGCCTTGGTGGCGGCCGTTTTGAACAGGGACTCGAGATTCCAACGCCCAGCCGCGGAGCGCACCAGGTTGAGGCTGGCCTCATCCACGCTGATCTCGCTGATCTGCAGATGTCCGCGCCAAAGGGGAAGGAGCCGGATGGAGGCGGTGACCGTGCTGGCATGGAGAAACGCCTCGCCGCCGAACTCGGGATCTTCGTCGACGGTGAGGTCGTAGAGAACAAAACCTGGCCTGGGCAGCAGGCGCACGCGCACCTGAGAAAGGCGCACCGGCCTTCCCAGCGAGGCAGACATGAGGCTGGTGATGCGCGTCTTGTATCGGCTGACAGAGACCAGGGGCGGCACCAGCAGCACAGCCAGGACGACCACGAGCGCTAATAACGCCCACCAAAGCCGCCTGCGCTTATTGTGCCGCCCTTGCTCGTCTTCCGTCATAGTCAGTGGTCAGTGATCAGTGAACAGTGTACAGTGCACAGGGAACAGAGCACAGCGCTCAGTGAGGGTGGTCGCGAAGCCGACGGTCAAGGGTTTTTGCGGTTCACTGCACCCTGTTCACTATCGACTGCCATCTAAAGCACTCGATGGAAGGTGCGGCTCCAGCGAGTGTCAGAGAAGAAGTGCAGCGCCACGTGGGTCAGCCAGGCGATATTGTTGGCGAACCCGGTCTGTTCATATTGCTCTTCAGATGTATTGAACGACCAGTAATTAAACAGCGGGCGTCCGACGATGTTTTCCCTGGGCACAAATCCCCAATAGCGGGAATCAAGGCTGTTGTGCCGGTTGTCGCCCATCATAAAGTACTTGCCGGGGGGAACGATGAGATCGCCGTTGGCAATGTGGCTCGCTGAATCGACAGCCCACTCCTCAGTGACGCCTCCGCTTGGGTCCTGTGCCGGCGGGATGGTGGGAAACTCGTCGAGAAAGACTTTTTCACCCACCATTGCTGGACCATCCATGCCTTCTTTGGGCTGAGCTTGAGCCACGCCGTTGATGTACACGACGCCATCCTGCAGATGGATGTGGTCGCCGGGCAGGCCGATGAGGCGCTTGACCAGGAATAGATACTGGGGCTTGCCGTCCACGTCGTCCGGCACCGGCTTGATGAAAACAATAATGTCATTGTGCCGGGGCTCACGGTAGCGAACCAGCGGCATCCATTTGGCGTCAGGCGCGAGCGTGATGCGGTCGACCACAAGGTGATCGCCAACCAGCAGCGTGTTCTCCATGGAGCCGGAAGGGATGACAAAGTTCTGGGCGAGGAAGGTGAGGATGAACAGGCCGATGACCAGCACGGAACAGATGCTGGCCAGCGCTTCAAATGGCGTCTCCTCCACCCTGTTTTCCGCTTCGCTCGCGTCGGGTTGAGGTTCCGTTGGCGCTTTGGTGGCCGGCGTCTTCTTTTTTGTCATCCTATGCTCTTTGTCAGTTGTCAGTGGTCAGTTGTCAGTTGTCAGGTTTCAGCTTGAAAGCAAAGAGCGGTTATCGCGCTTTTGCTGATAACTGAAAACTTACAACTGACGACTGCACTTAATGCACGACGTGGAAGATTCGCTTCCATCGCGCAAAGCCCGTGAGTCTCTCAGAAAGCTGCCTGTCGTGTCCGAGTCTATCATCTGAGGCCTGCAGTTCGGCCTGCTCGACGTCAGTGGTGGAGGGGCGGCTTAGCGAGAAGTAGATGACCAGCGGGCGGGCCACGATGGCCTGGCGTGGAACGAAACCCCAGAACCGCGAGTCCTTGCTGTGATTGCGATTGTCGCCGAGGACAAAATACTCATCCGGGGGCACCAAAAGCTCGCCACCCCGGGTGAGGCTCTGCATCTGAAGCCACCAGTCGGGATCGACTTGGGGGTCAGTGTAGACCTTCGCGGGAAAGTTGTCGCGGAAGGGATTGGGCGGGGCCGGCTCGAAGGCGGCATAAGGCTCATAAAGCGGAGCGCCGTTCACATAGACGCGGCCGTCCATGATGCGAAGACGGTCGCCGGGGAGGCCGACCACACGCTTGACCAGCAAGGGCGGCTGGGGATGATGGAAAACGATAATGTCGCCGCGCTCAACGGGGCGATAAGGGAGCACAAAGCCGCTCAGCCGGCCCGCAGGCCCGTAGATCTGCTTGTTGAAGAGAAGAAAATCACCCACGAGCAGGGTGCGCTCCATGCTCTCAGAGGGAATGAGGAACGGTTGCAGGACGAAGGTAAGCAAGAACAGCGCGATCACGACGGTTCGCAGCAGCGATGCGCCGGCCTCAGCAAAGGTGGGCAGATGATCGCGCAGATGGTGGAGGTGCGACCAGGCATTGCCGTGCGCCTGCGCCGGGTTGCTCGCGGGCGCGGGGTCGGCCACTGGCTCTGAAGCGTTGACGGAGTCCGCCGAAGACAGGCTGGGGGAATCGGCCGGAAAATCGCGCGAAGCATCGGTCATGGCGCTGCTTCGTCCTCCTCTTCCCCTTTGGATTCTGCACCTGCCGGCTCGCCTTTTTCTTTGCGAAGCCGTTCCAGTGCGCGCCGGGCCGCATCCTGCTCAGCGTGTTTCTTGGTGGTGCCCATGCCGCGAGCCAGTGGTTTGCCGGGCTCGCCTGTATCCATCTTAAGCCTCAACTCAACGAGGAACCGCTTTCGATGCCCGGGGCCGCTTTCATTTTTGACGCGGTAGACCGGGATGCCGGCGTGTTCGGCCTGGAGCAGTTCCTGGAGCGCCGATTTGTAATTGCCCAGCGCGGCGCCGGATCGCAGTTCGGCGGCCAACTGCTCGGCGGCTTCGGCAAGGATGTTGAGGCGTGCAAAAGCTCTCACCGGCTCCAGTCCGCCATCGAGAAACAACGCGCCGATCACTGCCTCCATGGTGTTTGACAAGACGGTTGTCCTGCGCCGCAGACCGCTTTTGTCCTCGCCCCGGCTCAGCCGCAGATACTTGCCCAGGCTGATGGCTTCAGCCACCTGCGCCATGTGCAGACGGCTTACCAGCTGGGCGCGAACGCGGGTCAGCTCGCCCTCCTGCCAGTCAGGATGAACACCGAAAAGAGCCTCGGCAACCACCAGGCCGAGCACGGCGTCGCCCAGAAACTCCAGGCGCTCGTTGTCGCCGACCATGCCGTCGTTCGCCGCGGGTTCCCGCGCGGCTTGTTCCTTGGCGAGCGATCGATGGGTCAACGCTCGCTCCAACAAATCGGGCACCCTGAACTTGTGGCCCAGTGCCGCTTCCAGTTCTCCAATTGGTGCTTCCACGTTTGCCTCGCCTGTGTGCCGGCTCTAGCCCGATGCCGGAATACACCAACGCAACCGGAATTCCCGGGGCCCAGGAAAAATGCTACTTCCAAATGATTCAACGACAGCTGGAGGGCTAACCTTTAGTCCGGGGATAAACTATTGCGGTTTTTGAGTCCCGTTCTGCCCATTGGTTCCCGTTGGAGCCTTGCCAGGTGGAACCGGGCCGGGCGTGTCTTCATCCGCGTCTTCGTCGCAGGTGTGGCCATTCACCGAATAGGCGCTCTTCACGCCGCGCTCCGCAGCCAGGCGGGTGTCCTCGCGCCCGTCGCGCACCGTCAGCGCGAGTTTGTACTCTGAAAGTGCCTGATCCCGCTTGCAGTCCAGGTCGAGCATGCGCCCCAGGTAGATGTGCGACCAGGCGAGAAGCCGCTGCTCCTTGCTGGTGGCCAGCGTCTTCTGGAAGTCGTCAATGGCCTGCTCAGGATGACCAGTCATGGCCGAGATGCGGGCCATGATGAACCAGGCGCGCGCGCTATCAGTGGCGGAAGCGACGGTGTCGCTCTGGTGGTCGAGCACCTGCTGCGCCATCTGGCTGGCTCCCGGAATGTCGCCGGTGGAGAGTTTCATTTCCGCCAGATCCATCCCGGTGAGCTTCTTCGGCTTGCTGCGCTCCAGCACCTCTGCGTCGGCTTCCTTGTCAAACACAAGCGCGCGGATGCGATGCACCTGCTGGTCCACGTCCATGCTGTAGACCATTTCGCCAATGGTGTCTTTCAAGCTGGCCGGATCGCGCTCAAACGAGATCAGCTCATCGTAAAAGTATTGCGTCAGCACAAATCCCTGGCGCATGTCGTGCTGCACGGTGGCCACGCGCACTGCTTCCTGCTTCTGCTCCACAAGTTGGCGCTCGTGCTGGTAGATGGGCAGTTGCGAGCGGTCGATATTGGACGGCATCTTATAGTCCGGAATGCCGGTATCCGTGGTCCGCGCCTCGATGGCCTTGATGAGGCACTCGACAGTGAGCGGCACGGTGTCAGACCGGTAGCGGAACTCGAGCGGAGCTTCGTGAATCTCCTTGAGAATCGGCTGGGTGCGGTCAATGGCATTGGCGCGCGCGTAAAGAAGCGGCTCGATGACGTAGTGCAGGTAGGTGTGGCGCACGTCGCTCATGCGGATTTTGCCGTCGAGCGGAGAGACCACCACGACGTAGTCTGTGCCGTAGATGCGTGCGTTGACGGTGCTGGGCGACAGCATGGGCTCAATGACCACGATGAAACGGCGCCCGTCATACGTGGCGGACGGCATTTTGAGATAAAGATTGGTCGACACGATCATGTTCGACAAGGAATCGTGTAACTGGTCGGCAGCCTGGTCGTAGGTGTGGTGAATCGTGAGCCAGATGCCGTGCAGGTCAACCGCATTGGCAAAGTCGCGGAGCAGGGGGACGATCTCAGCCACCTGGGTCGCGTCAGGCGGCATTTCAGTCAAATCGGCCATGGTTTCCATCTGGGGCGGCGGCGTGAGATAGAGCGAGAGCGAGATGTACTGGGCTACGTCCAGCTCAGTGCCGGTCATGCGGTGCTGCGCGATGTAGAGGCAGAGCGCGTCGCGCTTGTTGCGTGCCTCCTCATTGGTTTCGAGTGTCTGGTTGATCTCGTCGCGGACTTGCTTGCGCACCGGCGCGCTGTCTGCTATTCCTTCGTCGTAGCCGCACATGTTCAAGGAAGCCGCCATCACGAAGACCGGCTCGGAGCTGATCAGGGAGATGGTGGGTCCGGCGGGATCCACGATCGAAGGAGTTTTCTCGCGGACGTAGGCCTGCGCGGGGGATGCGCTTTCATCGTCCTGTGCACCACTGCTGGAAGACTGGGAGTTGGGCGACTGGGCTTGAGCCGAAGCGATTCCAGCAAGAAGGCAGGAAATGAGGGCGGCCAGGATGAAATACGTTCGAAATGTCAAAAACTTCATGAGAGATCCCTGCCAGCAAGTCTAGTTAGACGCACGAGCAGGGTCAAACGGGTTAAAAGGCAGCGACCAAGGGGACAACGGAACAAGGGAACAGAAATGCCCCCGGCCTGAGAGCGAAATTTCTCTGGAGAGATGAGGTATCCTCATTTTTGAAAGTAGTC
>Ga0302278_10005860_pt1 | contig 11984 bp, 7 predicted proteins | sample III_Bog_N3_2_FD_194543 | JGI IMG/M metagenome (GOLD analysis project Ga0302278, IMG submission 194543) | Peat permafrost microbial communities from Stordalen Mire near Abisko, Sweden - III_Bog_N3_2 | ecosystem: Environmental > Terrestrial > Soil > Wetlands > Peat | place: Sweden: Abisko... | reverse complement strand
TTCAGGCGGGCCTGACTCCGGCCTTGTGAGCTGCGACGCCCGGGAACGTGGAAATAGCACCATGCCATGCCGCGCATGGCGGGTGAATGACAGTTGGAGCCGTTCGGCATTCTGTGACGACATTCGGCGTACATATCCCCCCCCCCCACCCTCATAGGTTTCTGGCTGAAAGTAGAGTGTTGTTATTGGTTTACGACATGGATTCCGTTCCATATTCCTGATTCTGCGTGGGTTGGCCGCAGAATCCTGAATCTGTTGGGGTTGCGGCGTTCGTTGGTTGTGCCGAAACCCCTACTTTTTTGATTGTGCGCCCGGGGTGGGAAATTATCTGCAAACGGTGGGAAGAAAAGCGAACGAAAGGCACGGAGGGGGATTTGGTTCTGTCCCACCCTTGCCGAAAAATCCGGCAAGGATGGGGCACACGCTTTCAGTTTCCTAGTTCAAGCCCAACTGGGTTGCCTGGACGGCGCAGCCGCCGGTGCTGAGGGTGAGGCCGGCGCCGCCGCTTGGCGAGGGGCACTTGACGGTGCCGTTTGCCGAGCCCTGGTAGGTGAAGTAGATCTGCGAACCGCCGTTCAATGCCGTGTTGTCGATCGAGATGCCGCTTGTTCCTCCGACAACGGGCAATCCGGCGACGGGATTGCCCGTTCCTCCGCCGCTGAGAACGTCGTAGTTGTACAGGCAGGAGCCGGTGCATACGCCGGTGCGATTGCCGTTGCCTAGCACGCTCATGAAGAGCCAGTCGTGGACTTCATTCACGGCGGCGCCGGCTGAGTGCGGTGCCTTGCCCGTTCCGCGCGTCACGGTGAGGGTGTTGGTGGTGGTGTTGACTCCTGTGAGCGCCATGATTTCCGAGTCGATCTGGATGTAATATGTTGTGCCGGTAGGGCCGACCGTGAATCCCGTGGCGTTGTTTACAGTGAAGAAGCCGTTGCCGGAGCCAATGTTTCGGGTAAGCGCGTTGGTTGCCGAGGTGCCGTAGAACTCCGTGATGCCTGAGCAGTTGGCGGCGCTGCCGACAGTGGTCACTGGGGTATTGAATGTGGCCACGGTGGTGAAGGCGGCTGTCACCGCAATTTTATAGACGCTTCCGTCCACGCAATAGTAGATATTTCCTGTAGAGCCCGTACCGGAGTAATAGGTATTGTCAAACGTTCCGGCTCGGGCGACACCGGTGTTTGGGTTGTTGGCGCCACCGTTTGCAAAGTTCAGAGCGGTGCCGTAGCCGCCGCCGTTGCTAATAGGGGTGGTGAGGGAGATGGTGAACCGGTTGATGTAACTATTGTGGGCGGGGGTGTTTTGGGGGTCGCAGCCGTAGGCGATGAAGTCATAGAGAAGCTCGGTAGTCGAGTCCACGATGGGCGGGTCCTGGAAGCCGGTGCCGCACTCCATATGGACTGAGTTGGCGAGGGAGCCTGTGGGGGTGGTTGCGTTGACCGAGTGGAGATAGCCGGAGGCATCGTTGACGAAGATGAGACCTGACGTGCTGTCGTAAACCGGGCCGGTGAGGATGGACGAAGTGAGTCCTGGCTCCGTGGTGACATGGATGGGCCAGCCGCCCGTGGTGATCTCACCCGGGGTGCCCTTGAAGACGCCGGTGAACTTGTGCAGGTATCCGCTGTTGTCGCCGACCCAGAGGGTGTCGGCATTGTAGTCGTAAAAGGGCGGCGAGTTGGTGTCGTTGGGCGTTGCTGGGGTGGGCGTGCCCACGTTGGCAAACTGCAGTTCGAGTTCGCAGGAAGTTGTGCCGGTTCGGCAGGTGGCGTAAGTAGCGCCGGCCGCGGTTACTGAGTCGGGTAGGACCGCACTGGTGGCCGAGGCGCCTTGGCCTCCTTTGTACTTCAGAATTACGAGGGTAGCTTTGGTGCCGACGGACTGCACGAAGGCAGCCTGATATCCATCCTCAGACAGAGTGACCGAAGTGGATACCGTTCCCCCTGTGTTGTAAGACCAGTAGACGGTCGGGACGGCGGTAGATGGGGTGCAGGTGGTGGTATAGATGTTGTCGAAGGCGATGACGCTGGCCTGCCCGCCCGTCGCCCCGGCCACGCTGGTGTTGTACACCACGTAGTCGGGCTCGGTGGCGCTGGCGCAATTCAGGGTGTTGCTGTCAAAGGAATATTTTGCCGGGTACATTCCTGCGCCGACGGCAGCGTTGATGCTGCCGAGGGACTCTCCCCAAAGTCCGCCCGATTCGGCTTCGTGCCGCTTTCCCCATTCTCTCTGACCCTCGTTTGGCTCCTGGTGGCGATGACGCCGGACCTGGTCCTGCTGGTAGCGGGGATCGTTGACGGTATGGAACCAGCGGTCGTAGGCGCCTTTGCGCATGGCATCTTCGGACGTGCCTGGGTTGGAGAAGATGAGATGGTGATGGCTCCAGTCGAAGGGCACGCCGTGGGGCTGGGCCGCGGGCTGGTCCTGCGGCTGGTCGTAGGCCCGGTCCTGGGCGGCGGCGAGCGGCCTGACTGCCAAAACCATTGCCAGGATGGAGAGGACCAGACAGGGGAGCCGAAGCATATGGGCGTGTTGGCGCAGAACAGACTTTGGGGAAAAAGAGCAGTTCAGTATCAAAAGGGACCTCCGCTCTTCGAAAAAGAATCGGGCACTCACAACGACCGTTTGATCGAGGAAAAGCGAGTCAGCCGTGATCTTTTCGGAGCCGTGCCTGTCTTTGATGGTACGTGAGGAAGTGAAGCATTGGCAGAGGGCAAAAGACGCGGGAAGTGGAAAACCCAGTACTTAACTTTTTGGGATAAATCAGGGCGGGATAGGGCAGTCGTCGTGAGGGGCCGGGTACCTACCGGTTCGGCTGCGTTTGGCGGCTGGCTGGTCGGGTAAACTGGTAGAGCGATGCTCGATCTGGGGTTTGTCAGGACCAATCTGGAAGTGATTGAAGCAAAACTGCGTGCGCGGGGGGCTGACCCTGTGGCACTGCTGGGGGATTTTCGCGTCCTGGACCAGAACCGGCGCGAGGCGATTACGACCTCAGAACGGCTGAAGGCGCGGCGCAACGAGCTGAGCCAGCGGGTCGGAACGATGAAAAAGGCGGGGCTCGACGCCTCGGCGGTAATGGATGAAACCCGCCAGCTGAAGGACCAGCTGGACGAACTGGACCAGACCGCTGTCCGGCTTGACGAGCAGATGCGGCTTTCGCTGGCGCGGATTCCCAACCTGACCCGGGACGAGGTTCCGGCGGGGACCTCAGAAGACGACAATCAGACGGTCAAGACCTGGGGCACAAAGCGGAGCTTCGACTTTGAGCCGAAACCCCACTGGGAAGTGGGCGAAGGGCTCGGGATCCTGGACCTGGAACGGGCGGCCAAGCTCTCCGGGGCGCGATTTGCCGTTTACATGGGCGCGGGGGCTCGGCTGGAGCGTGCGCTGATCAGCTTTATGCTCGACATGCACACGCAAAAGCATGGGTATACCGAGGTGCTGCCGCCGTTCATGGTGAACTCGAAGTCGCTGTTCGGGACCGGGCAGCTGCCCAAGTTTGCCGAGGACCTGTTCCGCTGCTCCGACGCCGACGCAGAGGCTGCCGCACGGGGCGAGTTCAAGGATAATGACCACTGGCTGATTCCTACAGCCGAAGTGCCGGTGACCAATCTTTACCGCGACGAGATTCTTGACGACGCGAAGCTGCCGATTCTGCTGACGGCGTACACGCCCTGTTTTCGCGCCGAGGCCGGGGCGGCGGGCAAGGACACGCGGGGCATTATCCGCCAGCACCAGTTTCAAAAGGTGGAGCTGGTGAAGTTTACGCGGCCTGAAGATTCGGACGCGGAACATGAGAAGCTGACGCGCGACGCCGAGGAGATTCTGGAGGCGCTGGAACTGCCCTACCGGCGGGTTCTGTTATGCACGGGTGATACGGGCTTTTCCGCGGCCAAGACGTTCGACCTGGAAGTGTGGCTTCCGGGCCAGCAGCTTTACCGGGAGATTTCGTCCTGCTCGAACTTTGAGGGCTTTCAGGCGCGGCGGGCAAACATTCGCTACCGGGCGTCGGGCGCGAAGGCCAAGCCGGAGTTTGTGCACACACTGAACGGCAGCGGGCTGGCCGTGGGACGCACCTGGCTGGCGATTCTTGAAAACTATCAACAGGCCGACGGGACGGTGGTTGTTCCGGAGGCGCTTCGACCCTGGATGGGTGGGATGGACCGGATCACTCATCGGGCCAGTTAGTTGAGGAATTTGGTATGGAACCTATGAACACCGGCGGCAAAACCGAGCTGGCGAGCGTAGAACCGAAGCGCGGCGTCAGGCAGATTTTGATGAGTTATTTTTACTGGACTTATCCTCGCGGATGTTTTCATTACGACGTGATGGTGACGCTGATTCTGCTGTTCGTCTTTATTACGCCGCACCTGTGGAACTACGGGGACAAGGCATCGTCAAGCGCAGGACTGCTGCATCCGATTGAGCTTACGGGCGACGGCAACCACGGCATCATCGTGACGGTTCAGTCCGCGGATGTGAATGTGCCGGCGGGCGCGTCTGACGCTGTGGTGAAGAAAGCGCTGCGCGCGGCCATTTTGCCGGTGACCGGCGACGCCGTGGTGGTGGAGCGCTGGGTGACTGTCCAAGATGCCCAGGGAAATCTTACCTGGAAGATCTGGGCACACCGCTAAACCACCGGCCGGCGAAGAGCGCGGGCCGATGAGCCGCGCAAAAAGGAATCTATGCAAAAGGAACCTGTGTCTGCAAGAAAGCTCTTGTTCGCTTCGCTGTTCCTACTGGCTGTGCTGCCTGGACACGCCGCATTGGCCGCGGACGATTTGCAGAAGGTGCTTGGCCGGCTCGATGCCGCAGCAGCCAACTTCCGCACCACGACGGCGGATTTCCAGTTCAAGACCGTGACGACTGTGCCCATCTACGACGAGGACATCCAGAAGGGAACGGCCTACTACAAGCGCGAAGGCAAATCGTTCCAGATGGCGGCGCACATTGTGGAGGTGAACGGCAGCAAGGCGCCGAAGGACCTGACCTATTCCGGCGGCAAGGTGATGCTGTTCGATTCACTCAGCAACACGGTGCGGGTGATGAATGCGGCGAAATATGAAAGCTACCTTCTGCTGGGCTTTGGCGCGAGCGGCAAAGAGCTGGCCGACAAGTGGCAGATCAAGTACCTGGGCACGGAGATGGTTGACGGCGTGAAGACCGACAAGCTGGAACTGATTGCCAAGGATCCGAATGTGCTGAAGCTGTTTCCGAAGGTGACCATCTGGCTGGATACAGAACGCGCAGTCAGCCTGAAACAGGTGTTTGACGAGGGCCAGGGAGTGACGCGGACGTGCACATATGCGCACATCATCACGAACCAGGGCTTGCCTAAGGACGCGTTTACGCTGAACACCAACAGGCAGACACAGACCATCAAGTAAGGCGCCGGTCAGACGGCGCGCCTGAAGAATGCACCAATCGAACTAATGAGCGCGCTGAGAGCGACGCCGCCAAGTGCGAACAACATGGGAAAGCATTCCAGTGTGTAACGCGTCTCTGGCGCTTCAACTGTAAGCAGGAGCGCGCTGCGCAACAGCATATAGGCCAGCATGGCAAGCGAGAAACGCGGCCTGAGGGCGAGTCCCGCAGCCGCCAGCAGCAGATAGAGCGCGTTCAAGGCCGCATACTCCCAACTGAAGCGGGTTTCAGCATTGTGGCGGGCATAGGCCCACCAGTCGAGGTCGATATTCAGGTTTTCAACGCGAGGCCGGACCCACATATCTGCCAGGCGGCCGATTGGAAGAACAAGGTAGGATCGCAGCAGATGAGCGTTGGTCCGTTCCCGGGCCAGCGCGGCAAAGCGCGCGTCGACATCGGGCGCAATAAAACTGGCGTTGTCACGGTTGTTGTAGTCGGAGATAATTGCGGCGGTTTCGTAGAACTGCGCGGACGAGTCGAAGGCGCGTGCGGGCAACAGGCCGATGTCGAGCGGGTCGCCGGGGACCTCCCAATACACGTTGTAGGTGCAGGTAAAGTCGAGGCACCATGTTTTGATCCAGCTCTGCCAGCCGGGATTCGAGCTTTGGCCGGGGTCGACGGCGTAGCGCGGCGCAAGCGGCTCCAAGACATGGAAGACGCGCCAATTGCGAACGGTCCATGCGGCAAACGGCGCGAGCGCGAGCAAGGCGCAGACCACGGCGATAGCCACGAGTTTGCGCGGAGGAGCGGACCGGGGTCCAGCGGTCTGGGCTCGCTCAACGGGGCTGCGGCGGACGGCGATGACGAGCGCAGGAACAAACGCCACGGCTGCCAACACTCCATCCGGCCGGAGGAGCGCGGCGTAGGTGACGGCGAATGTGAACGCGAGTGCGGTCAGCCAGCCGGGCCGGTCGCAGAACCGGGCCATGGCCCACAAGGCTACAGCCAAAGAGAAGAGCGTGAGCGCCTCAGTGAGTGGAACCACCGCATAGGAGGCCGTGAAGGGACAAAGGCAGGCGATCCAGAGCGTGGCCAGGGGCGCACCTCGCTTGAGGCGCGGCGGGGCAATGCGGCGGGCGAAATCGGCAAGCAACAGGCAGCCGAGCAGCTCAAGAAAGATTTGCGGCAGAGTGGCGGCAAAGTAGTTTTCCATGCCGAGGAAGCGAAAACAGAGCGCCAGGTAGAGTGGATAGCCGGGCAGCCGGATAAGCGTAGGAGAGATGGTTGTGCCCAACACCTCAAGGCCATAGCGGCCCTCGAGAAGAGTCTTTCCCAAGCCTCCGTAGATGAGCGAATCTCCATTGACGATAAAGAGCCGCTTGAGCATGGCGAGGCGCATGGCCAGGCCGCCGGCCAGGGGCAAGGCCCAGCCGAGCGCGTGGGCGAGCGCCGCCAGCACACGGCGGCCTGGTTTCACCGGCGCGGGGGCTGGCTCGCTCAATTGACTCTGATGCGCGGCTTCCATACGATTCGTACTGTATAGCCTAATTGTTAGCGCGCATTTTGCTCGCAGGGATTTGAAGAAAACTCTCCATGCCCGATCGCCAGATATTTTTCGACCCGCAACGAAAGCGCTGGAAGCGCCTGCGCCGCATTTTCGACGCGGCGGCAGTGATTTCCTGCCTGGTGCTGGTCGGATTTGCGATCAACGTGCTGCACAATCAGCATCTGCCCGAGTTGCTGCTGCCTGTGCCCAAGCACAACTACAAGGCGTTGCCCGAGCGCCAGCCTTCGATCCGCGGCGCCAAAGAGCAGCGCCCGGCGCGCCGCAAGACCGATCGCAAGCCCTCCGAGATTCCCTTCAACACGGGTGAAGGTTTGCGCGCCGCCTATTACGTGCAGGACGATGCGGCAAGCTACTCCTCGTTCAAGGAGCACGTTCACCAGATCGACATTCTGTTTGCCCAGTGGTTCCATGTGAACGCTCCTTCAGGAACCCTGATGGCGATGACCGGCGACAACCTGCATGAGTATCCCGTGGTTGACGGCAATACCGTTCACGACCCCGACGATATGAACAAGATCAAGCACTGGATCCAGGCGCAAGGGGAAGATACGCAGGTTTTTCCTCACTTGAACAACTACAACCCGCGCACGCAGACCTGGGATGCGGGCGTGGGCGATGTGCTGAAAGACGAAGGCAAGCGCGCAGCGCTGCGCGATCAGATTCTCCGTTTTTTTGCGACCTATTCGGCCTATCCGGGACTTTCGCTCGACATTGAGAGCCTGAACGACGACGCGGAGCCGGGTTACCTGACCTTTATTCAGGAACTCTATGCCGCGATGCACGAGCGCAAGCTTGTTCTCTATGTGAACGTGGCCGCATCCACGCCGGACGACGAGCTGAAGTTGATCTCATCCAACTCCGACGGCATTGTGCTGATGAACTACGACGAGCACGAAGCCAACAGCGATCCGGGCCCGGTGGCGAGCCAGACCTGGTTTGTGGGCAACCTGCAGCGGGTGCTCAAGATCGTACCCAAGCAAAAGATTATTTGCGCGGTGGGCAGCTACGGCTACGACTGGACGCTCTCGATTCCCGATCCGAAGAAGGGCAAGCACCAGAAGCCGAAGGTGCTGAATACAGAAGATCTATCGGTCTCGGAAGCGTGGCAGGAGGCCTCGGACGCGGATGCCGATCTTGACCTGGACTACGACTCGCTCAATCCGCACTTTGAGTACATCGACGAGGACAGCAATCAGCGCCACGTGGTGTGGTTTCTCGACGGCGTTTCGCTGCTGGACGAGATGCGCGCGGCGCGCGGCCTTGGGTTGCAGACGTTTGCGCTGTGGAGGCTGGGCGAGGAAGACAATTCACTCTGGGACGTCTGGGACAAGCCCAGCAACCCCGATGTGCGGCAGGAGCTCAGCGATGTACCGCCCGGCCACGACGTGAACACCGAGGGCGACGGGGATATTCTGCGCGTGACCGGCCTGCCGCAGAAGGGGCAGCGAACGATTGAAGTGGATACCGACGAGCCCGATCCGCGCAAGAAACTCATTACTGATGAGCACATGGATGTGTATCCGCGGAGCTACACAATCGAGCAATACGGCTACCACGCCAACGAGGTTGCGCTTTCGTTTGACGACGGGCCCGATCCGAAGTGGACGCCGCGAATTCTCGACGTGCTGAAGCGGTACAACGTGAAGGGCACGTTCATGTTGATCGGCTCGGAAGCGGCGGAGCACGTGGGCGTGATGCAGAGGATCTTCAAAGAAGGCCACGAGATCGGCAATCACACCTGGACGCATCCTGACATCAGCGAAATTTCGGCGAGACAGCTCGATCTGGAAGTGAAGCTGACGGGGCGCCTGTTTGCCAGCAAGCTGGGCGTGCAGCCGCTCTACTTCCGCCCGCCGTACGACATTGACGAAGAGCCCGACACCGACGACCAGGCCAAGCCTGTTGTGAGCATTCAGCAGGAAGGCTACACGATCATCGGCAACAAGATCGACACCGACGACTGGAACGAGCACCAGCGCAAGACACCCGATGAGATTGCGCAGTCGGTGCTGGCGCAACTGCAGACGATGAAGACCAAGCCGCAGTTTCGCGGGTCGATCATTCTGCTGCATGACGGCGGGGGCGACCGCTCAGTGACCGTGGCTGCGTTGCCGGTGCTGATCAAGACGCTGCGCGACCACGGCTACACCATCGTTCCCGTGTCGGCGCTGATGGGCAAGACGACGGCCCAGGTGATGCCGCCGCTCACTTTCTGGCAACACCTGCGCTCCATTCCCGATTCCATTGCTTTTTCGGCCGTGGACATTGTCGGCAACTTCATCGTGATGGTCTTCTTCCTCGGCGACATCCTGATGAGCGCGCGACTGCTGATTGTGGGTCTGTTCGCCGTGATCGACCGGCTGCGCAAGCCGCAGCACCCAGCCTCGCCGGGATTCAACCCGCGCGTGACTGTTCTGATTCCCGCCTACAACGAAGAAACGGTCATCGTGCGCACCATCCGATCGGTGTTGAACTCCGACTACAAGAACCTGCACGTGATCGTGATCGACGATGGCTCATCGGACCGCACCGCGGAAGTTGCGCGCGAAGCCTACGCCGCCGAGATCGCCGCAGGCCGGGTGCAGGTGTTCTCGAAGCCCAATGCGGGCAAGGCCGCTGCGCTCAACTATGCGCTGGAACGGATGAATGAAGAGATCTACGTGGGCATCGACGCCGATACGGTGATTGCCGCCGACGCGATCTCAAAGCTGATTCCTCACTTTGAGGATGAGAAGATTGGCGCGATGGCCGGCAATGCCAAGGTGGGCAACCGCGTGAACCTGTGGACGCGCTGGCAGGCTCTGGAATACATCACGAGCCAGAATTTTGAGCGGCGCGCGCTCGATCTGTTCCATGTGGTGACGGTGGTTCCGGGGGCGATTGGCGCATGGCGCACCGCGCCGGTGAAGGCCGCCGGCGGTTATCCGCTGAACACAGTGGCCGAAGACGCCGACCTGACGATGAGCCTGCTGGAGATGGGGCTGAAGGTGGACTACGAAGATCGCGCGCTGGCCTTTACCGAAGCGCCCATCGATGCCAAGGGGCTGATGCGGCAGCGGTTCCGGTGGTCGTTCGGGACGTTGCAAGCGGTGTGGAAGCATCGCGCGGCGTTTGTGCGCAACAAGGCGATGGGGCTGTTCGCGCTGCCGAACATTCTCATCTTCCAGATGTTTCTTCCGCTGGTTTCGCCGTTTATTGACATGATGTTCCTGTTCGGCGTCTTCAACTTCTTCGTCAATCGCTATTACCACCCGGAGTCGGCATCGGCCGCGAACCTGGAGAAGCTGATTGTCTACTTCCTGGGCTTCCTGATCATCGACTTCATCACGTCATCGGCGGCGTTCTCGCTTGAACGGAAGCATCCGGCGAACAAGGGCGATGGCTGGCTGCTGTTCCACATCTGGCTGCAGCGGTTCGCGTATCGGCAGTTGTTCTCGATTGTGCTGTTCAAAACGCTGAAGCGGGCGATCGATGGCAAGCCGTTCAACTGGGACAAGATTGAGCGGACGGCTAAGATGAGCAAGGCTACTGAGGCGTTGACGGAGACGGTTGGGTGAATTCCGAGTAATGGCGTCGCCGAGTTCCGCATCCTTTCCCTGGTCTCGAAAGCGCGAACTGAGGCCCCCAACGGAATTCGAATCTGGCAGGAAATTCTTTAGTGCGCTCTGAAGGTGACCGCTACCGCCAGGCGCATGGGCACGGGCTTGCCATCTTTAGTCGCAGGCTTGAATTTATAGCGCCGAACTGCCTTCGCAGCCTGCAAATCGAGACCTAGCCCTGCGGCCTTCCAAATGCAGACACCCTGTGGGTTTCCGTTCACATCCACAATGAGGCCCAGAACGCTTTTGGCCTCGAAGTTTACTATTATCTTCTCCTTGACCTCGTCGTGGATCTCCTGGCGCGCTTCATTTGAGAGCTCGGCTTGGGGCATGAATTGCGGCTTCGGAGGTTCAATTCCTTTACTGTCCTTTCCCACAATTCCATCAGTAGCGAGGCTGTCTTCGATTCCTACCGGACAGGTTGGCGGGTCGGTAGTGCTCGGGCCGGTCGCTGGAGCAGATGAAGCCAGCACCGGTGTTTCGGTTTGAGCCTGTTTGGGGGCCGCATTCTCTTTCTGCGCCCAGGCGGAGGCCGCAAGACAAACAAGCAACGAAAGCACCCATCCCGACTCACGCACAGCGTTCCCCCTTGCATGGAACCGAGAGCAAAATCAATCTAACACGATTCCCAACTCGCGCAGCAGGAACGCATAATCGAGCGCGATCTCTTTTAAATAGTCGTAGCGCCCGCTTGCGCCGCCGTGGCCCGCCTTCATGTTGGTCACCAGCAGCAGCGCATTGCCATCGGTCTTGAGGGTGCGTAGCTTTGCCACATACTTGGCCGGCTCCCAGTACATCACCTGGCTGTCGTGGAGCGAGGTCTTCACCAGCATGGCCGGATAGTTTGCCGCTTGCAGGTTGTCGTATGGCGAGTAGCTGAGCATATATCGGAAATACTTCTCGTCATTTGGATCGCCCCACTCTTCGTATTCGGGAATGGTAAGCGGCAGCGAGGCGTCGAGCATGGTGTTCATGACGTCGACAAACGGGACGTGGGAAACGACAGCGCGAAACAGGTCGGGACGGAGGTTGACGACGGCGCCCATCAACAACCCTCCCGCGGACCCGCCTTCAATGGCCACGCGCGCCGGATCGCCGTAGCCCGCGGAGGTCAGGTGCTCGACGGCTGCAATGAAGTCAGTGAAGGTGTTGCGCTTGACCAGCATTTTTCCGGCGTCGTGCCAGGGCTCGCCCAGGTCGCCGCCGCCGCGAATGTGCGCATAGGCCATGACGAAGCCGCGATCGAGCAGGCTGAGACGGTTTGAGCTGAAGCCGAGCGGCAGCGAGTATCCATAAGACCCGTAGCCGTAGACGTAGAGGGGATTGCGGCCCGGTTCGCGCTTGTCTATTCGGTAGACCAATGACACGGGAACCTTGACGCCGTCGGCCGCGATGGCGTGTACACGCTCGCTCGCATAGAGCGTGCGGTCGAAGCCGCCGGGGACTTCAAGCTGCTTCAA
>Ga0302278_10005857_pt1 | contig 11986 bp, 14 predicted proteins | sample III_Bog_N3_2_FD_194543 | JGI IMG/M metagenome (GOLD analysis project Ga0302278, IMG submission 194543) | Peat permafrost microbial communities from Stordalen Mire near Abisko, Sweden - III_Bog_N3_2 | ecosystem: Environmental > Terrestrial > Soil > Wetlands > Peat | place: Sweden: Abisko... | reverse complement strand
TCAATATTACAGGAATCAATTGGGAGGAATCGTGAGTTCCCAAGCATTTGTTACAAACTCTAGTGGTAATTTGGTGAGCATTTTGGGTAACGGCAATATAACAACGCCATTGCAGTTTCCTTCTTATTCCAGCTACCTGACTCAACTTGCCTCGAATAATACCACTGTCCTGATCGGCTATACGTCGAATGCAGCTGTGGCTTCCTCTGGCCGCGCCTCTGTCCAAAAACAGTATGGTGTTGAAAGTTATAGTGTTAATGGTGTTACTTACAGCGGTGCCGGTGTAACAATGGCTGTTTGGTCTTCATTTGACGGGAGTGTTGCAACAAACAGCAGTACGTTAAGTAACGCATCTAGTAATTTTGCATTTGGTACTAATAGCAGCGGTGTGACGAACACTCAGGCTCTGATCCTGACAAATGGAAGCGTACAGATCGTTTATTGGGGTGGCACCAATAGTAGTGGTTCTAACTCTCCATACACCCCGACGAATGTTTATATCAATACGACAAACAACCTATATACTAATTTGGCCGTGATGGAGCAGGCGTATTCAAATTCAACGTTATCAACCATCATACGCCAGTCGCCACAGGGAACGAATGGCGCGCTATCAACCCCGGGTTATTCCTATAATATAGCCTATTCGAATTTTATCACGACATTCAGTGCCATCCCCGGCATAGCTGCTGGCAATGCCTTAGAGCAGGGAGTTCTCTATGTGAATGATTTCAATGCCTCGATCAATTTGGGTCTGGCAGGTTCGACGAATGTCGATACCAATACCGGTGTTGCCTATCAGAATGAATATTCCTCAATGTGGTGGGGATCATTAACTGCTCCCTCTTACGGTGTCGTTCAGACGAATTCCTCGAATTATGACAACTATGGAGCTTATATTGCCCTGATATCTGCCAGCAACACCTATGGTAACTCCTACTCAGATCGGTTTACCGGTGTAACAAATATTTTAAATGATTTTAGTGGTAGCGATACGCTCACAGCTTATGTAGGGGGTACCCTTTTAGACACGACTGCGATTCCCGAGCCTTCTTATACGGTTGCATTACTTCTCTTTCTCACGGGATTTGCTGCCTTCAAAGGATTTCAGCGTCGGAAAAAAGCGTAATCTCGTGTCATTTTCGGTCGCGATTGGCTTGGCGGCGTCTTCCCCGCTGTTCTAAAGTCACGCTATTGTGGCTACCCATCTTACCTCCCTCGACTCTGCACAGACCGCTTCGGCTGATCAGTTCAACCGGCAGAGTGACCGTTACGGGAAGACGCATATCCTTGCCGACACAAGTGATGTGGTCGGAGCGCTGACGGGGATCGTTCCTGCTCCCGGTGCGCGCGCACTTGATGTGGCGACGGGCGGAGGTCATACGGCTCTGTGCCTAGCCCGTGCAGGATGGAACGTCACGGCAGGAGACATTTCCGAACGGATGTTGGAGAATACCACGAAACTTCTGGCTGAGGAGGGGCTGACGCTGGAAACAAGTCTCTTTCCCGCAGAGGAGATCCCGTTTCCCGATGCCTCCTTCGATTTGGTGACTGTCCGGGTCGCCTCGCATCATTTCAGCTCGCCGGAGCGATTCATTTCCGAAGTAGTGAGGGTTCTCAAGCCTGATGGTTATTTTCTGCTGATCGACGGGACGGTGCCGGACAATGATCCCGAGACTGAGGTCTGGTTGCACAAAGTAGAAAAATTGCGTGATCCGAGCCATGGGCGATTCCTTTCCCGTGCTGCGTGGGAGGGATTGATCATGTCACACGGACTCACAGTTCTCTCGAGTACACTCCACGAAAAGAAGCAACCCGATCTGAACTGGTATTTCGAGACGGCGGCAACGACACCTCAGAACAGGGCACTCGTCCTCGAGGCGGTGACCGCCATTCCACCCTCTGTGCGATCTGCGCTGCGCCTGTGTGAAGAGGAGGGCAAGGTTGTCTGGTGGTGGCCGATACTGCATGTACTGGCCCGCAAATCCGCTTACTGAGATGAGTGCCGGGTTGCCGACTGCCTACCTTGCTGGACCCGATGTCTTTTTTCCCAATGCCAAAGCCGAGGGCAAACGGAAGTGTGACATTCTGCTAAGGCATGGAATTCAGGGACATTTTCCCCTCGATAACGAAATTCCTGAAAGCGGAGAGATGGCCCATGAGATTTTTCTGGCGAATGTGGCTCTCATCAATCGGAGCAATCTCGTCATTGCGAACATTGTGCCGTTTCGTGGTCCCTCCCTCGATCCAGGGACGGCTTGGGAAATCGGCTATGCCTATGCCCGGGGGATTCCCATCATCTGCTACGGCTCCACGGCAACCTATCTCAAGCGGTGCCGGGATCTTGGTTTGGAAGGCGCGCTCGCCGGATTTGATCAAGAGGGGATGCTGATCGAGGATTTTGACGAGCAGGAGAATCTGATGATCTCGCGCTGCGCCGTTCAGATTGCGCCAACCTTTGAGGAGGCCGCCGCCTACGCTCAGAAAATTCTAGGGCGCTAAAAATTCTTTTTGACAAACAGACCGAACGGTCTAAACATGATCTCTATGATGCCTGCGAATAATCATACGACAAAAGAACGCATCCTTGATGCGGCGCAGGCGATCATGCTGGAGAAGAGTTTTCACTCCGTGGGGTTGAATGAAATCCTGAAAGCCGAGGGAATTCCGAAAGGTTCCTTTTATCACCACTTTGAGTCGAAGGAGCAATTTGGTGTCGAGTTGCTTCGTCATTATGTTTCCGGTGCCCATGCGTACAAACGGAGAATGCTTCTCTCCTCGGAACCCGAGAGCAATCCCCGCAAACGTCTGATCACCTATTTCGAGTCCAGTGTGGCGTCCTTGATGGCCAACGAGGGAAAATGCCCCTGCCTCATGGTGAAACTAGCCAGTGAAGTGGCCGAATCCAGTGATGCGATGCGCCAGGTCTTGGCAGATTCTCATCAGGAATCGATCGGTATCATGGAGACGGTGATCCTAGAGGGATTGGAGAAAAAGATGCTGCGATGCGAGCACGATCCCCGGACTGCAGCCATGCTCATCGGTGACCTCTGGATCGGAGCCATGCAGCGCGCCTCCATCGAGCGGAGCGTCGAACCCCTGCGCAAAGCCATCGACTTCATCTTCGAGGATCTGATTCTGAAACCTGCTTGAATTTTCTTTTTGCATCATAAAACCGACCGGTCTAATAAATCCCAATTAAATCCTAATTAAATCCCAATTCGCCAGTAAACAAACCTCCAATACCAAACACAACAACACACAATGAACCTGACACAACGCCCACCACGCAGTCTTCGAATCCTACTCGGAGGGTATGCACTGCTTCCCCGTCTGCTCGATAAATGTCGTGCGGAAATCGCCGGAACTTCTGGCGAGTATCACTACAACTGCCCGCTTGATCAGCACTTCTTCAAGTTCACGGGTGTCGATCACGAGGCGCTCAAGGCCGAAGTGGCCAAAGGATTGGGAGACGGCGAGCTCCTGGAGTGGATCACTGCGAATGCCGAGCATCAGCGCACTCCCTGGGAGATTCGTCAATGGAGTGACTATCAGCAAAATCGCACTCCCGACAGCGATGGGGAAACACGCGGATTCTTCTCCGAGATGCTCAACAATCTCTCAACGACGCGTGAGGACATCACCACCTGGGCCGACCTGCTTGACCTTGATGATTATGTGACCTTCGGAGGCAAGGCCTAACGGAGCACTGATCAGAACCAATTACTTAACCATCAACCTAAGAGAAAATGAGATTACAAAATAAAATTGCCCTGATTACAGGAGGTAACAGCGGTATCGGATATGCCACGGCGAAGCGCTTCCTTGAGGAGGGGGCACAAGTCATCATAACGGGTCGCAACGAGCAATCACTGAGGGAAGCCGCCACACAACTTGGCAGTGAGAGGATAACGGCTATCAAGGCTGATGTCGCGAAGCCCGCTGAAATCCAATCAGCTTTCGATCAGGTGAAAGCCACATTCGGCCATCTGGACATTCTCTTTCTGAATGCGGGAATTGCCCCGGTAGCCCCGATAGATCAGACAACCGAGGAGATCTTTGACAATCTCTTTGCCACCAACGTGAAGGGTGTCTTCTTTGGTGTGCAGAAGGCACTTGGTGTGCTCGTCGAAGGAAGCAGTGTCATTATCAACAGCTCCACGGTAAACGCCAAAGGATTTCCCGGGTTTGTCGCCTATGCTGGAACCAAGGCTGCAGTCCGGAACTTTGCCCGTGGCATGTCCGCCGAGTTGGCTCCGCGCGGCATCCGTGTGAACTCTGTGAGTCCCGGGCCGATCGGCACGCCAATCTGGGGGAAAACCGGCCTTACCGAAGAGCAGACCCAGCAAGCTGGAGGGGAGATGGTAAAACAGATTCCCGCTGGTCGCTTCGGAACCGCCGAGGAAATTGCAGATGCCGTGCTGTTTCTGGCGTCGGATGAATCCAAGTATGTGGTAGGAGCCGATCTCTATGTCGATGGCGGCATCGGGCAGGTATAATCAGATTCCACTGTGATCATAAACGGACGGGGGGTTGCGCCTTCGTCCGTTTTTCATTTGAAGAAAGAGGAGCAATTTAAGCAGTTACAGCCGTCGAAAGTGGAGCGTCGCATGGCGTTGTGGTGGTGCAACGTGGCCTGGGTACGGCACACAGTAAGTTCAGCTATTTGATCCTTGCCGGGCACCCCGTGGCACAGGCAAATCAATGCGCCCACTTTTCCCTTAAAATACCGTGACCCTGCAGATCTATTGCAGGTAGTGAGAATGATGCTACGTTGAGCACCATTGAGCAAACCGATCTCAATTGTAGGGTCGTCCGCTGATCCTGATTATCAACGCGCTGTCGAGGCATTGATGGGGGAGGATTTGATCGCGATCCGTCGCCATCTTCACAGTCACCCCGAACTGAGCGGGACGGAGATCGAGACGACGGCGTATGTGGCTAATTATCTTACGGAGCATACCATTCCTTACGAACTTGGGCCGGGAGGAGTTGGCATCGTGAGTGAACTTGCCTCTGAGGTGCAGGGAGCGACGCAACTGATTGCTCTCCGGGCGGATTTGGATGCACTCCCTATTCAGGAAGAAAACGACACGTCGTATCGATCTCAGCAAGCTGGTGTCATGCATGCCTGCGGACATGATGCACACACAACGATGCTCCTGGGAGCGCTGGCGGCACTGAGGTCTGTACGGTTGCCGTCACGGTGCCGGGGGATCTTTCAATCCTCCGAGGAGAGCGGGCATGGGGCGCTAGACATGGTCAACGCGGGAGCCATGAAGGATGTCTCCGCAATCATCGCCCTGCATGTCGATCCGAATATCCCCTGGGGTTCCGTGGCGATTTCCTCCGGGCCGCAAACCGCAAGCTGCCAGGATTTCTCAATCGTTGTGAAGGGCGTTGGAGGCCATGCCGCCAGACCTCATCTCACGATTGATCCGATTGCCACCGCAGCCCAGCTCATCACGCTCATTTATCAGACCATACCGCGCGGCACGGATTTGAATCATCCCGTTGTGGTGACAGTTGGCGAATTTCTCGGAGGCAGTTGCACCAATGTCATCCCGGAGAGTGCCAGTCTTCGAGGGACGCTCAGGGCGCTTACCTTGGATGCTGCCAATTCCACCAGGGAGCGGCTGCAGGAGCTTTGCGCGGGAATGGCCCTCTCCTCCCGTGCACAAATCACGATCACCTTTGAGCGGCAACTTCCCGGTGTGGTGAATGACCCGGTTGTGACCAAGGCATGCCTTGACGCGGCACGAACAGTGGTCGGTGATAAAATGATTCTGGAGGCCCAGCCCAGCATGGGAGCCGAGGATTTCGCCGATTATCTCACAGAAGCTCCGGGTTGCATGATGCGTCTTGGGGTCAGGAGGCCTGGCGAAGAAATCCGACCGCTTCACACGCCGACCTTCGATCTTGCAGAAGAGGCCCTTCTCATCGGGGCCAGGATTCTTCTGAGGTCCTTTTTCGCGCTCAATCAACACCAGCCGTCATCTTAGAGCGTTTTAGGAACAGATGTAGCCATTCATAATCATCTGATCCCCTGAATTTTTTACCACAGAGAGGGATCCAAGGGGCATCCAAGGTGGGATAAAGTAAAAGAGGAGGGGGTATTCCAGTGATGTTTTTTCGCTCCTTTGCGGCAACCTTGGCTGTTTCTTTGTCAGTCCTTTGTGGTGAAAATCACTCGGCTATGACTCAAGTTAAAATGCACTAAAATTGCGATTTGATACCGCCTTCGGGTTCTAGGTCGTTAGCGATCTGACGTAGGCGGGTTTTCTAAACTTCAAACACGAAGAGTTTCGGATCAAGACGGAGTCTGGGGCCGTAGATCCCTGCAGGATCTTCTTTTCCGACAGCGATCATCATCACGACGGCGCTCTCGCCGCCGAGAAAGAGAATCTTTTTCACCCGACATTCGTCAAATCCTTCCATCGGCAGGCTGGAGTATCCCTGGGCGGTGATTGCCAGCATGAAATTCTGACAGGCAAGGGCGACCGTCTTTGAGAGCACTCCCTTCACTGCTGATCCGGAGAAAGGCCCGCGCGGCACCGGACGGAAAAGTCCGACAAGAGAGAAGGCGATTTTTTTGAGAATGCCCACAATGTTCAGAAAACCATGGGAGTAAAAGAGTGGGACAAACTTCGTGTAATAATCGAGCTGCTGCTTGGGAATCTCCCCGCGTTTGCCGAGCTCTTCTAAAACTAGGGCGCGGTTGCGACGCCAAGTGTCGGCACGAGCAACAAAGACAAAAAGCTCTGCAGCGGTGGCTGCCCCGCTTTGATCAAAAGCGGCTGCGATGAGAGCGGCTTTCCTGTCTGGAGAAGAAACATGGTAGACTTCCCACGGCTGGAGATTGGACGAGTTGGGAGCGAGGAGCGCGGCGGAGATGGCCTTCTCGATCACCACCGGAGGCACGGGTTCGGCCAGATATTTCCTGACCGATCGGCGGGTTTCAATGGCTTCAAATAATTCCATACAATGACAATGGCTCCCTCAGGACATTTTGAAGAGATCTTTATGACCATGGGGCTGTGCTCGCCAATACTGCGGCGCCGCCTCCACCTGAGCACCAAGTTTGGCCGCGGCATACCACGGCCAGCGCGGATTGAAGAGCATGCCTCGCGCCAGGGCCACCAGATCGGCTTTGCCGCTCGCAATGATCTCGTCCGCCTGCTCAGGTTCCGTGATGAGACCGACGGCAATGATCGGAAGGAGCGTTTCTTTTTTGATGCATTCGGCCAGTGGCACCTGATAGTTCGGGCCAATGGGGATTTGCTGCAATGGCGAGAGACCTCCAGAGGAAACATGTAGGTAGGCGCAGCCCCGGCGCTCAAGTTCCTTGGTGAGGATGATGCTCTGATCGACATCCCACCCACCAGGCACCCAGTCAGTTCCGGAGATTCTGACGCCAATCGGTTTGTGACTGGAAAAGGTGGAGCGAATGGCATCAAAGACCTCAAGGGGGAAGCGCATTCGATTTTCCAGCGATCCGCCGTAGTTGTCGGTTCGTTGATTGGAGAGAGGGGAGAGAAACTGATGCAAGAGGTAGCCGTGAGCGGCGTGCAATTCAATGGCATCAATTCCGAGTCGATCTGCACGGCAGGCTGCTGCCACAAAGGCATCCTTGATGTGTTTCAAGCCCGTTTCATCCAGAGCAATGGGTTCGGGATCGTCCGGATTGAAGGGAATCGGTGAGGGAGCAAGAACCCTCCAGCCACCTTCCGAGGGAGGAACCACGCCGTGACCCTTCCAAGGAATTTCACAGGAAGCCTTGCGGCCCGCATGGGCCAGTTGAATCGCAACGGGGATTTCGGAGTAGGTGCGGATGGCTTTAAGCACACTAGCCAGGGCGATTTCGTTTTCGTCGGACCAAAGTCCGAGATCCGCCGGTGATATCCTTCCTTCAGGCACAACAGAGGTGGCCTCGATGATCAGTAGCCCTGCTCCCGAGAGGGAGAGGTTGCCAAGATGAATCATGTGCCAATCAGTGGCCGACCCATCATGCGCGGAATACTGGCACATGGGCGCCACGACAATCCGGTTCTGGAGGAGGAGAGACCCGATCGTGATGGGTGAAAAAAGCGTGGCCAAGGAGTGGGATTGGCGTGAAAGCGGTTTGAGGAAGCCTAGGCGGCGGGCATCGGAAGGGGCTTGAATATCCCAATGGCTGCTCCCTGAGGATCCACTAGGATGGCGATACGACCAACTTCCGGGATGTCAAAAGCGGGCACTCGGATTGTTCCACCAAGTTCCACAGCCTTTGCCGCGGAGGCATCGACATCCTCGACGGTGATGTAGGAAAGCCATCCTGCGGGAATGCCCGGCGCAGGAGCCTGCATCAGGCCTGCGACACTCCGATCAGGGTTGTTGAAAAGGGTGTAGTGCTCACCGAAGGGAGCGCTGGTCCAGCCAAAGAGACTGGTGTAAAAAGCCTTGGCTCCCTCGACATCCGTGGCGACGAGTTCGTTCCAGGAAAATTCACCTGGTTTGGTGCATGGGTTGGAAGTCTCTTCGCTCATGGTAATGGGGCAATTCTGGGTTGGGTTGAAGGCCGAGGCGCAGGATGTTTCCCTGCCTTGCCGCAATCTGACGAAAGCCGGGAAAAGTGCAAATGATTTCCTGTGACGGTTTCGAATCGATTCTGTGACGAATGTCGATGCCCACTTGGATAAAGTGATGTTTGTCAATATTTCAATTGTTACAATTCTGACATAATTGCTCTTTAAAAGAGGGGAAGAATATGTGATAGTGAGGCATGAAGAATCACCTGTTGGATGGAGAGGCAGAGGATCCTTGGGCCTGTAGTGGGGTTCCCATTCCCGAAGTTTACTCATCAAGACTGGCATTCCTGAAGGTGGTGGCCCTCGGAGTGGGAATCACTGTTGTGCTCTTCGGAGTGCTTTCTTTGCTCTTGATGCACTCCTGAAACAGCGGTTCCTTAGAGCAGTCCTTTGAGTTTGAGTAGGCCGAAGGCCGCCACGGTTGAGGCATCCTTGACGATCCCCTCCCGGATCATTGTTTCCACATCAGCGATGGAGAAAGCCTTGGTAATCAAACCCGACTCCTCCGGAGCAAGAGTGACTTCCTGCTGTTCCAGATCAGTGGCTAGAAAAATGTCATACCCTTGCGTGGAGTATCCGTATGCTAGAAAAAGGTGTCCGGCGTGGAGCATCGAACCGGCAAGGAGGCCTGTTTCTTCATGGAGTTCCGCTCGTGCCAGGGTGAGAGGATCCGTAACGCGATCTTCCCAGGAACCCTGGGGGAATTCCCAAAATCTTTTTTTGACGGGATAGCGATATTGCTCAACTAAAAAGAGATGATCTTCTTGGAGAGCGGCAATGATCGCAAAGTCGGGTTTCTCCACCACCCCGTAGAGACCTTCACTCCCATCCGGACGTACGATTCTGTCCTCACGGACGGTCATCCATGGGTTCTTGTACACCTCGGCACTGCCAGTGCAGGCGATTTCATGGCGAGGGGACGACATGGGGCAGGGCTCCCTAAGCCTCCTTGAGCAACTCTCCGAGATTGAGCGGTTTGGTGACCATGGTCAGTTCGCCATCGATCGATCGAGGCCATTCCGATTCAGGTCGATCGCGGTAAAGTTCCACGCCATTACCATCAGGGTCACGCAGATAGAGCGACTCGCTGACGCCGTGATCGGTTGCGCCTTCCAGCTTGATGCCAGCATCAAGCAATCGCTTTAGGGCATCGCCCAACGCCGCGCGGGATGGATAGAGGAAGGCGACATGATAGAGCCCCGTCGTGCCGGGTGCCGGGGCTTTGCCTCCGTGGCTCTCCCAGGTGTTTAATCCGATGTGATGGTGGTAGCCGCCGGCTGAGAGGAAGGCCGCCTGAGTGCCGTAACGTTGCGTGATTTCAAATCCGAGGACTCCCGAATAGAAACCGATCGCCCGTTCCAGATCTGCGACCTTCAGATGCACGTGGCCGACACGGACGTCGGGATGGATAGGAATGGGGGGTGACATGTCTTCCTCCATGGAACTATGGCACGGCGGCTGATTTGACAATCTCGATTGGAAGAGATTCATACCAATTACTCTTTGCTGCAGAATTCATGTCCTCATTCCGGCATTCGGAGTATATTGAAAGTTGCCACTCTCTGGCATAGTGATTGCTACAAATTAAATAACCAACATCCTCATGAAAATCGCCGCCACCATTGCCCGTCTCCTACTCGGTCTGATCTTCGTCGTGTTCGGACTGAACGCCTTCCTGCATTTTATTCCGATGCCACCCATGCAGGGCCAGTCTGCAGCTTTCATGGGAGCGCTCTTTACCAGCCATTATCTCTACGCAATCAAATGCTTTGAAATCAGCGGTGGTCTCCTCCTTCTGATCGGCCGTTACATTCCGCTTGGTCTCACTCTGCTGGGGCCTGTGATTGTGAACATCCTCTTTTTTCACATCTTTCTCGATCCCAGTGGCCTGCCTCTTGGTATCGTTGTGGCAGTGCTTGCCCTCTTCCTGCTCTGGCAGAATCGCAGTGCCTTTGCCGGATTGCTGAGGAAATAAACTTCCCCTCGGTTGCTCGTAGCAGACTTCCTTCAGTCTGCGGAATAGGCTTTGATCACTCGATGGTGAAAGCCCTCCCCAGACTGATTGGTTTGCTTGGCCTGCTGGTCGTTCTCTCCTGTTCGTTCTTCAGCGCCGCAGTTCAGGGCGCGGCAGGGACGGAAAAAATCACCCTTTCCTCGGGTGTTACCTGCGAACAGATTGGCACCTACAGTGTGGATCGGTTGAATCAAATCCTGACCGATGAAGTGCCCGCTCAGCTTTCGGATTACCCCGTTAACTATCAGCCTGCCCGTGATGCGGTGAAGCTTTATCGCATCACCTACCGCTCGGTGATCCCAGAACTCGGCAACCGTCACACCATGGCCTCCGGTTTGCTGGCCATTCCCGAGATCGGAGGGAAATCCTTCCCTGTGGTTTCCTACCAGCATGGAACGGTGTTTTCCAAAACAGCCGTACCTTCCCATCCTGAGGAGTCGATGGAAACCCGCTTGATCCTGGCCCGGTTTGCAGGACAGGGATACATCGTTGTGGCCCCTGATTACTTCGGGAAAGGATCGTCACGCGAAAACGATAGCTATCTGGCCAAGGCCTCCACGCAGCAGGCTTGTCTCGACATGCTCAGGGCGGGAAGGTCAGCCAGCGAGAAGCTTGGTGCTTCCTGGGGAACCTTGTTTTTGACCGGTTGGTCTCAGGGAGGGTGGGCCACCATGGTCTTTCTCAATAAACTCGAAAGCGTTGGCATTCCGGTGACGGCAGCGGCGCCGATCTGCGCGCCGGAAGATCTCTTCGCCATCATCAATCACTGGATTCATGACCCATCACCTTCAGACAGTATCTTCCTTCCCGAACTTTCGGCTCTCCAACTCCATGCCTACGAACAGTACTACCATCTGCGAGGATTGTCGGATGCAGCGATCAAGCCGGAATACCGTGCCGCCGCCCGCGATCTTTATCTGAACAAGCTCGCATGGCCCGGTCTGCTCAAACAATTTCCGCGGCATCTCAGCGAGATGCTGCAACCCGGCTTCATCGCGGAAAGTTCACTCGGCAGAGGAGACTATTGGGAAATCATCCAGCAGAATCAGGCGTACCGCTGGCGGAGCACTACCCCGATGCGTTGCTACTATGGGGCGAAGGATGAAATCGTCCCGCCCTTCATTGCACAGCTTCCCATCGGCTACCAGAAGGTGATGAAGGGAGCCATAACGACCGGTGTGGAAGTGACGGGATCAAAGGCCAACCACCGCGGTGCCTTTGTTGATGCGGTAGCAAAAGAGAAAGAGTGGTTCGACTCATTCCTGAATAACTAGTCGGGATCAACCGAGATCGTTCGTCAGAACGACACGGTAGCGGGCCTTGCCGGAGCGGAGATGTTCGATGGCAGCATTGGCCTGTGACATGGGGAATGTCTCGGTTGTTGGTGCGATGTCATGACGTGCGG
>Ga0302278_10005856_pt1 | contig 11987 bp, 10 predicted proteins | sample III_Bog_N3_2_FD_194543 | JGI IMG/M metagenome (GOLD analysis project Ga0302278, IMG submission 194543) | Peat permafrost microbial communities from Stordalen Mire near Abisko, Sweden - III_Bog_N3_2 | ecosystem: Environmental > Terrestrial > Soil > Wetlands > Peat | place: Sweden: Abisko... | reverse complement strand
CGCCCTCGACTGTGGACCCGCCACAATCTTCGGGTTCGGCTTCGTCTGGCCGCTTTTTCGCTCGCAACGCCATTTACGCCAGTAGTGTGAACAGGCCCTGGTGAAGACGGCCCTTTGCGCGAAATAAAAGCCGTGGCTCACGCCGACAAAAAGGCCATGAAACCACGCCGCGCGCCCCGGATTGCAAGATCTCGACACCCGGCGTCGCAGAAATCCTCCCATCGCGGTAACGACTCCCCGCGCGCCTCGTCTATCGTGTATCGAAGCCTGGGAAAACCAAGGACGAATCCTACCTTGAATGTGTAACTGGGCTGGGAATGAGGTCACATGGAGAGGGAGCGTGTTCGCCTGTCAGGCAGGTTATCCACCGATAGGCTTGATCGCACTGGCGACGATCCGTTCAATGACTTGTTTCGAAAGAGCTTTGAGCAAAAGCCCATCTGGACCGGCCTCTACGAAAGCATCCATGATGCCGCATTCCCTCCCAAGCTTCCGCCTTTGGAATTGACTTCAACGCCAGTCCCCACTCCTGATCGCATGGCCGTCAAGACCAATCCGTGGGCCATCGGCACCGCAACCATCGCCAACGGCTGCCTCCTGGCGATTGTCATCCTGTTGGGATTGCGCTCGACGATCAACCATCTTCCCAAATCCCCTGCGGACGGCAAAATCCACCTCAGCGACTTCACCCTCTTTGCCCCTGCAAGTCACCAGCCTGCGAGCGGCAGCGATGGCGGCGGGTCCAACGAGCTGACCGACCCTATCAAGGGCAGACTGCCCAAACGGGAAGACATGCCCATCGCTCCTCCTCAGGTTCCAATACTCGACAATCCAAAGCTTGCTATCGATCCTGCCATCGCCGTTCCGCTGGAGATCAAACTCCCAGATAACCTGTCGCTCCCCAACATCGGTGTACACACCTCGCCAAACGTCAGGCTGGTATCCGGTGGTCCAGGCGCGAGAGCCGGCATTGGTACTGGCTCGGATGGAGGCGACGGACCAGGCAAAGGCAACACCTATGGCCCAGGCTCCGAGAGTGGCGTTGGTGGCCCGGTTTATAGACCCGGGATTGGGGGAGTCACGAATCCCGTTCCTATCGTCTCGCCGGAGGCAGAGTTCTCCGATGAGGCGCGCCGCAACAAGTATCAGGGAATCTGCATGATTTCGGTGATCGTGGATGCGCGCGGCTACCCGCGGAATCCACGGGTGATTCGTTCGCTGGGCATGGGCCTCGATGAAAAGGCGCTCGAAGCCGTCCAGAGGTACCGGTTCAGGCCCGCCATGAAAGACGGCAGGCCCGTTTCAGCGATGATCAACGTTGAGGTGAACTTTCGGTTGTATTAGCCACGCGCCCGGTGCTCCAGGCCTCAGGCGCGATCTCGATATGGAATCGCATCCGCGCCCGCCCCTTCGGCGGATGAATTCCGAATCCATGAGATGATGACTGTATCGTCGCGTCGCCCGCGTTCCCGTACAAGCTCACACCCAGCCAGTACCTCGCAGACAAGAGGCGCCCATATGCTCATCCGTCTCGCGTACGACATTCAATTCGAGATTCCGGCCCCAGTCGCCATGGTGGCGCTTCTCAACGTCCATCCTTCGCGCGCAAGCGACCTGCTGGAGCCCGACGAGTTGCAGACTGAACCCCGGCTCGAAGTCTCCCAATACATTGACGGTTTTGGGAACCGCTGCGCCCGGTTCGTCGCGCCTCAAGGGCAGCTCCGCCTCAGCAGCTCCACGCTGATTCAGGATTCCGACGAGCCGGACGAGGTCAACTGGGCTGCCCGCGAGAGGGGCGTGGGCGATTTGCCCCACGAGGTTCTCGGCTTCCTGCTCAACAGCCGCTACTGCGAGGTCGATCGCTTTTCAAACATCGCGGTCGAGCTGTTCGGAGAGGTCGCGCCCGGCTGGGGCCGCGTGCAGGCCATTTGCAACTGGGTCCATAACCATGTGGCATTCAATTATCAGCAGGCCCGGCCCACCAAAACCGCCCTCGACGTGTATACCGAGCGCGTGGGCGTCTGCCGCGACTTTCAGCATCTAGCCATCACGTTTTGCCGCGCGCTCAACATCCCCGCCCGCTATGCAACCGGCTATCTGGGCGATATTGGTGTGCCCGTGCGGCTTCCCATGGACTTCAGCGCCTGGTTCGAGGTCTATCTGGATGACCGCTGGTGGACATTCGATGCCCGCAACAACCAGCCCCGCCTGGGCCGCATTCTGATGGCAACGGGCCGCGACGCCTCCGATGTTGCCATGACCACTTCTTTTGGACAAGCAGATCTGCGCTACTTTTTTGTGGTTACAGAAGTAGAAGCTGAACCTGCTGCCTGACCCAAAGACTACTTGTCACTTGGCGCGTAGTAGCCTTCGCGGGTGACCACAGCCAGATCGTCCTTGTTGGCCTTGAGCGCGATCTTGTGGAAGCCGCCTTCCTTGTCCACCACGTCCGGCGTATAGGTCAGCAGATACTGCCCGCGCAACTCCTCGGCGATCTGCCCGTAGATCTCTTCCAGATTGTCCTTCCGCTTGGCCTCAAAGTACCGGCCTCCGGTGCGCGTGGCAATCTTCTCCATGATCTTCTTGCCGTCCACTCCCGGCTGGCTCTGGCCGCCCCCGCCATGGTGCCCGCCCCCGCCGCCCCCGCCTGGGTAGCCACCTCCGCCACCGGGGTAGCCGCCGCCACCGCCCGGATACCCGCCACCTCCGCCATGGCGACCGCCGCCACTGCCGGGATAGCCCGTGCTCATCGGACGCTCCTGCTCGCCCTTGAAGTAGATGGCATAGACGGCCACGTTGGCCCGGTCTGCCGCATCTACAGCATCGTTCAGCGTCTCCTTGCTGCCCCTGTCCACGCCGTCTGAGAAGACCACCAGAGCCTTGCGCCCGTCCTTGGGCTTCATCAGTTCGTCCGAAGCCAGAAAAATCGCATCGTAAAGCTGCGTGCCGCCGCCGTGACCCATGCGCGACCTGTCCCTGTCGTCCCCGCTGGTCTCCGGACCCTGTGAGTCGTTCTGCGCTGCTCGCGACGGCCCCATCTCGTCCAGTTCGTGGTGCAGCTTGTCGCGCGAATTGGTAAAGTCCTCCAGCAGCTCGACCTCGCGGTCGAAGTGAATCAGAAATGCCTGGTCCTTCTTCGCGTCCACGGCTTTTGGGTCAGCGGGCAGCATCTGGTCAACAAACTTGCCTGCCGCCTTACGCTCCTCCTCCATCGCCCCGGAGACGCTGCGGCTGGTGTCAACCAGCAGGCCCAGCCGGAAGGGCAAATTGCTCTCCCGCGTAAAGCTCTTGATGGTCTGCGGGCGGCTGTCCTCGGTCAGCGTAAAGTCGCTTACCTTCAGACTGGTCACCAGCGCGCCCTTCTTGTCGCGCACCGTCACCGGCAGCACCACCTCCCGCGCCTGAATCTTCAAGGTCATCACCGGCTGATCGCCGACGGGTTGCGGGGCCGCTGGCTGCTGGGAGATGCTCGCCACAGGCAGGCCTGCCCACGCCAGGATCGAAACGGCAAGAAAATAAATCGATTGATTCTTCATAGATTTCAAGGGGGGACACACTTTCACTTCATTAGACGAAGCAAACCTCGGACCGTTGACCGGCTCTCGCAGCAATGCAAACCTGAACGAGGCGTTCTGCCTGTGGAAGAGACCATAAAGGCCTCCATGCGAATAAAGTGCCCGCCACTTCATCGAAATCTACGTTCGACCGCGGAGAACAGCCCCTGGAGATACAAGGCAATTGCAGTCAGCTCCTCAGAGTCTGACATTCGCGCTGGCACGGCCGTGCAGGTCAAGTCCTCTTGATGGCGCGAGCCATCGGGACCCATTGCGAAGCGCATTTTCCCCGATCATATTCCGCGTTGGTAGGCAGGGTATCGTCGTCAAAGCGGCTCACTGGCTCTTCACCGCCGAGGCGGCGGGGTCAGCGCCAACTCGTCACACCTGCATCACTTCCGCTTCCTTCTTGTGCGAAAGTTCCTCCATGCGGCGGATCTCCTCGTCGGTCATCTTCTGGACTTCTTCGAGGGCGCGCTTCTCCTCGTCCTCGCTGATCTTCTTGTCCTTGGCCAGTTTCTTGAGGGCGTCATTGCCATCGCGGCGGACATTCCTTACAGCGGTGCGGTGTTCTTCGAGCACTTTGTTCAGGTGCTTGCACACGTCGCGGCGGCGCTCCTCCGTCATGGGAGGAACAGGCACCCGCAGCACTTTGCCATCCGAAATCGGATTGAAGCCAAGATCGGCGGTGCGCAGAGCCTTCTCGATCTCCTTGGTCACGCTGGGATCCCAGGGCGAGATCACAATCAACTGCGCCTCGGGCGTTGAGACCTGAGCCAATTGGCTTATAGGGGTATGCGTGCCGTAGTAGTCCACCTTCACCTGGTCGATCATGTGCACGTTGGCCCGGCCCGTGCGCGTGGAGGCCAGGTTGGCCTGAAATGTAGCCACTGCCCCGTCCATCCTCCGCCGCAGGTCGGCGTTGAGTTCCTTGAGCGCCGGAATCCCGGCCATTATCGAGACTGCCATTGGGTTTCGTCCTCGTTGAGCAAGTTGCCAACGGCTATTCTACTAAAATCGGGCCAGTGGTACAGTTTGGCTAAGAAAAGTGGCGAGGGAGACCCCTGGGCAGGAAGGCGAAATGCCCCTGCTTGCGCTCAATTGCCGGGTGAGATTTGCCGGACTTCCCCAGGCGGCAATACCGGTGGCGGCTTGCTTGCAGACGCAGCGGCAGGGGTGCACAAGGGTCCAATCTACAGCGGCGTGAATCTTGCCAGTATGTGCAGAAAAAGATTCGGGTGACCAAATGCCTTCCTATTTTTGTGCAAGAACTTGCGCATTGTCGCTATTTGCTCTTCTTAAGTCGATGATATTAAGGAGTTACACGATGGGCCTCGACATGCAATAGCACTTCTGTTTCTATCCCAAAGGCTAACGAGGAGGCCTGTGCGACTGAACAAACTCACAATGGCAACGGGGTTGAGCGCATTGCTTGTGTTTACCGGGCAGGCGTTTGCCAATGACAGCTTTTTAACCTTCAGCACACCCACTGCACCGTACACCACGGAAACCACGAACTACGGCGGCGGAGATGCATCTGGAAACGCCATCACCAACCTGCCGCCTTTCGGCTTCGGCAGCGCGCTGACGGAAAGTGTTGTCCCCACCACGTGGGCCACCTGGGGTTCTCCACCGAATACCGAGAGCGCTGCGCCAAACGTGCTGACTCACATTGGGAATACGAACCTCACGATTGACGTCTCAGGCAGCAACAACACGGTCGGCTTCGAACTGGAGCCGGTGAATTTTGCAGTGGAGACGGTCAGCGCGAGCTTTTACAACGGCGCCAACTTGATCGACACGATTACCTTGGATGTGAACGGCGATGCGGGCGCCCTGTTGTTTGCATTGGAAGACACCTCCGGCGGAACGATCAGCTCGGTGGTGATCGACGATACGACGAGCGGCAATGATGGTTTCGCCCTCGCTCAGCTACGTGCGGGCGATATCACACCTGAGCCGAGCACGTTCTTCCTGTTTGGGTCGGGGCTGCTTGGCGTTCTGGGCGCGGTCCGTCGCAAGATCAAGGCCTAGAAGACTGTTTCATTGTGCGACAAGAACAGCGATGGCGTCCCACGGGACGCCATCGCTGCTTTGTTTCGTGCTCGAACCGTGCTGGATCGGGAAGAACCCTGCAAATCCGCGCTCACCCGGTCTGGCACACACTTTTCCGCATTGAGGGGCGCTCTAAAATGCCGACTTTCTGCCCGCCTCACGCCTTCCAATCCGTTTCGGCATCTCAGGCCCGATAGTCCTCGGGAAATTATTTGCGTGTCAATCACTACAGGGGCATTCGTTTTCTGTTCTTCCAATATCGATGATTTTAAGCCGACACAAGATGGGGCCCCACGTGCACGATGTCATTTGTGCCAAGGCCAACAATTGTTTTGTTGCATTTACAAAACCCTCTTTGGCCGGCCGCCATCGACGGGGCAAGAGCTAAATCAGAAGAATGGGCACGGCGGGGCCCTCGATCAGCGGCTTCTGCACTTCAACGGCGGTCTTGACGTAGGCGATCTTGCCGGCCGCGATCTCATCCTGGGCGATGCGGCACGCTTTGGTGGACTGGCTGGGCACGAGGGCGTGGGAGCCGCTCTGCAACTGGCGGGCGCGGCGGGCAGCGACTAGAACCTTGCGGTAGTTGGAGTCGAAACCGGTCTCAATTGTCATTGAAGTCCTCGTCCTTGTCGGGGGAGTCTTCCTCGTCGGAATCCTCCTCAAAATTCAACTTCTGCTGGCCGTTCGAGCCGAGAATGCCAAAGGCCTCCAGCACGGGCTTGAGCCGCTCCTGCGAGTTGAACTGCAGACAGGCAGCAGCCACCTCCAACACCCGGCGCGAACGGTAGGCGATGGTCTCGCCATTGCGATAAAAGCGCTCGGCCAGCACAATGGCCTCCAGTTGCGCCACCGCGCGGTCCAGAATGTCGTTGACCAAAATATACCCGTACTCGCGATAATTCTCAATCTCCTTGCTTGCCTCGCTGAGCCGCCGGTACACTTCCTCTTCGTTGACCACGCCTTCGGCACGGCTGCGATTGCGCAAGCGGGTTCGCAGAACCTTGGGGTTGGGCGGCATGACAAAGATGCTCACGGCCTCAGGCATTTTGGCTCGCACCTGCGCAGCGCCCTGCACATCGATATCCAGCAGAAGGTCGTGGCCGGCCGCGCGCGCCTCTTCAAGCGAATGGCGAGCAGTGCCGTAGTAGCTTCCAAAGACCTCGGCGTGCTCCAGAAACACGCCCGCTTCTAGCATTCGCTCGAATTCCTCGCGGGTGGTGAAGTTGTATTCGCGCCCGTGCTCCTCAGAGCCGCGAGGGGTCCGAGTCGTCCAGGAAACGGAGAAGTCCACGCCGCTGACCTGCTTGCGCAACTCGCTTACCAGCGTGCTTTTGCCTGAGCCCGAAGGCGCCGAAATAATGAAGAGAATTCCTGCCAAGGTTCGATTCTTCCTTCAGGCCGTCTTGCCGGGGAAACGGCGCTCTCAATCTCAAGGTGCAATATGGTTGATTGTAGCCGAACAGCGATCCTTGAAGTCCGTGGCATACAACGGAAGAGGCATAGTTGCATCGATTTAGTGCATGGCTGCGCCGGGGCCCTCGCCCGGCTTGTTCTTGCTCAGCATGAAGGCCAGCACGATCAGCACCACCGACATCCAAGCGAGTTCCATGTAGACATCCTGGTAACCCTGCATCTGGGCCTGCATGTTGAGCTGGTTGTAAATCGCAGCCAGCGCCATGCCGCCGCCATTGGGCCCGCCGAAATTCCCGCTGAAGTAGCCGGAGAGGGCTTGCCGGTGCTGCTCGAAGGCATGGTTGCTTGAAGTCATCGCGTTCTGCAGATGCTGCTGGTGCCAAGCGGCGCGGCTGGTCACCTGGGCATCGGTGATGGCGATCATGATGCTGCCGCCGATGTTGCGGACGAAGTTGATAAGCCCGGCGACCTGGTTGCTCTGTTCCCTTGGCATCCCCACATAGGCCGCAGTGGTGATGGAGATGAAGCAGAAGGGAATAGGCAGCATCTGGATCACCCTCAGCCACGAGGCGGAGGCGAAGGTCATGTCGAGCGTAGTCGCGGTGGCCGCATAGCGGAACGAAACGACAAAGAGGATGAAGCCGACTACGGTGAGGTAGCGTGCGGCAACTTTGCCCGTGGCGTAGCCGGCCATGGGCATCACAAACAGCAGAGCGATGCCGCCGGCGGTAAGGGCCAGTCCAGCGGTGGTAGCCGTCCAGCCAAGCAGTTGCTGCATGAACTGAGGCTGAAGAACAGTGTTGGCGTTGAGTACGCCGCCCACCAGCGCCATCAAAAAGCAGCAAATCGCAAAGTTCTTGAATCGGAAGAGCTTCAGGTTGATAAGCGGGCTCTTGTGGTTCCACTCCCACAAGATGAGGCCGACAATGCCGCCCACAAACAGAAAGGCAGTGAACTGAATGAATCCGGAAGAGAACCAGTCGTTCTCTTCGCCCTTGTCGAGCATGATCTGGAGCCCGCCCATGGAAATCGTGAGCAAGCTGAGACCCAGGTAGTCCATCTGGCGAAGCTTCGAGAAGTCGGCCTTGATCCATGGCGGATCGTCAACCAAGCGGCTCACCAGCACGAAGGCCAGAATGCCGACGGGAATGTTGATGAAGAAGATCCAGCGCCACGAGAAGTTGTCGGTGATATAACCGCCCAGCGTGGGGCCGATCGAGGGCGCGAGAACGGCGACCAGGCCGTAGAGCGCAAAGGCCTGACCGCGTTTTTGCGGCGGAAAGGAGTCGGCCATGATGGCCTGAGCCATGGGCTGCATGCCCCCGCCGCCAGCCCCCTGGACGACTCGGCAGATGAGCAGGATGGGCAGCGTCGGCGCCGATCCGCAAAGAAAGCTGGCGACGGTAAAAATGACGATGCAGAACAGGAAGAAATTGCGGCGACCCATGACGCTTGAGGCCCATGCGCCCATGGGTAGGACGATGGCGTTGGCCACCAGATAGCTGGTCAGCACCCACGTGCCCTCGTTGATGCTTGCGCCCAGCGAACCCGCGATATGAGGCAGGGCGACGTTGGCGATGGAGGTATCGAGGACCTCCATGAAAGCCGCCAGTGCTACCGTCATGGCGATGAGCCACGGGTTGACGCGGGGCTTCCAGAGCGCGGGCAGGCCGGGTTGCGGGTTCTTCAAGGTGATTCCGGCGCCGGAAGCGGGCGTCGATGCGGGTTGCAACTCGGGCAAAACTCTTCTCCTGACGCTGTTCCTTGTAATGTGTCGGCCGGGGAAGTTCGGCGGTTGATTGCCCCGATGATCGGCGCACTGGTCTTTAGATTCATTCTAGATTGGTTGCGGTTCACGGATTCCCATCCCGTCGACGAGAACATGTCGACGGCGTGGGAATCCGCCGCGGCTGGGGCAGTCGAAAGCAAAAACGTGGCAAGCAGGCGGCCAGGGCAAACGCATCTCAATTTCGCCGGCGTATCCAGTTTTCAATTGCCATTCGATGCAACGGTGTGTTTTTGGAGGGAGCAGGGGTCTTCAGACCTCTGAATGGGCGGTATTGATTGTGTGGCCTTCAGGCCCGGGCATTCTTCCACTGCGAACAGAAGACCCGGGGCTAAAGCCCATTGCCTTCGCGTCTGTTTCAGGGGTCTGAAGACCCCTGCTCCCTCCGCAAGAACACGCAAAAGCAGCGCCACAACTGTTTCATCGAAGGATTGCCGGGAAATTAAGATGCGTCGGCCCTGACATAAGCGGCCTGCCGAGCGCCCCAGGCGGCCCTGAAGGAGTAATCTACCCCCATGCCAACTGCACGGAGTGGTTCCATCCATCTGTTTCGCCTCGTCGGCGTCGATGTTTTCCTTCATTGGTCCTGGTTTCTCATCGCCGTCTACGAAATCCAGGCGCGGAATGGCAGATACTCCACTGTCACTTGGAGCGTCCTGGAGTATCTGGCGCTGTTTTTGATCGTGCTGACGCATGAGTTCGGGCACGCGATGGCTTGCCGGCAGGTGGGCGGAACGGCGAACCGGATCGTGCTGTGGCCTCTGGGCGGGGTGGCGTATGTAAACCCGCCACAGCGGCCGGGCGCAACGCTGTGGAGCATCGCGGCGGGCCCGCTGGTCAATGTGGCCCTGTTGCCTGTTTTGTACGGCGTTATCTTGATGGGGCGTTCGTTGGGATGGCCGCATACGATGCCCGATGCCTATCTGTTGCTGCGCTGGGTCTTTCGCATCAACGCGGGACTCCTGATTTTCAATATTCTTCCCATCTACCCTCTGGATGGCGGTCAGATTCTGCGCTCTCTGCTTTGGTTTGGCTTGGGACGCGCCCGCAGCCTCATGACCGTCACCATTCTCAGCTTTGTAGGCATCGTCGCGTTCTTCGGCCTTGCTGTGGTGTCGCACTCCGTTTGGCTAGGAGCGCTTGGCGTCTTCATGCTCATGAACTGCTGGGGCGGGCTTCAGCACGCGCGGGCGCTGCTGCGTCTGGCAAAGCTGCCGCGCCGTCAGGGGTTTGCCTGCCCAAGCTGCCGGACGGCGCCCCCGCTGGGGCCTTATTGGAGGTGCGGAAAATGCCAGCAGCCCTTCGACACCTTTGAAACGCATGGCGTTTGCCCGCACTGCGATGCCCGGTATGCCACCACCATGTGCCTCGACTGCCAGGTGCAGCGGCCCATGAACGACTGGGTTGTTCCCGCTTATGCGACTCCCGGCGTCTTGAACGGCGGTCAACCGGCAAGATAACGCCAGCATTGGTTGACGCAGCGGCTCAACGGCCAACGACCAGGACGACAAAGCTGCTGGGAACGATGGCGGGCCGGGGCCGCGGATTTTCGGGGGTTGGGTCAGGCCGGGGGCCAAGCTCGGCGGTAACCAGATAGACACGGTCGGTAGCGGCGTCATAGGCCATGGTGCGCGCGCCACGCTGGGTGGGCAGGCTCTCGATGGTGGGATAGCCCGAAGCCGCCGCATCGACGACAGCGAGGATCCCCTCTCCGCAGGAGGCAAAGGCCAGCTTGTGCGCCCCATCCCATCCGGCGGCGTCAGGGCCGTCGGCGATTGCCGGGTTGGCAAGTACCTTTCCGTTGCTGGAGTCGACCACGGCCATCTGCTTGCCACCACAGACCGGGAAGAGCCGGCCGCCGGCAACGTCGAATGCCAGGCCGCTGGGGCCGTCGCAGCCGGAGAGGGGCCATTCGGCAGTTAACTTGTCGGTATGGGCATCGAGGCGAACGATTTCGTTCTTGTCTTCGATGTTGTCAAAGACTGTTCCCTTCCCATCGACGGCAGGAAACTCCGGCTTGCCTGGCAGGGGGATGGTGGCGACAACCTTGCGCGTTGCGGCGTCGATCACGGAAACGTCCTTGCTGCGCCCGTTGAATGCCCAAACGGATTGCGTGGCAGGCTCGAAGACGATGCCGTCGGGGTTGGTCCCGGCGGGGATGGTGGCCACGGTGGCCAGGGTGGCGCGGTCAAAGATGACCACGGCGTTGCCGCCGCCGTCGGAGATATAGCCGAACTTGCCGGCATCGTCGAGCGCGATCCCGTGGGTTCCGTGCAGCCCGGCAATGGTTCCAACAGACTTGCCGGTCTGAGTGTCGAGCACCTCGACGCGCGCGCCGCGAGTGAGGTAGAGGCGATGTGCCTGGGAGTCCACAAGCAGATAGTCCCAGCCGCCGTCTCCGCCGATCTTCCATTTATCGAGTATCTTGTAAGGCTGCTGCGCTGCAAGCAAGGCAGGGGCGGCGAAGATGCCGCATATCAAGGTTCTGGCTGCGAACGACCGGACAAAAAGACGCAAGCTGGACTGGCTAGGCATGGGGCGCTCCGTTTGAAATTCGAACGGAGCAAGAATACCACTTTGCAGTTGCTGAGCCATGAATGCATCTGATCTAACCGTCAACAAAGGTGGGTGCCGGAACATGCTATCGTAGTCGCAATCGCAGGTACGTTCATGTTTGCCGATTTCAGCAATTTCGCAGGTTTGCGACTGGTTCTTTGGGGGGTAATCACGGGCACGATCTTGACGGTGAGCGCGGCCCGGCTAGCAGCCCAGTTCCCTGCCGAGAATCGGGCCAAAGCGTGCTCGCGTGAGCACTTCGAGGATTCGGCGAAGGTCGGGCGATTCTTCTTCCGAACATACAAGAACGACGAAAGCGGCGAAGCATGCCTGCAAGTAGTTCGCGATGGCGAAGTCCTATTCAGGCGGACGAACGATAATGGCGGGGAGTTCACAATCGGACAGCCCGTCGTCGAAGATCGGAAGGTCGCGGAGGCAATCCCAAATGGCACGGACATCACCGGCCGCGGCCGCCCCGACATGATCGTCTCTTTCTATACGGGCGGAGCACATTGCTGCGTCATGCACTATGTCTTCGAACTGGAACCCGTTTTCAAGCTGCTGGCGACCTTGGATGCGGAGGATTCCTATGACGCCCTTTTTTCGGACATAGATCACAA
>Ga0302278_10005852_pt1 | contig 11990 bp, 10 predicted proteins | sample III_Bog_N3_2_FD_194543 | JGI IMG/M metagenome (GOLD analysis project Ga0302278, IMG submission 194543) | Peat permafrost microbial communities from Stordalen Mire near Abisko, Sweden - III_Bog_N3_2 | ecosystem: Environmental > Terrestrial > Soil > Wetlands > Peat | place: Sweden: Abisko... | reverse complement strand
TTTACTCGGGACCTCAGTGGCGATGGGCTGCTCAGAGTCTATTCGAAGATCAATGCAACAATCGGCGGCAAGGTCGCCATCAAGCTGCATACCGGCGAGCCGCTGTAAGAGATAGCCTTTGTCGTCTTGAGTTCCGAGACCCCAATTCGCATAGCGGAAGCCCTCGTACCACTCACGAACTTCGCCGCCAACCGTAATAAACCGATGCTCGTTTGACCCAAGCGGCACATACTTGAGGTGGTCCCAAATATCCTGCCGGCACGTCGGCTTGCTGAGATACCGGTAGTCTTCGTCTTGCCGGAGCAGTCCGTAGGGTGGCGGTCTGTCCGGGCATACCGACTGAGCAGAAAGTGCGCTCGACAGAGGCATGAGAGCGAGCAATACTGCATAGGCAACGCGAAGCATCTCGAACTTATCCTTTATGCGCCCGCAGAATACGGCCCTTGAACTCAAGGTTCTCGGCGCCGATCTCTAATCTGTCGAAAGAGCCTCTGCATAAGGGAAGCGAAACACCCCAGAACTGAACGGTGACGGGGAGACCACAGTCTGTCGTGATCCATTCCGAAACTGCTCGATGTCATGGCCGGTGATTCCCTGGAATTGAACCTGCAACACGCGCGGCTCCGCCCACTCACCGTTTCTCCCAAAAGTGATCGACCCCATGACCGTGTCAAACGTTGTGGTTCGAGCGTATGTCGCAAGGCGGGCGTCGTCGAATCCGCCCGTCGCTTCGACAGCCTGAGCAATGACCTGAAGCTGGGCATAGGCGAGAGGTGCCATGTAGTGCCCGAGGAGATCAACGCCTGCGTCGGCGGCGCGCGCCTGGTAGGTCTTCAAAAATTGCTCAACACCGATGAACCTCATCTTCGGAACTGGCTGCCAGTATTCGTAGTTCACGAAACCGTTGAGCATCGGGCCGAGCGTCGTCTTTACCGATGTGTTCTGAGGGCCGATCATGCCTGCGCCAACCATCTTCGGACGGAATGGGTGTGCATGTATGGCGCGCACGAGACCGGTCGAATCGTTGAGATAGGAACAAAGAAACAGCAAGTCGCAATCGCTCTTTGCTACGGCGTCGATGACAGGGTTGAAGTCTTCGGTCGTCAGAGGATAGGTAGCTTCATGGACGACACGAAAACCGTACTTCTCGGCATTGGCCTTAGCACCGAGAATGGGATTGCGCGAGAACTCTGCGTCGGCGGATAAGAGCGCCACAGTTGCAGGCCGTGGCGTTTGCTCTGCAGCGAGAGCGAAGAACCCTTCGGTGAGAGCCGCATTCGGATCTGGCCCGGTTGGAATCATGGCAAAATAGTTCGGATAGAGAAGCGTGTTGTTGACGCCGAGTCCCATGAGTCCGACAAAGAAGCGCTTCCGTTCGATGATCAACGGCATCGCTGGCAACACAGTGTTAGTGCCATAGCCGCCGATAACGAGATCGACCTTATCCTCGTCCATCAGCCGCTTGTAGATACCGGGAACGAGGGAGGCATCTGCATGATCGTCGTAGCAGAGGAGCTCGACAGGACGTCCTAGCAACCCGCCGCGGCTGTTGACGTCCTCTCGCCAAATATCATGGGCAAGCTGAGCTGACCGGCTGTTGCCTGCAACGGGGCCGGTCAGCGAAAGGCAATACCCGATGCGGATTGGCGCAGTCGATCGGGCCATGTTAAGCACCAGCTTCTTTGGGAGTCGCGAGAAGTTGAAATTCCCAGGCCAGGGCGACAGCGCTGGCCCCGCCATGCATAAGAATGACGGGCCCAAGAGCATTGGCGGACTTTTCGCGCGCCCAATCTCGTTGCCACTCGCCGAGTACGGCCATCCAGTTAATTGGCACCACACCGGCCTGAACCATGCGGCGCACTGCCATATCGTGAGCCTCCACGGATACGCCACCGCACGCATCAGTAGCAACAAACACGTCGTAATCGTCGCCCAGTGCCTGGATTGCCGGCATGGCTACGCAGATTTCAGTAAAGAGCCCAGCAATGACCAGCTGTTTGCGACCATGCTTCTTCACTTCGTCAGGAATGCGTGGGTCTTCCCAGGCATTGATAAAAGTACGATTGATCGGCTTCTGTTCAGGAAAGACATCCTGAAGACCTTTGATCAGAAACCCGCCACGTTGCTCGATCACCGTCGTCAGAACCGTAGGCACATCGAATACCTTCGCGGTCTTGGCCAAGCCAATGACGTTGTTGATGATCATCGTCGGTTCGTGGCTGTTCAGGTTGGTGAACTGGTAAGGTTGGTGGTCGATCAATACGAGAATGCTGTCTTCGGGGCGAAGTAGCGCCTCGAGTCCGGTCTTTGCGGTTTTAGCCACGGGTATCTCCTTGGTTTGAATTGGTCTTGCAAAACGGGTGTTTAAGCGCCCGCGGGTTCGAGAAACACGTAGATCGAGTGGATGCGACCGTGTTCAAAATGCGCAATATCCATCCCAGTGACCGCTACCGGGCCATCAGGCGGACCAGAGCGCCATCTCAGGCGGCCGATATTGTGGTGGCCGATGGCCGGTCCCGCAGCACTGAAGACAAAGTTCGGAGGCAGGTGGCCGAGCAATGTGGTCACCGCTTCAGAGATTGCTGCGTAGCCCTTAGAGCATTTCTAATTTAAGTATTTACAGTCTATGCGATAATACTCCTGTCAGAAGAGAGGGGGCGGGATGCAATCGTATTCGCAGGATTTGCGTGAGCGCGTTTTGTGGGCTGTGGATCGTGGCGAGAGGCCAAGCTCGATTGCACGGCGTCTTGAAGTGAGCCGTGTCTGGGTTTATCAGGTTCGTAATCGCGCGCAGAAGTCGGGCAAGCGGACCAGCTTTCAGATCGGTGGCCATCGCCGTTCACGAGTGGCTGAGATGGAGTCGGTGCTGCGCGCCTGGATCGAAGCAGAGCCTGACCTGGCGTTGTCGGAATTGTCCGCACGGCTGGCCAAGCAGGATGTTTTGATCAAGCCCGGTGCGCTGTGGCATCAGTTGAACAAATGGAATCTCACCTTCAAAAAAAACCCTGCACGCCAGCGAGCAAGAGCGCGAGGACGTGCAGCAAGCGCGACGAGCATGGGTTGAAGCATTGCCGAGGATGGATGTTGAAAAGCTTGTATTCATTGATGAAACCTGGACATCGACCAGCATGACGCGGCGTTGTGGGCGTGCCCCAAAAGGCAAACGTTGTATCGCCTCAGCACCGCACGGGCACTGGAAGACGACTACCTTCGTGGGGGCTCTGCGGCGTCGGCGACTGACCGCGCCAATGGTCACTGACGGACCGATCAACGGGGAGATGTTTCTCGCCTATGTGCGCGAGTTCCTGTGTCCAACGTTGCAACCGGGGCACATCGTCATCCTCGACAACCTCAGCAGCCACAAGGTGTCAGGTGTTGAGGAAGCGATCCGTGCCACTGGGGCAACCTTGCTCTATCTGCCGCCCTACTCTCCCGACTTCAACCCAATCGAGAAGTTCTTTTCCAAACTTAAAGCACTGCTCCGCAAAGCAGCCAAACGATCCATCGACGCCTTGTGGAAGGAAATCGCCGACCTGCTCAATGCCGTTACACCAGCCGAGTGCTCGAACTTCTTCACCTCATGCGGATATGTAAACACTTAAATCGAAAACGCTCTAGCGGAGGCGTCCGGCTCGTACAGCACAGCATCCTCGGCATAAAGCTCGCGGATCGCCACAATGCGCCGTCCGGCGTCGCGTTCGTTGAATACGCGCGTAAGATTCGCCTGCATGAGGCGGTTGTAGTCGATGGCTTCCGATGTCAGTTGAGTGCTCATGTCTGCCTTTCTATTTCAGGAGTAGTGGATGGCCTGCCTACCCTATAACGTCGCCGCCTATCGGCGACTTAAGGTCAAGCCAGACGTAACGGTATGACCGCCGCGCGAAGCGCCATGCTCCGTCGCATTTCACGAGTTCATCTTCATAGAACGCGTAGTTGTTGTACGGTCCATTGTTGCGAGCGCGACCAGTCTCTTGAACCGACCAACGCGCTGTCGCTTGATCTCCATCGATGGCGACGACGCCGCTATGCACCTGCTGCCCGAAAAACTCGAGCGGCTCTGCGAGTTCGATCACGTGTTCGGCAACGCTCGCCGCGCCGTTCGCGATGGAATGGAGCGGGGCACCGATTTCCCAAACACCGTTCTCGTCCCATAGGGATTCGAACGCGGCGGCGTCCCGCCGGTTTACCGCGTCCGTGAACGCGTAAGCGAGGGCCCGAATTGCCAACTCGCCGGCTACTTGGTCCGGTCGCACACGAATTCCGATTGTGCGGCTCATCCTCGCACCTGGTTTCCGCCCGCGATGAGCAGCTGCGCCGGCTTTCGTAGATAGGCGATGACCCCGGTGATGACGAGAAGCGCGACTGGGGCGCCTAGGGAATGGGCCAATCATCACGACCGCCAGCGCAACTGCCGCGTAGAAAGCATAACGGGGGACCAGCAAGCCGATGGCAGACGTCACTTCCAGAAGGCCGGTGAAATATCGGAACCATTGCCCGAAGCCAACCTTGTCGAATATCTCGACCATTGCGGGGGCACCTATCAGTTTGGGAACGCCCGCCGCAAGGAAGGTGAGTGCCGTCAGAGCCGAGAGAGCCCAGAGAATGATCAGGCGACCCTTGCCGGAGGCCGCCGGTAGTTCGTTCGGCATTGTCATGAGAACTCTTTTCCAAAAACGTTACAGTTACATATTGCAAGGGTCGATGGTGGAATTCGAGGCTTAGCCGCTGGTCTTGGCTCATCGCGATGGCTCAGTTCTCAAACTCCGCGTTCGTGACCGTGTGGCATTGGTCAAGAATTGACTGATCCCTTTGCCGCGAAGAACCCTACGGCGTTGTTTCCGGAGAACGGCAAGAAATCGGCCATGAGCTTGCCGTGCGCTTGCCCCGTCGCAGAGCGCCAGTCGACGAGGAGCTCCGCTCCGACGCCAACCCAGGTCATCGGGACGATGCCGGCTTGCACCATGCGTGCGATGGCGGCGTCCTCGACCAACTTATTCCACGTGCCCGAGGCGTCCAGCACCGCGTACACGTCGTATCCTGCGTCGCGTGCCGAGATTGAGACAAACGCGAGGCAAACTTCGGTAGAAATCCCCGCGATGAGCAACTTCTTTCGCCCCGTCTTCTTCACCGCCGCTACGAAGTCCTTGTTGTCCCAGGCGTTGATCTCGCCAGGCCGATGCACAATCGTTGCCTCTGGAAGCCCTTCTGCAACGGCAGGCATGATCGGGCCGTTCGGCCCGTCGGCGGAGCTTGTCGTGATGATCGACGGCAACTTGTAGATCTGCGCGATCCTTACCAGCGCCCTGACGTTGTTGATGAATTCTGGCGGGCTCTGTGTCTGTACACCGTTCGCGAGTCCCGTCTGGTGGTCGATGAAAAGCACCGCCGCATTGTCTGAGGTGAGGCGCTCATATGACATGTTTGTTCTCCTATTGGTTGACGGTCTTTTCTTGACGACCGATCAAAAGGGGAGCAAACACAATGCCATTCGAAGGCCACGCAGAATCTAAGAGTTAGCGCAGATCTGGGTCTCGGATTTCAGGGATTTCCCGGCAGACCGGGAAAACGCGGAAGGAATGTCTGTGCAGGTTGCTGCGTCTGCAGGCTCAGCCTAACTTGGACTTAAATCTATATTTGTCGATTCCCAAGCGCTGGATTTTTGTTTCTAGGGTCGAATCGGGGATTCCCAGCTTAGTGGCGGCGCCCGCTGGTCCTGATATCCGTCCATGACTCTGGGCGAGTGCTGCTTCGATCACTTCCTTTTCGTGTGCCAGCAGCAACCCGTTAAGAGCCACGCTTGCGTGAGGGACTTCGGCTCGCTCTCGCTTGAGCCAAGCTTCGTCCACGGCAAACGTATCCGAGTCACTCAGGGTGACAGCGCGCTCAATCACATTCTGTAACTCACGGACGTTTCCCGGCCAATCGTAGTCTTGCAAGATTTTCTGGGTCTTCTTCTCGATGGATTGGAACTTCTTCCCCATCTTCTTTCCGAATCGGGCGATGAAGTATTCGACAAGGATGGGAATATCGGCTGCCCGCTCGCGTAGCGATGGCGTCACGATCGGCACAACATTCAGCCTGTACAGGAGGTCCTCGCGGAACTTGCCTTCGCTCACGAGTTTATCGAGATCGCGATGGGTTGCAGCCAAGACTCGAACGTCCACGGGAATGGGTTTGTCGCTGCCAACACGTTCGATCTCTCGCTCCTGCAGCACTCGCAACAATGCGATCTGAATGTCCGGAGGCAGGTCCCCAATTTCATCCAGGAAAATCGTGCCACCGTTCGCGGCTTCAAAGCGTCCCAAACGGCGTCGTGTGGCGCCCGTAAATGCTCCCTTTTCGTGCCCGAAGAGCTCAGAAGCAATCAGCGACGTAGGGATCGCACCGCAATTCACGCCGATAAACGACCGCCTCGCCCGGTTGGAACGTTTGTGGATGGCGCGCGCAATCAACTCCTTGCCCGTACCGGTTTGACCCAGGATGAGAACTGTCGCGTCTGAGGGCGCAACTTTACTGACCTGGGACAGCACCTTGCGCAGAGGCTCAGAAGAGCCGACGATCTCCTCGAACATCGACGCCTGGTTAAGCTCTTCACGCAAAGCAGCATTCTCTCGTTGTAGCCTCTCCTCGGCTTGTTTGCGGTCTTCGATGTCAGTGCATGCAGCGTACCAACGGAGGACTTTTCTCTGATCATCGCACACAGGATTGCAGCGCATCAGAAACCAACGATAGACTCCATCATTCCTGCGGCACCGCACTTCGATTTCAAATGCAGAACCACTTGACATAGCGCGATCCCAGTTAGAACGGCACTGTTTCGCATCATCGGGATGACCGACGGCGCCGGGCTGTGTGTCACGCCACTCATCAAGAGTGAGGCCGAAATAATCAAGACTCATGCGATTGGCATAAAGTCGTTCGAGGTGTGGGCCGAAAACAGCGATAAGCTGTGGCGCGAGGTCCACGATTTGCCGAAGCTCCATTTCCTGTTGCTTAAGCCTCTGTTCGGCGACTCTACGCTCCGTTATATCCATTATCGCGCCGACAGTTTCCTCGTTGCCGTCCTCATCTCTTAAGGAATGCGTGAGGCTATGAATATGTTTTATCGAACCATCCGGCATCAGCAACCTGTGCTCAAAGTCAAAGTCACTTCCGGTCTGCCCAGCCTTCTCAAGAACGCTCTTGAGAAGATCCACATCGTCAGGATGGACTCGCTGCAGAATCAAATCGGGGGTTAGTTCCGTCCCGGGAGCATACCCGTAGATCCGAACCGTTTCCTCGGACGAAAATATCCTCTTGGTACCTGCTTGCATTCCTGCGCTACCGGTGTGACTGAGTGTCTGCGCATCTATTAAATGCGCTTCGCTCCGCCGAAGTTCCACCTCGGCCCGCTTCTGTTTGTCAATGTCGAGATTAACCCCAATCCAGCATACTAGCGTTCCATCGCTCGCTCGCAATGGCTCGGCTCGACTCAGGAACCAGCGGTATTCCCCCTCTGAATTGCGAACTCGAAACGCTACCTCGCCCGCACTCCCAGTGCGGAGACAATTAGACCAGACTTTACGTGTTTCTTCATGATCATCTGAGTGCAGCAAGGGAATGTGAGAATCCCATTCTCCGCCGAGATCGATTCCGAAACGAAGAGGATGGTCCTTGGGTAGTCCGAGATAATCGGCGCTTCGTGAATTCACGAAGACGAGCGCTCCGGAAGGAGTTGCATACCATACATGGCCCGGAATCACATTCGCCGTGGCTCGAAGTTGGGTTTCGATTGATAATTGTTCATCAGACGCGCCGACTACATTCACTCGATCGAGCCGGTCGGCTTCATATTGCGGGTACCCAGCCATGCTTGCACCACCCAGCAAACCTTAAGATTCTACCCCTGCTTTTCATCGATGCGAGCCGACGTCCGAATTTAGCACTATTCATCCAGCTCAGCGATATTAGGTCCGGCCAATAGCGAGAATTGTACCGGGGGGGTGCAGGAAGAAGTAACGGTCTTTCTAACATAAACCAACTACCCAAGCCATCTGTCAAGTCGTTGATGCCTTCCGCGTAGAGCACCGCTGTGTAGCGACCGACGCCAATGTCCTCCTGGCAGTGGCCCCGCGAGCGTGCAATCTGATTCAACCTGCCCACTGTGACTCCGGAAACCTTGACCGGAATCATCCATTCGCCGACCGCTCTTCTTCCGTCAACGGCGATTCCGTGCAGAGCATGATTGCTGCCCGGGCCTGAGGCGGGGAGCGGTCCTTGCGTACGAAGTTGCAGAGCGGGGCCTGTCCCGCCGTCAGGCGGTAGGGTTTCGTGAAGGCAATCTTTGCGAAGATGGCCGAAGGGAAACTCCACCGCGCTCCCCTGTTTCAACGCCTTGGCAATCTCCGCGAAGATTGCGTTCACTGAGGGCTAGCGCTGGGCTCTGTCCGGATCATCGACAGTCCAGGAGCTACCAACAAGGCTTGGGTTGCTAAAGTGTGTCAACCGTCGATGATGTAATAATCACATCCAGTGACGCGGTATGGCTCTGGTTGTATTTTTCAGAGGGAATCGACGTTGGGGGGCACAGACGGCTTCGCCCGAGCATTCTGACCAGAGAACTGAGGGCCTATGATGTCGTGAATGTGGGCGCTGAGGGTACACTTGTCGTTCGAAAACCTGGATCGCGCGCGAGTGTCCTTGCTGAACTGCGGCGAAAACTGCCGTTCGAAGCGGAAATCGCGTTCTGTGACGGCAATTTCTCCATTGCCAACTGGACACAAACCCGGACCCGGGCCCTGGGACGTTTGTGGAGACCTATCTCTCTCAGAGTGTTTATGATCGATTAATTCACGCCGTCGCGATTATCTCTGCGAGCTCTGAACGGGATTCAGGCATCGTGCTTCTCGTAGCGTCGTGATTCGCACCCGGCCATTTGCCGTTGCTGAGGCGTCTTTCTATCTCCGCCAGAGCCTGATTGCATGAAGCAAGATCTTCTGCGACATAGTCGGCGCCCGCTTCGATCATGATCTTCCTGGCGCGGCCAAGCTGGACTTCCTTTGTTGCCTGCGGCATCTGCACCCATTGTTCACTATCTAGGCCAACCAGATTCCCGGTTCGGGTGAGCCCTATAGTCCACATACCGGCATTTCTGCCTTCCTCGATATCGACAAGTGTGTCTCCAATCTTTACGCATGCTGTTGGAGGATAGACATCCAGGAGCTGTGCGTTCTTCATCAGCATCCACGGAGCTGGGCGTCCCGCGCCAACTTCATCTGGGCATACGGAAGCATCGGGTTGGAAACCTTGCCGGGCAGCCTGGGTCAACACCGGGGCGAGCATCTGGCGAGTATATCCAGTGGTGGTTCCAATGCGTATGTCGCGACTCTGCCAGTCTTTTACCACCTGAGCGACGCCTGGGATCAGTTGCGAATGCTGCTCGATGATCTTCATCTGCACCGGGCCGAATTCTTCAAAGAGGGAGATAACTTCTGCATCGCCGGGATTCCGGCCGGTGGCCGCACTCCACTTTTCGCGAATATTGGGCAATGCGAGGATTGCCTTAATCTGATCCCGTTTGAGCAGTCCCATATCTCGGCGTGCGTCTTCCGTGGACAGCGTGATTCCATGCTGTGCAAATAGGGTTTGGAGCGCAAGCACTGGCGCCATCGATCCGTGATCGACCGTTGTGCCCGCCCAGTCCAGCATGATGGCTCGAATGTGAAGAGGGAATGTCATGCTTGGCCTGCCTGTGCGGCAAAAAGGCGGAGGATTTGCCTGCTAGTGAATGAATTCATGGATGCAGTTTACGTTGGAAAACATGTATATCAAAGCACTGAACGGTTAATTGAGGGGGTCTGATCGGTTTGGAGGCGAGCTCCGAAGGCGCAAACGCCGCCTGCGACGAGAGCGAAGAAGACAAAGAGATCGAACAGTTTCGTCCATCCGAATTGCAAGACGAAGATCGTGACGAGGAAAGGAGAAAGCGTCTGACCGATGGAACCGATGCCATTGACGAACCCGGCCGCGCGGCCGAACAACTGGTCGGGAACAGCGTCGAGGACGGCCATGGCGGACATGAGGACATCGGCGCCATAGATCAGGATTCCCATCAAAGAGATGGAAACGGCTGTGCCGAACCATCCGCTGCCTGCAAGGACGGGATGGAGAAGACACATAAAGGCGAGCGCGAAGAGCATCCCTGCGCCCAGAACCATCCGTCGCTCACCAAGCCAACGGCGCAGAGCGTAGGCGGCGACAAGGGGGCCGAGAAAACCGAAGAGTTCGAAGTACGAGGCGAAGTGGTCGGCGGAGTGCTGGCTGTAACCCAGGCTCGATGTGAGGTAAAGGGGCAACCAGAAGAGCAGGGTGTAACGGGTCATCTTGAGAAAGAAATACACGATGGAGATGACCTGAATTCTACGATTTGTCAGGATCTGGCGCCACGCGCGGACCTCCGTTAGCATGGCAGTCGAGTCTACGAGTTTGGAGGCGGTGTTTAGAGAGGCTGGCTGCGCCAGATGCGCGGTTCCGAAAAAGAAAAAGAGAGCTGCGAAGAGCAAGACAGCGGAGGAAACCAGGTAAGCGGGCTCAAAGCCGGTACGTGCGACAACCCGCGTGTGAAATGTCAGCCATGCGCTGAGGGAGGTCGCCAGCACTCCTCCAAGAATGTAACTGGTACTCCACCAACCGAGCACCCTGTCCCGTTCGCCGCGGTGGAACCACTGGCCGAGAAGGCGAAGCATGGCTGGCCAGCCAAGGCCCTGGCCGAGACCGTTGCCGAGCAGCAGCCACAATTGCAGAGCAGACAGGGAATGGAAGGCCAGAAGGCTAGTGCACAGTATAGAAATAGCGGCGCCCGCCAGGGCTGTGCGGCGTGCGCCAATTCTGTCTGCCAGCGTGCCGCCCACAAACTGGGCGATTGTGTAGGCGGCCCCGAAGCAGGAGAGGCTGAGAGCGAAGTGAGAAATTCCCGGTCCGGTTGTTGGGCTAATATCCTTGCGGCAAATGTAGTAACCGGCGTAGAGAACCCACGCTGAGAGGAAGACCTGACTGCGCGAGGCGGCCAGGGATTTGGCTTCGGTCTTCACGGGATTGAGTTCGACGCCGTTTGCGTGACGGGCAACGATTCATGAAAGACGACTGCGCGTGCGCCGGGTGCCATGGGAAAAACGATCTGCGTGACCGTCCCTTCCTGGAAACTGTCGATGAGTCCGTCAGGAAAGGCGCTGGGCTCGCAGATCGACTTGACGAGCGAATCGATGGAGGCGTCGTCGGTGCCATCAATATGAATGGAGCGCTGAGCCTTGTTGACGATGGTGAGCAATCCCCCGCGGCCGTATGAATTGACAAGAAAATTACCGGCGCTGTGATCGATAATCTGCCGGCCGGAAGGCGTATTCGCGATCACCAGCCTGCTTCCCTCGGCGGAGGCGATGCGCTCAATCGCGGAAGAATCGGGCACGGAGTCTTTGGGAGATGCAGGGTTTGGCCCGATCAGAATCAGAATTTCCTCTGTGTCAGCAGGAGGAGCAAGTGTACGGCTGAGAGCGATCCCGGCATGAAACTTGCCGGCCAGATTGAGCAATGGGGCAGTGTCTTCGAGCCTGTCCACAGGAGCAAGTTGGCCGTCAGAGGTCGATGGGGGCACGTACAGCAGCGCGTGATGATCCTGGAATACCGTTTTCCAGAAGGTAGCGAAGGGATCTTCCTCGGCAATCTGCCAGCGAATGCAGATTACGCAAAGAAAGAGCGCAACCAGTGAAGGCAAGGCCAAGTGAGTCAGGGAGAGTTCGACAGGCTGGGGCAGCGCGGACAGGGAATCGGGGGACGCGGCGGCAAGCACAAGCTCGGGACCGGGGAGCGCGGCGGGAAGATGGCTGGAGATGTAAAAGCGCGGAACGTAAGAACCTGAAGGGATATCCACGGTAAATTCCAGGTCGGAGAGACTGGCGGCGTAGTAGGCAGCCAGCCTCTTGCGGACGTCGTTGGCGCGCACGCGCACGCCTGCA
>Ga0302278_10005849_pt1 | contig 11998 bp, 12 predicted proteins | sample III_Bog_N3_2_FD_194543 | JGI IMG/M metagenome (GOLD analysis project Ga0302278, IMG submission 194543) | Peat permafrost microbial communities from Stordalen Mire near Abisko, Sweden - III_Bog_N3_2 | ecosystem: Environmental > Terrestrial > Soil > Wetlands > Peat | place: Sweden: Abisko... | reverse complement strand
ACGCTCGACCAGGTCAGCTTCCACCGCTGGCCCACCAATCGCGTGTGGACCCGCGACTCCGGCCCCATCTTCATTCGCAACGGCAAGGGCCGCGTGGCCCTCACCAACTGGCACTTCAACGCCTGGGCCAAGTATCCCGACTGGCAGCTTGACGATGAGCTTCCGGAGCGGGTGGCTGAATTGCTGGGCGTGCCGCAATGGCAACCAACCATCGAGTTGGAAGACAGCATAAAGCGCCGCCTGGTGCTCGAGGGCGGCTCCATCGACACCAACGGCGCAGGCACGCTGCTCACCACTGAGGAGTGCCTGCTGAGCGAGGTGCAGCAGCGCAACCCGGGCGTGAGCCGCAAGCAACTGGAGCAGGCTTTCAGCGAGTACCTCGGGATCGACCAGGTGATCTGGCTCAATCGCGGCATTGCCGGCGACGACACCCACGGCCACGTCGACGACATCAGCCGATTCGTCGCGCCGGAGACCATCGTCACCGCCGTCGAGCCCGACATCCGCGACGCAAACCACGAGCCGCTGGCCGAAAATCTTCAGCGACTGAAGATCGCGCGCACTCTCAGTGGCAAGCCATTCACGCTGGTCGAGCTGCCGCTGCCGCACGCAGTGCTCTTCCGCGGCCAGCGCCTGCCCGCGAGCTACGCGAATTTCTACATCGCCAACGGCCTGGTGCTCGTCCCCACCTTCAACGATCCCCACGACCGCGTGGCGCTTAATATTCTCGCTGAGGTTTTTCCCGGCCGAGAGGTCGTCGGCATTCACGCCGTCGATCTGGTCTGGGGCCTCGGTACCCTGCACTGCATGACCCAGCAGCAGCCGGCCGAATTACCATCGAAAGCATGACCGCCGACCCTATTTCGGATCCGATTTCAGATTTCGATTTCATGCAGGCCGCCCTCGCCGAGGCCCGCCTTGCGGCCGAATCCGGCGAAGTGCCGATTGGCGCGGTCATCGTGTACCAGGGCGCAATCATCGCCCACGGCCAGAACCGCGTCCTGCGCGATGTGGACCCCACGGCCCACGCGGAGATCGTGGCCCTGCGCGCCGCCGCGCAGGCGATTGGCAACTACCGGCTCCTGGGCTGTACTCTCTACGTCACGCTCGAACCCTGCGCCATGTGCGCCGGGGCTATGATTCACGCGCGCCTGGATCGCCTGGTCTTCGCCGCCGCCGATCCCAAGGCCGGCGCTGCCGGATCGGTGCTGGCGGTGCTGAATCATCCCCACCTCAACCACCAGATGGCCGCAGAGCAGGGAATTCTCGCCGAGGAGTCGGCCGAGTTATTGCGCAGCTTCTTCCGCGGGCGGCGCTGATGTACTCACTCGCCGACTCGCTAATCTTAGATTCGTGTCAGCGCCCTGATCCGTTCCGCCTCCTTGGGCCACTTCTCGGCTAACTCCTCATAGCTCGCATTGCGGTAATCGGCAAAGTCGAAGCCGGGAGTTACCGTGCAACCCAGCAGCGCAACCTGTCCCTCGCCGATCAGCCGCGTCCCCTGCCACACGCCTGCGGGAACAATAAGCTGAACATGCTGCCCCGACCGCAAATCCGGCCCAAGATTGAACAGAGCGGAACTCCCGTCCGGATAAAGCTGCAGCATCTCCACCGGGTCGCCCAGGTAGAAATGAAACAGCTCGTCCGAGTCCAACACATGCATCTCAGAGAAGGTTCCCGGCTCCAGCAGGTAGTAGATCGCCGTGCCTGCCGGCCGGATTCCGCGCGGCAGCGCAACGTTCTCGGCCGAGGTATAGGTGCGGCGAAACGACCCTCCCTCGATCGGGTGCGGCTCAAGTTGGAGGAGCGTTTTTATCTCGTCAGCGGTCACGCTGTCGATCGTACCAGCGCCAGCCGAGTAAAATAAATGCATGAAGGTGCAGGTCTATACCGCCGGCTGGTGCCGGGACTGCCGTGCGGCCAAGCAGTTTCTTGAAGCCCATGGAATCGTCTACACCGAGATCAACGTCGACGCCGATCCCGCCGCCTCCGACGAGGTCATGCGTCACGTCGGCAAGCGCGCCATCCCGCAGATGGTCATTGACGGGGAGTGGTTCCAGCCTTACAAACCCGGCCGCGGCCTGCTCTTCGACGAACTGCACGCACGCCTCGGAATCCCGCGCAGCTAAGCATTTTATGCCCCACGATTGAGTTGGAGCGCAGCCTGTTCAGCCTGCCCCATGCAAGGAGTTTTCCGTTGATCGATCGCTACACGCGCCCGGCCATGGGCCGCATCTGGACTGAAGAAAGCAAATACAGCTGCTGGCTCCGGGTGGAGTCGGCTGCCAGCACCGTGCTCGCCGAAGACGGCATCATCCCCGCCGCCGCTGCTGAGGCCATCGCCACCAGCGCCAGCTTCTCTGTCGGGCGGATCCAGGAGATTGAGGCCGAGGTCAAGCACGACGTCATCGCCTTCACGACGGCTGTAGCAGAGACCCTCAAGAGCCAGGGCCTCGACGCCGAATCAAGGTGGCTACACTACGGACTCACTTCAAATGATATCGTTGACACGGCCCAGGCCCTCCAGATCAAGGAAGCCTCCGCGCTGTTGCGCACCGGCATCGAGGCCTTGCTTGCCGTGCTCAAGCGCCGCGCAGTCGAGTTCAAGCACACGCCCACCATCGGCCGCACCCACGGCATCCACGCCGAGCCCACCACCTTCGGCCTCAAGCTGCTCAACTGGTATGCGGAGATGGAGCGCAACCTTGCCCGCTTCGACGCAGCCGCCGAGGACATGCGCGTCGGCAAGCTCTCCGGCGCCGTGGGCACATTCGGCCATTTGAAGCCTGAGCATGAAGAGAAGATCTGCGAGCGTCTCGGCCTCAAGCCCGCCCCAGTGGCCACGCAGGTGATCCAGCGCGACCGTCACGCTGCCTATATCTCCACGCTGGCCATCGTCGCCAGCACGCTCGACAAGATTGCTGTCGAGGTGCGCCACCTGCAACGTACTGAAGTCCGTGAGGCGCAGGAGTACTTCAGCGAGAAGCAGAAGGGCTCTTCGGCCATGCCGCACAAAAAGAACCCCATCACCAGCGAGCAGATCAGCGGCCTGGCCCGCGTGCTGCGCGGCAACGCCCAGGCGGCGTTTGAGAACATCGCCCTGTGGCACGAGCGCGATATTTCGCACTCCTCCGTCGAGCGCGTCATCTTTCCCGATTCGACGATTCTGGTTGACTACCTGCTGGCCAAAACCACGGACCTGATCGACCGGTTGCTGGTTTACCCAGAGCGCATGAAGAAGAACCTTGAATCCACCGGCGGCCTGATCTTCTCGGGGCAGCTTCTGCTCGACTTGGCCGAAGCCGGCATGCTGCGCGAAGATGCGTATCGGCTGGTGCAGGCTCATGCCATGCGGTCGTGGAAAGAGGACCTGGTCTTCCGTGACGAGGTGGCCAAAGATGGCGCTATTACTGGATTGCTATCGCCGGAAAAGCTGGAGAAAACATTCGACTACACGCGCCAGTTGGGCAATGTGGATGCGATTTTCACAAGGGTTCTCGGGAAGTAGTTTTCAGGCGCGGGTGAGGGGATTGACCCACTTCAGGCCGGGAAACCGGGCGAAGTCACGGTCCGTGGTGTAGAGCACGCCACCATTTTCGATGGTCAGTGCGGCCAATTGGGCGTCGGTCGTGAGCGGTCCCGCTACCGCTCCGTCAACCAGCATGCGCCGGAAGAACGCCCAGTGACGCTCGCCAGGACTGAGCAGGTGTACCGTGGGCAGCGCGGTCCAACTGTCGACAACTTCCACGGCTTCATCCATTGTGAAGGGGTCGCCGGACAGGCGCGTGTTGGTGCAGATTCTCAGAAAGGCGGAGACGGTCTGCCAGGGAAGGCCTACCTGCTCCACGCCGCGAAAGGCGGCTTCTACCCAGCGTCGCGCAATGCCGTGGTGCGGGGTCGTGGTGTCGTAGGCGCAGATCAAGAGATTGGCATCGAGAACGATCACTTGTGCTCAGGCCCTTCGAGGTCTTCGAGCAGCGCGGAGATTTTGTCGAGATTGCGCCCAGCGCCCAGTCCCATGGCGCGCGGTGTTACTTTGAACGAGCGAGCCGGCTGCGGCTTGCGCGCCTGCGCCAGTCCCAGGCTGAGCAGCCCATTCACAACCACCTTGAACGGCTTGCCGCTGCGCCGCACCTCCTGCTCCAGGAGTTTGGCAATATCGTCGTCGATGGAAAGTGTCGTTCGCACATCATGATGCTAGCATGGAAGGCATCATGATGCCATTATTCTCGCCTGGCCCGTCCTCGAAGCCAAACGCGCTGCTGGAATTGGCGCTGGGCACGGGCAACTCAAACGTGGTCCTCCCGGAAGTTCTCGGCGACCGGAAATATTCAACCGCCAGACCGTGCCCGGATCTGATCGCCATACAACATCGGGGGATCCAGTGACGACATGGGAAATCATTCGATGGTGGGAGCTTCGCAGGCTTCTCTTTAACGCGATTCTCTTCGTAATTGGAATCGCCTCTATCCTTGCCATGGAATTGCTGATGGAAAAGGTGATCCCTGTTGGCGAAGACGCTGTCGAGCCATTCGCCGTGGCGATCGGTGTCGTCGCGTACGGCGTCATGGCGAATATAAGTTACAGATCAGGCTGGATCGTCGAACTCGTTGGCAGGAGAAGCGATGAGGCCGCCGCCCGCGCGCGCGCGAAAAAGCTATTCCTCATGGGGCTCTGGTTGTCCTGCCTCTTGACCACCGCGCCCTTTTGGTTTGGCTTGATCTTCAGGTTGACGCACAGAAGCGGCTGAATCCAGAACTGCGCCTCCGGCGCAGGCGTTTCAGGCTCGCCCAGAGTGGTGACATGAAGCGACTGGTACCAACCGTAGGCGGCGTGCGGACCGTAGTATGCTTTCCATTGGCGCGCAGCATTAAGGCCAAAGGATCGAAGCTGAAAATGAACCTCACCGTCGCACTCACCGGAGCATCCGGCGCAATCTTTGGCTGTGAACTGCTGCGCGCGCTTGAAGCGGACGAGCGCGTGGCCCGCGTCCACTTCGTCGCCAGCGAAAACTCGCTGCGGGTGATCGCGGAGGAACTCGGGGTAAATGGCCGCACGCAATGCCTGGAAAAACTGCTGGGTGCTGCGCCGAAAAAGACCACGCAGCACGCTGACGCCGACATTGGCGCGTCCATCGCTTCCGGCAGCTACCCATCGAGCGGCATGATCGTGCTGCCGTGCTCCATGGGAACGCTGGCCTCTATCGCCAACGGCCTGGCCAACGGCCTGATCGCCCGTACCGCGGATGTGACGCTGAAGGAGCGCCGCCCGCTTATCCTGTGCGTCCGCGAAACCCCCTTCAACCGCATCCATCTGCGCAACATGACGCTGGCCGCCGAGGCAGGGGCAGTGATCTTCCCCGTGATTCCGGCCTTCTACAACAAGCCTCTCGACACAACCGAGATGGCCCGCCAGTTCGTCTGCCGAGTCCTGGCTCACATCGGCCTGCCGCAGCCCGGCGCGTATGTCTGGAAGGCTGGCGAGTAGGTCCATCACCCTTGTTCCCATTCTGCTGTCACCGCAGTTTCATTTGACTTTCAACATAACCAGGGAGGATACTTTCACTCATGCGTACCTCAACGATTCACGGAATTGCGGTCATGGCCATGTGCATGTGTCGGCCCTGCGGCCCCGTCCGTCGTGTGGTTGAGACGCGAATGCGCTAGACGCAACCGATTCTCAAATCCAGGCGGCCCGGGTCCAGACAGGACTCGGGCCGATCTGCTTTTACGGCCCGTACCCACCCTTCGCAAGAAGCGCGAAGGATGGGGCACCCAAACTCAAGCGATTCGGGGAACAGCATTCCGAAGGAGAGAGAAAAATGTCCGAAGCAAAGCAGCATTTCAACACCCTGGCCGTTCACGCCGGTCAATCGCCCGACCCCGCCACCGGCTCGCGCGCCGTGCCCATCTACCAGACCACCAGCTACGTCTTTCAGGACGCCGATCACGCCGGCCGCCTCTTCGGCCTGCAGGAGTTCGGCAACATCTACACGCGCATCATGAACCCCACGACGGACGTGTTCGAAAAGCGCGTAGCCGCTCTTGAAGGCGGCGCTGCTGCTCTCGCCACAGCTTCCGGCCAGGCCGCGGAGACGCTGGCCCTGACCACGCTGGCCGCGGCCGGGGATGAGATCGTCTCCACCACCTCGCTCTACGGTGGCACCTACAACCTGTTCCATTACACTCTGCCGCGGCTCGGCATCACCGTGCGCTTCGTCGATGCTGACGACTTTGACGGACTGCGCGCGGCCATCAATTCCAAGACCCGCGCCGTCTACACAGAAACCCTCGGCAACCCCAAGCTGGACGTGGCCGACATCGAGCAGCTCGCCGCCATCGCGCATGAGCACGGCCTGCCGCTGGTAATCGACAACACCACCCCCTCGGCCGCGCTGGTCCGTCCCATCGAGTGGGGCGCGGACATCGTTGTCAACTCCGCCACCAAGTTTCTGGGCGGCCACGGCACCGCCATCGGCGGCGTGATTGTCGACGCGGGCAAGTTCGACTGGGCCGCCTCCGGCCGCTTCAAGGAGTTCACCGAGCCCGACCCCTCCTACCACGGCCTCAACTACACCGCAGCTTTCGGTCCCCTGGCCTTCATTCTCAAAGCGCGCGTGCAGGGCCTGCGCGACACGGGCGCCGCGCTGTCGCCCTTCAACGCCTTCCTTCTGCTGCAAGGGATCGAGACGCTGCACCTGCGCCTGGAGCGCCACTCCACCAACGCGCTCGCCGTCGCCCGGCACCTTGCCCAGCATCCCGGCGTGGAGTGGGTGAACTATCCGGGGCTTGAATCGAGCGCCTATCACCAGCGCGCCAAAAAGTATCTGCCCAACGGCAGCGGCGCCATTGTCACCTTCGGAATCAAGAAAGGAGAGACGGGGGACGGCTACGAAGCCGGCAAGAAGCTCATCAACAGCCTGGAGCTGTTCTCGCTGCTGGCCAACATCGGCGATGCCAAGTCGCTGGTTATTCATCCCGCATCAACCACTCACCAGCAGCTCTCCAGCGAAGAGCAGGCGTCCACCGGCGTCACGCCTGAGCTGGTCCGCCTCTCCGTCGGCATTGAGGACATCCGCGATATCCTCGCCGATCTCGACCAGGCCATCGAAACCGCCAACGGCCATACCTTCACGGGCCTGGCCTCAACCAAGGAACTTGCTGCACAATGAGCCTCATGACGGAAAGAGGAACGGCCGCCCGCTCCGGACCAAATCCCGGACGCGGCGGCCACGCAGCCTCCACCTCTGGTCGGCCCGCGCCCGAGCCCACCTACGAAGGCGACTTCGTGCTCGACGAGCACCTGCTGCTGGACTGCGGCCGCACGCTGGCCAATCCCACGCTGCATTACGCGGTCTACGGCCGGTTAAATGCCGCGCGTGACAACGCCGTGCTCGTCTGCCATGCGCTTTCCGGCTCGGCGCAGGTGGGCCAGTGGTGGCCGGAACTCTTCGCCCCCGGCGGCCTGCTCCGCCTCGACCACGACTGCGTGCTCTGCGTCAACCTGTTGGGCTCCTGCTATGGGTCCACCGGCCCCGGGTCGGTTGATCCGGAGACGGGCCGCACCTATGGGCCCGATTTTCCGCTCATCTCCATCCGCGATAACGTCCGTGCCCAGGGGCGTCTGCTGGACTCGCTCGGCATTCGCCGTCTGCGCCTGGTGCTGGGCGGCTCCATCGGCGGCATGCAGGCGCTCGAGTGGTCCATCGTCCATCCCGACCGCGTGGAGCGCGCGGCCATCATTGCGGTCGCGCCGCTGGGGGCCATGGGCCTGGCGCTCAACCACCTGCAGCGCCGCGCCATTCAGCAGGACCCCGACTGGGCCGGCGGGCGCTATTTGCCGCAGCGCCCACCGCTCCGTGGCCTGGCCCTGGCCCGGCAGATCGCCATGCTCAGCTACAAGGCGCCGCTCTTGTTCGACGAGCGCTTCGGCCGTAATCCCAACCGCAACGGCGAAGACCCGCGCGGTTTAGACGACCTGGGTGGCGGACTCAGCGGCGGCCGTTACGACATCGCCGGTTATCTCGACCACCAGGGCCAGCGCTTTGTCGAGCGCTTTGACGCCAACGCCTATCTCGCCATCCTGCGCACCATGGAAACCTGGGACCCGCTGCATGGTCACGCCTCGCCGGCGGAGGCCTTCGCCGCCATCCGCGCCAGGCTCACGTTCATCGGCATCAGTTCCGACTGGCTCTTTCCCCCCGGCGACGTGCGCGAACTTGCCGACACCATTCGCCGCGCCGGCGTCCATACCGAGTACCGCGAGATGACCAGCGATCACGGCCACGACGCCTTCCTCGCCGAACAGGCAACACTGGCTCAATTACTCCAATAACCCCGCCGAATATTGCCCAGATTCAATCCATTTGATGTCCTCAACAGCCGGGAACAGTTTTTTTCGCGCCGGTGTCTAAGCCTTTATGTCCTTCCGCAGTCGGCGTGAATGGAGAGGCCGCGGCGGACCGGGGAATGCTGAGCCTGGTTGATTTCCGGAGCGCCCGTTGTGGGTCAGCGTGGCACGCTGGGGGAGCGGTCCCAGGGAGGTCTGACGACGGCCCGACGGGCCTTGGGCAGAAGAATGCTTGTCACCGGAGGCGGCGCTTTCTATAATCCTCGCATTACCTGCGCGGCAGCCGTGGTATCGTTTACCCGTATCGCCTGTACTCAAACGCTTTCGGAATCGGTCTTGATTCTCCGCCGGCGAGTGCTTGAATATTGATCTCCATTTCGGAATTTCCCAGGAGCACTGAATGAAGAAGTTTGTCTTTGCGTCTGTGATGGCCTTGGCTACCATGAGCCTCGTTTACGTCCCCGCACTCCGTGCGCAGGACTCGGGCACCATCACCATTAAGGATCCCCTCGAGTTCAAGGCCTATCAGGATGCCACCGGGCAGTCTGATCCCAAGGCCGAGGCAGCGGCTCTGGAGAGCTTTCTCACCACCTACCCGCAGAGCGTGGTCAAGCAGGACGTTCTCAACCGCCTGGTCGACGCCTACCAGCAGGCCGGTGATGCCGACCATGCGCTCAGCGCCGCCAAGCGCCTGCTCCAGGTCGATCCCGGAAACATGAAGGCGATCTTCCTGTCCGTAGCCGTCGAGAAGAACCAGTGCCAGAAGACCAGCGATGGGCAGACCTGCGACGATGCCGCGGCCCTGGCCCGGAACGGGTTGAAGGCGGCCAAGCCAGCCGCGGTCTCGGATGCGGATTGGAAGAAGCAGACGGATGCAGCCTATCCGATCTTTGATTCCGCCATCGCTACCGACGACGTCTATGCAAAGAAGGACTTCAAAGCGGCTGTGCAGGATTATCGTACCGAACTGATGCTGCTGCCGCCGGAGGCAACCACTACCCCGGGAGTCGGCATGTCGGATACCCTCAACCTTGCTGAGGCCTATGCCAAGCTCTCTCCGCCTGACATGATCAACGCGGTCTGGTTTTATGCCCGCGTCTGGGACTTTGCCCCGGCTGGCTTTAAGCCGCAGATCGAGAAGAAGCTGGATTACTGGTACAACAAATACCACGGCGGTCTCGACGGTCTCGACGCCATCAAGACGCAGGCCCAGGCCACCGAGTTCCCGCCGGGAACCCTCACCATCACGCCGGCGGACACCCCGGCCCAGAAGATTCACAAGATCCTCGCCAACACTGCTGACCTGAACACCCTCGCTTTGGCCGACAAGGAACTGGTGCTGACCTTTGGCGCCAAGGAAGATGCCGACAAACTCTGGGCACTGCTCAAGGATCAGCCTACGCCCGTCCCTGGAGCCGTTACAGAGGCCACCGCATCGGTCATCAAGATAGCCGTCACCGACGACGCCAAGCAGGCCAAGGTGCCCGACTTCATCGTCAACCTGAAGGAACCCCTGGCTGACAAGGATGTCCCGGCCGCCGGCGCCGACTTCGGGCTCTCCTCCAAGGATCAGGCAGAAGTGGACGGCACCTACGACAGCTACACCGTCATCAAGGATGCAGATGGCAATCCCTCATCCGTGCAGATCGTCCTCCGCGACGGCGCAGTGGTGCCGGTGAAGAAGAAGGCTCCGGTACACAAGCCGACCGCCGCGCACCGCGCCGCGCATTGATCCTCCGCTCGATGCACGGCGATCCAGAATGCTTGCGCCGGGGGCCGCTCAGACCCGGCGCAGCTTCAATCGATTGACGGAAAAAGCCGATTGAGATCACCTTGGGCAGCCCATGCAGGCTGCCCGTCTTGTTTCCGTCGGTAACCCCCGCGCGCGGCCAGGTCTTTGCGAACGGATGATACTCTAAGGGGAAGATGGATCGCATCAGACCCCTGATTCCGCTGTTTTCGCTGGCACTGCTCGCCGCTCACTCCGCTGCCCAGCAGACACCGACGGTAACCGTGCATGTCCCCGGCGCCGCCGTTGAAAAGGTGCGCCAGCCGCTCGTTCGCCCCATCCCCTTCGCCATCGACTCCACCACCCCCTGGACCTCGCCCTCGGTGGAGTTCCGCTCCGTCGACCAGATGAGCCCGCAGGACCGCCTGCTCGCCGCCAATGCCGAAAGCTCCATCGCTGAGCACGCCGGGCACACCGGCCTGGAATTCAACGAAGGCCAGTGGACCTACCGCCAGGTGGTTTGTTCGGCGCTACCCAACCACATCTTTCTCCGCTTTCTGCGCAACAACGGGGCCGGCGATGTGAGCGTCTTCACCGCTTCAATCCCGCGCAGCGAAGAAGGCCGGGTGCGCATCATTCCCATCCAGCTGCGCAGCTACTCACTTTTCTCGCCCGCGCCCATCAACGCCATCACCATTTCCACCTTCAATCACATTCGTGCCGAAGACAATCCAGAGGGCTCTCCCGTGGCCGACTGGCTGGGCACCGCCTTCTGCTATGCCAACCTGGCCGGCGGCCATCCGCAAGCCGCGGTCATCAACCAGGACCCGCCCACGGATAAGTTCCCGGTCGCAAATAAAGCCACGCTCGCCATCCCCGACCAGGGCGGCGCCATCCTGTCTTTCACCGATGTTTCCACGGCGCCCAAATCCCTCACCTGGACCATGAAGTTCGACGGCAAGGGCAAGCTGCTTAAAGCCTCGCACGCGCCGGCTGCGCTGATTCCCATCAATTGGGTTCACCCCGCGCCGCTGGATGCCAAGACCCGGCAGCTGCTGGCCTATCCCGCCACCGAGACTGACTCACCGTCCGCGCCGCAGGCCGTCACTGACCACCCCATCGCACCGCCCAGCGCTCAGAAGTAGCGCCGGATACCACAAACCCCCTGCGAGCGAACAGCGAGTCCGCCGCGGCGGACCCCACCGCAGGCGCCAGGTGCTATTCGCCCAGCATGATGCGCTGAATCGCCGTCGCGCGTCCCGTGGCCGGGTCGCAGGTCACCAGCGCGCCGCACATCTTCGGATTTCCCTTGGCCGGCTCAAACTTGCCTGACATCCCGGTCAGAAACCGGCTCAGCACCAGCTCTTTTTCCACGCCAATCACGCTGTCATACGGCCCGCTCATGCCCACGTCGGTCTGATAGGCCGTTCCCCCAGGCAGCACCCGCTCGTCTGCCGTGGGAATATGCGTGTGTGTGCCCAACACCGCCGTCACGCGCCCATCCAGATGCCAGCCCATGGCGACTTTTTCGCTGGTTGCCTCGGCGTGAAAGTCCAGCACAATTACTTTGGCAGAGATGCCGCGCAGAATGTCGTTGACGGCATGGAACGGATCGTTGGTCGCATTCATGAACACGCGTCCGCCCAGATTCAGGACTGCGTACTCCACGCCGCTCTCGGTCGTGCCTTCATATGCGCCATGCCCAGCGAGGCCCGGTTGAAAGTTTGCCGGCCGCAGCACCCGCCGCGCGCGAGCATGGCTCTCCGCCGGCGCCGAGCGCAGGTAGTCGATCAGCTCGCGCTTGTCCCACACGTGGTTGCCGGTGGTCAGCACGTCCGCGCCCAGGTCGAACAACTCCTCGGCAATCTGCGGCGTCACGCCAAAGCCGCCGGCCGCGTTCTCCGCGTTGATGATGGTCAG
>Ga0302278_10005847_pt1 | contig 11999 bp, 11 predicted proteins | sample III_Bog_N3_2_FD_194543 | JGI IMG/M metagenome (GOLD analysis project Ga0302278, IMG submission 194543) | Peat permafrost microbial communities from Stordalen Mire near Abisko, Sweden - III_Bog_N3_2 | ecosystem: Environmental > Terrestrial > Soil > Wetlands > Peat | place: Sweden: Abisko... | reverse complement strand
CCGTTGCTGGTTGTTCGCGGCGCTGGTTGCGTGCCTGTTCCCGCTCGCGCAGGACGCGACGGCCCTCGACCGCACGAACATCACTTTCAAAATCTTCCAGTTCCCCCCCGACAAGATTCCGCGCATCGACGGCGAGACCGACGATTGGGCTATGGTGACGGGCGATTACGTCATCGGAATGGACCAACTGTTGGACGACGAAGGCGGCCACACCAAACCTGACCCGAAAGGTCTGGACGTGCGCGTGCGAGTCGGCTGGGTGAAGGGACTCAACCGGCTTTATTTTCTTTACGAGGCCTACGACAACTACTGGGATTTTTCCCGGCCTGATCTGCACAACGACTTTTTCGAGGTGGTGGTGGACGGCGATGCATCCGGCGGGCCGCTGATTGACCAGGGTCACCGCGATGTGTGGACGCCCGAAGGCGTGGGGCCTGTGATGAGCGTGCCCGACAGGCGCCTTGATCCGGACGAACTCCATTGGGCAACCCACGGCGTTCAGGCGCAGAACTATCACATCTTCACGCCGGCAAAAGACAAGGATTGGTGCATGGCGTGGGGTTCGGCGACGTGGATCAAGGAACTGCCGTGGGCCAACGCCGTTTGCAAATACGACTTCAACCCCGGCGAGTCGGGCCACCTTGTGCTGGAATTTTGGATCACTCCATTTGACTACGCCGGTCCGGAAGGGCCGCAGCGCGCCGTCGAAAGCGTGCTCTATGAAAATAAGATCATCGGACTGTCCTGGGCGGTCGCGGATTACATCAACCCGACAAACAACGCACGCAGTTTTTGGAATCTTTCCCGCCACCACACCATGTACGGCAACGCCTCCGAGTTGTGCGCCTTCAAGCTTATGCCGCTTGAACCGCAGTTCCTCCCAAAAATCGGCGCGCAATGGTCATGGAAGGTCGTGGACATGGACCGCCGCCTCGTGGCGTTTAAGGATGAATCCATCGGAAAAATCACGTCATGGAAATGGGATTTCGGCGACGGTGAATTTTCCACCGAGCAAAACCCCATTCATCAATACCGGCGCGTGGGAAATTTTGTCGTCATCCTCGACATCGAAGGTCCGGACGGCAAGGCGCGCCGTTCAAAAGTCTGGGACGTTCAGCTAAAATAAAATATTCGGATAAAACTCCCTGCGGTGCACCCAGGATTTAGCCGGAACTCACCTTAATCTCCTTCAACAGGTTGAAAATGCTTTACCCATCTGTCGCCGCATGAAGTCGGGCAAGAAGTCCTGTTCTGCGGCCAAAACCGGCAATGCCCGACAGCAATGAGAGGTAGTCCAACGCATCGGTGGGAGGCACCGCCAGGAGGAAAAGATATTCGACCGGCCACGATTCCTGCATCCCCCAGATCAACGGCTCGCTGGCGCGCCCGATGACCAGCGTCAACCGCCTGACCTGCGTGCTTCGCGCGTGAGGTGTGGCGATGCCCGTCGGCAGCGCCGAATTGGAAAGAAACTCGTGGTTGATCGCGGCGTCATAAAACGAGAGTATGTCACCGATGATGCCCTGCTCGTGCAGCCGTGTGCTCAATTCCTCGATGATTCCCGCCGGGTCGGACTCGCGCAACCGCGGAACAATCAGCTCCGGGCGTGTATAATCAGCGATGGAGACCGCCGTGTCTTTGCATGAAATCTCACAAGGCATGCGCCAGTTGCTTGCGGCTTTTTTTCGCGGCTGTCTTGCCAGTGGCTGGTTCAACGTTAACTTCAGCCGTGTCTTCCACAAGGCATAGATAACGCTGGCAGTTGTCGCACAGGCGAATTTCATCATCGTGCCTCAGGTCCATGACTATGGCCAGCGGCACGCGCATGTGGCATCCCGTGCAGGTCTGGTGACGGAGCAGCGCGACGCCTTTTTTGCCCTTGTCGCCGAGGCGATCATAGTGGCTTAAAATCGGTTTTGGGATTTTCGCGCGCAATTCCGCGATGCGCTCCTCGATGTTCGGTTGGATTGTCTCGTCAAATTCGAGCGATTGAAGCTCGAACAGGGTTTGCATCATTTGTTTCATAATATGATTTCCGCGCGCAGGGCGGCGGCCCGGGTGGGGCTGATTTCGGCGGACAGGAGACTCGAACTTCTGATGGGCTATCATCCACTGGCTCTCATGCCCCCGCCGAAATCAACCCCGCAGGAAACCGGCGCCGGTTCCTCCACCGTAGCGCCGGTTCCTGCGATAAATAGTTGCATTCGGTGCAACTGGTTGCGGGTTGGCTTAATGCTGCTTTCGCATCTGGCGGCGCGAGTTCTTGGGTAACACCGGACGTGTCGCCGGCGCGGGCGCTGCCGGAGCAGCCGGGGCCGGATTGTTGTTGGTTGGTTTGCATGCACAGGCCGATGCAGCCGGCACCGGCATGGTTGTAGTCGCTGAAGTATTTGAATCGCTCATAATTTTTTAATTTTGATTTACTGGTTGTTTCTATTCAACCACCTGTCACCAACGCAGGCGATGTGCCATCCCGAATGTGGAATGCAAAAAATACAGAATCGCCTGATTTCACAGGGAAATGAGCACAGCCGGAATGTGTAGTCAAAATTGTCAATTCGATCGTTGGTGCAATTCTTGCACTACGCGACAGCCTTTTGTGCAAAGACGAAGAGCGAATTATTCATTTTCCACCGCAGCGGTTGCGTCCAGCAAACCGTATTGCTTCAGCTTGTATTGCAACGCGCGGCGGCTGATGCCGAGCGCCTGCGCCGCGTCCGCGCGATTTCGGGTGACATGGGTGAGCGTCTGGCGAATTAATAATTTTTCCACCTCGGCCAGCGGCGTACCGGGCCGCACGGTGAACGTGGTGAGGTTGCCGTCAAACTCGCGCAAAAAATCTGGTAGCGCTGCCACCTCCACCACCGACGCGCGACCGGTGGTGATGACCACGCGCTCGACGGCGTTGCGCAACTGCCGCACGTTGCCCGGCCAGGGAAACCGCTGGCACACTTGCAACGCTGCTGGCGACATCCGCTTGCGGCCGCGCTTGTGCTTGGCGGCAAAGCGGTCGAAAAATCTTTCAATCAACAGCGGAATGTCATCCGCCCGCTCGCGCAACGGCGGCATGACGATGGGCACCACGTTCAACCGGTAAAACAAATCCTCGCGAAACTTCCCCTCCGCCACGGCCAGCGGCAGTTTTTTGTTCGTCGCCGCAATGATGCGCACGTTCACGCGGGTCAGTTCCGAACCCCCGACCATGCGGAACGCGCCGTCCTCCAGCACGCGCAGCAAATCGCCCTGTCCTTTCGGCGAGAGGTCGCCAATCTCGTCGAGGAACAGCGTGCCGCCGTCCGCCAGTTGGAACCGGCCCGGCTTGTGCGCGGTGGCGCCGGTGAACGCACCTTTCACATGACCGAACAATTCGGCTTCGAGCAGTTGCTCCGCAAACGCGGCGCAGTTGACGGATATGAACGGCTTGTCGCGCCGCTGGCTGTGCGTGTGAATCAGACGCGCGGCGATTTCCTTGCCGGTGCCGCTCTCGCCTTCGATCAGCACGGTGACATCGCTCTGCGCCACCTCATCGATCAGCCGCGAAATATTCCGCATGATTTCGCTTTCGCCGATCAGCGGATTCGGCTCCGTCCGCTTTTGCAGGCGCGAGCGCAGCTCGTGGTTCTCGGCCACCACCGCCTGATATTCCAAGGCCTTTTGCACCAGCAAGCGGAGGCGTTTTAGATCAATCGGTTTGGGCAGATAATCGTAGGCTCCGAGCCGCATTGCCTCGACGGCGTTCTCGACGGTGCTGAACGCGGTCATCAGGATGAACAACGTTTCACGGCTGCGCTCGCGGATTTGCCCGAGCAGTTCCAGGCCGCTGGTACCGGGCATTTTGACGTCCGAGATCACAAGGTTGTAAAGGCTCTGACTGGCGAGCTTGAGAGCAGCGGACGCGTCGTTGGCGGCGTCCACGATGTAACCTTCGCGACGCAACCCTTCCTGCAAACCGGCGCACAAGCCCGGTTCATCATCCACGACGAGAATTTTTATTTTGGCATTGTCCATCGCATCACTTTCGATTGAGCGGCAGGGTCATGGTGAACACCGCGCCGCCGGCGGCCGCGTTTTCGGCGCGCAAATCGCCGCCATGGGCCACCGCAATCTGTTGAGCGATCCACAATCCCAGTCCGCTGCCTTCCGGTTTGGTCGTGAAATAAGGGTCAAAAATCTCGCCTAATTCATTTGCCGGAATGCCCGGCCCGGTGTCCTGCACGCTCAGCAATAAGTTGTCACCAGCTTTTATTGCACGGATTTTGACCTGACCCGTCCCTTTGACCGCCTGGATGCCGTTGATGACGATATTCAAGAGCGCCTGAGTAAGCCGGACGGAGTCAACCGTGACACGCGGCAATTCCGGTTCGACCTCGGCAAGGATTTCAACTTTTCGCGCCGACGCTTCAGGGCGGAGCAATTCGCAGACATGCGTGACAATTTTTTTATTTCAACCGGCTCCAGTTCTAGCGCCGATGGACCGGCCAGTTTCAAAAAGCGTCCGACGATGCTTTCCAGCCGGTGCAATTCGCCGTGAATGATTCCCAGGCGCGCCGCGAGCTGCATCCGCGCAGCCGGCGAGAGCGCATTCAAGTCCTCTTCGAGAAGTTGAAAATGCACGTCGAGCGAACTCAGCGGATTGCGAATCTCGTGGGCCAGACGTTTGAGCAGCCGTGCGAGCAGATCGCGTTTCTCCATCACCGGCAACTGCGTCGCGTCCTGACCCAGCGCCTTTGCTAGAATATTTTCCATCACTCTGCATAAACATGGATTGCCGCAGCCAGCCCCACCAACCCTGTTTTGGCAATTACCTTCCCACTTTTGCCATGACATTTTTTTGTCGCGTTTGATGTTTCGGTCTTTCGTTGAACGGATTCCCGTTTATCTCATGTCTAATTTCTGCTTAATTGAGGCATGGACGCCGCATTGCCGCCACTCACCTCCAGCACGCTTTACCTTGTCGCCACCCCGATTGGCAATCTGGAGGACATCACTCTCCGCGCACTCCGCGTTCTGCGCGAGTGCGACGTGGTCGCCGCCGAGGACACGCGGCATTCCGGACAATTGCTCAAACATTTCGAAATTTCAAAACCGCTCCTGAGCTACTTCCAGTTCAATGAGGCAAAGCGCAGCGAGGAAATCATCGAACGTCTCAGGCGCGGCGAGAAGGTCGCGCTGGTCACGGACGCCGGCAGTCCGGGCATCAGCGATCCGGGCGAGCGGGTTGTGATAGCCGCTATTGCAGCCGGCTTTCGCGTGGAAGCGGTGGCCGGCCCCTGCGCGCTCGTGGCCGGGCTCACAGCCAGCGGGTTACCGACCGAGGAGTTTCATTTTGTCGGCTTCCTGCCACACAAGTCTGGTCAACGGCGCAATAAGCTAGAATCGTTGAAAGCGACGGAAGGCACGCTGGTTTTTTATGAATCACCGTATCGCATTGAAAAATTGCTCGGTGAGTTAAATGAAGTTTTTCCCGAACGCGAAGTTGTCCTCGCGCGGGAGCTGACGAAGAAGTTCGAGGAATTTCTGCGCGGCAAACCGGCGGAACTTTTGGAGATTGCAAAGAAGCGCAGCTTGAAAGGCGAGTTTGTCGTTTTGGTTGCCGGAACAAAATAGTTTTTGAATTTTACCCGGCTTCACACCAAAGTTCCTGCAATGAAATTCGCCGCGTTGTTCCTTTCCCTGCTTGTCGCGTCCATCGCGTTCGCTGCGGATACCAATTCAATCTATCATGGCGGTTGGATTGACCTGGACAAGAACGGAACGAAGGACGTTTACGAAGACCCGTCGCAGCCCGTCGCGAAGCGCGTGGACAATCTCCTGAAGCGGATGACGCTCGACGAAAAGATCGGCCAGCTTGAGCAGTCGCCTTTCGGAAATGACCCGGTCAAGCAGCTCGCCGGTAAATTACAAGCCGGCGAAATCAGCTCGTTTCTCGACGGCTCTGCGATGATTGAGACGCCCATATTTCGGAACAGACTACAGCACATCGCCGTCGAGCAAAGCCGTCTCGGCATCCCGTTGATTTTCGGACACGATTCGATTCATGGCTTTCGCACCGTTTTCCCGATTCCTCTCGCACAGGCGTGCGCGTGGGAGCCGGAATTGTTTGAACGCACACAGACGATTTCCGCGCGCGAATCAGCGGCGGCAGGTATTGACTGGGTGTTCGCCCCAATGGTTGACATGGCGCGCGACCCGCGCTGGGGACGCATTGCCGAGGGTTTCGGCGAAGACCCATGGCTGGGTGCGCTGGATGCGGCGGCTAGCGTGCGTGGTTTTCAAGGAACGAATTGCGCCGACACCAATCAAGTTGTCGCGTGCCTGAAACACTACGTCGGTTACGGCGCGGCGGAGGGCGGGCGTGATTACAACACCACGGAAATTTCTGAGTTCACGCTGCGCAATTTTTATCTGCCACAGTTCAAGGCCGGCGTGGACGCGGGCGCACTGACGGTGATGAGCGCGTTCAACGAGCTTTCCGGTTTTCCCGCCAGCGCCAACCGCCATACGCTCACGGAAATTCTCCGCGACGAATGGAAATTCCCCGGCTATGTCGTCAGCGACTGGCAATCGGTGGGCGAATTGATTGATCATGGCATAGTGGCAGACGAGTCTGAAGCCGCGCGGCTCGCGCTCACTGCGGGCGTGGACATGGAAATGGTCTCGACGACTTTTGCCGACACGCTGAAGCAGCAAATCGAGCAGGGCAAAATTCCGAAAATTGTTTTGGATGAAGCCGTGCGCCGCGTGCTGACGGTGAAGTTCGAAAAAGGTTTGTTCGATCATCCATTTACGGATGCGAACCGCTACAAGACAGCGTTTCTGCAACAGGATGCGATTGACCTCGCGCGCGAAGCCGCTGCGAAATCCTGCGTGCTGTTGAAAAATGAAAACGGCGCGCTGCCGATTTCGCCTCATGTCAAAAGGCTTGCGCTCATCGGCCCGTTTGCCGAGGACGGCGAGGAAATGGTCGGGACATGGTATTCGCGCGCCCACACGAACGACGTCGTATCGCTGGCCGACGGATTACGGACAAAGCTGCCGTTTGACTTTCAACTGACCGTCACGCGGGGATGTTCAATCATTGAAACCAACAGTGGCAAGATTCGCCGGCACATCGGGGATTTTTCAGTGATCAAAGAGCGCCCGACCGGCTCGAATGAAATTGCTGAAGCCGTCTCAATCGCAAAAACTGCGGATGTCGTTGTCATGACACTAGGCGAGCCGCGCGACTGGAGCGGCGAATCTTCCAGCCGCAGCGATCTGGGTTTGCCTGGATGGCAAATGGAACTTTTTAATGCCGTCGTCGCGGCAGGCAAGCCTGTGATTGTAGTGTTGTTCAACGGACGACCACTGGCGATTCCACAGATCCAAAAACAAGCGGCGGCAATTTTGGAGGCATGGTTTCCTGGCATTCAAGGTGGCAACGGCGTGGCGGACATTTTATTCGGCGACGCCGATCCCTCGGGGCGCCTGACCACCACGTTTCCCAACAGCGTCGGACAGGTGCCATTTTATTATAATCATTCCAACACCGGGCGCCCCGGCTTCGGCGATTACAAGGGCAATTACGCCGACGGTCCGACCACGCCGCTGTATCCGTTCGGCTTCGGGCTGTCTTACACAACTTTTGATTACGGCCAAGTCCAGCTCGACTCGCCGGAAATGAAACTTGGCGGTACAATCACCGCTCATGTGCAAATCCAGAACACCGGAGAACGTGCCGGAACCACAGTCGCACAGCTTTACATCCGAGATTTGGCCGCGTCCGCCGGGCCAAGGCCGGTGCGCGAGTTGAAAGGCTTTCAGAAAATCCTTTTGCAGCCGGGTGAGTTGCGCGACGTAAGCTTCACAATTTCCGGAAAGAAGCTTGGTTACTACGATGCAAAGGGAAACTGGCTGGTCGAACCGGGAAAATACCAGCTATGGATTTCCAAAGATTCCGCATCCGGTGAGCCGGTGAATTTTGAACTTGTGAAGTGATGCAGCATTGAGCGTGTGGCTCAACATTCGAGTCACAAGCTAGGCGCTACACAAACTTGCCCGGATTCAAAATGCCGTTCGGATCGAGAGTTCTTTTCAAGGCGCGGTGCAATTCCTGAACTTCCTTTGAGACCGCCAGCGACCACCAGCGCTTTTTTGCAAGGCCTATGCCGTGTTCGCCGGTGATTGCGCCGTTCCACTCCAGAACCTGACCGAACAATTCGTCGAGCGCGGCATCGCCGCGTTTGACAGCGGCGGCATCGTTCACATCCAGCATGATATTGACGTGGATGTTACCGTCGCCCGCATGGCCGAAACACGCGATGGGCAGCTTGATTTTATTTTGCAGGCGCGCGGTGAACCGGAACAAATCCTCCAGCCGTCCGCGCGGCACGACGATGTCCTCGTTCAACTTTTTGAGGCCGGTCGCCTTGAGCGAAGTTGAAAACACGCGCCGGATTTCCCAGATTTTTTCGCACTCGGCGTCGCCAAGCCCGCGCTCGATAAACAACGGCTTGTGCTTGCGAACGACTTTTTCGACGGCAGGCAGCTCGCCGCGCACAGATTTGTTCTGGCCGTCAATTTCAACGATCAAGTGCGCCTTGCAAATGCCTAGTCTTTTGCTGCCGGTGTATTTGGCGGCGGCGGCGAGGGTGAATTCATCGGCCAGTTCGAGCGCGCTCGGCAAAAATCCGGCGGCAAGGATGGATTGCAGCGCACCAACGGCGTTGTTCATCGAACCAAAACCAATGGCGAGAGTTGCGCGGAACGGCGGGAGCGGAATCAATTTCAACGTCGCCTCCGTGACTATGCCAAGCAATCCTTCCGAGCCGACAAACAGCCGGTGCAGGTCGAAGCCGGTCTTGTTTTTGTGCGTGCGCCCGCCGACGCGGATGATTTCGCCGGTCGCCAAAACAACTTCGAGCCCGAGAACGTAATCGCGCGTGACGCCGTATTTGAGGCAGCGCGGGCCTCCGGCGTTCGTCGCGATATTGCCACCTATGAAATTATGCGCGCGGCTCGCCGGATCAGGAGGATAGAATAAATTCTTTTTTTCCACGGCTGCCTGCAATTGTTCCGTGATGACCGCCGGCTGGACGACGGCGACAAAATCCTTTGCGTTGATCTCCAGAATACAGTTCATGCGTTCGAGCGAAAGCACGATGCCGCCGCGAATCGGCACGCAGCCGCCAACGTAGCCGTGGCCGGCGCCGCGTGCGGTGACGGGAATCTTGTTTTGATTCGCAAAGCGCAAGACTGTGGCGACACTTTTTGTCGAGCGAGGGAGGGCCACTGCGTCGGGCTGGTGCGCTGCGAACCATTTGTCTCCGGAATAATTTTTCAGGGAGGCGGTTTCAAGGATGATTTCTCCGGGCAGGATTTTTTTGAGCCGGAGCAGTTTTGAATTGGCGGAATTCATTTTTGAAAGTCGGCATCTGGTGACATTGCGTCCTCATTCAACCGGTGGGTGCGTTGAGAAATTCCTTTGCATCCGCGGCCTCGGCTTCGGGCACCTGGACGCGAATCATGGTTGCGGTTGACATGCCGCCAAGCCAGGAAGAGACGTTTTCGTTGGCAAGAAATGGATGAAATCCTGCGGCATCGAGGCGCGAGCGGATGAGCTGGGTTTCGGCGAGGTTAAACGCCGTGAAAATGGTGATGAGATTCACTTGGTGATGAATGTTGTCTCGGTCTTGTATTCAGAGACATTCTTCAAATCGGCAAAGACGATGATGCCCGCGCCGGTCTGGAGCAGGCTTTGCACCTGCACTTCCGCCTGAAAACCGACGTGCGGCTGGCCACCGGCGATGACAACCATCGTGCCGTCTGGCATATAACCGATTCCCTGCCCCTTGTCCTTGCCTTCGCGGGCGATTTTCAACTGCAACATTTCGCCGGGCAGCAAAATGACTTTCAGCGCCTTGGCAATTTCATGGATGTTGACGTAATTCACCTTTTGCAGCTCGGCGATCTTGGAAAGGTTGTAGTCGTTGGTCAAAAGCCGTGCGTTCAGGTTGCGTGCGAGGCGGACGAGCTTGTTGTCCACTTCCTTTTCCTCCGGGAAATCGCCGTCATGAATCCGGACTTCGTTGGTGGTGTTGCGCTGGATGCGGTTGAGCATTTCAAGACCGCGCCGGCCGCGCGCGCGCCTGATGGGATCGGCGGAATCGGCGACCTGCTGAAGCTCCTTAAGCACGAAACGCGGCACAATGATAAGGCCCTCGATAAATTTCGCCTCGATCAGGTCGGCGATACGCCCGTCTATGATGACGCTCGTGTCCAGCAGCAGGAGATTGTCCGGCTTGTTCTGCGGCGAGAACCGGACGTAGGGAATGATGAGCGAAAAATCCTCCTTGTTGCTGCGCATGGCGAGGATGATGCCGATGTAGCTGAAACTCAAAAACAGTCCGAGACGGATGAGCCAGCGCTGCTGTAGGTCGGCGGCATTAGGGCTAGCAGCGTCGAACAGACCGGATTTGTCTATGAGCATGGCAACGCAGGTGCCGAGCAACAGACCAAACGTAATGGCGGAGAAGGCCCGGAGCGAAAAACTTTTCAACATTTCGTCAACGGCAATCAGCAGGCCGCCGAACCCGAAGCCGATGAACATCCCATATATACCGTTATGGGAAATTGTGATGTATTCCTCGCTCTGACTGATGGCGAACCCGGCCATCGTGCAAAGGCTCAAAAATAAAATGCGAATTGCCCAGAGCGGCGTCATAATCAGTGCCTCAATTTTTGCTATTCGTTTGTATTCGGTGGTTTATGCGCCCACATGATGCCCCATAAACCGTGCCGGTTCAAATTGCTTGTTGTAATGGACAGATTGTTGGCGATGGCCTGCACGTTGGTGGCAAACTGTTCATTTTGAAGCATCGTTCCGGCAAGTCCCCTGCCCGACTTCAAATCCACCATCAAATTCGTCAGGATTTCGGTGGAGAACTCTATGTTCTTAACGGCGCTGGAAATTTCCACGCCGTTCGTCGCCAGCAGCATGTCGGCCGAGCCGGCCAGCCGGTTGAGTTCCTGCGAAAATGCCACGGCATTGCTCACCGCGAGGCTGGCCTGCGAACCATTTGTAGCGATGATGGCGTTGATGTCCCCTATCGTTCCCATCGCCTGTTCGGTGAAGGTGCGCAGGTTGCCGACCGCCACTGAAAAATTCGTGAGCGTCTGCTCGTTCAACACCACGCGCTGCAAGTCCGATACCGAGGCGTCCAGTTTCTTGGCCGTCTCGTCAATCCGCTCGATGAACCCCGACGCCGAGCGCGCGACTTCCTGTAAATTGAACGGCTCCTGGCAGTCCACATCCGCGCCATCCGTCAGAAACGGCAGCATATTCGTCGTCGGGATGACGGAGACATATTCGTCGCCAAGAAAGCCGGACTGCTCGATGACAAACCGCGCGTCATGGTAAATCTTGAAATTTTTGTAGATGCTCAACAGGATGGTCACGCTCTTGCCGTCGTCGGACAGATTGATGGCCGAAACGCTGCCGACCTCCACACCCGCGAGCAGCACGCCCGCTCGTTCCTTGAGGCCGCCCACGTTGGCAGCGTGCAGACGCAAGGTATATGTCCCGTGAAACAGGCTCGTCCCCTTGCTGAACTGGATCACCGCAACGGCCAGCAGCGCCAGCCCGACAAAAACGAACAGGCCGACTTTTAATTCCAAGCGTTTGCTATCCATCGCGGACAAACTAACAAACGAACAAACGTTGCGCCAGCGTTCGATTCTTCAATATTGAGCGTGTTACTTTTGAAGAATTCGAGGGAGTGGATAGCAGTGTCACGGATGTGGCTGACATCTTTGTTCAGATGTCTGACTATCAGCAGGTTTGGAAGCGGCATCGTTGGGTTATTTTGGCTGCAGGGACGGTCCTTGCCATTGCCGTTTTTTGCATGACGCGCGATTGACCGGCCTGACAAGAAGCCGGGTTTAACCGTCGTCCTGTCCGCCGCGCCTTCGGACGAATCCTGTTGCCTCATTTTTCTGTAACCTCCCGCGACCGGTTTGCC
>Ga0302278_10005843_pt1 | contig 12005 bp, 10 predicted proteins | sample III_Bog_N3_2_FD_194543 | JGI IMG/M metagenome (GOLD analysis project Ga0302278, IMG submission 194543) | Peat permafrost microbial communities from Stordalen Mire near Abisko, Sweden - III_Bog_N3_2 | ecosystem: Environmental > Terrestrial > Soil > Wetlands > Peat | place: Sweden: Abisko... | reverse complement strand
CATAATCGAAAGGTACAAGCTGCACATTTTCCGCTTATCTTCGCTCTCGTCCAGATAACTCAGCGTGCGCCCCGTCTCCAGCGTGCCACCCAATCCACCCGCCAGCACCAGCGGCAACCGGAAATTATCGTGCTTCCGACCGGCCCACATATTCGAAAGCCACATCAGACACGAATTATCCAGCACCGATCCGTTGCCCTCCGGCATCGCATCCAGCTTAGTCGCCAGATAGGCTAACTGGCTCAGATGGAACCGCGCAATCCGCTCATAACCATCCGACAGATTGTTGTGCGAAGCCCCGTGATGCCCCTCCTTCACCTCAAGGAACGGATAATACATCGCCGACAGATCGCGCGCCGTAATCAGCGACGCAACGCGCGTCTTATCCGTCTGGAACGCAATCGCGATAATGTCGCACATCAGCTTCGCATGATCGCGCAGATCTTCCGGCAACCCGTTCGCTGGCCGATCCATCATCGCCATCGGCGTGCTCTTGCCCTTCGCCGAATCTTCCGCGGTGGACTTCGTCGCGCGCGTCTTCTCCACGCGCTTCTCCACTTCCCGCACGCTCGTCAGATACTCGTCCAGCTTGCTCTTGTCGGTTGAACTGATCTTTGTCGTCAGCGCCTGTGCCCGGTCCTTCACACGATCCAGAATGCTCAGATTCAACAGGCTCCCGCGGTTCTCGAACAGGTTATCCCAGGCAAGCGAAGGATAAACCTCCACCGGCACCGGCGAATCCGGCGTCTGCCACGAAATATGCGAGCTGTACGCCATCGAGAAATTCGTCTCGTGATAGCCCGTCATCGGCTGCTCGCATGCCAGAATCAGGCTCGATTGCGCGGTGTCGTCGCCCACCCGGTTGGCAATCATCTGATCCACGCTGATACCCGAATGAATAATCGCGCCCTTCGAGATGTGCGCGCCCGATAGTATGCTGCCCGTCTGTCCCGGATGAATCCCCTGGCCCGTCAGCGCCTTCACGAACAAGCCATCGATCACATTGATCTTCTGTTTCAACGGCTCCAGAATCGAGAGCGTCTTGCTCAGCTTCATGTCGGCGCCCGACCCGGTCGCGCTCCAGTGATCTTCGTTAATCCCCGTCCCCATGAAGAGCACGGCGAAGCGTTTCGGAGGTGCCACCGGCGTCGCGGAGTCGGCAAACGCCGATAAGGACTCCATCCATGGCAATCCCATCGCCACTCCCGCTCCCCGAAGTACGGTACGGCGGGAAATACGGCTTGCTGAAGTTTTCGTCTGACGGGCCATTCTATTCACCTTGTTCCTTATTCGTTTTCTTCTGCGCCACGGGGCTGGTTTTCACGCTCGAAGTCGTTTGAGCGGCGACGCGCTTATTCAGAAACTGCGGGCTGGTCACGATAGTCTCCACCAGCACATCTATTTTATATCCATTTGCGGCCAGCCGGGAGTTCATCTTGTCCAGCGTGCCTTCGTCGGAAAGCTGCGGCGACCGGTTCAGTGCAAACGCCAACAGCTTCCGGCTCAAACCGTCCAGAAATTCCGACTGCCGATGCTCCCGGATCCACGTCTGCACACCCTCGAAACCGCTGCCCTGCGCACCGCCGGGGAAGGTCGCGTTCGTATCCACCGGACGTCCCGCAAGATCCTTCGTCCGCGAATCGCCCACCGGCCCATACCCTTCAAACGCCAGCCCGAAGATGTCGAACCGCGCGTGGCATCCCGCGCACACTGGGTTTTGCCGATGTTGCGCCAGAAGATCCCGGATCGGCAGGTCCGACTTCGCCTCGTCGTGCGGCAACTCCGGCACCACCGGCGGAGGAGGCGGAATCGTTTCGTTCAGCACCCGATGCACAACCCAGTACCCGCGCTTCACCGGACTCGTTCTCAGCCCCGGAGAGTTCTGCGTCAGGAACACAGCCATCGGCAGCAGACCGCCGCGATGATACGACGCCACGTCATCCACACGAACCCAATTGTCATTATTGGGCGCTGCCGCCACCTTTGCCTCGGTCGCGCCCGGGAAGGGCATGCCATAGAACTTCGCCAGCACGGGGTTCACAAAAGTATAGTTCCCAAACAGAAGATCAAGCGCCGACCGATCATTCCGCAACGCGTCCGCGATATACCGGATCGGCTCCTGGAACATCGCCTCGCGCAGATCGTTATTGAAGTTCGGGAACCGGTCCCGGTCCACCGAATTGATCGTCTCAAAGCGGCGGAAATCGAGCCAGTTGCCCGCAAATTCCGTCACCATCCCGCTTACCTTTTCGTCCTTCAGCATCCGGCGCGTCTGCGCTAGAAGTACGTCCGGGCGTTGCAGATCGCCCGCCGTCGCGTGCCGCAGCAGTTCCTCATCGGGCATGCTCGACCACAGGAAATAGCTCAACCGGCTCGCCAGCGCATAATTCGAAAGCGGCCGCGCCCCGGACCTCGCGGATACAGCCGTCACCGGAGCAAGATCGATCCGGTAGCAGAAATCGGGCGACATGAGCACACTCACAATCGACGCCCGGATCGCATCCTCGTGCGACAGATCGTTCTTATCCCGCAGCGTGTGATAGTAGGCCAGAATATCCTGGTTTTCCGCCTTCGTAAGCGGCCTCCGGTACGCCCGTCCCGCAAATTTCAGCAATGCGTCGAGTTGTTTCGGCTCCGCTTCCTTATGCACCTTTTCCAGATGCCGGAGCGTTGCATTGATCCGCTCGAAGTGATCCTTGATCGCGGGCATCGCCGCCGGATCGTTACCCGGCGCATCGGCCTTTGCCAGATAAGCCTTCTCCATCGCAATAATCACAGGCTCGTCCGTAATGGCGTGGTCCGCGGGACGTGCCGACGCCGATTCCGCCCCATGGCCCTGAACCTCGCCGCTCTGATTGAAGAAATACTGCGTCCAGGTGCGGTCGGTGAAATTCGCGATGTAGTCGAATTCTTCCCAAAGCCGGTCGATTTCCTTCTGGCCCTTTTCGTCCAGAATCAACTCCATCAGCGGCGTATCGTCGCGATAATACCCCACCACGCTGTGGTAACCCGCACTCAGCAGACGGCCCTTGTCGTCCGAATCGTCCGGGAAATAACGGCCTCGCTCAGTGATATAGAAGGTGTCCGGGAAGACGTTGGCGAACCGCGCAAACGCCGCCTCATATTGCGCTCGCTGGGCGGCCGGAACGATCAGGTCCTTATCGCCCGCCCGCGCCTTCGCCGAAAGTGCCGCCCATCGGGGCGCGGCTTCCTGGTGCAGCCCCGGATACCGCGGAATCACCGGCACCGCCGGAACCGGATCGGTGTCGTTCAGCAGATCCTTCGGATCGAATTCCCGCCGGTGCGCCGCGTACTGCTTCAGCTTCCAGTTCAGCAGCGGCTGCGATGCTCCGGGCAGTCCCTTCACAACCGGGGCGGTAAACTGCATTGCTGTATGCTGCCGGATACGAACGGCGAAATCCCGCATCTCGACGCACTTGGCGCGCAGCACATCCGGCTGGTTCTCACTCGCCGCGGGCAGAGCTTTCCACATGCCCTGCAGCTTCGCCACCGGACCCACCACATCTTTCGGCGTCTCCAGAATGTCCCAGATCATCGGCAGATATTTCGGGCTGACCTTTGCTTCCGCTGCCACACTCGCCAGCGTCGCATTGGGTTTTCCGAGCGCCACCCGGTTCTTATAGCGCCACGCCGCCTGAAAATAATCAGCGTAATCGGTGGGCTGGCTGAAGTAGAAGCTGATAATCCGCTGGATGGTGTACTTTTCGCGATCTGTTTCCACCAGCATCGGGTACGGCGCAAAATTGAATCCGTCCGGCGTCAGCACCATGTGGTCGCCCACTTCGCGCGCCGCGTCCAGGTATTTCTTCAATAGCGGCGGTGACATCGTCAGCGACTCGCCCGAATTGTCAAAGCCAGCCGGATTCGCCGGGTCCACCGGAAACTCGCGCGTCGGCTTCATATCAACGCCCGTCAGATCCCGGACCGTGTAGTTGTACTCCGCGTTGCTCAGGCGCCGCGCTGGCACCATACCCGGATCGCCCGCTCTTTTCTTGATTTCATCGGCGCGCACCGCCTGAATCCACTCAGTAACCTGCGTCCGCACTTCCTCCGGAGGCTGCGGCATCTGCTTCGGAGGCATCTCCTTCGCCGCCAGCCTGTCGTGAACGATCGTCCACCGGGAGTAATCCCGGATCACCGCGTCCATCGCCGAGTCTGAAGTCGTGTACGATTTCAGATCGAGACTCGCCGCCGGCGTATTGCCGCTGTGACAGCCGATGCAATATTTGACGACAAAGGGTTTAACGGTCTGAGTAAACTGCTTCTCAAGAGCCGGGTTGTTCGTATTTGCTGATGGTGCTGATACCGCTGAGACGGCAAGTAGGACTATAAAAGGGCGAAGCTGCATCGGGGTTCAGCATTGATCATATCGGATTGAGCGACTGGAGGCACATCCTCTTCGTCGCCGCTCGGGTAACAACCCTGTATCGAACCTATAAATAGTGAGGGTGGGAATCCTGTAAGAATAGGCGGTTCCGCCCAATGCCACTTATTTTTGGGATGGACCCCAACGTCGCGCTGAGAATTCGGCGTTTGCATGCCGGAAGCGCCGGGCATTCGCCCGGCGGCAGCAGCGCGGAAGCATCCTGGGCACCATCGAAAACGTCGTGTTCGCTCTGCTTCGCAAGCGCGTCCAGGACAGGCGGAACCGCCTGTCCCACCTTTTTTCATTGAACTTCGTGGGCCGAAGGCCCATCCCGACAGGTCGGAAACCTGCCCCACGGGGCTTTGGGCTGCAAGTCGCAATTCGAAAATTTAAGTGGCATTGGGCGGTTCCGCCTGTTCCTGGGACCAGGTCTTTTGAGTCGGCGCTATCGTCGCCGCGCGCCAGATTTCGACCGCACCGCACCAATACCCACCAGCCCCAGCCCAAACAACAGGCACGAAGCTGGTTCAGGCGCGCTTCCGGCTGGCTCGATATCCAAAGCGACACCTCCACCGTTATCTCCCAACTGATAGTCGTCGACAACGAAGTCAATCGTGGTGGTAGCCGCCAGCGTAAGGGTATCCGCGAAGGCGGCTGTCGAAGTCGCTGAGAGCACGGTATTCCCATCGTAGGTTGTGATTCCGGTCGCGTTGGCAACATCTGCCTGAGTGGGTAACGTGGCCCCGATGTAGTCGTCCATCATCACCAGACTATTCGCATCGTTGACCGCGAGGAATCCCCATGTCCAGTTGGAAGACGACGGGTACCCCTGGTAATTCCACCCGGAGTAATACCCGCTGGCGGCTGCGTTCGTAATGTCGTAGGTTCCGGGCCCCAGTGTCACCTGCACCCGGGGCGAATACACGTAGACCGACGTTCCCGGCAGTACGTTTTCCGGTCCGTTGCAGTAGCTGCACCCGTCTGCCATCGAATCGATATACACGATGGTCCCCGCGCGGGCGGGCACGCACGTGGCCATCAAAACAAGGACAACTGCAGCCGGGAGCCACAGACAATAGATCCCGTTCATCAGACTCTTCCTTTCTTTCTGCGGCACAAGGCCTCTGGCGATATGCGAAATGGTTCTCATTTCATTCCTCCTGCTGGGAACGCCGGGAATCGCACGAAAAGGGATCATCTGTTTCGCACATTTTTTTTCGTCATGTCGGGCGGGCGGGATCATCCTGTCACATCTCTTTTGCGACCCGGCGCCATTCGCGTTAAAATCCGTACATTCCCGTCCGATACCACCGATGGAACTCAACCCGCCGAACTTCGATGCATCCATCGCTGCCGACGCAGCCACAGATAGAGCCTCGCTCGACCAGTTGATGCCCGGCTACTACTCCGAACTCCGCCGCCTCGCTCAACTCTGTCTCATCGGCGAACGCCCCGGCCACACCCTCCAGCCCACCGCTCTCGTTCATGAGGCCTACCTCAGGCTCGCCGGCCAGCACAAAGTCGATTGGGAGTGCCGCACACAGGTCCTGGCCCTCGCGGCCCGCATGATGCGTCGCATTCTGGTCAATCACGCGGAAGCGCGAAACGCCCAAAAGCGCGGCCAGGGCTGCCAGATCGAGCTCGACCGCGAACTCGACCTGATCGAAGGCGGCCGCATCGATATCCAGCCTCTCGACGAAGCTTTGAACCGCCTCGCCGCGCTGGACGAACGTCAGGCCCGCATCGTCGAGATGCGCTTTTTCGGGGGGCTGAATGTCGAAGAAACCGCCGCCGCCATCGGCATCTCCAGCGCCACCGTCAAACGCGAATGGAAATCCGCCCGGCTCTGGCTCATCCGTGAACTGGAATCCGCGTGACGGGCGAGCGCTGGCAAGAGGTGAAGCAGGTCCTCGACCAGCTTGAGGATTGTCCGCCCGAAGACCGCGAACGGTCGCTCGCTGCTGCCTGCAACGGCGATCCCGACTTACGCCGTGAGGTGGAATCCCTCCTTTCGTTCGAAACGCGCGCCGATCTCCTCGAACGATCCGCCAACCGCAACGCCCGCGCCGCCTGGGACCGCATCGGGCCATACCGCGTCGAGCGTCTGCTCGGTTCCGGCGGCATGGGTTCCGTCTTCCTGGCTGCCCGCGACGACGACCAGTATCACAAGAAAGTCGCAATCAAAGTCATTCAGTGGGCCGGCGACCCCGAAACCACCAGCCGCTTCCGAACCGAACGCCAGGTCCTCGCGAATCTCGATCACCCCAACATCGCCCGCCTCCTTGACGGAGGCACGCTTCCGGACGGCCTGCCTTACTTGGTCATGGACTACATCGACGGTTGCCCCATCGACGTATTTGTCCGCGAACACGGACTCGAATCCGAGCCGACCCTCCGCCTCTTCCTCAAAGTCTGTTCGGCGGTCCAGTTCGCCCACCAGAACCTCATCGTGCACCGCGACCTCAAAGCCGGCAACATCCTGGTCGGCGCGGACGGCGAACCTCACCTCCTCGATTTCGGCATCGCCAAACTTCTGAATCCCCTCGGCCCCGAACTGGACCGTACACAGCCCTGGCAGCGCATCCTGACGCCCGCTTCGGCCAGCCCGGAGCAGGCCGCCGGAGGCCCTGTCACCACCGCCAGCGACGTCTATTCGCTCGGTATCCTGCTTTATACACTTCTCACCGGCGTCCCTTTTTACGGGGGATCGAAGAACTTCGCCACCGACCCCGGCCGCGTCATCCTCGAATACGACCCTCCCCCACCCAGTCAGGCTCCCGGTCTTTCCCCTCGTGTGTCGCGCCTGTTGGCGGGCGATCTGGATAACATCGTCCGCAAGGCCGCCGCCAAAGATCCTTCCCTCCGCTATCCCACCGTCGAGGAATTCGCCGCCGATATCCGGCGCCACCTCGATGGCCACCCCGTCGCCGCCCGCCCGGCGTCTTTGTTTTATCGCGCCGAGAAGTTCGCGCTCCGGAACCGCCTCTTCGTCTCAGCCGCCGCCCTGCTTCTGTTCGCGATCGGTGCCGGCGTCGCCGGGACCGGCTGGTACGCCTACCGTGCGCACCTTGCCGAATCCAAAGCGGAGCGCCGTTTCGAAGCCCTTCACGGCATCACCAACTCCATGCTTTTCGAAGTTGACGACGCCATCGCCAACCTCCAGGGAGCCACCGCCGCACGCGCCGCCATTGTTCGCCGCGCCCTTCAGTACCTCGACCAGCTCTCCGCCGATTCCGGAGAAAATTCCGCCGTTCTCCAGGATCTCGCCGCCGCCTACACGCGCATCGGTGTGATTCAGGGTACTGTCGAAAGCGCCCACCTGGGCGGACCCGGCTCGCTCGATAATGCCCGCGATTCCTATCTGAAAGCGTCCGCCATCGTCGAGCGCCTCATCGCGGCGGAACCGAACAATCTCGATTTCCAGATAGCCATCTACGAACCCCTCGGGGAACTCGCCGAACTCTACCGGACCCAGGGAGACCTCGACCGGTCGCTCGCCACCACCCGGGACCTCGAATCCCGCATGAGAGCTGTCGCGGCCCGCGCCCCCGCGCACAGCAGCCAATACACCGAGTCTCAGTACAGCCTCGGCACAGCCCTTACAATCCTGGGAGCCAACAGCATGCTGCGTGGCGATTCCACCCGCGCGCTCGATTACCTTCATGAGGCTCTCGCAGTGCGTTCGGCCCTCGCCCGCGACCATCCCGGCGACAAGCGCGCCCTGCGGGTTCTCGGTATTTCGCACATCTATCTCTGCTTCGCTCTGGAAACCGCCAACCGGTGGGCCGACGCCGCCGCGGAAGCCCGCCTGTCGCTCGACACACGCGAACCCCTTTCCGCGGCCGATCCCCGTAACAACGAACTCCACGACTTCGTCGCGGACTCGGACCGCCATCTCTGCCTCGATCTCGCACACACCGGGAACTACGCCGAAGCCCTGCTCCGCTGTAACGTCTCTGTCGACCTGGACCGCCAGGCGGTCGCGCTCGATCCCAACAACTCCCAGGCTCTCGAAAACCTGGCCCTGGTATACAGCGCCATGAGCGAACTGAAAGACTCGATGGGTCGCCCCCGCGACGCCCTTGACTGGGAGGTGAAGGCCCGCCACCAGTTCGTCGCGCTGCGGTCGGTGGACCCGGACTCATTCGAAACCGCCACTTTCGATGCCTCCAGCCTGCTTCATACCGGGACACTCGAAGTGCGTCTGGGGATGCGCCCGGAGGCTCTCCGCGATCTCCGCCAGGCTACGGACATGTTGCGACTCCAGACGAAGCAGAGTCCGAAAAACCAGGTGATTGCGGACCTGTACCTTCGCGCCGCCACCGCGCTCCAGCAATACCGCTGATCGCCAATCCTCACAGCAACGCAGTTGACCTCGTGGGGTCAGGGCCGAAGCCCATAAGCGCTAAGATAATCGGGTACATGGAAAGCATCCCCGAATGGCCGAATTGAAATACTGTCCTTGTGATGGCGCGTTGATGAGCGACTGAATTACGACTGGCGGCACCATTTGATAAAGGTAGAGGTCCCCGGTTCGAAAGCGCAGCCACAGTTGCTGACGATCCGGGTCGTATCTGAATCCGGTCAGGACCGAAGAGAGCAGCGGGGTCTCGTTCATATGGTTGCCTCCGGGAACGGGATCTGCGGCTTACGTTTGCGGCTCGGCTCACTCAGTGCGGCTGAAATCCCGGACCAATGGCGAAGTGTGGATTGCAGCCCGAAATTTGGTGTGATGGCGGCCTGAATTTGATGGAAGGCGAACTGGAACTCACGCCCGTTGCTGCGTGGACGGGGCTTTGGCAGAGAAGATGTAGCCCCAGGGGGAAACAGAGCGACCGACTCGGATGAGCTTTTGGCTAAGCAGGGCGATTAGGAGTTTCCCTAACAGCCAGGATCGGGAACTCTGGTCGTCCAGTTTGGGAACGTGGCCTGACTGGACGATGGATTTCAAGCGTTTGAAGACCAGTTCGATCTGCCATCGCAACCGATAACCTTCCAGCACCTGATCTGCATCGGCGGCATGATCGGGCAGAGTCGTGAACACCATTACATAGCGGGCATACTCTTGCCGCAGCGGCGACAGCGTTCCCTTTCCCCGCTTCACTTTTAGTTCAATCTTCCGCTGCGCCCGCGCGATGGCATCCTCACTTTTGCGGAGCGCGCAGACGCGGCCCGCAAAGCGTTGCTTGTCATAGTGCGCCCAGGCCGGCCATTGCGCCGATTGCCCCGGATGCGACAGTGTCCGCAGGCGGGCAGGCAATTCCAGCGGAAGTCCTTGTCCGTCGAACAGCGGCAACGTGTGGGGATTCAGTCTCACGCAGAGATGAGCGTCCCTCCGGCGGACTGCTGCCACTCCAGGCGGATTGCTGTAACCGGCGTCGGCGAGGATCAGTTCGCCCGCCCGAAAATGGAAACGTCCCAGCCGGTCGCCGTTTCCCGTGCCGTGCGCCGGTGTCAGGATGAATTCCTCGCATTCCAGCGACGGCAGCCTCAAGCTGTAGTGCAGCCGCCACTGGCTTCCGGTTTTGCCCGGCTCCTTCACCACGCTGCCATCCACCAGCCGTACCGGATATCCGGCGATGGCGGGCGTCAGGTCCACTCCGTTCTCTTGCCACAGTCGCTGGCAGATCTCACGCAGCCAGCCTTCGGACTGTCGCAGCCGGTTCAGCAGCGTCACATCCGAAACCTCGGCGATACCCGCTAACTTAGCGCGCACCGCTGTCTCGCGTAAGGACCATCCGGTGCCCACATGCATGAGCAGCGTGCGAAGCACATCGCCCACCGAACCAAACCCCCGCAAACGAGCAATCGCTCCTGTCTTGCGGCCTAATTCCTCCCACTCCGCCGGGAACAAGCCCAGCAGCACACTCCAATCCTCATCTACAACAGACATGCCTAAGCTTGCCCAATATGCTCCGCCCTGGCAATTCTTACCTTAGCGCTTATGGGCCGAAGCCCTGACCCGCAGCTTCCGCCTGGCGCGGAGCCGGTACAAACTGTCAGTTTTACCTTTCGCCTGTCCTACTCATCGCGCAGAGCCTCCGCAGGATTTGGGTCCCGTCTGTGAGACATGCGGGTTAACGGCAGGTTAACGGTGCATGCGGGCGGGGGCTGGAATTTCATCGGGGGGAAGTGTGGCATGCGGACCGAGGATTCACGCCGCCTGCAGCGGTCGCGCACAATGGATCCGCTCCCGCGCGCGCGGCGAGTGCAGTGCCTCCCAGAGATCGGTGCGCCGCTGCACATTCAGCCAGAACTCGGGGCTGTTGCCGAAACGCGCGCAAGGATGAGCGCGGTCGGGGCGGTCACGCTTCGCTGCCGTTGCACAATTCGCTGACGTGCTTGCGCTGCACGCCCATCGCCTCGGCGAGCGCGCCTTGCGTCAGCCCCATCGGTTCCATGAATTCTTCGGTTAACACCTCGCCGATGGTGACCGGCTTGCGCTTCGTTGTCAACATGATTCACCTCACTGTTCATCCCGTTATGCCCGACGGTTCTTAGAAATTCGAGAGATAGTGGAGTCCGATGGCAAGGTCGGGTCTGGACGAGACCAGACGCAACATACGTCGCACAATCTCGCCCGTGGAAAACCGTTGCTGTGGGATGATGCGAATCCCGAAATGAGCCCTCTCTTGTTCCAGCCATTTGCTATGAAGCGAAACGAAATCGCAAGCATTGGCGCTCACCAGGACGCGGTCCTGCGAAACCGCCAACGTCAGTTGGGACTCGTCGTCGCGCGCGTTCATTCCGGAATCCAATGGCTTCGCAGCGCAGCGATCAGCCGGTGCTGAGCCGAATCCTCGTCGAAGCAGAACCGCTTCATTCAGGGACGAAGCGGCAACCGCGACGCGTGAACACCCTCGTCATAAGCGCGTTTCTCAGCGGCGATGTCGGCATCAATCTGCATCTCTATAACTTCCGGACGGACACGGGCGACCCCAAGCCGTCGGGGTCGATCGGGTATGAGATCGACAAGGCCGGATCGGGCGAGAAGATTCTGAACTTCTCGGAGGAGGCGGGAACATTCCGAACGCCTCGGGGAGCCACGTGACGGTCGAGAAGATGCTGCCGCTGCGGACGTTCGCGCCCGGTGAATACACGCTCAGATTGAAGGTGACGGACCGGAATGCAAACCAGACCCTTGAGCGCACCGGAATTTTCACGGTGACTCCGGAATGAGGCATATGATGTCATCTGACCCACATGCCTTCACGCCTCGTCTTCCTGTCGCTCGCCCTGGTTCCCGCGCTGGCCGCCTATACGACCGCGCAGTCGAATTCGGGTCAGCTGATTTATTCCAGTAACTGCGCGGGCTGCCATCAGCCCAACCTGAGCGGACGGAACGAAGCGCCGGAACTGGCGGGCGCGAACTTCATGCGCGCGTGGGGCACGCGGACGACTGCCGACCTCGTGGAGTACATCCGCGAGTCGATGCCGCCGTCGAGTCCGGGCGCGCTGCCCGCGGAGACGTGCGCCGCAGTGGTGGCGTTCCTCCTTCGCGCCAATGGTGCGACGGCGGGCACCGAACTGCTGATGGCGGCGTCGAACATCGGAATCGGGGCGGCGGCTAACGGAAAGATGCCGGCCGATCTCGCGGAAGCGCTCAGCAAAGCGCCTG
>Ga0302278_10005842_pt1 | contig 12007 bp, 12 predicted proteins | sample III_Bog_N3_2_FD_194543 | JGI IMG/M metagenome (GOLD analysis project Ga0302278, IMG submission 194543) | Peat permafrost microbial communities from Stordalen Mire near Abisko, Sweden - III_Bog_N3_2 | ecosystem: Environmental > Terrestrial > Soil > Wetlands > Peat | place: Sweden: Abisko... | reverse complement strand
GTCATTCTGGGCCCATCCGGGACAATCTTGCCGGTCAAAACCGCTCAAGCAATTTGGAATCGCAATCGTAAGTGGCAATTGCACAGGCGCCCCGACCCTCGCCGATTACTTATCGGCTCTCAATCGACGCGGGAATGCTTCTGGCAAACTACCCCAGATACTCCGCATCGCTCACATGCTCCAGCCAGTCGACTGTCTTGCCATCCAGCTTTTCCTGGATGGCGAGGTGGTTCATCCCCGTGGTGGGCGCAGCGCCGTGCCAGTGTTTTTCTCCGGGGGCGAACCAGATCACATCGCCGGGGCGAATTTCCTCGATCGGCCCTCCCCAGCGTTGCGCGCGCCCGCAGCCGGAGACGACCACCAGCGTCTGTCCCAGCGGATGCGTGTGCCAGGCAGTCCGCGCGCCCGGCTCAAACGTGACGCTCGCCCCCACCGCCCGTGCCGGGTCGGGCGCGCTGAACAGCATGTCCACCCTTACCGCACCGGTGAAATACTCCGCCGGACCCTTGCCCGAAGGCTGTGAACCAATCCGTTGAATCTCCATTGCTTATCTTCTCCTCTTTGTACTGAGATCTGGTTGGGCAATCATTCATCTTTCGCCCAATGAGTTCTTCTGAAATCCTTCCGTCAGCGCATTACATAGCCGCCGTCGACAGAGATCGATTGCCCGGTAACGTAACTTGCAGCGGAGCTGCAGAGCCATAGGACAGCATCGGCGATCTCCTCGGGCCGCCCCATCCGTCCCATCGGCACCAACGACTTCAACATTGCGTTCAACTCTTCTCCCTGGCCTGCGGCTATCATCGTGTCAAGCATGGGCGTCCGGATCATGCCAGGGCATACGCCGTTCACGCGAATGCCCCGGGTTGCGTATTCGAGAGCCGCGCTTTTCGTGAATCCAATCACTCCATGCTTTGCAGCATGGTAGGTGCCGCGTTGGTTGCCGCCGATCAGGCCTCCCAGCGAAGAGCAATTGACAATTGCGCCGCTGCCCTGCTTGCGCATCTGCCGCAGCTCAAACTTCATGCAGCTCCACACCCCGCGCAGGTTGATCGCCATGACTCGGTCATAGTCGTCGCGGGATGTGTCGGCGGTCTCCGCAAGCAGATTTTGAATGCCCGCATTGTTGAAAGCCGCATCCAGCCGGCCAAAAGTGGCGACTGTGCGCTCGACCATGGCCTCAACCTGAGCATCGTCTGAAACATCGCAGTGGACAGCAAGCGCCTTGCGCCCCTCCGCAACGAGAGCATCCGACGCGGCGCGCACCGCGTCTTCATTCCAATCCGCCAGCGCCACGGCAGCGCCCGACTCCGCAAAAGCCCGCGCTGTGGCAAGACCCAGCCCGGACCCGGCGCCGGTCACCAGCGCCACTTTTCCTTCAAAAGAAATGTTCATTCCCACATCCTCACTGTCCGTTACCGATTCGTCATCCGCTCCAGCGCTTCCGGGTACCGCTCTCCCATCACCGGAATCGTTGCCGTAATGCCGTCAATCTCGCCCAGCTCCTCCGCTGTCAGCTCCATCGCCGCCGCGGCAATGTTCTCCTCCAGACGCGACCCCTTCGTCGTGCCCGGAATCGGTACGATCCACGGCTTCCTGGCGAGCACCCAGGCAAGCGCAATCTGCGCGGCCGTCGCATTTCTCCTCGCCGCAAAGGCCGCTATAGCCTTCACCAGCGCCCGGTTCGCCTTGAGCGCCTCCGGGAAAAAGCGCGGATAGCTTCCCCGGTTGTCGCCTTCGGGAAACTGTGTCTCCTCCGTAATCGACCCCGCCAAAAAGCCCCTGCCCAGCGGGCTGTACGCCACAAAGCCGATCCCAAGCTCCTCGAGCGCCGGCAGCACCTCTTCTTCCGGCCGCCTCCACCAGATCGAATACTCGCTCTGCACCGCTGTCACCGGCTGGACGGCGTGCGCCCGCCGAATCGTCTCGGCCCCAGCCTCCGACAAGCCAAAGTGCCTGACTTTACCCTCCGCAATCAGGTCCTTCACCGCGCCCGCCACATCCTCAATCGGCACCTCCGGATCGACCCGGTGCTGATACAGCAGATCGATCGTCTCAACGCGCAGCCGTTGCAGCGACCCCTCCACGCTCTGCCTGATGTACTCCGGCCGGCTGTCGAGCCCCGGCGAGGGCCTGCCGTGCGGATGGAAAGCGAATCCGAACTTGGTCGCAATCACCACCTGCCCGCGCATCGGAGCGAGTGCCTCGCCCACCAACTCCTCATTCACAAACGGCCCATAAACCTGCGCCGTATCGAAGAGCGTGACGCCACGCTCGGCCGCCCCGCGCATCAGCGCGATCATCTCCTCTTTGGTACCCGCCACCGGCCCGTGCCCCGCGCTCATCCGCATGCAGCCCAGCCCAATCGCCGACACTTCCAAATTACTGTTTCCAAGTTTGCGTATTTGCATTGTCTTGTCTCCCCGGCACAGGTTCGTGGCGCACGTGTAATTGTGCTTAAGGTGAAAAGCATCTCAATAATGCTCCCAGGTCACCGACCAGCGCTCGTCCGACCGGGTCGAACGAATAATCAATCGCCCGCCCGCACTGAACTGGAAAGCACGCGGCAAGTCTTTTCCCACCAACAAATCACCTGTATTCGATCCCTTTACATGGTGGGTCACCGTATGCGCCGCTTCATCCACGTCAAAGCTCCCAAATGAGGCCTCATATCCATTCAAAACATACTCGTTCGATATTCCACTGGCCGACTTGGGATACATCAACTGCACCGACACATGACCATCGCGCGTGTAAACCAGCATCCCCGCCGGCTGAGCAATGTCGGCCAGTTTCCCATCCGCCCCCGAGCTCTCGATACGCACCAGGTGCCACGCCCCGATCAGCCGTTCCCTCGCCGAGGCCTGGTCCCCAGCCTTCATGTATCGAGCCTGAGCGATGGAAGCGATTATCGCCGCCATCGCGAATACCCCGACTCGCAAATGTTTCATCCTCAATTTCTCCCCCACGCTCACCGGCCAACCAGCTTTTCATGAAACGCCGGATAACGAGCACCTTCAAGCTTGATCTTCGAAGAAGCTTCTTCAAGCCCGCGCACATCTTCCTCGCTCAACTCAACACCCATCGCCCCAAGATTCTCCTCCAGCCGCGCCTGCTTCGTTGTCCCCGGAATCGGCACGATCCACGGCTTCTTGGCAAGCAGCCAGGCGAGCGCGATCTGCGCCGGAGTCACCCGTTTCTGCGCTGCAAAAGAAGTCACCAATTCCACCAGGGCCTGATTCGCCTTCCGGTTCTCTGCGCTGAACCTCGGCACGCTGCTGCGAAAATCCGTATTGTCGAACTTTGTTGCCGCATCAATCTTCCCCGTCAAAAAGCCCTTCCCAAGCGGGCTGAACGGCACGAACCCAATCCCCAGCTCTTCCAGCACAGGTATCACCGTCTCTTCCGGCTCCCTCCAGAAAAGCGAATACTCGCTCTGAAGCGCAGCCACCGGTTGCACCGCGTGAGCCCGGCGAATCGTCTGCGCGCTAGCTTCCGAAAGGCCGAAGTGCTTCACCTTGCCCTCCTCGATCAGCTCCTTCACCGCCCCCGCAACATCTTCGATAGGTAGATTCAGATCCACCCGATGCTGGTAGTAAAGATCGATCGCGTCCACCTTCAGCCGCCTGAGCGATCCCTCCGCAGCCTCTTGAATGTGCTCCGGCCGGCTATTCAGCGCGCTCCATTTGCCCCCATCGCCGGGATTGGCCTCCCAGCCAAACTTCGTCGCAATCACAACCTTTCCTCGAAACGGAGCTAGCGACTCGCCCACCAGTTCCTCGTTCAGCAGCGGCCCATACACCTCAGCCGTATCGAAGAATGTAACTCCCCGCTCCACAGCTGCATGGATCAGAGCCGTCATCTCCTGCTTATCCTTCGCAGGCCCATAAGACCAGCTCATACCCATGCAGCCCAGCCCAATCGCCGAGACCTCCAGCCCGCCTGTTCCCAGATTCCGCATTTGCATTGTTGCCATCTCCTTTATCCGTCGCGCGGGGTTTGCAACACGGATGCAACCAAAACTCAGCGACTGATCATCGCTTGAAGCCGTGCCGGATACCGAGCGCCCTGCACCTCAATCCCCTCCAGCGCCTGCTCAATCCGGCTCAAGTCGCCTTCGCTCAGTTCAACCGCGGCCGCTCCCAGGTTCTCTTCCAGCCGGTGCAGTTTCGTTGTCCCCGGAATCGGCACAATCCACGGCTTCTGCGCCAACAGCCAGGCAAGCGCGATCTGCGCCCGAGTCACACTCTTTTCGGTCGCAATTCCCCCCAGCACATCCACCAGTTCCTGGTTCGCTTTCCGATTTTCCGCCGTGAAGCGCGGAACCACGTTGCGAAAATCCGTGCTGTCAAAGGTGGTGCTTTCACTGATCGCGCCAGTCAGGAAGCCTTTGCCGAGCGGGCTGAAGGGGACGAAGCCGATACCCAGCTCCTCCAGAGCCGGCAAAATCTCCTTCTCAGGTTCGCGCCACCACAGCGAGTATTCGCTCTGCAGCGCCGCCACCGGTTGCACCGCATGAGCCTTCCGGATGCTCTGCGCCGAGGCTTCCGACATACCAAAGTGCCGCACCTTGCCTTCCGCGATCAGTTCTTTCACCGCTCCCGCAACGTCTTCCAGAGGCACGTCCGGGTCCACGCGATGCTGATAGAACAGGTCGATGACACCAGTCCGCAGCCGCTTCAGAGAGGCCTCGGCGACCGCGCGGATTCGCTTTGGGCTGCTGTCCAGGCCCGTGCCCGCCTTACCATCTTTGAAGCCGAACTTGGTGGCAATTACCACTTTGTCGCGGATGGGCGCGAGCGCCTCGCCCAGCAGTTCTTCATTGAGGAAGGGCCCGTAGGCTTCCGCGGTATCGAAGAAGGTCACGCCTCCGTCGTAGGCCGCCCGAATCAGCTTGATCCCCTCACTCGTTTCCGTGGCCGGGCCGTAGCCAAAGCTCAGCCCCATGCAACCCAGGCCCAGAGCCGAAACCTCCAGGCCGCTTTTTCCCAAGATTCGCTTTTGCATTGCTTCTCCAGTTCGTTGTTGCAGACGGATGGTTACACAGCCGGAATATGCGGAATCTCCGGCGCCGGGCGCTGCGGTTACTCGGATTTGAGCGAAGCCATATCGATCGAGAATCGATACTTCACGTCCGACTTGAGCAGCCGCTCGTAAGCCTCGTTGACCTTTTGAATCGGGATGACCTCAACTTGGGAGGTGATGGAATGTTTTCCGCAGAAATCCAGCATCTCCTGGGTTTCGGCGAGGCTGCCGATGGGCGAACCCGAGACGCTGCGCCGGCCAAAGATGAGGCCGAAGACGGAGATGGGCAGGGGCTTTTCCGGCGCGCCCACCATGGTCAGGTTCCCATCCCGGCGCAGTTGGTGGATGTAGGGATTGATGTCGTGCTCGGCTGAAACCGCGTCCAGAATAAAGTCGAAGCTGCCGGCATGTTTGGCCATCTCGTTCGCGTTGCGGGAGAGAACAACCTCGTCCGCGCCGAGGCGGAGAGCGTCGTCCACCTTGCTGGACGAGGTCGTGAAGACGACCGTGTGAGCGCCGAGAGCGTGGGCGAACTTCACGCCCATGTGGCCGAGCCCGCCGAGTCCGACGATTCCCACTTTCTTACCCTTGGTCACGCCCCAGTGCCGCATCGGCGAATAGGTGGTGATCCCGGCGCAGAGCAGGGGCGCGGCTCCCGCAAGATCGAGGTTCGACGGAACCTGGAGCACGAACCGCTCCGTGACCACAATGCTGTCGGAGTACCCGCCGTAGGTGACGCCGCCGGTGTGTTTGTCGGGGAAGTTGTAGGTCAGGGTCATATTCGGGCAGAACTGCTCGAATCCCGCCCGGCACTCCGGGCAGGTGCCGTCGGTATCCACCAGGCAGCCGACCGCGGCCAGGTCGCCGGGCTTGAACTTGGTGACAGCCGGCCCGACCTTGGTGACGCGGCCGACAATCTCATGGCCGGGCACACAGGGGTAAACGGTGGGCATCACGCCGCTCCACTCGTTGCGTGCCTGGTGCAGGTCCGAGTGGCAGATGCCACAAAAGAGAATCTCGATCTGCACGTCGTGGTCGGCGGGATCGCGCCGCGCGATCGTGGAGGAAGAAAACGGCGATGTGGGGCTCGAAACGGAATAGGCTCTTGCTTTGTACACTTGGTTACCTCGGTTCATCCCGCGGTCATTGTCCCTGGTCCGGCGTCCGCCGTCAGGTCACGACCGCAATTCGATGGTACGAAGCGCGGCGGCCTTTGAGATATCCAGTTTCTTCCGATTGATTGCCTATTTCTGTCGAGCACTGATTTTTCCTGTGCAAACGGGCCCACTTCGGCGCTAGGCTGGACTTGCGGGGAGCGATGGGCGATGCCGATGGTGGAAGAAAAAGCTGCGGGTGGTGAAACGCGAGGGGAACTGGAAACGGCGCTTGCCGGGCTGGCGGGGAAGATAGCCGCGCATATCGACATGGAGGGAGTTGCGGCGACCGCGGTGCCGGGTCTGCGCCTCTACCGGAAGACTGAGACGACCGAGTGCTACTCGAACGCCTACGAGCCGGAGCTTGTGGTCTGTGTGCAGGGAGAGAAGCGCATCACCGTGGGCGGCACAACGCACGTATGCGACGGTGCCAAGTTTCTGCTGGCCTCGATCAACTTGCCGGCGGTAAGCCAGGTGACGAGAGCGTCGAAGAGTGAGCCGCTTCTCTCGCTGGTCCTGGAGCTCGAAATGCCCATGGTGCGCGAGATTCTCAGCCAGGACGAGTTTCTTGTCCCGGAAGCGGCTTTTGGCACACGGGGCATGGTGGTCGGCGAGACCTCCGTGGAGATGCTCGACGCATGTTCACGGCTTGTGGATCTGTTGGACAAACCGGCAGACATCCCGTTCCTGGGCAATTTGCTGCAACGGGAAATCCTCTACCGCGTGCTGCGTTCGCCGCTGGGCAGCCATCTCCGCGCGATCGCCACGCTCGGCGAGCAGAGCAACCGCACCGCCAAGGCCGTCGTCTGGCTCAAGGAAAACTTCGACAAACCGCTGCGGGTCGACGATCTGGCATCCGTGGCCCAGATGGGCGTCTCCACGTTCCACCATCACTTTCGATCGCTGACCGCGATGAGCCCGCTGCAATACCAGAAGCGGCTCCGGCTGCATGTGGCGCGGGTGAGGATGATGACCGAGGGGCTGGACGCCGCCAGCGCGGCATTCGAAGTTGGGTACGAAAGCGCCAGCCAGTTCAATCGGGAGTATAGCCGGTTCTTTGGCCAACCACCGATGCGAGACATCAAAGCGAGCCGCCTCGGCGCGATGGCGAAATCGCACGGATGAACACCGGCGGAGGAATCCGGACTTGGCCAATTTGATCTCTGGCTGGTGCGGGCACGCCCTTATTTCGGCGGATGAACGGGTTCATGATCCCAACAAAGCTTGGCTAATCGCTTTTCTTTCTTCAGCGCGGCATATCGCGGTGCAGGGCTTTCACGCGATACCCCGCCACGCCCAGCCGCTTGGCCATCTCCTCGGCCATCATCACCGAGCGGTGCTTGCCGCCGGTGCAGCCGAAGGCGATGGTCAGATAGCTCTTGCCTTCTTTTACGTAATGCGGCAGGAGGAAGAGCATCATTCCGGTCACCCGCTCGAGGAATTCATCGGTCTGGGGGAAATCGCGGATGTATTTTGCAACCTTGGGGTCGCGCCCCGTGAGGTCGCGGAACTCGGGAACAAAATGCGGATTGGGTAGGAAACGGATGTCGAAGACAAGGTCGGCGTCGAGCGGGACGCCGTTTTTGAAGCCGAAACTCAGGCAGGAGACCAGCATCTGGTTTTGCAAACCGGCTTCCTCGTCCTTGGGCGCGAAGCGGGCCTGCATTTCCGCGCGCAGCTCATGCACGTTGAAGGCCGAGGTGTCGATGATGATGTCCGAGACGTTGCGGACCGGGTCGAGGAGCTGACGCTCGTCGGTGATGGAACGAGCGACCATCTGCGAGCGGCCGAGCGGGTGCGGGCGGCGGGTTTCGGAGAAGCGACGCACGAGGACCGCGTCCGTGGCGTCGAGGAAGACGACGGTGGTGTGCATCCGCTTCTTGAGCTCCAGCAGGATGGTCGGGAGACGGTCGAGCGTCGCGCCTTCGCGGACATCGACGACGATCGCGGTACGGTGGGTGTCACGCGACTCCAGGACATGAGCTGCGAAGTCGAGCAGCAATTCAAGGGGCAAGTTGTCGACCGAATAATAGCCGAGGTCCTCGAAGGCCCGCAAGGCCGAGGCCTTGCCCGCCCCGGAGACGCCGGTAACAATGACCATCTCCCGGGCTGACGGTTCGCCGTCCGCTTTGCCGGTGGCTTTCAGGTCGGGTTCAAACACGGCGAGGTCTCCCGCGCCCGCATTCTCCTCGGGTGTGGGGCTGGCGCTGGGACGGCCTGGGAGGTTTGAATCCGGATTAGACGGCATGGCCCAATCGTAAGGCATTTTGCCTCGCCGCGCGCGGGGGAATGCCGGGTCAGTTGCATCGGCGCCGCAAAAGCGATCGATTCCAATCTCAATCGCGTTTGCGTGGAATTTACGCACAAAGGCGCACAATGGGAATAGCAGGCATTGGCCGCGAAACTCCCGCGGCGCAAATGCCCTCTTCGTGAAAAAGGGCTCGCGCAAACTGAAATGGGGCTCATAATGGGGCGCATAAAGTGCCCCATAAAGCGATTTAGCGAGCCCCCGAGCCCCCATCGTTCTTCGTAAGCTCAATCGTTTGTTACGCTTGAGAAAAAGGGGCTCTCTTGCCCCTCCCCCCCCCCCCCCTGGCGCTTTTTTCGCTTTTCCTTCGCCAGTCAATCCCGGTTATGGAATCTCGACCAATTCCATCTGCCCGTCGCGCCGCCGGTGGAGGACAAACATGTCGCCGTCCGGGTTGCGGAAGACGAGCAGATCCTTGTCGCGGAATTCAGCTTCCTTGACCGCCTCCTCAATGGTCATGGGGCGAATCGCGAGCGCCTCGGCCGCCGACAAAATGTGTGGCTCGACAACTTTGGGCTTGCCGGGGAAGGAATGGACGGTGATGGCGGCCTTGGTCTTGTTTCCAGGGGAGCGGGCAACGGCTGGCTTCGCATCGTCGGCCATTTCGGCGGCTTTACGCGGTGCGCGCTTCTTGGCGGGTGTTCCGGGGGCTTCCTCGATCTTGGGCTGGCGTTTGCGGGTCCGAATGCGGTCCCGGAAACGCTGCGCCTGAAGTTCCGCGTGGTCCAGAGCCTCCCGCAGCGCGGATATCTGGGTTCCGGCCTCTCCGGCAGAGACAATCTTGTGATTCCGGCTTTGCACTGCAATCTCTACGATCTGCAGGTGACGTTCAGCGCGAAAGGTGACGTTGGCAACGGTCACCTTTCCCAGAACCAGCGCGATTCGCTCGATGCCTTCGATCGCGCCGGCTTTCAATGTTTTGGAGACTCGTACTTGCCTGGCAGTGAACTCTACGTCCATCGTTCTCCTCCAAACACCGCATTGGCCCGGTAAAGGAACGGCCCGCGGTCTTTCACCACCGGCAGCCCTGCCGGCGGAAAAACCTTGAAGAAGTGATGTTAAACCTTGAAGGCCGAAGTCGTCCCGTCAATCGAGTCCGCCGCGACTTGAACGGAGTCAATTCGGGCGATGAATCGCTTCAATGTCCGCGGCGGACGGGATCGCCGCTTTCCGGTTCGGGTGGCGCCAGCAGGGCGGCCTTTTGGCCGCGGCGGCCAAAGAAAAACATGATCAGGCCAAACGCCAGCAGAACAAGGCCCCAATCGAGGTTGGCGTTGATGCCGAGCGAGCGCTCGTACATCGGATTTCCCATGGTGACCAATCCGAAGACGGAGAGGATCGCCCCCACCAGCGTGAACATCATCCCCATCGGAATACGCAGATCAAGATTCATGACAGTCTCACTTTCCTCAGGCAAAGTAGATGTTCAGGCCCACAGCGACCAGCAGAATGGCCACTGCCAAGGCCTCCGGAGTCTTCCACCATTGGTCGTGCAAGACGGGCTGCTTGGGAGTAAGGGAGTGGACGAGACCGACCAACTCGGATTCAGGCTTGGGCTTGGTAAAGAGGCTGACCACGACTGTGACCACAAAGTTGGCGCTGAAGGCGAAGATCGCGCCCCAGAAGTTCTGCGCCATGTCGCTGGGATAGCCGTGCAGGACGGTGATCCAGCCGCCATGAATGCCGGGATGGGCCTCGATCGGCAACGTAAGCCCATGATGGAGCATGGCGGTGGCTGTGCCAGCGATCAAGCCGACAAATGCTCCGTGGCCGGTGGCGCGCTTCCAGAACATGCCCAGGAGGAACGTGGCGAAGAGCGGCGCGTTGACGAAGGAAAAAACCAGTTGCAGCGTGTCCATGATGTTGTTGAAGTTGATGGCGGCGTAGGCGGTGGCGATGGAGAGCAGAATGCCTCCGACCGTGGCCCACCGGCCGACTGCCATGTAATGCCGGTCGCTGGCGCCCTTGTGGATGTAGGACTGGTAGAGGTCGTAGGTGAAGACGGTATTGAAGGCGGTGACGTTGCCGGCCATGCCGCTCATGAAGCTGGCGAGGAGCGCGGTGAGCCCCAGGCCGAGAATGCCGGTCGGGAAGAAGTGCAGCAGCATGTTGGGGGTGGCCATGTCGTAGTCGAGCAGGGGCTGGCCATCCGCCATATACATGGGTTTGCCGGTGACCGGGTTCATCTTGGCCGGGACCAGGCCGCGGCCCTCTTCAATCTGCTGCGGCACCACGGTTGTATCGCGAACAATTGCGCCATTGACCGTGTGGGTCACAGTTGTTGTATGAGGGGTGGGCAATCCAATGGCCAACAGGCCGGGAAGAATCACGAGAAACGGGAAGAACATCTTGGGGATGGCCGCGATGAGGGGAACGCGGCGTGCCGAATCCATGTTCTTGGAGGCCATGGCGGTTTGGATGACGAGAAAGTCTGTACACCAGTAGCCGGAGCCAAGGACGAAGCCGAGACCCATGCCAAGGCCAATGATCTCGATGCCCATGGGGTTGGTGCTGGCGTGCGTCACGCCTCGCCACTCGTGCATGTAGGCCACGGGCAGAGCCGCTTTGAGCCCGCCCCAGCCGCCAATGTTGCGCAGGCCGAGTAAAACCAATGGCAGGAAGCCCGCGATGATGAGAAAGAACTGGAGAACTTCGTTGTAGATGGCGCTCGTGAGCCCGCCGAGGAAGATGTAGGCGAGGACGATGATGGCGGAGAGCACAATGGAAAACGTGAAGATGTAGCCCATGGGCAGCCCGAGCGCCATGAATGGCGCGTCGAAGACATGCAGCACCTGGATGAGGCGGGCCATGGCGTACATGGAGATGCCGGAGCTGAAAACCGTCATAATGGCGAAGGAGCAGGCGTTTAGCGCGCGCGTCTTTTCATCAAAACGCATGCGCAGAAACTCGGGCACCGATCGGGCCTTGGAGCCGTAATAGAAGGGCATCATGAAGATGCCGACGAAGAGCATCGCTGGAATTGCGCCGATGCCATAGAAGTGGGCGGTTTCGAGGCCGTATTTTGCCCCGGAGGCCCCCATGCCGATCACTTCCTGCGCGCCGAGGTTGGCGCTGATGAAGGCGAGGCCGCAGATCCAGGCGGGCAGGGCACGGCCGGCCTGGAAGAAGTCCTTGCTCGTCTTCATATAGCGCTTGAGAGCGAAGCCGATGCCCAGCACGAAGACGAAGTACAAGATCATGATGAGCCAGTCGACGGCGGTGAGGTGTGTTTGATTCAAGGCAGGAGGCTCCCGGCGGCAAAATAGCTGCGCCGCACTCCACTCTAATCAGGTGGCGGGGCGGTAGTCCAGCGAATAATGAAAACGGTTTCATTCGAGGCGGCTTTTCTTGGTTTACGGTTTCGCAGTTCCTCGAAAGTGCGAGCGGCTGGAGAAAGATTTTGTGCCCATTCGCCGAGCATTTACACTGAAGACGATGATTCTCACCCTCGAATGGACCTCCGAAGGCGTCCGGTTTATCGACCAGACCAAACTTCCACTGGAAGAAAGCTACGTTCTGG
>Ga0302278_10005838_pt1 | contig 12017 bp, 12 predicted proteins | sample III_Bog_N3_2_FD_194543 | JGI IMG/M metagenome (GOLD analysis project Ga0302278, IMG submission 194543) | Peat permafrost microbial communities from Stordalen Mire near Abisko, Sweden - III_Bog_N3_2 | ecosystem: Environmental > Terrestrial > Soil > Wetlands > Peat | place: Sweden: Abisko... | reverse complement strand
CAGCAGGTCGACCACGTGGGCGGCGAAACCCACGCTCACCGTCATGTTGGAGCCCGCATATTCCAGGATCAGGTCCCAGCCGATGATCCAGGCGATCAGCTCTCCCATGGTGGCGTAGGTGTAGGTGTAAGCCGAGCCGGCGATGGGAATCATGGAGGCTAGTTCGGCGTAGCACAGGCCGGTAAGCGCGCAGACAATGGCCACCAGCACCAGCGAGAGAGCAATTGCCGGCCCCGCGCCCGGGCGTCCCGACAGTGCGGTGTGGGTAATGATGTAGTCGGCCAGCGGTGTGTTGAGCACACTGGTGGTGTCGAACTGCTCGCCGGAGATGGCGGTGCCGATGACCGTGAAGATGCCCGAGCCTATGACGGCCCCGATGCCGAGCGCTGTCAGCGACCACGGGCCAAGCGTCTTCCTCAATGCGTGATCGGGTTCTTCCGAGTCCCGAATCAGCTTATCGATCGACTTGCGGGCAAGCAGTTGGCTGGCCAGGGCAGTTGTCCTCATCCCGCGCGGTGCGGGCTCCTGTCAATCCGGCGTCCTGAAGAATCTGGAGGGCTCCAGATGAGCTAGACGAGTTGCACCCATCCGGAACCCTGGTCTTGCTTGCGAGCGGCCTACCGCTTCGACTGGCCGCGAGCCAGCTTCTTCAGCTTTTTCTTGTTTTCGCCCCGCGGTCCGGTCCGCTTGGCCTTGGGGGCAGCCTTCTTGCGGGCGGTGCGCTTCAGCTTCTTTCGTTCCAGCTTGTCTTCAATCTTGGTGGTATCTGCCACGTATAACCTCTTTCACTGCAATCTCTTCAGGGATTCCCGCACATCGGCTCGCAATTCGGAGCAGCAAATCGACTGGGTGTGAAGTCTATGGTAACAGGGAATGGATGCGCCGCGAAACCGGGATGTCCGCTTACTGTACTTGTTTGGGCCCCATTCCGGTCCGGCATTCGATCCATTTCCAAGGTACAATGAAAGATAGACCAGATTGTAACCAGCCTGCTCGGCTCCGGCCGTTCTACCGCTTCAGACGAGCCCGCACCCCACGCGTCAATCAACCTGCACCATGTTGACCGGAGTTCGTCATGCGTTCCGACAAAATACACCGCGCGCTTGCGCAGGGAATGAACCGTTTTGAAGTTTGCCAGCTTGTGTCCAAAGGCGTAAAAGCCACGCACAAGACCGGCGCGCGCTTTGAAGATTCCATTAACGATGTGCTGCAATACTTAGGCACCCACGATACACCCAGAGAAAACCTTCATCCGGCAATTCCGCAGGTGAGCGTCAAGAGCCTGAAGCCGGCAGCGTAACGAAGAGCAGTGGTTAGTGATCAGTGATCAATATGTGAAGCGTCAAGCGTTATTTCTGATTCTCTTCAGAATGCTCTATATGTACTTCAAACGCACAAAAGGGACGGCAGATTTGCCGTCCCTTTTGTATTGTTTTCGAGCCGTTGGCTCTTAGACTACCTGGACGTTCTCAGCCTGCCAGCCCTTGGGGCCCTTGGTGACGTTGAACTGAACGCGCTGGCCTTCCTGTAGCGAACGGAAACCGTTCGACTGGATGGCGGTGTGATGAACGAAGACGTCTTCGCCGTTTTCGCGGCTCAAAAATCCAAAGCCCTTGGCGTCGTTAAACCATTTTACTGTGCCTGTTTCCATCTGTGTTGCTCCTCTTGTACTGATTTACCGCGAACGCAATGTGGAAGTTTGCGAGTAGGCGGTAACCGGAACAGGCAAGGACTTCTAATCGAATTCTACGATCTGATTGAGTGTACCACGGATGAACACCGCCGCAGACGCATATCGCTGTCGCCTCGGATATAAGCCGGTCAGGAATACCGTTTTGGGACGATGACTCGGCGTCCATTCTATCGGACCTTGGTTTTGTCTCGTTGGTCATTCCAACAGAAGCATCCGTGCCTGATGATTTTGACACCCGCGCGGAATCTCAGGTACTGTTGCGACGAACTGCTTGTTGGGCTCAAAAGGAGAGCGACGTTATGAAACTGCGCAACCTGATTGCATCGACGGTGATGATTGCCGGCCTGGCCGTCCCGGCGCTTGCTGCGGATATCGACGGACAATGGAAAGCAACCTTCGACACACAGATTGGAGAACAGCATTACACCTACACGCTCAAGGCCGACGGCGAGAAGCTTACCGGCACAGCGAAAAACGACAATGGATCGACCGATATCACCGGGGGAACGATCAAAGGCAACACAGTTACCTTTGTCGAGAACTTTGAGTTCAACGGCAACCAGATCGTGATCACCTACACAGGAACGCTCTCCGGGGACGAGCTCAAGCTGCATCGCAAGGTGGGAGATTTTGCCGAAGAGGATCTGGTGGCGAAACGAGTGAAGTGAGCCGAGCCTGAGCAGACTGCGGAGGACCTCGGTTTCTCCGATGAAGTCGGCGGCGAGCGCACCTTATCGGCCAGAGCGCTTCCAGAACCGCTGTAGCCTCGCAGTTCGCTCCGGTTTCTGGAATCACAGACTGAAACCGCGAAAATTCCCGATTATGGTCTACTTGGCGGGCGGTTCGTTGCCTTCGCTGAGAATGTGCGTCTCTGAGCCAAAGCGGCGATACTTGCTGAATCCAACTTCATTCAGGAATGTCTTGGCCGCGCCCTGGTAGTTTGCACTGGAATACATGCCCTTCGGAATGGAGGTATGCGCCAGCAAAACGGAGACGCTCTTGGTGGGGCAGATATAGTTCCTGCCGCCAATCTCCACTGGGCCGTATTCAATGGCGATGCCCGCATCCGGGACCAGTCCCTTGGGCGGCATCTCCGCCTCCAGCGTGATGCGCAGAATCGAGCCGTCTGCGGGATCGAAGACAATGTCGCCGTGGTAGGGGGCGCGCTCATCGAAGACCTGCCGGTCGGGCTGTCCGTCGCCTTTGAATCCACTCATAACGCAGCAGAACTTTACATTGTAGTTAGACTTCTCGTTGGGAACCGCATAGTGGAAGACCGCCACCCGCTTGTCCGGCCTGTGCTCCCAGCGCACCCACGTAATTTTGCCCTTGAGGGCGTCCGCCATTACCGTACTGAGGATCGGCCCAAACTCCCCTGAAGTTACCAAACCGCCGATGGCCCCAGTGTGCTTCATGGCCTTCGTCGCGCTTTCGTCCACCACTTCCTTGCGGTCGCGGTAGGTCACTGCGGAGCTGGATTGGCCAACCAGGTGCAGCGGCAGATAACTATAGCTGACAATGCCTGTGGCTTCCTGCCGATCTTCCTGGGGCCGGTCTTCAAAACCCGTGGTTTCGCGGATCGCCATCAGGTTCGGCATTTGGCGCACGGTGGTATTGACGTAGTTCACAATCTGGACCAGCATCTGGCGGGTCGCGGCTGCGTCGGGCGCAGGTTCCGCGGCGACCTCATCGTCCGGAGGCGGCAGGAATTCCGATTGATCGGCCAGGATCACCAGCGTCTGCTGAGACTTTTCGCCGGGCAGATTGCCTTTCAGAGCCGCTAGCCGAGGCGCGCTCAGGCGCTCGGTGAGTTCCAGCCCGGACAATGCCTCTGCGATTTCGGCGTCGGTCTTTCCCTGAGTCACGGACATTGCCTGCTCCAACTGGCCGACCGAGACCTTCTTCGGCGCTTCCGTTTTTGACGGTACGGCGTTTGCCGCGGTGAGAGAAAGCGCCGATGCCGCCAATGAGACTGCAAAAAGAAAACTGCGCATAGAACGACTCCCCAATTAAGACGAGAGAATTCTAGTCGCATCCGGATGGTTACACAAATCCGGCGGTTAAGGGGGAGACTTCCGGATTGCGATGCCATCTGTGATGCAGGAATTCCCCGGCCCCGATATTCTGTTTACCCCAGCCAGCAGGCTATTCGGCGCGCAACGCATCCACAGGGTTTACCGTGGCAGCGCGGCGCGAGGGCACATAACAGGCGAGGAATGCCGTTAGCGCAACGCCGGTTGTGATGGCTACATAGGTGACAGGATCGACCGGGCTCACGTTGAACAGCAGCGACGACATCAAGCGCATCGATGCGAACGCGACGATGAGGCCGCATGCCACACCGATGCCGGTGAGCCACAATCCCTGGCTCACGAACATGGTAGTCAACGCGGATCGCTGCGCGCCCAGTGCCATGCGAATCCCAATCTCGCGTGTGCGCTGCGAAATGGAATAAGAGATGACGCCGTAGATTCCGACGATGCCCAGGGTAAGAGCCATCGCTCCCGCGACGCAAAGCATCACCAGCGTAAAGGACGTGCGCGCCATGGACTTTGTGTACAGCTCGCCGCCGGTGGTCGAGTTAGCCAGCGGTACATCGGGATTGATTTGCCAGACCTGCTGCTGGATTTCCTTCATGAATGCCTGCGAACCAGCGCGTGGACTGCGGATGGCGAACGCGATGCCGCGCTGCACCCGAGTCTTGTTGCCTTCGAACTGCTCCATCAGCATTGGCCAATAGACAGCCGTGGAAGCGGGCTGGCTAACGCCGTCGTCGTGCATATCCTGGACGACGCCGACGATTTCGCGCCACGGGTCGGTAGTGGCCACGCGGATCATTTTGCCCAGCGCGCCCTGCGGAGTGTGCCAGTATTCCCGCGCGAAGTTTTCAGAGATGATGGCCACGGGCCGCTTGCCATAGATGTCATCCCACGTCAGGTCGCGGCCGGCAGTCATGCGCGTGCCAATGGTTGAAAAGAATCCAGGGGAGATCCATTTGAAGCGCCGAACGGGCGGCAATTCGCCCTCGCTGTAGCTGTGATCCTGCGCAAACACCGGATCGTAGGAGTCGTATCCGTCCAGAGGAATTGCCGAGGAGAGGCTGACCGATCGCACGCCGGGAATGGCCGCCAGCTTGTTGAGGATGTCCTGCTGCTGGTGGACCACACGCTCGGGCTGGGAGTCGGGTATCTGCGATTCGGGGATGTAGAAGCGGAAGGTCTGGAGCGATTCGGGCGCAGTGAAGCCGGGGTCGACGCGCATTAGCGCCTGGAAGGTGCGGATCATGAGGCCGGAGCAGATAAGCAGCACCATGGCCAGCGCGACCTGAACCACGACCAGGGCCTTCCGGGCGCGATGCCGCTCGCGGCTTTGGCTCAGCGCGCGGCCGCCTTCGCGCAGACCAGTAGTAGCCTTTACGCCGGCGTATTTGATCACTGGAATGGCGCCGATGAGGATGCTGGTAAAAATGGCAAGGGCAAGCGTGAACAGCAGCACGGGAATGTCGATGCCGATTTCGTGGATGCGGGGCAGCCCGGTGGGTGCGGCGGCGACAATTGCGCGCAACGCGCCGTATGCCAGGCCCAGGCCGATAAGGCTGCCCGCAACGCCCAGGATCAGACTCTCAAAAAGCAGCTCGCCGGCGATGCGCTTCCAGGGCGCGCCCAAAGCTGAGCGAACGGCCAGTTCCTGGCGGCGGCCTTCCACGCGCACCAGCAAAAGATTGGCGACGTTAGCGCAGGCCACCAGCAAAACCATCGCAATCGAGCCCATCAGAACCCACAGAACCTTGCCCACGTCTCCCACAACGTCCTGCTTCAATGGCCGGAGATTGGGCGCGAAGTGCGCCTTCTCGAACAAGCTGATACTGAAGCCTTCGGGCGCTGGAAAAGTGCGCAGGACCACCGGAAGCAGCCGCGCCATGTCGGTGCTGGCCTGCTGCATTGTTACCCCGGGTTTAAGGCGGGCGAGGGCGTCGTAGCTGAAGTTGCCGAGCTTGATTTTGCTGCGATCCCATTGCATGGGCATAACGATTGCCGGGTCAGGATAATCGAGGAAATGAAAGTTCCTGGGCAGGATGCCGATGATCTGCCGCGTTCTGCCGTCCACGGTAATGTTGCTGCCGATGACCGAAGACGCGCCTCCGTACTTCTGTTGCCAGTAGGCGTAAGAGACGAGCACAGTCTCCGGCGATCCGGCGGAATCGTCCTTGCGGGTGAAGAGGCGCCCGAGAACGGGGGTAACTCCAAGGATAGGCAGCGTGCCGTCGGTTACGTCGAGGCCCCGCAGATGCTCCGGCTTTCCCACGCCGGTCACGTTCACGGCGTCTCCGTCGTACACGCCAATATCCTGAAACGTGGTGTTTTGCTCGCGGTCGACGAAGTAGATGGACGGCGACATGTTGAGGTTAGGGAGATTGACCCCGGGGGCCGTATGCCATACGCCGATCAACCGGTCTGCCTGCGGGTAGGGTAAGGGCTTTAGCAGCACGCCCTCAACCACGCTGAAGATTACCGTATTGGCGCCCACGGCGATGGCCAGCGTAAACAGCGTGATGACGGTAAACATGGGCGCGCGGCCCAGACGCCGCAGAACTTGCCGCAGTTGATCGACGAACATCGCCATGGCTCAAGCCTCCAGGGAAGGTGCCAGTAGCCCGGACCAGCGACTGCGATCCGTCGCCTCGGCTCCGGTGGTGTCTCATACGTTATCAAACCGGGGATGGTTCCGGCGGATCGCGAGCTTGGGAACAGTCGCAATTGTATGAGCAGATCCCCTCGCCAGAGTTCTTTCCGTTCTTGCTCTGTCGCTCAGGCACCGGTCTTTCATCCCGGAGCGATGTTCCAACAGTAGCCAAAGCCGGTTCTTCATCCCGGAGGGACGGTCCGAAAGTAGTCAAAGGCGGCTTTCCACCCCGGAGCAATAGTCGGAAAATAGCCAAAGGCCGTGCTTCATCCCGGAGGGATGATCCGAAAGTAGCCAAAGGCGGTCTTTCATCCCGGAGGGACGGTCCGAAAGTAGTCAAAGGCGGTCTTTCATCCCGGAGGGATGTTCCAACAGTAGCCAAAGCCGGTCTTTCATCCCGGAGCGATGTTCCAACAGTAGCCAAAGCCGGTTCTTCATCCCGGAGGGATGGTCTGAAAGTAGCCAAAGGCGGTCTTTCATCCCGGAGCGATGTTCCAACAGTAGCCAAAGCCGGTTCTTCATCCCGGAGGGATGGTCTGAAAGTAGCCCCGGATGGAGCGTAGCGCAATCCGGGGAACGGGCCAAAGGCAAAGCCGCCCGCCCTGGAGGGGCGGAATGAACCGCCATTCGGTCTTCATGGAGATTCCGGCAGATCGCAATCGTGGATGCGCCGCTAAATCTTCTGCAGGTTGGCGAATTTTTCCATCAGCTTTTTCATGCCGTGCTGGTTGTTAAACATGACCGTAAGCTTGGCATCGTCACCATCCCCTTCGCGGATCAGGATGGTGCCTTCGCCGTATTTGCTGTGCCGGACGCGCTGACCCCTTTTCAGGCCGGCAACGCCGGTTGGCGCAGGAATGTCCATGGCGGGCCGTGGAAGCGAGCCAGGCTTGGGTACACCTGCCTTTCCACCGAAGAAACGCGCGATGTTGACGATCGAATCCTGCTGACGGCCTCCCGGTGCTTCCGCTTTTTTGTTTCCCGGCGCGCCGATTCCTCTCGTTGAGCTTGTTCCCGAGCCGAACACCTGCACTTCCTGGCTTTCGTCTTCGTAGTTGAAGTGCTTTTCGGCGAAGTCGCTGGGGGCGGCGGGGCGGCGATTATAAGTATTGGGGTACCCAGGCGTAGACCAGGCCGCAGGCTGCGGGCGGCTGCCCAGGTTCTCAATCAATTGACTTGGAACCTCTTCGAGGAAGCGCGAGGGAATGCTCATCTCCGGAGCGTCGTTGCCGTACCGTCTTCGATAATGCGCGCGAGTAAGGATCAGTGTGTTCATGGCGCGCGTCATGCCGACATAGCAGAGACGGCGCTCCTCTTCCAACTCCTCCGGGTTGTTCAGGGTGCGGGAGTGGGGAAAAAGACCCTCTTCAAGCCCGGAGAGAAACACGAGCGGAAATTCGAGGCCCTTGGCGGCGTGGAGCGTCATGAGAGTGACGCGGGCGTCCGGGTCGAATTGATCGGTGTCGGAGGCCAGAGCAGCGTGGTCGAGGAATTCCGCCAGAGTCTCGCCGCGGGCTTCGGCATCGTGGGCGGCGTTGGCCAGTTCCTTCAGGTTTTCAATGCGGCTGAAGGCTTCCGGCGAGCCTTCGGTCTCAAGCGCCTTGATGTATCCGGTGCGGTCGATAATAAACCGGATCAGTTCGGGAAGGGTCGCCGCGTCGCCGGGCGCGCGAAATCCTTCCGATCCTACCTTTTGATCCTTCGCGACTTCTTCGGCGTCCGATTCGAAGTCGGGATCGGGCGGGGCTGGAGGTGAGCCCTGTTTCGGCATCACAAGAAACGGGCGTTTTGTTGCGGTGGTAAACGGCGAAAAGCTGGAGGCGTCAAGCAGGGGAAGCTGGTCCTCGCTTCCGCCGAAGTCGAAGCTCGTAGCCGACTCGGCGCTGGCTGAGTCTGCCGAACTGGCTCCAAATTCGAAGCCGGTATCCGCTTGCCCGGATTCCGCCCCGGCGGCTACATCGGCAGACAGTTTGCCGGCGAAATCCGGATCCATCATGGCTTGCGCGTCCAGAATGAGCTGGCGAAACGACTCGATGGCCATCAGCGCCCGCGTGGGAATGAGCCGGTTGGCAATCGCGGTAGACAGCGCCTCCCAGGTGGATGCACCGGTTTCAAGAGCCAGGCGTTCGAGGGTTTCAAGGGAGGTTTTGCCGATGCCGCGGGCTGGGGTGTTCACGACCCGCTGCAACGCTACTGAATCGTGAGGATTGCGAACGAGGCGAAGATAGCAGAGCAGGTCCTTGATCTCGGCTCGCTCATAAAAGCTGAAACCGCCAACCATGGTGTAGAGGATGTTGTAGCGGCGAAGCGCTTCCTCAACCAGGCGGGATTGCGCATTGGTGCGGTATAAGACAGCGCAGTGCGCCTCGGCGGCATTGGGGCTGGATTCGGCCTCGCGCAGAAATTTCTGAATGCGATCGGCAATAAAGAGAGCTTCGTTTTCGCCGTCTGGGGCCTCGTAAAAACCAATCAGGCTGCCGCCCTGGCGATCGGTCCACAACTTCTTGCCCTTGCGGCGGACGTTGTTCTGAACCACGGCTCCGGCCGCTTCAAGGATAATTTGTGTCGAGCGGTAGTTCTGCTCCAGGCGCACGATGCGGGCATTGGGGAAGTCCTTTTCAAACTCCAGAATGTTGCGAATGTCCGCGCCACGCCAGGAGTAGATGCTCTGGTCTTCATCCCCGACAGCGCATACATTCTTGGCCTCGCCGGCCAGCAGCTTCATCAGTTCGTATTGCGGGCGGTTGGTGTCCTGGTACTCATCCACAAGCAGGTACCGATAGCGCCGCTGGTAGCGCTCTCTTGCCTCACTTGACACCTTGAGCAATCGGACAGCTTCCAGCAGCAGGTCGTCGAAATCCATCGCATTATTCTTGCGCAGCTCAACGCGGTAGGCCTGGAAGATGTGAGCGATTCGCTCGCTGTTTGGATCCTTTGAGGCCAGGTAGTACTCCTGCGGATCGACCATGTGGTTCTTGGCCCAGGAGATGCGGCCAAGGACAGTGCGCGGAGTGAGCTGCTTGGTATCCAGGCCCATGCGCCGCATGACCTGCTTGACGATGGCCTGCTGGTCGTTTTCGTCGAAGATGGCGAAGGAACGGGTAAGGCCCTCGTTTCCAACCTTCAGTGCCTCAATATCGCGCCGAAGAAGGCGGACACAAAGCGAATGGAACGTGGCGATGAGAGGCTTGGCGAGCGAGGAGTGGTCGAGCAGGCGATCGACTCGGGCGCCCATCTCTGTTGCCGCCTTGTTGGTAAAGGTGACGGCGAGAATGGAGTCGGGGGCGACGCCCTTTTCGCGGATAAGCCATGCAATGCGGCTGGTGATGACGCGCGTCTTTCCGGAGCCAGCACCGGCCAGAATAAGCAGAGGGCCCTCGGTAGCCTCGACCGCGGCGCGCTGTTCGGGATTGAGGTTGGAGATAAGCGGCGGCAAGATCGAAGTCCGGCGGGAAGGGTCCTGTATCTAGTGTAATGTGCGGGGCGGTGGATGGCTGCGGTGGTGCCAAAGTGGACTCGGGGTAGGTTCTCGGGAAAATATGGATTTTGCATAAAATACGGAAATTATGGATAATTCAAACATGCAGACGGTTTCAGCCACGAAAGCCAGTAAGAATTTTGCCGCAATCCTCGATACCGCACAGCGCGAGCCGGTGCGGATCAAGCGTCACGAGCGAGATGTCGCCGTGGTTATATCAGCGGAAGAGTATGCCCGAATGGTTGGCGAGAAATGGAAAGAGTTCGATCGCCTCGCGGCCCTGGCCTCTGAGCAAGCCAAAGCCAGCGGCCTCACCGAAGAAATATTGCAAGAGATTCTTGCTGAGAAATGACCAAATCCTGGCGATTGGTTCTCGATACTAATGTCCTCGTAAGTTCGGTACTTCGCTCAGATTCTCCGCCGCATCGTGCGCTTCTTAAAGCTCGCATGGATGGAGTATTGCTCGCTTCTGAAGCAACACTCCAGGAGCTGCGCAAGGTGCTCTTGCGGAGCAAGTTCGATCGCAACGTGGATCGAGCGCTTCGCGAAGCGCTGTTCCAGGAGTATTCGCGCCAATGCAGGGTTGTCGAAACGCTCTACCCCATCCGCGTATGCCGCGATCCCAAGGACGATAAGTTTCTGGAGGTTGCGGTCCATGGGCGGGCGGATCTGATTGTGACTGGTGAGAACGACCTGCTGGCGCTCCACCCTTTTCGCGCGATCGCGATTCTTACGCCAGCCGAGTACCTGGAGCAAACGTAGATTCGCCTTACATCGCGATTATATCTATTTTGTCTAATTTGATTAAAATAGACATTTTAGATATGCTTTGAATATGCAAACGGTCGCCGCAACTCATGCTAAGCAAAACTTTGCCGCAATGCTAGACGCCGCTCAGCGCGAGCCGGTGCGCATCCAGCGCCATGAACGCGATGTGGCCTTTCTAATCTCAGCCGAGGAATACGAGAACATCCGCAGGCTTCGTGCAAAGGAACTCATTCGCTTTTCGGAAGAGATGAGCCGCTATGCCGAGTCGCAGGGAATGACCGATGAGCTTCTTGAGCAACTTCTGGCCGATGAGGGATGAACCTCTGCATCGTCATTGACACCAATGTCTATGTCAGCCGCGCGTTACGCCTCAACTCAATTCCAGGAAAGGCCGTGGACAAGGCATGGCTTGAGGCTTCGACTCTGTTTTCAATGGCCACATGGATGGAACTTGAGGCTGTTTTAAGACGTCCAAAGTTTGCTCGGTATATTCAACCCGGAACACTCGGCCCATACCTTGCGAAGATCCGATCGTTTGCGACTTTCATCCAGCCGCTCGCGCCCATCCGCGCATGCCGCGACCCAAAGGACGACAAGTTTCTGGAGGTTGCGGTGCATGGTCGCGCCGATCTGATTGTGACCGGCGACAACGACCTGCTGTCGCTGCATCCTTTTCGCGGGATCGCGATCCTTACGCCCGCCGAGTACCTGGAGCAATCGTAGATTCGCCTTGCATCGCGCTATTCTGAAAGCACAATGACCACTTCCATGCACAAGATGCGCCGGGTAGCCGTTTACTGCGGATCCGCGGATGGAAACGATCCGGCATTTCTGGCCGAGGCTGTGGCGCTGGGCAACGCGATTGCAGCGGCGGGCCTGGGCCTGGTCTATGGCGGCGCCACCGTGGGGCTTATGGGTGCGGTAGCCGATGCGGCGCTTGCGGGTGGCGCTGAGGTCATCGGAGTGCTTCCCGCTGTCCTTGACGATCGTGAGATCGGTCACGGAGGACTGTCGCGGCTGGAGCGCGTGGCCACCATGCACGAGCGGAAAGCACGAATGGTGGAGCTGGCCGATGCGTTTCTGGTGCTGCCGGGCGGATATGGGACGCTTGAGGAATTGCTTGAGGCGGTGACCTGGGCGCAGTTGCGGCTGCACGCCAAGCCTTGCATTCTCATCAACACCGCCGGCTATTGGGATGGACTTCTCAGGTTTCTGGATACAGCCGTAGTCGCGGGATTCCTGAAAGCCAACAACCGGGAACTGCTGCTGGTGGCCGGGAACGCGACTGAGGCAGTCGAGATCGCTTCCAGGGGCTGAGGTGGAATGCTAAATTCCGCCCCTGGCCTGTCGGTAGTGCTCAGGAGATGGATCGAAAGAACCAATAAAGCGCGCCGG
>Ga0302278_10005837_pt1 | contig 12017 bp, 8 predicted proteins | sample III_Bog_N3_2_FD_194543 | JGI IMG/M metagenome (GOLD analysis project Ga0302278, IMG submission 194543) | Peat permafrost microbial communities from Stordalen Mire near Abisko, Sweden - III_Bog_N3_2 | ecosystem: Environmental > Terrestrial > Soil > Wetlands > Peat | place: Sweden: Abisko... | reverse complement strand
TTGCGGCTCGGGAGTGGTTTGGCGACACGGCCGGTCTTATCGCTCTGGCTCTTGTGGTCTTTGATCCCAACGTTCTTGCACACTCTGCCCTTGTAACCACCGATATCGGAGTGTCCTGCTTTTTTGTCGCAGCAGTTTGGACGTTTTACCGCTTCGCTATGCGGCCAACACTCATTCGCCTGCTCCTCGTCGGCCTGGCAACAGGTCTGCTTCTCGCGACCAAGCATTCGGGCATTCTGATCGGCCCTATGTTCATCTCTCTGATCGCATGGGAGGTGCTGAAGGCTCAAGGTGCCGAGCGCAAGCGAGTAGCACTTCGACTCACTGGCAGCTTTTTCGCTATCGTTGTCCTTAGCGTCCTTGTGCTTTGGGCTTTTTACGGGTTTCGATACACCGCGCGTCCTGCCGGAATGGCGTTCAGCACTTCGGTCGCAGCATACGCTGAGCCTCTGCCGCATTTCGAATCCGCCATAGTTGTTGCGGTGGGCCGCCTTCACCTTTTGCCCGAATCGTATCTGGTCGGACTCGTCGACGTGAAACTCATGTCGATCGCCTATCCCACCTTCCTCCTGGGTAAGGTTTATCCGCATGGCCTGTGGTATTACTTCCCTGTTGTGATTCTGATCAAGACGACGCTGGGGCTGCTTCTGCTCACTGTTCTCGCCACGTTCGCCACCATCACAGGCAAGCTAACGAGACACCGCGAGTTGTTTTATGCTCTTGCTCCGCCCGTCATTTATCTTGCTGTGGCCATGATGTCCGGAATGAATATCGGTGCGCGGCACCTGCTGCCCATGTATGCCTTTGTTATCATCTTCGTCGCAGCCGCAGCGGCGACACTCGCCGGTATGAATCGCCGCTGGACGATCATCTGTTCTGTTCTGATTGTGGCCCACGTCGTCTCCAGCCTTCTTGTATTTCCCAATGAGCTTGCTTATGCCAACGAAGCCTCGGGAGGACCCGGGAATCTACACAATCTGCTGAGTGACGCAAGCGTCGATTGGGCGCAACAGCTTTTCCAAGTCAAGCAGTGGCAGGATCGTCATCCTGATCAGGAGTGCTGGTTCGCGTACTTCGCACGGCCTGTGATTGATCCGGGCGTGTACGGTATTCGCTGTCATGCACTCCCCACCTTCGACACGCAGTGGGGCGGCGTGGGACTCGTTCCTCCCTCTGTTACCGGATCCGTTCTGATCAGCGCCGGAGACCTCAGTGGGTGCGAATGGCCCAGCGGCCAACTCAATCCCTACAGATCGTTTCAGTCGCTGCATCCCAATCTGGCGATTGACTATTCCGTGTTCGTCTACCAGGGAACCCTCGCAATCCCTGAGATCTCCGCTCTCGCAAGTGCGCAGCAGAGTGAAGGGCTACTGATGAAGGGGCAACCAGGACCAGCGCTCACTGTGGCACGGGAAGCTGTCGCCACCTCACCCGACAACCTCATTACCCAGACAGCGCTGGGTGACGCCGCAGCAGCAACAGGCGACAAACAGACAGCACAGACAGCATGGCAGGCAGCCCTCCAGATCGCTCAGCGTCTGGAGCCCGGTGCACAGTCAAGCTACATTCCGGATCTCGAATCCAAACTCAAGCGGTTAGCTGCCGGGCAGTGAGTGAAACGCGGACCGAGTGCACTTTACGCTAACAACGTATTCCCCGGGAATGGGTATGGACTTCTACGCGGCATCGCTGGTGGTACGGACGATTTCCACGACCGATGGGGCAATCTATTTTATCGTGATGATCTTGCGCTTGCGGCTCCCCGCATGGCGATCGGCCGCATACTGCTGTTTCTGTACAGCACGGAAACGATCTCTTTCGCGATCCTGTTTTCCCTGCCATTGCTGACCGCCAACTCCATGTCTCACTGGCCAGCAATCTGGGCCGACAGCTCAAGGCGCGCGTCGGGGCTTTCCGTGTCGGCCGTGAGCGCCACAGACAGCACGGTGATGTCGTCGTCCTGCCCAAAGCTGCAAGCCGCGTCCACAATCTGCTGAACCGTAGGCTGGGCCTGCATCAGCGTTGAAAGGCGATCATATCCATACAGCTCGCCCCTGGGGCCGCGCGCTTCCAGAACTCCATCGGTTAGCAGCGTCAGTGTCTCGCCCGCCTGCAGATGGATGGTTATTGATTCATACTGCTCATCTGCTGCCAGGCCCAGCGGCAGCGATCCCGGTAAGTCGATCTCGCGCCCTGCGCGGAAAGGTGCGAGGTGTCCGGCATTGGCGATTGTCGTTCTGCCGCCGGGCTCGATGAGCAGCGCAGTGCAGGTGGCAAATCCGCCCCTGGTACGGCCGAGCAGGCGGTGGTTAAGCCGGGTAAGAATCTCGGCGGGGTCGCTAGTAAATTCGGCCAGGGTGCGCACCGTACCCACAATCAGCGATACAGTCATTGCCGCTTTCAGTCCCTTCCCGCTCACGTCGCCCAGCACGATCAGCGCGCGGGGTTCGTCCTCCAATTCGCCCAGCGGAATGACCTGGTAGAAATCGCCGCCCACCTCGGCAGCCGGTTTGTACACACTGGAGATGGCGAAGCCCGGAATGGCAGGAAGGTCGGCAGGAATGAGCACATCCTGCACCTCATGGGCCGAGGCGATTTCGCTCTCAACGTGCAACTGGCGGCGGCGTTCCCGCGCTTGCACGCGCGCCACCGTAAACAGCAGAACCAGGAACAGCATTGTATTGAGAATGGCGGGGATGCCGAACTGGTAGGGGCCCAGGGGGATGCCGGGGTTGAGCTGATACCAGGGGAGCTCAATATGGGTATAACGAATGCCCACCGAGGAGGCATTCACCACCATGTTGTAGCTGCCGTAGATGGCGGCGGTGAGCGCGATCGGAAGCAGCGCTCGTGAGGCGCGTCTGCGCACTCCAACAATCACAATGACCAGCAGATAGATGGGCGTTAGAGCGGTGATGGCTGCGGCCATGATGTCCGCGACCTGCATGCCGGCTCCGGCGCTCTCCCAGAACGCCTTCAGGGTCAGGTCAACTACCCGCGCGGCGAGATAGAGCACGACAAGCGCAACGGTCCATCGCTTCCACGCGGATTGTCGGTGCAAGCCGAACAGCGTGAGCAGCAGCATCCACAAGGAGATGTCCTGCAGGGAGAGCACCAGGCCATTCTGGCAGAGAGAAACAAAATTCGTCAGGCCGAAATTGACAGGACTCATCCCCTGCGTGCACCACAGGAAGTTTCCAATCAACAGCAATCCAAGCCACAGGTAAACCAGGTTGCGGCGTTCGCGCAGATACAGCAGCAAAGCGATGATGCCGGTGATGAACAGCGCACCGGCAAACACAAAGCGAGGAAGCATGATGTCCTCGGATTTCATCTGCGCGAAGTTTGGCCGCATGGTGAGCACTGCCGGCGAGCCAATCAGAGGCGCGGCATGTAAGCCGCCCCCCCAGAATTGCTCATCCGATGCCAGAGGAGCCTTCCAAACCCGCAGCGCGAGCACGCCATTCAGCGGCGCAGCTCCCATCGCGTAAACAACGCCACGGGGATGCCGCCACCACCAGCCGTGCGGCGGGAGCTTTCCGAAGTCGCCGATTTTGCGGCCATTCCAGTAAACCTCGTATGCGTCATCGACCGGCGGAATCAGCACCGCCATTTTCGCGCCGCCGCCCCCGATTTGAATGTGCTTCCGATACCACGCAAAGCCTGCGTATCCAGGATGCGTTTGGTCACCCCATTCGTCGTCTCCGTCCAGTTGTTCCCAGGTTGAATCGTCAGAGGAAGGGTTGGACCAATTCAGGCTGTCTCCCAGGTGGAACTGCCACTTGCCGTTGATCGTCACACTGCCCGGGCCGGGGTTTTGCGCGATGAACGGCTCAACGGACGCGCGCAGGCCCGGAACAGCAAGCAAGGCGAGCAGAATGGCAGGCGCAATGGGCCAGAGCCGGGGATGCAGGGCCTTTAGTGGGATCATCGGAAGGGCTCCCGTGAGACATAGTTTTGAGAGTTGCGGGGCTGACTGAGAATACCCGCCGGTCAACACAGAAAGCAACAAAGAATCCGGGGCAATCTCCACTCCCTGCTCTCTGACCACTGCCACCGATGACTACTGCCCGCTTTATCCCTGCTGTTCACTTTCCAAGCTATTGATGTGTGGCCGCTTTCAGCCGGATTGGGGTGGTGCACTCCAGGTTGACGATCTGATCCATCATGTTTCGGCGGGTGGCGCCAGTCCCGGTAAGATCTCCAGAACATGCTGAGGGTCCCCCCGGTATCAGGTCAGGGGCGGGTGGCGACACATCGATTTTCACCGGTAAACAGCAGGACTCAGAATCCGGTCGTTCTCCGGGTGGCACATGAATCACCGCCAACCCGGAAGTACCCCCCGATCCACGCCACCAGCCCAAACCGCGTCCAAACCTCGTCTGCTTTGCGGTTTTGCAGAGAATTACCCGCCTCCGGCGCACAATAGGAAAAGTGAACCCATGAGCAACATCACCCCGGCCATCGACGAAAGCGCCCGCCACCAGGCGCGAGTCCTGCCGTTCAATGGGAACCATCGTTATCGTCCCTTTTTGCCTGCATCCGAGCGCCATCTGCACGGAATGCCGGACAAACAAAGCGCTGTTTTGCGCGAAATAATCAACCGTAATCCATTCTGCAGAAACGACTTCCGCGCAATTTTATTTGAATGGCAACACCCATGGTTCGCTTTCATCGGTTTCCGAACCTTCCAGGGTTTGCTTTCATCAAGTTTCCGAACTTTTCAGGGTCTGCTCTCGTCGGTTTCAGAACCTTCCAGGGTGATGTTTACCGGTCTCCGGGCACCGCAAGTATTTGACAAGAATATACTTAAACAAAATTGAGCAAAAAAAATCGATCCCCCCCGTTTTCGGGCTGTGAAACTGTGACGCCGGCTAAAGCATTAAAACTAAATCGTTTACAAGACAAGAACTCACAGAAACACAGCCCCTGTGATCCTGTGAAACTGGGTAACGCTGGTCAAAGGTATACTGGCAGCGATCTTCCCGCATCTTAACCGGATGACGGGCGATCCTGGATAACCGCGATCTCGACAAGAATAATTGAAAGAAGTTGGAAACAACCGCCTTTGAGTTGCGTCCATCAACCCTGCCGCGAATCAACAATTTCGCGACTTTCCTTAGCTGAAAGCGTTCAGACATTCTTGGAAGTTACAGGTATCTACAATGCTCAGCACTGTTGGACGCCGCAGGATCTTGGTTGTCGATGACGAAACCAGCATCGCCGACACGCTGTCCCTCATTCTGTCGACGCGCGGATATGAGCTTCGAGTCGCCTATGCGGCGGAGCAGGCCATCGAGATTCTTGCTGAGTGGTCGCCTGACCTGGCCATTATGGACGTCATGCTGCCCCAGATGAATGGCATAGACCTGGCAATCGTGCTCAAAGCCAACTACCCCGCCTGCCATATCATCCTGTTCTCGGGCCAGCCGGACACCAGCAGGCTACTGGACGAAGCAATGAAAAAAGGGCACCGCTTCGATATTCTTGCCAAGCCCATCCACCCAGGCTTTATTTTGGATACTGTTTCGGACATGTTCGCAGCCGCCGGACAGGAACCGCTCGCCGACGCCTAGCAACCTTATCGGCTCACGGCAATCATCTGCGCAGCATGCTGCAGGCTTGTGTCCGTCACCGTGGCGCCGGATAACATGCGCGCCACTTCGTGGGTACGTGCCCGGTCATCCAGCAGCCTCACCTGCATCTTCGTCCGTCCGGCCGATTCCCGCTTCTCCACCACAAAGTGCTGGTCCGCAAATGCCGCAATCTGTGGCAGGTGTGTCACGCAAAGCACCTGCTGCCCGCGACTCAGGGATTTCAGCTTCTGTCCCACCGCCTCGGCTGCGCGTCCGCCAATACCCACATCGATCTCATCGAAAACCAGCGTCCGCGGCGTCGGCGATTTCCGCTTCGGCTTCATCGCCCCTTCTTCCACGCTCACCTTCAGGGCCAGCATCACCCGGCTCATTTCCCCGCCGGAAGCAATCTGGTCCAGCGCCTTCAGCGGTTCTCCCGCATTGGTCGCGATAAGATACTGCACCTCATCCCATCCGCAGGCCGTCCAGCCAGATTGTTCTCCCGATCCCGGCCCCGGTGAACTGACCGCAACCTCGAAGCGCACCTTCATCGCCAGCGAATTGATCTGCGACTCAGCAAGCCGTGCCAGCTTCACTGCTGCAGCCTGCCGCTCCTCGCTCAGCGCGGAGGCCGCTGTGCGATAGGCCATCGCGGCGACATCCTGCGCCAACCGCAACGTCTTCAGAATCTCGTCGCGATCTTCCACTTCGGCCAGCCGCCGCCCAACCACTTCCCCAAACGCAATCACCTCGGTCACGCTCTTGCCATACTTGCGTTTCAGACGGTCCAGCACCGCCAGCCGATCTTCAATCTCAGCCAGCCTCTCAGGAGACGCATTCATGCCCTCGGCGTAATCGCGCAGGCTTGCGCTCACATCCCCCAGCGTGGCCCGAGCAGACTCCAGTTGCTGTGCAGCTTCCTCGAATCTGCCGTCATACCGCGCCAGTTCTTCCACATTCCGCACCGCCGCGCGCAATGCCGCTTCAGCCGACGCACCGCCCTCGTAAAGCTGGTCAAAGGCGCTCATTGCCGCGGTATAAAGCTTCTCGGCATTGGCCAAAACCCGCTTCTCCGTTTCCAGCGCCTCATCTTCGCCGGCTACCAGCCGCGCCGCTTCAATCTCCTTGCGCTGGTAGCTCCATAAATCCACCATGCGCATCCGATCCTGCTCGCCTTGCAGCAATTCCTCCAGCCTCGTCGCCGCCTCGCGCCAGCGCGCGTAGGCTTCAGCCACGGATTCCAGCGAGATGCCCCCGAATCGGTCCAGCAGAATCCGCTGCTGTGCCTGGTCGAAGCTGGTCAGCGTCTCCGTCTGCGCATGGACAAGCGCCAGCTCCGGAGCGAGTTGCTTCAGCACGGCAACCGTCGCCGGCTGGTTGTTCGCAAACACCCGGCCTTTGCCTGTCGAAAGAATCTCGCGGCGCAGAATAATCTCATTGCCTTCCGCGTCGATCCCGTTCTCTTCCAGAATCGCCTCGGCCGTGGGCGTCGACTCGAAAACGCACGAGACTACAGCTTTGTCGGCTCCGTGGCGCACCACATCCACCGACGCCTTGCCGCCCATTAACAAGGCCAGCGCATCCACCAGGATCGATTTGCCTGCACCGGTTTCACCCGTCAGCAGGTTCAACCCCGGGCCGAACACAGCTATGGCGTGATCGATGACGGCATAGTTTTCCGCGCGCAGTTCGACAAGCATTCCTGGGCAATCCCCTTGCAGCCTGAGCCGTGACCTGCACCATCGTAGGTCATGCCCGTCCCCTTGACAATCCGAGCGCAGCATAGCACGAACAGCCTCAGCCAGTGCTTCTAAAGGAACCGCGTTGGCCGTGGGGCGCATCCAATCGATAACTTGGACTGGCTCTTCCCGTCTGATACGGTTGATACAGCGGTTTTCAGATCCCAGTCCCGGGCCAAGACCGCAACGGCTCGTGACTTGAAGATCCGTTCCAATGAGGTGAATGCCGATTCTTACTGCTGCCCTGCTCTTCATTCTGCAGACCGACAGTGGCGCGGCCCCTGCGGCGCCTTCCACGGTGCAGACCCTCACCCAGGGCTCGTCCGCGCTTACTGACATGTTCAGCCACATTGGGGCCGTCGCCATCGCCGTCCTCGTCCTGCTGCTCATCGCCAGCCTTTACTCCTGGTTCGTCATCCTGGGCAAGGTGGGCCTCTTCTCCAAAGCCACCGGGGAAAGCCGTCGCTTCATCCGCGCCTTTCGCAAGGCCACCCGCCTGCACGAGATCTCATTAATCACCGGGGACTACAAGGCCAGTCCACTCGCCCAGGTCTTCGAAGATGTCTACGAGACCTACAAGCGGCAAACGGGCGGCATCGGCCCTCCGCGCAATCTCAACACCCTGGAACGCTCCGCGCAGACCGCTGCCAGCACCGCCATCACTTCCATGGAACGGCGCATGACCTGGCTCGCCACTATCGCTTCCGCCAGCCCATTCGTCGGCCTCTTTGGCACCGTCTGGGGTGTCGTCGACGCATTCCACGGGCTGGGCACCGAAGGCGCTGCGACGCTGCGGGCCGTTGCACCCGGCATCTCTGAAGCCCTTATCACGACCGCCGCGGGCCTCTTCGTCGCCGTGCCCGCCGTAGTGGCTTACAACCAGTTCTCCGCGCGCATCCGGGTCTTCGCCTCGGCCGTCGACGACTTTTCCCGGGAATTGCTGAATATGCTCGAGGAGATTCCAGCGCGGCCTGCCGCGGCGCAGCGCACCTCCGGTGACCCCACGGAATTGCCCCAGGAGGCCCAGCGTGGCCTTTACAAGTAGCAACGGACAGACGCGCACTTCCATGGCGGAGATCAACATCACCCCGCTCGTGGATGTGGTGCTGGTGCTCCTGGTCATCTTCATGATCACCGCGCCGGTGCTCCAGTCCGGCATCGATGTCTCGGTGCCCAAAACGCGCACCGTCAAGCAAATCACCGAGCAGCACCTGGTCCTCACCATCAATCGCGATCAGGAAATCTTCCTCGGCGATAAGCCGGTCAACATCCATGAACTGGGTCAGAAACTGCTTCAGGCAGGCGGCGATCCATCAACCCACGATCCGGCCAAACAAGTGATCTATCTCCGTGCAGACGAGCAGGTCCCCTTTGGCGCGTTTGCCGCCGTGATGGACGCGGTAAAGCAGGCGGGCATCACCAATATTTCCATCGTCACGCAGCCACTGGAGACCAAGGCATCTGCGTCAGGCGGACGATAACCATGCGCGTCCGCGATATAGCGAGTTAGCCATGAAGAGTCTGCTTGAAGGTCCCGCGCAACCAACGGACCACCGGGAACACGTGCTGCTCATCGAACGGCGACGGGATCCAGTTGCCGCCTCGGCAGCCGGTTCCATACTGCTCCATGGCGCACTCTTCTGCTTGCTCATCTTTTATGGCGTAATCAGCGGCCTCTTCCATCACAATCTGTGGGGCAATCCGGGCGAGGGCGGAGCCATCCAGGTGACGCTCGTCTCAAATGCCATCCCCCTGCCTCACGAAGAACAAAATCAGAATGTGCTCATGACGGACACCCCCAGCAAGGCTCCTGCGCCCCCAGCGCCCAAGGCCAAAGAGGCTGTGGACGAGACCGCCATCCCCATCTCCGGCCAGGACGCAAAGCCCAAACAGGAGCCGGCCCGCAAAACCCAGCAGAAGCAGCCTCCGCCCCCGCCGGACACCCGCGCTCATTTCGGCGAGCAGTCCGGCTCCGCGCTGCCCCGAGCTACCATGGCGCAGAACGATGCATCCAATGGACCAGTGAGTATCACCAATGGCGACTTCGGCAGCCGCTTCGGCTGGTATGTCGAGGTCATCAAGCGCAAGGTTGGTCAATATTGGAACAAATACGAAGTAGATTCACACACCCCGAAGGGCTCAGTCGTCGAGATTTATTTCCGCGTCAATCGCCAGGGCGCGCCAACCAACTTCAAAATCAACAAGCCCAGCGGCAGCGCATCCCTTGATCAGTCCTGCCTGCACGCTACCCAGAGGGTTGACACATTTGGTGATCTGCCCAGAGACTCCAACGACCAATGGCTCGATGTCATTTATTCTTGTACGTATAACTGAGTCCTTGCGCCGGTCTAGCCCCGCGCTTCTCCCACCCCTTACGAGGAAGGACACACTGTACGCATGATTCGCTCTTCGAAAGTCTTTTTCTTTGCTCTTATCCTTGCTTCTTTCGCAACTCCTCTTCTGTTCGCGCAGGACTGGGTCCACACCGGAACCAATCTCGGCAACGACCGCATCCGCATTGCCGCCGCCGACTTCAAGCCGGGTAGCGTTGATCCTCAAACTCCGGCCCTGAAGGCAACTTTCGATGCCACCCTCTACGGCGATCTGAGCAATGCCGGCATCTTTGATCTGGTTTCGAAAAGCCTGGCTCCCCAGGCCACACCCGGCCTGCCCCAGGAGATGAACGCCAGCCAGTGGTCCAGTGCACCAACCAACGCCACCATGGTGGCCTTCGGCTCACTTGCAGCGAACAATGGCCGCGTTGTCGTCTATGGCTGGCTCTTCGATACGCACAACGCCTCAAATCCGCAGGTGCTCGGCAAGCAATACAACGAAGTTGCAAGCCAGGATTCGGCGCGGACCATCGCCCATCGCTTTGCGGATGAAATCATCCTCCGTCTCGGCGGCGGCATCAACGGAATCTGCGAAACCAAGATTTACTTTGTCAGCTCCCGCTCCGGAACAAAGGAGATCTGGGCGATGGATTACGACGGGCAGAATCAACACGCCATCACACACCTCGGAACCATTTCCCTCTCCCCGCGCATCTCACCGGATAACACCCGTCTCGCATTTGCATCCCTGGGTCGCGAGGGTTGGGATATTCGCATGTACTCCCTTGAGCTCAACCGCCTGGTCGCCTTCCCCGCCGGTACAACCGGGGGCAGCAACCTCTCCCCGGCGTGGTCCGCGGACGGCTCCAAAATCGCATTTTCTTCGGCGCGTACCGGAGATCCGGAAATTTGGGTGGCCGATGCCAGCGGCGGCAACCTCCACCGCGCCACCACATTCCGTGGCCCGGATGTCGCGCCCACCTGGAACCCTCGCACCAACGCGCAGATTGCCTGGGTCAGCGGCCGAACTGGTCTGCCGCAAATCTACACCATGGATCAGGACGGCACAGGCGTTCAGCGCATGACCGACGGCGGCTATGCTGTCTCCCCTTCCTGGTCGCCCAACGGTCAACTGCTCGCCTTCAGTTGGAACCGGAAATACGGCCCCGGCGACCCCGGCGGAGTCGACATCCACGTCATCGACATTGCCAGCAAAAAGTATCTCCAGCTCACCCATGAGTCCGGCAGCAACGACTATCCCTTCTGGGCGCCGGATGGGCGTCACATCGTCTTTGAGCGGTCCATCGGGGGAAAAAGCCAAATCTGGACCATGCTGGCCGATGGAACCGAACAACATCAGCTCACCACAACAGGCAACAACTTCATGCCGAACTGGAGCTGGAAATAGGTTTCTGGGGGCGCGGATCGTATTGCGCCCGTGTTCATACGCACAGAGAAATTGATTTTTCTGCACTATGATGGATTCGTCGCCCAAACCCCAGCATCAATCATTACTGGGGTTTAGGCCCACTGAAACGCCGGCTCACCGCTTTTGAACCGATAAAGATGAGGCGCCGGCCTTAACGACAATGTCCTCCGGAGATGCTGGCCGGCTCCCTTGCAAATCGTTTCGTCCTTTCGTCGATTTTTCTGCCCTGGCATGCTGCCAGGCGCGATCAACGGAAGGTTGCAGGCGAAGGCAGGCCGGATCCCTCGGAAGGCGCAATTGAATTTGCGGAAGGAGCAATCCCTTGAACATACGTAAGAGCATTCTGATTCCTGTTGTCCTGCTTGCCGTCTTGGTTGCCGCTACGGGTTGCAAAAAGAAACAGGCGCCGCTGACGCCAAACGAAACCGCGCCTCCGGCCACCGCGGCGGCGACGCCCATCGCGCAGCTCACGGCAACACCGACCGTGGTCTCCGCCGGTGACCAGGTTCAGCTTTCCTGGCGCACTACCGACGCCACCACCGTGTCCATCGACGGCATAGGCGACGTCCCAACCACAGGCGTCAAAACCGTGACTCCCACCGCGACTACCACCTATCACCTCGTAGCCAGGGGCGAAGGCGGTTCGGCGGATGCTACCGCTACCGTCACCGTCAACGCGCCGCCCGCGGTCCAGGTGCCCGTGAACACCATGAGCGCCGAAGAGGAGTTCAGGGCCAAGGTACAGGACATCTTCTACGACTACGACACCTACGATATCCGCGCCGACGCCCAGGCGACCCTGTCCCGTGACGCCGCATTCCTCGGCAGCCATCCAGACCTCAAGATCGTTATCGGCGGCTATTGCGACGAACGCGGATCAAACGAATACAACCTGGCGCTCGGCCAGAATCGTGCCGATGCCGCCAAGAATGCCCTGGTC
>Ga0302278_10005832_pt1 | contig 12023 bp, 10 predicted proteins | sample III_Bog_N3_2_FD_194543 | JGI IMG/M metagenome (GOLD analysis project Ga0302278, IMG submission 194543) | Peat permafrost microbial communities from Stordalen Mire near Abisko, Sweden - III_Bog_N3_2 | ecosystem: Environmental > Terrestrial > Soil > Wetlands > Peat | place: Sweden: Abisko... | reverse complement strand
CAACTCGCGGAGCGAGACATAATCCTTCGTGCGTTCGGGCGTGGCCCGGCCGATGATGATATGATCCACCACGCTGATTTTGAGGAGCTGGCCGGCGCGGATCAAATCCCGGGTCACCTTGATGTCCGCCTCGCTTGGAGCCGGATCGCCGCTCGGATGATTATGAACGAGCAACACGCCCGCCGCGTTGGCCGCAATCGCCGCGCGGAACACCTCGCGCGGATGTACCAGGATGGTGTCCAGCGTTCCCTGCGAAATCTCATCGGCGCGGATCAGGCGCTTGCGCGTGTTCAGCAGCAACGCCTGGAACGACTCCACATTTTTGAGCCGGTTCGTTTCGCGCAGGTAACTCACGACCGTCGCCGGGTTGTCCAGCACCGGCGAATCCTCGCGCCGCTCCTGCTCCATCCGCCGCGCCAGCGCGAAGGCCGCCACCAATGTCGCCGCCTTGTCGGGCCCGACGCCGGAAATCTGTTTCAATTCATCCACCGTTGCCAGCGCCAGCGCGTTCAGCGAGCCGAATTTCTGCAAAATACTTTGCGCCACCTGAACCACATTTGCCCCGCGCAAGCCGGTCCGCAGCAAAATTGCGATCAGTTCCGCATGCGTCAGCGCATCCGGCCCGCGCGCCACGAGCCGTTCACGCGGCCGTTCGCTCACCGGCTGGTCTTTGAGGCGCAGTGATTCGTTCATTTCAATTTTCCAAGGCCGTCCCGTCCGGCTTCCGGCAAGCAGTTTTATTCCGCGCCGGGCGAAAGCGGGTTGTCCGCTGCGAGTTCGTCCGGGCTCCCCACGGCCAACCGCACTAACGCGGGCCGGATCAGCCGGCCTTGAAACGTCAGACCCGGCGCCAGCGTTTCGGCGGCCACGGCCTCGGCCGGCGGATTTTCCACGCCCTGCACGCGATGCCTTTGTCCGTCAAATTTCTCGCCCGGCACCGCCGCAAACGGCGTCACGCCGACGCGGCGCGCCGCCTCGCGGCAGGCGTTTTGAAACTGGCCGATTTGCTCCGCGATTTCCGGCTGGCCCGAGCGCGTGGCGGCGGTGTGCAGCGCAAAAACATGGTCGAGAATGCGCACGACCACCTGCAGCCATTCGGCCTCGGTCCGGCGAAGTTTATCCACTTCGAGCCGCAGCGCGCCGCGCTCGCTGTCGTTGAGCTTGGCCTGAAAGGCGTTGAACTCGCGGATTTCCGCCGCCATGCGTTCGACGATTTCGCGGGCGGCGGCGGCGGTGCTTTCCGCGCTGCCTTTCGTGGCGTCCTGCACCAACGCCCACTGGTCGGTGGCGGCGGCGATCTGCGCGGAATATTTTTTTAGATCCTGCAACTGCTCCGCCACGGTGCCGAGCGCATTCATCTCCACCAGCTGTTTGGTCGCCCGATATTCCAGGATGAATGGCAGGCAGCCGAACAGCGCGCCCAGCGCGACGCCGCCGATGACAACCGCGACTTCACCCGTGGCAATGGGGTGCGCGGCCTTCGCCACCACAACCGCTGCCGCTGCCAGCAAGACGGCGTTGGCGGCAAGAAACGGCCACTTGGGAATGATCCAGTCGGAATCTTTGTTCATGCCGGCAGTGTCCGAAAAATGTCGGCGGAGCGCAAGCCGGGCAAAAAGCGTACGCCAACTTGCTTTCGGCTCGACTATTGTTGGAAAAAGAAAATCATTTGCGCGTGCGCATCTGTGTCATCTTCAATCCCGCCGCGCGCGGCAACAAGGCGCGGCGGTTCCGCCGTTATCTCGGCGAGATGTCGCAACAATGCGCCTTCAAGGCCACGACCGGCCCGGGCGATGCGCGGCGGTTCGCGCACGCGGCGGTCGCCACCGGTTACGACGTCATCGTGGCCGCCGGCGGCGACGGCACGGTCAACGAGGTGCTCAACGGCATCGCCGACGAGCCGGAAGGGTTTCAACGCGCGCGGCTCGGCGTGCTGCCGCTCGGCACCGTGAATGTCTTCGCGCGCGAATTGAAAATCCCTCTCAAGTTGGAACGCGCCTGGCAGGTTCTGAAGCGCGGGAACACGACGAAAGTAGATCTAGGACGCGCGGATTTTTTTGACGATGGCCAACCGCAGTCGCGATATTTCATGCAGCTGGGCGGTGCGGGTCTCGATGCGCGGGCCATCGAGCTCGTCAGTTGGAAGTTGAAAAAAAATGCCGGGCCGATCGCGTATGTCGTCGCCGGGCTGCAGGCGCTGGCGGAACCGCAGCCATGGATCACCATCCGTGCGGACGGCCAGAAAATCGAAGGCGAACTGGCACTGTTGGGCAACGGAAAGTTTTACGGCGGTCCGTTCGATATCTTCCCCGGCGCGAACCTGGGCGACGGCCGGCTGGCCGCCTGTGCTTTTCCCCGGGTCAATGTGCCGGCCCTGCTGCGGCTCGCGCCCGGATTCATCGCGCGCCGGAAATTGTCCGAGCACCGCGTCCGCCGGTTGCACGCGGCCCGGCTGGAAATGACGAGCGAACCGCCCGCCGCGTTTGAACTGGACGGCGAGTGGATCGGGAAACTGCCGGCGACCTTTTCGGTCGAGCCGCAAAAGCTCCGCGTGGTGGTGCCCTAGTCGCAGGCTTGCCGTGGGCGGCGCGGGGCATTAGGCTGCGCACAGCTTTGCATGAGTGAAATTCTAGTCATTGGCCATAAAAACCCGGACACAGACGCCATCTGTTCCGCCATCGGGTACGCGGAATTCAAGCGCCGCACCGGCCTGACCGAGGCGGTGGCCGCGCGCTGCGGCGACACGAACGACCGGATTGATTTTGTACTGAACGCCTTTGGCATGCCCGCGCCAAAATTTGTCGCCGACGTGTCACCGAAGATTTCTGACGTGATGCAGCGAAAAATCCTCAGCGTCCGGCCCGAGTCCACGGCGGCGGAGGCGCTCCGGCTGATGGACGAGAAAAATCTCCGCATCCTGCCCGTGATGGACGCGGAGCAAAAATGCCGCGGCCTGCTCTCGCTGTTTAAATTGAGCAAATTCTTGTTCCCGGCGGTGAACCGCAATCCCAGCCTGGGACAGAGTTCGCGCGAAGTCCTTTCTTCGTTGTCCGGCCTGGCCCGGACGCTGGACGGCAAGCTGGTCGTGGGCATTGACGGGGAGCGCGAGGAGGAATTAATCCTGATGATCGGCGCGATGGGCCTGGAGTCCTTCGCGACGCGGCTGGAAAAATTCCCGCCGGAGAAATGCTGCGTCATCGTCGGCGACCGCTGGGACATCCAAAACGTCGCCATTCGCGAGGGCGTGCGCGTGCTCATCGTCACAGGCGGCATCGAGGTCGAGCCGAAAACCGTCGAGTCGGCGCGGCGCAAAAACGTCAGCGTCATCACGTCGCCGCACGACACCGCGACCACGGCATCGCTCTGCCGCGCGGCCGTCGCCGTGCGCCATGTGCTGAACGAGGAATTTCTCTGCTTTCGCGAAAACGCGCCGCTCGCCGCCGTCCGCGAGGAGGCCACGTCGTCCGGTTTTTTCGTTTTCCCGGTGCTGGACGGCGAAGGCCAGACCGTGGGCATTTTGTCCAAGACGGATTTTCTCAAGACGGTCACCCGCAAGTTGATCCTGGTGGACCACAACGAGCTTTCCCAAGCCGTGCAAGGGGCAGATGAGGTGGAGATCATCGAGATCATCGACCATCACCGCATCGGCGCGCTCGCGACGCAGCAGCCGATCCTGTTCCGCAACGAGCCGGTCGGTTCAACCAGCACGATTGTGGCAGACTGTTTTTTCCGCCAAGGCGTCGAGCTGCCGCGCCCCATCGCCGGATTGCTGCTGGCGGGGGTCGTTTCGGACACGCTGAACCTGACATCGCCGACAACGACGACGCGCGATGTGGAAATTTTAAAGAAGCTCGAGCAGATTTCGCAGGTCAACGCCCGGGAATTCACGGAAAAGCTGTTTGCCTCCGGCTCGCTGCTCACGCTTAAGCCCGCGCCCCAGGCGATTGCAACCGACTGCAAGGAATATGCCGAGAACGGCGTCAAGTTCAGCGTCGCGCAGATCGAGGAGATCGGTTTCGAACAGTTTTGGAAGCGGAAGGACGAACTGCTCGCCGCGTTGGCGGATTACCGGGCGCAGCGCGCATATCTGTTTTCCACGCTGCTCGTCACCGACGTGGCCACGCAAAGCTCGCTGCTGCTCGTGGTCGGCGACGAGAAGTTCATCAAACGGATCGACCATCCGCGCCTGGAGCCGGGCATCTATGAAATGCGTGAGGTCGTCTCGCGCAAGAAACAACTGCTGCCGTATCTCACGCACTGCCTGCGCGAACGGGAAAAGGGCGTGAAGGGCTGACGCAGTTCGCCGGTGTTCACCGGCGCAACCGGAAAATTTTCGCGGCCGCCGCGTGGGCCATCACCACGTCCGGATCGCGCTGCAGGGCGTCAAAGTAATGGCGGGCGAAACCTTCGCCGGCTTCCGACGCCACCAGCAATTCGCCGGTGCGGTTCACCAACGCCGCCGCCGCGGCGCCGGTCAGCGGCGTTTTGGTTTTTGCGTCGAGCGCCTCGTCCATCGCCACGATCAACTGCGAGAGCGGATGCAGCCACGCAAACCAGGGATCGTCCGTCAGCAGTTTGAGAAAATGATTCGGTGAAGGAATGGTGCCAAGGTTCTGCTCGTAGCTGATCCGCTCGGAATCCACCAGGGCCTTGTGCAAGGCCAGCAGCGCCTCGCGCAGTTGCGCCAGTTGCCGCCGGGAGTCGGGCGAAGCGATGGGACCAGTCGCGTTCAAGCAGTCTTACGGCTCGAGTTTGGCATCAAGGGAAATTTTTGCATTCAACAACCGTGAAATCGGGCAGCCGGCCTTGGCGCCGTTCGCGACGGCGGTAAATTTCTCCGCATCGATGCCGGGAATTTTCGCCGTCAGGTCCAGGTGTGATTCCGTGACGGTAAAACCGGCATCGGTCTTTTCCATTGTAATGGTAGCCAAGGTGTGGATGGCGGTGGGCGTGAAGCCGGCCTTGCCGAGTTCCGCCGAAAAGGCCATCGAGAAACAGCCCGCGTGGGCCGCCGCGATCAATTCCTCCGGATTCGTGCCGACGCCGTTCTCAAAGCGGGTGCTGAACGAATATTGCGTGGCCTTGAGCGTGCCGCTCTCGGTGGAGATGGTGCCCCTGCCGGTTTTCAAATCGCCTTGCCAGACGGCCGATGCTTTGCGTTTCATAAAAATTTCCGGGGTTGGCTGGAACGGGAATTCGTCCCAGTGTTGCAGACTCTAGCGCGGGTTTGGGCGAATCTCAAGCATGGGAAAAGTTATGGGAGCTGCCGGTCCATCGCAGTGCGGATGGCTTGCGCCAGGCTGGTCACCACCGGCGACTTGAGCATGGTCAGGTGGTCGCCGGCCACCCAATAAATGCGGTTGGGTTTGTGCGTCCAGCGATTCCAGCCGTTGTCCGGCAAATAGTTCGTGAGCCAGGCGCGCAATGGATGCGCGGGAGCGACATATTCATGCCGTTCGCGAAATACGTCAACGGTCAGCTCTGCCTTGGGAAGTGGACGATATTTTTCCATCAGGCCGATCAGGTGGCGGGAGACGGGGGACTTGGCCCAGTCGGGCATTTCCACGCTGACTTCGGCCAAACTTTGCGCGGTTCCCCGGGCCATTTCGCGCCAACGCGCCAAGCGATGACGGCGGCCTTGCCCGTCCGTCATCAAGCGCCAAAACCAAAGCGGAAAATGCCGGATGAAATGTCCGAGGCGGGAGAAAAAACTTGTGGGCGGCAGCGGAGAATCGGTTCCGATCAAGGCCGTGAAGCAACGAACTCCCTCGGCGTCGGCCAATTGTCGCGCCACTTCAAAGGCGAGCAGCCCGGCCCAAGAATAACCGACCAAGGCCGGGGCACCTTCCGGTTGGATTTTGCGGATGAACCCGACCGCTTCCGCCGCCGCCGCCTCGATGGATGGCGGCAGATGCGTTGGATTCTCCAGCACGGGCGAACGAATGCCGTAAATCGGCTGGTCTTCACCCAGCGCCTCCGCCAGGTTGAAATAAAATTCAATGTCGCCATTGTGGCCGTACAAGAAAAACAGCGGGGGCCGGGTTCCGTGTTTGCGCAGCGTCAACACCGGCTGAAATCCGGCCCGCGCCATCCGCGTCTTGACTGCCTGGCACAGGCCGGTGAACGTGGGTTGGATCAGGAAGGCGGAAACCTCCAACGGCTGGCCGGTGATTTCTTCCACGCCGAGCATAAGCCTCACCGCCAGCAAAGAATCGCCGCCGAGCATCGCAAACGTCGCATCTTGGTGCGAACTGCCGGCCGCAGGCAGCAGCGTCTGCCATAAGTTTTCGAGTGCTTTGGCCACGCCGTCACTGGCCGCCGCTGCGTCGGACGTCGCCTTGTTTTCCAGCTTCATCGCCGACATTGCGGCCCGGTCGGCCTTTCCTTGTGGTGTCAGCGGCAGGCGTTCGTGCAGCACGAACTGCGCAGGCACCATGTATTCCGGAAGTTGCGTCTGCGCATAGGCGCGTAAAATTTCCACAACGTTCCCGTCATGATTTTTGGGAACAACATGGGCGACGACGGCGGTCGGCATCCCGTCGATCAATCGCGGAACACAACAGACCTGCCGCACGGCGTCATGAGCAAACAACACGGCTTCGATTTCGCCCAGCTCGACGCGGTATCCGCGGATTTTGATTTGGTCATCCTTGCGCCCCAAAAATTCGAGTTCACCTTCGGGCAGCCAGCGCACCCAATCGCCGGTGCAATACATCCAGGCTTCTGGGTGGCTGGAAAACGGGTCGGGCAGGAACCTTTGGCGCGTCAGTTCCGGGCGGCCAAAATAACCACGCGCCACTTGCTCGCCGCCCAGATAGAGTTCGCCCGCCGCGCCCACCGGCAGGGGCTGACGCTTTTGATCAAGCACGTAGGCCCGGATGTTGTCCAGCGGCCGGCCGATGGCCGGCGGCCCGCCGCCGGCGGGCGTCACCACGGAAAACGTGGCAAACACTGTGCCTTCCGTCGGTCCATAGCCGTTGATGAACGTGAAGGATAATCCCACTGGCGGACGGACCCGCAGGCGGTCGCCGCCAGTCAGCAGATACCGCAGCTTCATTTTTTCGGGCCACGGCCGCGTGATCAGAATTTCCGCCAGTCCCGTTGGTACAAAACTCACCGTCACTTCCTGCCGCGCCAGCCACCGGATCAATCCGTCCGGATCCGTGCGGATTTCCCGGGGCGGCACCACCAGGGTGCCACCGGCGCAAAGCACCGGCCAGATGTCGCCGACGGAGCCATCAAAAGCCAGATGCGCCAGCATCGAGGAACGGTCCTTCGGCGTGAGCTGGAAATGACGCAGAAAGTGGCAGACCAAGTTGGTCAGCGAATGATGCTCAATCTCGACGCCCTTGGGCTGGCCCGTGGAGCCGGAAGTGTAAAGGAGATACGCCAAACGATGCGCATCGGATGGCACGGCCGATTCCTCCACCGCCTCACCGGGCTGGCCAATGATATTTGTCAGATCCAGCACCACACCCGGCCAGCCGTTGAGCCGGTTCCGGCCGGCCGCATCGGATAACACGATCCTCGTTTTGCAGTCGGCCAGGATAAATTCGATCCGCTTCGGCGGCGTCTCCATGTCGATCGGCAAATAACAGCCACCTGCCTTCAGAATGCCCAGTATCCCCGCCACAAAACTGCCCGAGGCCGGCACCGTGATGACCACCGGCTCATCGGGCCGCAATCCATGATCGCGAAGCGCTTTCGCCACCAAGCTGGCTTTGCGGTTTAACTCCCCATAGCTCATCGCGCCCCCGGTGTCCTGCACGGCGGGCGCGCCCGGTTGGAGCCGGGCTTGTTCCCGAACGAAATCCACCACGGATTTTTCGCTGGCAAACGGCACCGTCTTCCCAAGCCATTCTGCCGGAACCGCGTTGTCCGTCTCAAGCGTCCCCGGCGCAGACGTCTGCGCGCCCACTGCACGAGACAATGGCATCCGTTCGGATAAAGTTTGTGGGGAGTTCATCGTTGGGCCGCCTCAACCTTTCTGATTCTGGCAGGCTATCCCCAAACCCGGCCCAAAGTCAACGCCGTCTAAAAGCGTTTTTAGTCAATTCAATTTGGCCCTTTGTTTAAAGCGGCCGTGACGGTTAGGTCGCGACCTCCGCCACAGACTTCATGGCCGCCAGACCGTTCACGAAATCGCCGCCCACCATTTTGTCGCAGTTCACAAAAAGGCCGAAGAGCTTGCCGAAAAGGTTGTTTGTCCCGAACATTCGCCAGGTCACCGCCGTCTGGCCGCCCGCCGGCCCGAAGACAAACTCCGCCGTGTTGGTGGCCTTCATCGGTTTTTCGAAGTCGAGCCGAAGGCGGATCAACTCACCCGGCCGGCTCTCGGTGATGGTCATGCGGCCAACACCCACCTTGGAATTGCCTTCCCACTTCATGGTCGCGCCGAGGCCGGTCGGTGGACCGGCAAACTCAGTCTTCGCATCCGGATCTTTTTTAGCCCAGGGCGACCAGGCTTTCCAGGCGTGCAGGTCGTTGACGTGGGGAAAAACTTTTTCCGGCGGCGCGGCGATGGTGGCCGAACGGGAGACGGTGAATTCATCCGGCTGCCCGGCCACGACGACGATCAGCAACAGGACGATGAACGTGAGGGCGAGAAAAATGGGAATCATATTTTATTTCGCGTTGAATTTCAGTTCAGCAAGCAGGCAAATTTCCGGCGCGCATCCCAGAGCAGGAAGAGCGCACACACGATGATGATGTCCAGCATCGGATTGATCAAATGGCGCGGGTCATCCACCAACGCGTGGAACGCGATGATGTTCACGATCACCGGCCCGAGCAGCAGCAGACCGAGGTTGCGCAGGCGCGGTATCAGCACCAGGAGGCCGCCGACGAACTCGAACAGTTTTACAAATTTCAGGTAGCCGGTCGGAACGAACGCCGCCATGAAATGCGCGGCCGGCGTGCCCTCGGGCAGCTGCGGGATGGAGATCAGATTGAACAGGACCGGAATGCTCGCCGCGAGGAAGCACAGTCCCAGCAGAATGCCGGCGAGGTTGGGCAGATATTTTTTCATGTTTGGTCGGGATGGTTTGGTTGGTTTAAATATTCAGCCGCCGGCCATCGCACCGACGATGAGGAACGGCTCGGCTCCGTTCACCACCGCGTCAGGCAGCGGCGTCTCCGGCGCTTCGTTGGACCAATCTTCTTTGCACGCGAAAAAACGGATGAACGGCCGGCGCTTCAATGTGCCGTGGTCGCGGATCGTCCCGCGCAACATCGGAAACCGCGCCTCCAGCGCCTCCAGCACGGCGCTCACGGTGACCGGCCCGGCCACGTCCAGCGGCACCTCGCCATCCACGCGCGCGAGGTTGCGCAGATGAAAAGGCAGCACCACGCGGATCATGGCAGCGTCTGGACTTCCACGGAATAGACCGCCGGCAAATCGCGGACAATCGGGTTCCACGAATTGCCGCCGTCCGCCGAGCTATAGATCTGGCCGCCGGTCGTGCCAAAATAAATTCCGCACGGATCCAGCTGGTCCACGGCCATCGCGTCGCGCAGCACGTTCACGTAGCAATCTTTCTGCGGCAAGCCTTGCGTCAACGCCTCCCAGTCGTGGCCGCCGGTGCGGCTGCGATAGACGCGCAGCTTGCCATCCGGCGGATAATGTTCCGCGTCGCTCTTGATGGGCACGACGTAAATCGTCTCCGGCTCATGCGCGTGCACGTCGATGGGAAAACCAAAGTCGCTCGGCAGGTTGCCGCTGACCTCCGTCCATTGGTCGCCCGCGTTGTCCGTGCGCAACACGTCCCAGTGCTTCTGCATGTACAACACTTCCGGCCGCGACGGATGCAACGTGATACGATGGACGCAATGGCCGACTTCCGCATCGGGGTCGGGCAATTCGTAGGGCGACTGCAATCCGCGATTGATCGGCTTCCACGTCTGGCCGCCGTCGTCGGTGCGGAAGGCTCCGCCAGCGGAGATGGCGACGTAAATCCGCTGGTCATTTTTGGGGTCGAGCAGGATCGTATGCACCGCCATGCCGCCCGCGCCCGGCTGCCAAAGATGACCCTTGGCCTGCCGCAGGCCGGAAAGTTCCTGCCACGTTTTACCACCGTCGGTGGTTTTGAAAATTGCCGCGTCCTCCACGCCCGCGTAGGCGGTGTCCGGATCCGTGAGCGAAGGCTCAATATGCCACACGCGCTTGAATTCCCACGGATGCTGCGAGCCGTCATACCATTTGTGCGTGCCGGCCGCGCCGGAGTAAACAAACTTGTTGCTCTCGCCCTTGGGCATGCCGCCGGGACCTTGCAAATCCGCGGGGCTGCTGCCCGGCGTGTTCCACGTCCGGCCGCCGTCATCCGAACGCTGGACAATCTGGCCGAACCAGCCGCTCGACTGCGATGCGTAAAGGCGTTGGGGATCCACCGGCGAGCCTTTGAGGTGATAAATCTCCCAGCCGGCGAAGTGCGGGCCGGTGACCGACCAGTTTTTTCGCGTGCCATCGGCAGTCAGGATGAACGCGCCTTTTTTTGTGCCGACCAGGACTCGGATTGTACTCATGGACACCTCCGGATTGGGTTGAGGTTGATGGTTTCGCCAGACTTGTTGCTGCTCCTTTATGCCGGATTTCCGGTTTTGAAGTCAAGCCCCACCCGCCGCGCGGGATGCTCCGCTGGCAATTCATCCGCCAAGTTGAGACTTGGAATGCGGCGGGATCGGGCGCACAGTGACGCATGTCCATTCGCCCCCGCAAAATCCGCAAGCCGCCGGAGTATCGGAACGACGTTGAAAAGAATCAACTGGCCATCCGGGCGGTCGTGGCGAAACGGAATCAGCGTTTGAACGCCAGCCAAAAAGCGCTGCGCGCCGCCGAAATGGCCGCGAGGGAAAACCGGTTCACCGCACAGATGAAAACGACGCGGCCGGAGTTTGAAGCATTTGGTTCAGGAGTCCGATCAGTTCGCCAATGAATCAATGTTTTGCCGGCGGGTTCGCCAGGATGATGCTGAACAGGATGCCGTCCCGTTCAATGCGGTGCGCGACGGGCAGGCCGGGGAAATTTCGCCATTGGCCCATGCGCACCGTGGCCACATAGTAATCCACTCCCGCTGGCAGGCTGGATTGGGCCCAGTTGTCGATCGGGATCAGCACCACCTTGGTTTTGGGATCCAGAAAATGGTCGAAGACAGTCACACAGGAATCGTTGCCGGCCAGCGCCACGCACAAGGGCCGGTCGGAATGCGACTGGGCCTCCTTGATCCAGTCGGCGGCTTCGCGGTAGCTGGAGAGCCAGTAATCCGTTTCGTATCGTTCGGGCAACGTGGTTCGCGAGCCGGCCAGCCAGTTGTAATAGGAGCTTTGGTACGGATGCAGCCGGACCATCGCCGGCACGGCGGACAGCAGCAGAACCACCACGCCCGGCAGGACCAGCCAGCGAGGAATCTTCGGCAAGTGCTCGATGCAATCGGCAGCGGCAATGCCCGCCAGCACCGCCACGGCCGGCAGCATGAAAAGAAAATGCCGCATGCCGTCATAAATATTCGGCCGGGCCAAGGCAAAATACACGAGCGGAAACCACAGCAGAAACATCAGGCCCAGACCGGTCATGCTCGCCGAAATTGAGCCTTTGGCCCGCCGCCACAAAACCAAATGCCCCCAGACCGCCAGAATCAGCAGCGGAACCGGCAGGGTCAGCACCAGGTACGTCACCAGATAATCCCACGGCAGTTGGTTGCTGAATACATAAGTTCCACGGAACAACACGGCGTAAACCGCGTCGAAATGCATGGCGAAGGTGGCGGCTTTTAACGGATGCAGGAACGGCGAATGCCAGGCGTTGGGCCACGGCAGAATCATCAAAATCCAGCCCAACCCCACCGCCGCGAATAACACCCCGGCCGTCCGGCCCAGAACCGCCAGCGCTGGCCGGTCCACCTGCCAGCGGACGCGCCAAGCAGCCGCCAGCGGCACCAAACCCAGCAGCACCCACAAAAACCAGGCCCCGGGACGCACCATCACCACGAAGCCCAGCGCTCCGCCCAAACTCAAAACCTGACGCCAGC
>Ga0302278_10005831_pt1 | contig 12023 bp, 10 predicted proteins | sample III_Bog_N3_2_FD_194543 | JGI IMG/M metagenome (GOLD analysis project Ga0302278, IMG submission 194543) | Peat permafrost microbial communities from Stordalen Mire near Abisko, Sweden - III_Bog_N3_2 | ecosystem: Environmental > Terrestrial > Soil > Wetlands > Peat | place: Sweden: Abisko... | reverse complement strand
GGCCGGGGAAGAAGCTGGCGGCGCTGAAGAGCGGAGTAAAGCCGAGGTTGGTCTGGTCCATGCCATCCCAGTCGATGGCGAAGGTGGCGGCAGGAACGGCGGTGGTGGCGTCGAAGTTGACGTTGATTCCACGGCCGATGAAGGTGGGCGAAACGCCCGCGCCGGAGCCTTCCTGCATGGCGAGGGTGAACTGGTAGGGGGATAGGAGTCCGCGATAGGAGTTGATGGTTCCGGCGAAGGCATAGCCGACGTTGGAGGCGTTGACGGCTTCGATGCGGGCGCAAGCGATGGAAGAATCGCGCTGGGCGGCAAGGTCGAGGCGGACGAGCGCTCCCTTGGGCAATCCGGCGGAGGCTGAGTAGTTGACCGTGGTGGTGGCGCTGGTGATGTTGCAGCTCAGGTTGGTCTGGGCGACGTTGGTGTTTACGGTAAGCGTGCTGCTGGTGTAGCCGCTGACGGTGCCGAGAACGGTTTCGATGAGGCCGGTGTCGATGGTGGGAGCACTGGCTGCGATGGGCAGCGCGGTGGCCGTGAAAGAGGGCGTAAGGGTGAGCGCGCCGGTTGCGGGATCGAGCACGACGGATTTTTCGAGATCGAAGTCGAGCTTGATTGCAAGCGGCGTAGTGTCCACGGTCAGCAGGTCAGTGAAGTCGATTTCGGCGGTGCCGGTGTAGGAGGCGAACTCCAGAACCTGGGTGGCGCCGGTGTTATCGATGTAGGTGATGAGCGGATCGGTGACGCTGACGAGAATGTTCTTATAGGTGTCCTGCGGAAGGCCGGTGAAGGTGAGGTACTGAGCGCTTCCGGCGAGGTGAGTGAGCTCCTGAGTATTGGCGGAAGCGTAGAGCGTGGAGACCGTGCCATCGCGCGGTGTGATCTGCACCTGGCTGATGTTGGCGTAGAAGCTGACGAGACCGTTGGCGCTTGTGTCATCGGTGAGGGTGACGAGGATGGGCGTGGTGGTGTCAGAGCCGGGCGCGCCGGGCGGCTGCTCGATGGGCGTAGAGCTGGACGTGCTCTTGACGCCGCAGGCGGTGAGGCCGACGAGGGCGGCCAGCAAAGCCGCCGCACACGTTATCGAACGCACTCCACGCCAACGCAAGAGCAAGGACGCCTCCCCGAAAGATCGCCGGTCAAGCCGTACAGCTATTGTACCGAGCATTGGGACTGCTTCGCAGGTTATCGCCGAAAAGCACCGGCGCGAACCTGGGGCACCAAGCGTTTGGCGTTATGGCTTGCCGAGGGGAACTTCAAAGTACATGAGCTCGTGGCCGTGAGCGTCGTTGACTCCGGTGACGAAGAGGCGCGCGCCCTGGGTGGGATTCTCAAGATCGCCGACGTCGAAGAAGAGGAAGCCCTGCTGGGAGGCGTGAGGCTCAACGGCGCGGGCGGCGAAGGATGCGTGCTCGAGTTCGTCGCGATCGTTCTGGGAGAGTCCGCCGTGGGCTTTGTTGCGGCCAGGCAGGGGAAGCGGAATCTGATCGGAGGCGCGGGAGCGCGGGGCGCTGATGGAGGTGAAAGCGCGGCGAAGATCGTCGAGCGTGTAGGGCGCAGCCTTGGCGCGGTCGCGGGTGACGAGCTGAAAGCTGGCATGGCTGAGGACGACGGTCTCATCGCCTTCGTTGGTGAAGACAATGAGGATGGGAAGGACGGAGTGCTCCAGCATTTTGGGGTGGAAGAGCGCGGCTTTGTCGGGAGTGTCATAGGCGTCGGCACCGAGGGTCAGCTTCTCGCGCGGGTGGGAGTCGTGGGCAGCCATCGTGGATGCAGGAACGAGGCGGGGCATGATGAAGTCGCGGGCGTAGGAGGCGAGGACGAGCGGGGTAAGGATGGCGGCGAAGAGGGCAAGCCGCTGTGTAGTTCGCGGCGTAATTTGTTTCTTAATTCGCTGCATAATTCGTACCATGGCGGGAATTATAGGCGGGAAAGGGGCGTGATTGCAGCGGAAAGGGATGCAACGAGTGAAAACCAAGAGATGATATGCGGAGAATGCGCGGAGGCCGAGGAAGTCTTTTCGTGTGTCGTCCTCTACAATGGCTGGCGTGTACTTTCTTTATAGCGTAACCCTTGGACTGTTGCTGGCGATCTCCCTGCCCTGGTGGCTGGTGCAGATGCTGCGGCTGGGGAAATACCGGGCAGGACTGCGCGAGCGGCTGGGGATGGTTCCGGCGCGGATTCGGATGGCGCAAGGGCTCCCGGTTTGTTGGATCCATGCGGTGAGCGTGGGCGAGGCGCTGGCGATTGCTCCGCTGGTGGCGGCCTTGCGCGAGACGGGCTACCGGGTGGTGGTGTCCACGACGACGCATACAGGGCAGCGGCTGGCGCGCGATAAGTTTGGCGCTGAGAACGTCTTCTACTTCCCACTGGATTTTGGGCTGTGCATCAAGCCGTATCTGCGGGCGCTGCGTCCGGAGATCGTGATTCTGGCGGAGACCGAGTTCTGGCCGAACTTCCTGCGGTTGGCGCGGGCGAGCGGGGCACGGTTGGCGGTGGTGAATGCGCGGATCAGCGACCGCTCGTATCCGCGGTATCTGCGCTGGCGCGGGTTGCTGACGAAGGTGCTGGAGCCGGTGGAACTCTTTTTGGCGCAGAGCGAGGGCGACGCGGAGCGGCTGCGGGCGGTGGGCGCCGCGCCGGAGCGCGTAGAGGTTGCGGGGAACCTGAAGTTCGACGTGGCTCCGCCGGTGGAGACGGCGAAGGTGACGCAGTTGGGCGAGCAGTTGAGAGCGTCAGGCGCGCCGATTCTGGTAGCCGGGAGCACGGTGGAGGATGAAGAGGAGTTCGTCTTGCAGGCGTTCCGGATGGTGCTGAAGGAGTATCCGGAGGCCTCGCTGGTGCTGGCTCCGCGGCACAAGGAGCGCTTTGAGGAAGTGGCAAAGCTGCTGAAGGAGCGGCGCTTCCGGTATGTTCGGCGCTCGGCAGCGGACGCGGCGGAGCAGGACCTGCGCGGCGCGGTGCTGTTGCTGGACACGCTGGGCGAGCTGGCGGCGATCTACCGCTACGCGAACATTGCGTTCGTGGGCGGATCGCTGGTGCCGCGAGGCGGGCACAACATTCTGGAGCCGGCGTTTTTTGCGCGAGCGATCTTGACGGGGCCGCATACGGAAAACTTCCGCGACATCATGGCGTGCTTTGAGAGCCGGCGGGCGGTGGTGCGGTGTACGACGAAGAACCTGGGAATTACTTTCTTGCTGCTGCTGCGCGAGGGGACGGAGCGCGAGGCTCTGGGGGCGCGGGCGCAAGAGGTGCTGGCGGAGCAGAGAGGCGCGACGGCGCGGAGCGTGGCGCGAATTCTGGAGCTGGCGCGAGGCGGGCGCGCATGATCGGCGATCCGTTCACATGGCTGTTTGGACAGGCAGTGCGGGCGCGCAATGCGCGGTACGACTCGGGACGGGCAAAGACTTACAGGCTCAAGCTGCCGGTGATCAGCGTGGGAAACATCAGCGTGGGCGGGAGCGGGAAGACTCCATTTGTTCAGACGCTGGGTCGCTGGCTGAATGCACAGGACATTTCGTTTGACATTCTGACCAGAGGGCACGGGCGGGAGTCGCGAGGCGTCTTGCAGGTGGATGCGGCGGGGCCTGCGGCGCTGTATGGGGACGAGCCACTGCTGCTGGCGCGGACCTTGGGGGCTCCGGTGTTTGTGGGGGAAGATCGTTACGAGGCGGGGCTGGCGGCGGAGGCGTTCGCGGCGAAATCGGCGCGTCCGGCGCGGGTACACATTCTGGATGACGGCTTTCAGCACAGGCGGCTGCATAGGGACTTCGACATTGTGCTGCTGGGGCACGGCGATCTGCGGGGGAGGCTGCTGCCCTTTGGACGGCTGCGCGAGCCGCTGGCGGCACTGGCGCGAGCCAATGCGGTGGTTGCGCCGGAGGATCTGGCGGCCCTGCTGGCGGAGCCGAACGTATGGCACATCCGGCGGCGGCTGGTGCTGCCCGCTCCGGCGCCGACGCGGGTTCTGGCATTTTGCGGACTGGCCAAGCCGAAGCAGTTCTGGGAGGCGCTGGGGGACATTGGGATTTATCCGGTGGGGACGTTTGCCTTTGGCGACCATCACCGCTACCGGGCGCGGGATATTGCGCTGTTGCAGCAGTTGGCGCGGCTGCATGAGGCGAATGGATTTTTGACGACGGAAAAAGACCTGGTGAAGCTGGATGGCTCGCAGCTTGCGCCGATTGTGGCTCCGGCGCTGATGATCGAGCTGGAGAACGCCAACGCGCGGTTTACGGGGATGCTGGAAGCGGCAGGGGTAAAGTAGTAGCAGGGCTTTGGGCGCGGGAGATTACGCCTCTCTGCATTACTGTCATAAATATCTCTATGCGGAATTATTCCGGGCGGACAGGATCGTTGCATGCTCACCCGGTTTCTGAAAACTGAAACAATGGTTGCTGATTTCCAGCGAAAGAAGAAAGGTTGACTGTTATGCCGGAAAGCAAACTAGATAAACACTCAGTCAAGATTGGATTCATAGGCCTGGGGCTCATGGGGAGCCGGTTCACGCGACGGCTGCACGCGGCAGGATGGAATATCCGGGCATGGAATCGTGGTCCGGAGGCGTCAAAATCGATGAGCCAGGAAGGCGTGGCGATTGCGGCTTCGGTTGCTAGTCTTGTAGCTGAGTCGGATGTCGTCCTCTCGTGCCTGAGCAATGATGCGGCGGTCCGCTCGGTGTATTTCGACGACGGTGGCGTTTTTTCCGTGGGCAAGACCGGAAAGATCGTACTTGAGATGAGTACGATTTCGCCGGAGTTATCGCGTCAACTGCATCAGGAGGCCGCAAAACGGGGAGTGCGATTCCTCGATCTGGCTATCTCCGGATCGACTCCGGCAGTAGAAGCGGGAACGATCACGCTGCTGGCAGGCGGCGATCAGAATACGTTTGACAAGTGCATTCCGCTGTATGAGTCCATCGCCAGACAATGGTTCTTAATCGGGCCTGGTTCTTCTGGGATACTGATGAAGCTGGTCGTCAATCTTCTCTTGGGCGTTGATATGCAGGCGATCGCGGAAGCGATCTCGCTGGGAGAACATCTTCAAATTGACCGGAATGTTCTGCTCGATGTTCTCTCCAAGACGACCGTGATCCCTCCGGCATTTGTAGGAAAGTTCAAGAAGATCAAGAAGGGCGACTATTCGCCGGAATTTCCGCTGCGGTTGATGAGCAAGGACATGAATCTGGTTCTGGAAGCGGCGAAGGCCACAGGGGCGGAGTTACCCGCGGCAAAGGTGGCCCAAGAAGTGTTTGCTTCGATTGTTGCCACTCATGGAGACAAGGATTTGTCCGCGATCACGCCATTCGTCGGCGGTCAAGAACAAGAAGGTAGTGGAATCTGAAGTGTGAGGCCAGTGGGAGGACAGCGATGCCGCCGGGTTGCTCCGGAACTGGCGTTGTGGCAGCGGGCGCACGGCGACGATTCCTGATTCACTTTGTACTATGATGGACGGCTATGCTGCTGGTTCTTGATATTGGCAATACGGAGACCGAGCTGGGACTGTTTCCCCTGCGGGAGGATGGCACGGCTGCGCCTGAACTGGCGGCGCACTGGCACATCTCGACCTCGCAGCAGCAGACGGTTGACGAATACGGAGTGCTGATTCGGCAGTTGTTTGCCATGCAGGGGCTGGAACTGAGCGTGGTACATGGGATCATCGTGGCCTCAGTGGTGCCTCCGCTGGAGTCGCTGGTGCGCCAGATGTGCGAGCGCTATTTTGGCATCAAGGCACTGTTCATTGAGCCGGGGATCAAGACGGGGATGCCGGTGCATTACGACAATCCGGCAGAAGTTGGGGCCGACCGCATTGTGAACGCGGTGGCTGCCTACGAGAAGTGCAAGCAGAGCTGCGTGGTGGTGGACTTCGGAACGGCGACGACCTTCGACGCGGTGTCGGCGAAGGGCGAGTACATGGGCGGGGTGATCGCTCCGGGGATTGGGATCTCGGCCGAGGCGCTGTTTGCGCGGACGGCGCGGCTGCCGCGAGTGGACATCAAGCGGCCTCCGCATGTGATTGGCAGCAACACAGTACACTCGCTGCAATCGGGACTCTTCCATGGATACGTGGGGTTGGTGGACGGAATCCTGGAACGGGTGTTGGGCGAGTTTGGACCGGCGCGGGTGATTGGCACGGGCGGCATGGCGGAGTTCATCGCCAGCGGTTCGCGATTTCTCTCCGAGATCGACGAGGTGCTTACGCTGACGGGGCTGCGGATTATCTGGGAGCGGAATCTGCATAACAACCGGAGGAAGTAGGAGGGCAGGTTGCGCAGGTTGCAAGGTTACACAGGTTTCGCAGGTTAGAGGCAATAGCGACTGCAAAGGCAACTACTGGCAGAAGGGCCTCTGGGGCGGCGCGGGAGATTTGAGCGGCGCAGGGATTCCTCGCGAGGCTCGGAATGACACCTTCACCCTGTGACACCCTCACTTTATTACAGCCGCAGGAAGTAAACTGAAGTTCATTCGTGGAATACTTCACCTATTTTTCCGAGATCGAAGAGCACTTCCAGCGACGGCGGGGGAGCATACTCATTTGCTCTCCGCTGGACTGGGCGCTGATGGAGATGTGGAAAGAAGCGGGGATTCCAGTGGAGGCGGTGCTGCGGGGAATTGACGCGGCCTTCGACAAATACGACCGGCGGGCAAAGAAGACACGCAAGGTGAATTCGCTGGCGTATTGTCAGCAGGAAGTGCTCTCGGCGGTGGAAGACTTGAAAGAGGCCGCTACAGGTTCGACACGCGATCCGGGTGCGACGAGTATTCCGAACGCAGCGCTGGCCGAGTACTTTGAACGCAACGCGCGGCAGTTACGCGAAGGAAAGCACGAGGCGGAAGCCGTGCTGACGCTTACGGCGGAGCAGGCGAAGACGCTGGAGGAGCTGGCCGCGGAGATGAAGGCGAAGGAGCGTCCGGCAGATTTGGAAGAGCTGGAACGGCGCATGACGGTGATGGAAGAGAAGCTGTTTGCGGCCCTCTGGAGCCATGCGAGCGACGAGGAACTGATGGCGGCCCGGGCGCAGGCGGAGCGCGAACTTGCACCTTACCGGGGAAAGATGACAGGGGCGCAGATTGACCAGTTACTGCGCCAATATGGCAACAAACAACTGCTGGAACGGCACAAATTGCCGCGGTTGAGCTTGTTCTATTTGTAATGACTCCTTTCCGATGCGGTCACAACCCGTTATGCTCATAGAGTGCAGTTCACTATAGAAAAACTCATCTACGGCGGAGATGGCCTTGCGCGCATCCCCGCTACCGGCGACGAACGACGTGGAAAAACCGTCTTCGTGCCCTATGTGCTTCCCGGCGAATTGGTGGAAGCAACGGTTGTTGAAGAGCGCAAGGGATATACCCGCGCGGCACTGGTGGAGGTGTTGTCGCCCTCGACGGCGCGCATTACTCCGCGTTGCCCGCACTTTGGCGTTTGCGGCGGCTGCCAATATCAACACTCCGATTACACGGCGCAACTGGAAGACAAACGGCAGATTTTGCAGGAGACGATTCTGCGCGGGGCCAAGCTGGCACTGCCGTTTATCGAGGTACATTCCGGCGAGGCATACGGCTTCCGCAACCGGACGCGGATGAAGATTACGGTGGAGCCGGAGTTTGCGATTGGGTATTACCGGCATGGCTCGCATGAGTTGGAGCCGGTGCGAAACTGTCCGATCAGTTCGCCGCTGATCAACAAGGCGCTTGGCGTGATGTGGGAGCTGGGGCCGGAGATGGCCGCGTATCCTTCACTGCGCGAAGTTCAGTTCTTCACCAATCACAATGATTCCGAGATGCTGGTGGAGCTGTTTATCCATCACGCGACGACGCCGGTGCTGCTGGCAAAGTTTGCGAAGCTGCTGCGCGAGCGGATGGCGGAGATCGCAGGCGTTGCGGTGTTTGCCAGCGGAGCTACGGACGGCGACCTGGAAGACGGCAACATCGAATCCTCACGCAGGTTGAGCCGCGCGGGAGTGCCGCACATTGAAGGTTCTGCAAGCTTGATTTACAACGTGGGCAGCTACAGCTACAGGGTTTCGGCGGGATCGTTCTTCCAGACCAACCGCTTTCTTGCGGCGAAGCTGGTGGAACTGGTGACGAAGGGCCGCAGCGGAAAGGCGGCGCTGGATCTGTTCGCGGGAGTGGGACTGTTTACGCTGCCGATGTCGCGGAACTTCGAGCGCATTACGTCGGTTGAGATCGCGCAGAATTCGTATGACGATCTGGCGGCCAACGCGGCAGTGCCGCACATCCAGGCAGTACACAGCACGACGGAAGATTACGTGAACGCGGCGCGGGGACGCTGGGACTTTGCAATCGTCGATCCGCCGCGCGCGGGACTGGGCGAGCGGGTAGCGAAGGCGCTGGCTGGGCTATCGATTCCGCGGATTGCGTATGTTTCGTGCGATCCGGCGACGCTGTCACGCGATCTGGTGACGCTGCTGGCAGCAGGATATCGCGTGGAAGAGGCCCATCTTGTGGACCTGTTCCCGCAGACGTATCACATGGAAACCGTTCTCCACCTGGTGCGCTAAGCCGGGGGAATAATAGAGGAGTGAAAGAATGTACGCACTGATACTGGTCCGCTACCGGCTTCCGATGGATGAAGTCGCCAAGTTTACAGATGAACACCGCGCTTATCTGCGGGAGCTGAAAGCGGATGGAACACTGATTGCGTCCGGACCGATGGACCCGCGCTCGGGCGGCGCAATCCTGGTACGGGTTCCGGATGACAACGTGCAGCAGAACCTGACGGACATACGCGACGAAGATCCGTTCTTCAAGAAGGGCGTCGCCAACTACGAATTGATTCCGTGGAATCCAGTGATCGGGAAAGAAGATTTGGACAAGCTGTAAGGGCGGACGCAGTTTGCAGATTCAGTGAAATCAAAGGCTCTCCACCTTTGCGTGCCAAGAACGCAGAGGTGGAGAGGCAGACGCAGAAACTTTCAGTGTGGTGACGCGGCCCATGACTGATGTACCCGCCAATCCGGAAGGCGTCCTCCTCCGCCGTCCTCCTGCCGCACCTATCTTTGCCGCTACGATTTTCTTTTCCGCCGGGATCGTTTTACAAAACTACACGTACAAACCTGCCGCGCTGTATTTCTATTGCGCGATGGCGTTGGCAGGGTGTTCGCTGCTGGCGCTGCGCTATGCGAAGGGGCGCAACCGCGCGCTGCTGGCCTATGCGAGCGCGGCACTGGCGTTCCTTCCGGCAGGCGCGCTGTACACGGCGGCGCACCAGTCGCGAAGAGTGGCTGAGCCAACTGTGATGCAGTATGCGGGCGGCGAGGAGGTGACGCTCACCGGGTACGTGGCGCGCTCGGGTTCGCTGCGCAGCGGACGCGATCTGCATGAGTCGCTGGACTTCGCAGTGGAGACGGCACAGGTTGATGGCGAAGTTCCGCAGGCGGTGACGGGGCGCGTGCGGCTGAACCTGTATGTGCCGGGCTCCGGACGGGGATTTGCGTGGGAGACGGAAGAGGATGGAGTGGAGGACGAGATTGCTCCGCCGGTGTTTGACTACGGGCAGCGGCTGCGAATTCGGGCCAAGCTGCGGCCTCCGGCGAACTTCAGGAATCCGGGCAACATGGATTACGTTGGCTGGCTGCGCGGGCAGGGCGTGGCGGCGCTGGGATCGGCTAAATCGACAAATGTAAATGTACTACCGGGAGTGGGCGGCAGCCGCGTGGAACGGGTGCGCTGGCGGGTGCGGCGGAGCGTGTTGCAACGAATGGAGCAACTTTGGCCGGCTCCGTACGCGGGGCTGTTCCAGGCGATGGTGCTGGGCGAGCGGGGACTGGTGGGGCGGGAGCAGCGGCTGGAGTTCCAGCGCAGCGGGACGTTTCATCTGCTGGTAGTGAGCGGAATGAACGTCGCGATCTTCGCAGTGTTTCTGCTGTGGCTGATGCGCTGGCTGCGGCTGCCGGTGGAGTATGCGATTCTTGCGACCATTGTGTTGACGTGCGGTTACGCGTGGTTGACCGAGCTGGGTGCGCCGATACTGCGCTCCGTGCTGATGATTGTGGCGTACCAGATTGCGGCGCTGCTGAATCGCGACCGGGCACCGCTGAATGCGGTTTCAGTGGCGGCGCTGGCGCTGCTGGTGGGTAATCCGGAGACGCTGTTTGATCCCAGCTTTCAACTTACATTCCTGGCGGTGCTGACGATTGCGGGGATCGGCGTGCCGCTGTTTGCACGCACGACCACGCCGCTGCGCGAAGCTCTGGACGACGTTGGGGATGTGCGGCGCGACCTGACGCTAAGGCCGAAGCAGGCGCAATTCCGGCTGGACGTACGGGAGGTTGCGGCGAGGCTGGGGGAGTTGGTTGGCGGCCGGTGGGCGGAGTGGCTGGTGCCGAAAGCGATGTACGCGCTGGTGGCGGCGGCGGAACTCGTGCTGCTCTCGGCGCTGATGCAGATCGCAATCACGCTGCCGACGGTGTGGTATTTCCACCGGGTGAATGTTCACGCGGTGTGGGCGAATATGGCGGTGCTTCCGCTGACGAGCCTGCTGATGCCGACCTCGATGCTGGGGGTGGGGCTTTCGTATGTTGCACACTGGCTGGCGGGGCCGTTTGCGCTGGCGGCGCGCTGGTCGCTGGAGGGGATTCTGCTGGCGGTGCACTGGTCAGGCGGCGCGCAGTTGCCGGAGGTGCGGGTGGCGATGCCGGGGCTGGCGGCGATTACGGGAATCGCCGCGTCGTATGGGCTGGCGCTGCTGCTGGCGCGGCGGCATCGAGTGATGGCGACGGCTTCACTGGCTGCGCTGGCGCTGGCAGCGTGGGGAGTTTATGGGTATCCGCGGGCGTTTGAGCACAAGGCGCATGAGTTGGAGATCACGGCGATTGATATTGGGCAGGGGGATTCGTTCCTGCTGGTGACGCCGAACGGGCACACGCTGCTGCTGGACTCCGGCGGATTGCTCGGGATGAGCCACAGCGAACTGGACATTGGCGAGGACGTGGTTTCGCCCTATCTGTGGGAGCGCGGGGTGACGCGGCTGGACGCGGTTGCATTCAGCCACGGACACTCGGATCACATGGGCGGGATGACGGCGATCCTGCGCAACTTTCATCCGCGCGAGCTCTGGTATGCGGCGAATTATCCTTCGCACGAGGTGAATGCGCTGCTGGAGAGCGCGGACAGATTCCAGGTGCGGCGCGTTGAGCGGCACGAGGGCGAGAGCTTTGAGTTCGACGGCGTGGAGTTTGAGGTGCTCGCTCCGCCGGTGGGATGGGAGCTGAAGCCACGGGGGCAGGACGATGCTTCGATGGTGTTGCGGGTGAGCTACGCGGGGCACACGGCGCTGCTGGTGGGAGACATTCACAAGCGGGTGGAAAAACTGCTGGTGGAGGACGCGGAGGAGCACGGCAGACCGCTGCACGCCGACCTGCTGAAGGTGGCGCACCATGGCTCGAACAGCTCCTCGTGCGATGAGTTTCTGGACGCGGTGCGGCCCGAGTATGCAGTGATTTCGGCGGGAGTGCGCAATCCGTTCCGGCATCCGCGGCCGGAGGTGATTGAGCGGCTGGCAGAGCACCGGGCGAAGACCTATCGCACGGATTTGTTTGGGCCGGTCACGTTTTACATGGATGCGGCGGGAGTGCATCCGTGGGTGGCGCGGTAAAGGCTAAAGCAGTTCCTGGTTGCTGTATCCAGCCCGCACGCCGACAGCCTCGCCGCAAGAAACGAGCATTGAGCCGCCACCCGACCGCCCTTGCGCGGTATACCCCTCCCCCCCTATATTTCCCGGCAAAAATTTGAAAACAGGGAGGTTATCCCGGTCTTTGTATGTCCTATATTCAGGATAGCAAAATGGAGGGGGTGATCCCCTCAGCGGAGGGGAAACTCTATATGGTGTGGAATGAGCAGGTTGGGGGAAATTGGAAAGAAAAAGCGCTTGACAGCGTGCGAGGGGCATCCCGGGATTGAAAAGCCCCACATCTGCTAACTGCGGCAGATGTGGGGCACCGTCAGTGCAATATCAAGACGTGTGCCACCAGCCGACCAGCACTTACAGCCCTGGACAACCTACTA
>Ga0302278_10005828_pt1 | contig 12024 bp, 10 predicted proteins | sample III_Bog_N3_2_FD_194543 | JGI IMG/M metagenome (GOLD analysis project Ga0302278, IMG submission 194543) | Peat permafrost microbial communities from Stordalen Mire near Abisko, Sweden - III_Bog_N3_2 | ecosystem: Environmental > Terrestrial > Soil > Wetlands > Peat | place: Sweden: Abisko... | reverse complement strand
CCGGGGGACATTGCTCCGGAGGCCATGGAGGCCGCGACGCCGGACGCGGCCATGCCTGCGACGGGCTGGTTGGAGGCTACGAGCTGCTTCTGCTGTTCCTTTTCCTGGCGCTTGACTTCGACGCGAGCGATCTCATCTTCGTAGATGGCGTGGAGCGCTGCGGGGCGGTCGGGGACGGGGGCCTTGCCGTCGATGGCCTGACGGATGACTGCGCCGCTGGGCAGGGTGTAAAGCAGGTCCTGCGGGTCGCGGCGCATGGCGGGGAACTGATTGAGGCGGGCGGTCAGCTCGGTCTGGTCAATGGCGTCGGGATGCAACTGCTGATTGAACCAGGCATCGAGGCCCATGGCTTTGACGGATTCTAGATCGCCGGGACGGGGTCCGAAGGTGAAGCGATTGAGAGCGTGGAGGATGCGCTCGTCGCCTTGCATCTGGGGGGATTTGTAGTTTGGGTGAGCCAACGGCTGGCTTGCGGGCTGGGCTGTTACCGCCGACGCCGGGAGGGACGGAAACAAGAGACTTGCGCACATGATTGCGGCTATAGGCCCACTGAAGCGTTCCATCGATGGCTCACCTTTGATCTGAAGACTTCGCGGGGAAGACCGGTCCGGCGTGCAGGGTGCGGCCTGTCGTCTCACTGATGTTTGGAACCCGAACGCGCGTTGAAAGTTGTTGATCTTGCTCAAACGGACTGCCAAGAAAATCATAAACTGGGGGTTGCTGGGGTGAATATGGGAATCTTGCAGGACTGATTAGATAGACGTGGGATGGGGTGGGGGTGCTCATTTGTTCGGGGAGGAAGGTGGTCTGGGCGGGTTTGGGTGGTTGACAGGCCGGAGAAGGATGCGAAAAAAGGCTGGATATTGGGTGCCAGATCTAAAGACCGTCCGGCAGGGGCTAAAAGCCCAAACTTGATTTTGTGCGACTTTCGGCACGACTGAAGTCGTGCCTTGACACTTACGGCCCTTCCGATGAGTTTTCAGCAGCCTGTGAAATCGTGCCCTGACACTTCTTGCGCCACCGAATCAGCTTCTTTTGAGAGGTCGGTTAGAAGCCGGCCCAGTGGAGGTAGGCGGCGATGAGGGGCTGGCCCCAGAGGGCGCTGACGATGCCGCCGATGCAGATGAAAGTGCCGAGGGGGAGTTTCTTTAGGGACCATTCGGTGGAGTTTGTTTTGGTGGAGGGAGTCAGAAGCAGGAATACGCCGACGAGGGCCCCGAGGACGATGCCGAGGAAGAAGGCTAGAAGTGCGCCGGGGAGGCCTAGCCATGCGGCGAGGAGGGCCATTAGCTTGGCGTCGCCGAGGCCTATGCCTTCGCGGTGGCGGAATAGTTTGTAAAGCCAGCGGATCAGGAGGATTAATAGGGCGGCTGCGATCGCGCTCAAAGCTCGTGCAGCGAGCGCATGAAAGGGGCGGATTGCCGTATCGAAATGAAAACCAAATATTTCATTCAAAACACAAACAACTAAGCCGAGGACTATGCCCGGAATAGTCAGGAAGTTCGGCAGCCAAAGGTTTTCGGCATCGAGGATGGCGAGGGCGACTAAGATCCAACTCATCGCCATCGCGGCTATGATCTGGACCAGCACAAGCCAGAGCCAGTCGGCAGGTTCGAAAGGATCAGTCGCTGTGAGGGAGCGCCAAAAGGTCGCTGCCCAGAGCACGGCGATGGCCAACTCGACCAGCGGATAGCGCCAGCTGATTTTGGTGTGACAGTTGCGGCAGCGGCCGCGGAGGGCTAGCCAGCTTATTAGCGGGATGTTTTCCCACCAGGAGAGCTGGTGATCGCAGTTTCTGCAGTGGGAGCGCGGGTGGACTATGCTCTCGCCTTGCGGCCAGCGGCTCAGGCATACGTTAAGGAAGCTGCCGAAGGCGAGGCCGAGTAGGCCGGTGAAGATTGTGCCTAGAATGCGAATCATGCGCGTGTTGAGTATACGTTTTGAAGACGCGGGACACCTTGTTGGAGTTCATTGCTTTCCCGCCCTTTCGCTAGAAAAAAGGCGAAAGAACGGGGCACGGAGGTTTTTCGGAAGGCTGATATTAAAAACTTTCGGAAGGTTGAAATTCCTGGTTTCCCACTCATCCCGCAAAGAACGCGGAATGAATGGGGCACGGGGCTTTGTGGGATGGTCGGGATGAAAAAACATTGAACGGGAGGGTAAACTGGTTTCAATGGAACTTCCTCCTGTTGGCTCCAATGACAAAACTACATCGACGTTGACTGTGACGGATCCGGCGCGGGCGGCGGAGTTGTTTGCTGAGTCGGTTGCGATTATGGCGCGGCTGCGGGCTCCGGGCGGGTGTCCGTGGGACCGGGAACAGTCGTTTGATTCCATTCGGAAATTTACGCTTGAGGAAACGTACGAAGTGTTCGACGCCATTGAGCGGCGGGATTTTCCGCATCTGGCGGAGGAGCTGGGCGATCTGCTGCTGCAGGTGCTGTTTTATGCGGAGATGGCGGCGAACGAAGGGCACTTTACGATTGCGGATGTGCTGGACCACCTGAACAACAAATTGATTCGGCGGCATCCGCATGTGTTTGGGGATGAGGCTGCCATGGCGGCCGGGAATCGGGCGGTGGTGGACTCGGCGGTGGAAGGTTCGTCGGCGGCGGTGCTGCGGAATTGGGAAGAGATCAAGAGGGCTGAAGCGCCGCATGGAGCGGATGCTGCTGATGTGTCGCGGCTGGATGGAGTTCAGCGGGCGATGCCGGCGCTGGCTGAGGCTTCGAAGTTGGGGGCTAAGGCGCAGAAGGCTGGGTTTGATTGGCCGAGCTGGCGCGACCTGTTGCCGAAGCTGGCGGAAGAGACGGCGGAGCTTGAGGCTGAGGCTGCTTCCAATGATCCGGCGCGGAAACCGGCGGTGGAGGCGGAATTGGGCGATTTGCTGTTTACCGTGGTGAACCTGGGGCGGCATTTGGGCGTGGATGCGGAGATGGCGCTGCGGGGGTGCAACCGGCGGTTTCGGGACCGATTCCGGGCTATGGAAGAGGCGTCGGAGCGGCCGTTGGAGGAGCTTGGGCCGGAGGAGTTGGAGGCGTTGTGGGCGGGGGCGAAGCGGAAGCTGGCGGGGCAAGAGGGGTTGGCGAGATGAGGCCCGAAAAGCATCCCTCGGGGGCTGAAGCCCAGATTGGTGAATGGTTGGAGATTGCCGGGGCTGAAGCCCCGGCCTACCAGCCATTGGAGGGGCGGGGATGATTGTTTTCCGGTCCTGCTCGGGGTTTGATGAGCTGGAAGCCTGTGTCCAGCTGCAGATTGAGACTTGGGGATACGACGGGGGCGATGTAATTCCGCGGCGGGCGTTCCTTGTTGCGCAGAAGATTGGCGGGCAGGTGATTGGGGCCTTCGATACGGAGATTTCGGGCGTGCCGGCAGAAGGCGGGCCGGAGTCGCTGGTTGGATTCGCATTCTCTTTGCCGGGAGTGAAGACCGGTGACGGAATTCCGAGGGCTTATCTGCACTCGCACATGTTGGCGGTTAGAGAGCAGTACCGGAACCGCGGGCTGGGAGCGAAGCTGAAGCTGGAACAGCGTAAAGAGGCGCTTTCACGCAGGATACGGCACATGGAGTGGACCTTCGATCCGCTGGAGATCAAGAATGCATTCTTGAACATTCACAAGCTGGGAGCGATTGTTTGTGGATATCGGGTAAATTTCTATGGTGTATCCTCATCTCGACTGCAAGGTGGATTGCCGACGGATCGCCTGTTGGCGGAGTGGGAGCTTGATTCTCCGCGAGTTCTGGCGATTCTTGAGAGTAATGGTGCTGGCGGACAGGTAGCAGAAGATCGGATTCTGGTTCGTATTCAGGTACCTGCGTCGATTTCCGAGTGGAAGGCATCAGACAGTGACAGGGAACGCGCACTCGCAGTTCAGGTGGAGAACCGCCGCAGGTTTCAAGAGGCATTTTCTCAGGGATTAGCCGTACTTGGCTTCGTCCGCGATGCGGAAGGCAATGGAGTCTTCGAATTGGGAATCCCCACCCAGGCGGAGATCGTTACAGATTCCAAGGAACGCAAAAACTAAGGAACGCGAAAATCTATGCGAATCGATGCGATTATCCTGCGGGAACTGCACCTGCCGTTGGTGCGTCCGTTTGAGACCAGTTTTGACGTAACGCGTAACCGGAGGATTCTTCTGGCTGAGGTTCAGTCAGAGGGATTGACGGGGTGGGGCGAGTGCACGGCGGGAGAGCGGCCGTTTTTTTCCGCGGAGTCGACCGATACCGCCTGGGCTGTGATTACGCAGGAACTGGGCCCGATGCTTGCGGCTGCGTCGCCGGAGCATGGCGGGGATTGTCCACGGCTGTTCAAGCGCGTGCGCGGCAACCCCATGGCCAGAGCAACGCTGGAAAATGCGATCTGGGATATTGAAGCGCAGCGCGAAGGGGTATCGTTGTCCCGCCTGCTGGGTGGGGTGCGGGAAACGATTCCATGCGGGGTTTCGCTGGGAATTCAAGCATCGATTCCCGAACTGCTGGAAGTTGTCGAGAGGGAACTCGAGGCCGGGTACCAGCGGATCAAGCTGAAATGCAAGCCGGGGTGGGATACCGAGGTGTTTGAGAAGGTGCGAAGCCGGTGGCCGGGGATCATGCTGAGCTGCGACGCCAACTCGGCGTACAGGTTGGGAGATGCGGACCACCTGGTGGAGTTCGACGCGTTCGACCTGCTTATGATTGAGCAGCCACTGTGGCACGACGATTTCTATTACCACTCGATGCTGCAGAAACGGCTGACCACGGCGATTTGCCTGGATGAGTCGATTCGCAACCGGCGGGATGCGCTGGCGGCGATCGAGATGGAATCGTGCCGGATTATCAACGTCAAGCTGGGGCGCGTGGGCGGGTTCTCCGAGGCGATTGCGGTGCACAACGCGGCGCAGGAGCGCGGGATTCCGGTGTGGTGCGGCGGAATGCTGGAGGCCGGGATTGGGCGGGCGCACAATATTGCGCTTTCGACTCTGGAGAACTTTACGCTGCCGGGGGATGTTTCGGCTTCGGCGCGGTATTGGAAGGAAGACATTGTTGAGCCGGAGATTACGGTTTCCAAGGCCGGCGAGATTACGATTCCGGATACGCCGGGGCGCGGGTATGAAGTGCGGACGGACCTGGTGGAGCGGCTGACGGTGCGGAAAGAAACAATACGGGCGTTGGAGCTTGTTGGCTAACCAAACTCCTGACTCGCGTGCAATCTTCTCTTTTCAGTTTTTAAAGAAACCGTCTGCCAATCGGAACTGTTGGAACCTTCAGGTCCGACCGGTCTGAGCGGATTTGTTTCAGAAGCTCCTGAATGTCTTCAAGACGAAAGTGACGCAGCGATATATCGATAAACGCGTCTGGATCTTGTCTTCTTCCATACAGGGCGATTCGCCGAAAAGGCCTCGATCGCGACGAGGTTTCGCTAACCCCAACTTCTGACTTGATGGCTGTTATCTCGTCAAATCTGACGCACCTTTCCGCACCTCCGCTGGCGCGCATTACCGCGCTTTCCGAATCCCAAGATACCCGATATTGCATCCCGATATAGACGAGAATTGCGTAAAGCACCCAAAGCACTGTCGGCGACCACATCATTTTCCAATCTGCAGTCTTATAACCGATGTATTCGAGGAATACAGTGACGACCGAGAAAATCATTGTTTGGCCGAGGTAGGGCGTGATGGTCCGTCTCAGATATTTGAGGTCTTGATTTGAATTCACTCGGTCATTCCTTACGTCTCAATTTATCCCAGATGGGCCAATCGCGGAGAGTCGCGAATAGGCCGGTGTGAACCGCCCTCTGGAACCGTGGCTGGTTCGATTGCGTATTGGAGTGCGGCAGGGCAACTTTGATTGCAAGACCGCGTCTTAATCTTGAGAGGCGGCAAAGGCGATCAGTCGCCGGCTGTCGGAGGTTGGACCCAAGTGACTCCCCAGGAAGAACAACTTTTGAACTCGCTCGCAGAGCGGGTAAACCAGACACAATTGCAGGAAAAAGACCCTGACGCGGAAGCGCTGCTGAACCGCGAGCTGGGTGGAAATCAGGATGCGCTGTACATTCTGGCGCAATCCGTGCTGGTTCAGAACATTGCGCTGGAACAGGCCAAGGCGCAGGTGACGCAACTGCAGCAGCAGGTGCAACAGGCGCGGCAGCAACCGGCGCGCGCTACCAGCTTTCTGGGCAATCTGCTGGGACATCGCGATCCAGCGCCGCCGCCGCCACAACCGACGTATCTACCTCCGCAGCAGGGCTATGTGCCGCCTCCGCCTCCACCACCGGGGTATGTGGACCCCCAATACCAGCAGCAATACGCTCCAGCGGGCCAGCCGAGCTTCTTGCGCGGGGCCATGCAGACGGCTGCGAGCGTGGCGGCTGGAGCGCTTGCTTTTGAAGGCGTGGAGTCGATCCTGCATGGGATTGGCGGGTTTGGGCATCCCGGATTTGGATGGGGTGGCGGACCGGGGATGGGCATGGGCGGCTTTGGCATGGGGCCGGGAATGGGGATGATGGGCGGCGGAGGGTTTGAACGGCCCGTGGAAGAGACCGTCGTTAACAACTACTATGACCAGCCGGGCGGCGGACAGGAACATTTTGAACATGGCGGCGCGGAGCACGGCGGATTTGACCGGGGCGGGATCGACCAAGGTGTAAGCCCATTTCACGAGTCAGCGGACCAGGGGGGGGCGCAGTTTTCCGATGCGAACTACGAAACCAGCAGCGACGGCCAGAGTCCGTTCGACGCCGGGAATGATTCGTCTGGATTCGATAATTCAGCGTCGAATGATGGTGGCTCCGGCTTTGACGATGGCGGGGGCGGGGGATTCGACAGCGGTGGCGGCGGTGACTTTTCCTAGCGCCTGAGAAGCGATTCGATGGCATCACAGGCTGAGGCGAGCCCGTCCTCAGCCTGGATCTCTGTTCCGACTTGAGTAGCACGCTGGGAAAACTGTTGATCGCGCAACAGCCGCTCGAGGGCGGCTGTTGCAGTTTCTAGCGACCAGGCACGGCGAGCGATGTGAAGACCCACGCCCAGGCGCTCGACGCGGGCAGCGTTATCCGGCTGGTCCCATCCATAAGGAACGATAAGCTGCGGGCGACCTGCGCGCAGGGCTTGGCCAGTGGTTCCTGATCCGCCCTGGTGTACGTTGACGGCGGCATGTGGGAAAACCTGGGAATAAGGCGCGTAGGGCACCCTTAGGACTTGCTTCGAGGGCGTGCCGCGGATTTCCGACGCGCCGATGAGAATAGCGCGACGGCCCAGGCGGGTTGCCGCTTCCGTTGCCACCCGATAGAAATCGCCGGGATTGTGGACAGCGGTCGAACCCTGCGTGAAGACGATCGGCGGGTCTCCTGAGGCTAGAAATTCGGCGAGATCGGAATCTATGCCGGGTTGCGCAACAGGGCGATCGAAGTAGACGAAGCCGGATTGCAGGGTCTGAGGGGGCCAGTCGGGCTGAGGCTTGGCCAGCCAATGAGAAAAGAGGGCAAGAACCAGGTGGGGTGAGAATTTGTCGCGGAAGACGGGGTCGGCGTGGGGGTTGAGGTGCTGCTGACGGCGCAGACTGCGGACGGGTTTCCACCAGTGGCGCGTTGCGAAGCGCCCCATGTTCAGGAGCGTTCGATAGACGGGCCGGCCGAGCTTGCGGGTGGAGAAAAGCCATGGAGCGTTGACGAGTACCGAAGGATCATAGGCGGAGAGATACGATACCGGGGAAAGAATGGCAGAGGCCCACGGCAGGCCGAGTTTTTCAGCGACCAAGGGGGCGGCGAGGTTCAGCTCGCCAGCAATCATGAGGTCGAAATCGGAAGCGACGGCAAGCAGGTCGTGATAGGTGTCTTCGAGGTGAGTAAGCAGCCAGTTTCGATAGAGGGCTTCGAAACCGCGTTTCAAATCCTCGCAGTCTCGAATGAGTTCGGGATCGGTGGGGTCCCAATCGGGGCGAATGGGACGGAAGCTTATCCCCGAGGATTCAACATGGGAACGGTAGTATTCAGTGGATGCGACGAAAACGGAGTGTCCGCGGCGCTTGAGCTCCAGAGCTAAAGCGAGACACGGGTGAAGGTCGCCGAGCGAGCCGATGGTCGCGAACAGAACCCGCTTTCCCGATTCTTTTTTGTTCCGCGCATTGACGGAGTGCATGTGGAAACAGTATCGGATACAGTTCCGGCGTTTGGTTTACGGATTCCGGGGATTCGTACCCCAACTGTGATTCAAGGCACAGACGTTTCTGACGGCTGCTGTTTTCCTCAGAGAACTGAAGTTGCCTTTCTCCTGCGGAGCGTCTGTTGCCGGCTCTCCGACTGTGTTGTCACGAAGGGAACGGCTACGGCAGACGAGTGCTTTCGGTCGGGGATCATATGCCCGAATTCGATCGCAAAGCGAGATCTCGTCCTGCTGGGCACGAATCCCTTGGCGTATCCGAGTGCCTTGTCCGGCGCGGAACGCAAGTCCTGTTTCTGGAGGGGCTCGTGCTGAAACGCAGTCTCGATTTCACCCTGGCCGGATTTTTGCTGGCGCTTACGCTACCTCTGATGTTGATTGCCGCGGTCCTCATTCAATGGGAGACTGGCGATTCCGCTCTATTTGGTCAGCTCAGGATTGGCCGTGGATTCAGGCCATTCAAGTTGTGGAAACTGCGCACCATGCGGTCTTGCCGCGCGGGTCCGGCTTTCACGCTGGGCGCGGATCCGCGCATTACGCACGTAGGGCGGTGGCTGCGGCGGTCAAAAATTGATGAATTGCCCCAACTTTGGAACGTGTTGCGGGGAGAAATGAGCCTTGTTGGTTCGCGTCCCGTGGTGCCCGAATTGGCGGAGGAGTTTGAGGGCGATTACATGCGGCTACTGGAGGCGCGGCCCGGGCTGACCGATCCCGCGACGGTGAAATATTGCCGCGAGGCGGAGTTGATGGCGCTGGTTCCGGACCCGCTGGATTACTTCAAAAAAGTGATCATCCCGGACAAGCTAAGTATTTCATTGGCCTACCTGGGAAAGGCGACAGTTCGAAGCGACTTTGCCGTGTTGATCAGGACCGCGATTGCGCTGATTCCGTCTGCCGCCCCCGTTCTGACTGGGCAACCGGGGATTAATCCGATTTCGATTGCGGGGGCTCAAGAGCTGATGACGGTGGTGGAAGTGGACTCGTGCAATGAGGCTGATGGCCGAGAATGCATAGGTGTGTTGCAGGTCACGTTTCATTGAGCGACGCGGCTCGTATGATCAGGGGCGAAAAATGAGAGGCCGGACCCTGGTGTGGAACGGCAAGGAGATCGCAAATGCCCGAAGTGAATGGATTCAAAACAATACCCGAAAAGATTCTGGTGCCGATCGACTTCAGTTCGTCGTCGCACGAGGCCCTGGAGCAGGCAACGGCGCTTGCCGAGCACTTTCACGCGAAACTGCACCTGGTGAATGTGATTCCCGAGAGTGGGGAATCAGAGGAAGTGAAGAAGGAATCAGAGAAGCGGTTTGCCGTTTCGCTGGACGGGCTCGCGACTAAAGGAATCGCGGCATCTTCCAGCATCGAGGTTGACAACGATGTTGCCAGCAGGATTCTGGATGTAATCGATCGCGAAGAGATCGATCGTGTGGTGGTTTCAACGCACGGCGTTACGGGGTGGCATCCGCTAGTGTTTGGTTCGACAGCGGAGAAGCTAATCCGGCTGGTGCATGTGCCGGTTTTGCTGCTTCATACCGAAAAGCCCGAAGGCACGGCCAAGGTTTCAAACGGGCGCCTGATGGAGTGGTGGTAGTCAGAGCGGAATCGATATCGCTGTAATGCAGCATTGAAAAGGGCGGGTTTCCGGGAGGCCAGGGGAGCTCGCTTTTGCTGCGTTTGGACATGTTTGAGTGCTGGGTGGGCAGGCGTGCGATTCCCAGGTTCAGTGGAAGTTGTGGGAAGGAATATTTGCACCGTGGCTTTCTAGCGGTGTGATTTGACGTGCCTTCACGTGGACTACACCGTCCTGGTTCTGGAGCGGTCCTTCGATCATGAGGAATCGGCTGCGTGTGACGACGACGCGATTTTGCTCAAAGATGTCGGGCGTGAGGATGATGTTGGCGATGCCGGTTTCGTCTTCGAGTGAGAGAAAGACGAACCCTTTGGCGGTGCCTGGGCGCTGGCGGGCAATGACACAACCTGCGATTCGGACAGAGCGCTTCCCGGTGGAGCCTTCGAGTTCCTGTGCGGAGAGAATGCCCTGCTGGCGAAGTTCGGCGCGCTGATAGGCCATGGGGTGCGGGCCGGTGGTGATGCCGGTTCCGGCATAGTCGGCGGCCAAGCGCTCGACTGTGGTCATGCGTTGGAGCGGGTTGGATACGGTTGGGGCTGGAGCGGCTGAGCGCAGCAGCGGACCGACGGGGCGGCCAGCCTGTTCAACTTGCCAGAGCGCGTCGCGGCGATGCTCGACTTCACCGAGAGTGTTGAGTGCGCCGACACGGGCCAGTGCGACTAATTCCTTGCGATTGAGTTCAGGGATGCGGGCGGCGAGCTGGTCGACCGATGCGAACGGCCCGTATTGATGGCGGGTGGCGAGGATGGCTTCGGCGGAGGATTGACGGAGGCCTTTGACGTAATTGAGACCTACGCGTAGAGAGAGTGACGCATCCGGTTCGGCTTCAAGCGTGCAGAGCCAATGGGAGCATTGCACATCGATGGGGCGGACGCGGAGGCCGTGTCGCTGCGCGTCCTTGATGAGCACGGCGGGCGAGTAAAAGCCCATGGGCTGGTTGTTGAGCAGGCCACATGTGAAGGCAGCGAGATAGTGCACTTTGAGATATGCCGAGGCGTAGGCGATAAGGGCGAAGCTGGCGGCGTGCGACTCAGGGAAACCATACATGGCGAATGAACTGATGCCCTGGACGATGTTGTCCTGGGCTTCGGGGCCAATGCCGTTGCGGGTCATTCCATCGCGCAGGCGGCCTTCGAGGTCTTTCATTCGCTGCATGGATCTCCTCATACCTACTGCCCGGCGGAGTTCCTCGGCTTCAGCGCCGGAGAAGCTGGCGACAGTCATGGCCATGCGGAGAAGCTGCTCCTGAAAGAGCGGGACGCCTAGGGTGCGCTTGAGCACCGGCTCGAGGGATGGATGCGGGTAGGTAACTTCCTCCTTGCCCTGGCGGCGGCGCATGTAGGGATGCATCATTTTGCCCACAATGGGACCGGGGCGAATGATGGCGACCTGGACGACGAGGTCATAGAAACGCACGGGCGCATTGTGCGGGATGGAGGCCATTTGAGCGCGGCTTTCAACCTGGAACATGCCTACGGTGTCGGCCTTGCAGAGGGTTTGATAGACGAGCGGATCTTCAGGCAGTGCGGCAATGTCGATTTCTTTTTTGTAGTGGCGGGGAATTAACTCAATTGAGTTTTTGAGTACGGCCATCATACCGAGACCGAGCAGGTCAACTTTGATAAGGCCCATGTCGGCGCAGTCTTCCTTGTCCCACTGGATGACGGAACGGCCCGGCATGGAGGCATGTTCGAGCGGGACGACGCGGTTGAGCATTCCAGCGCATATGACCATGCCGCCGGAGTGCTGGCCGAGATGACGAGGCAGGTTCTGCATGCGCATGCATAAGTCGAGATAGTGGGCGATGCGCGGATGACGGACGTCGAAGCCGGCCTGGGCGAAGTTGTGCGCGAGCGTGTCATTTTCGCCGCGCCACTCCCAATGACCGACGAGCGAGGAGAGGCGCGTGAGCTGATCTTCATCGAAGCCGAGGGCCTTGCCGACTTCGCGCGCGGCGGAGCGGCCGCGATAGCTGATGACGTTGGCGGTCATGGCTGCGCCGAGTTTTCCGTAACGCTCATAGACGTGCTGAATGACTTGCTCGCGGTGATCGCCGGAGGGTAGATCTAGGTCGATGTCCGGCCATTCGCCGCGGTTCTCATTGAGGAAGCGCTCGAAGAGCAGCTCCATGCCGATGGGGTCGACGGCGGTGATTTCAAGCGCGTAGCAGACGGCGGAGTTGGCTGCTGAGCCGCGTCCCTGGACAAGAATGCCATGCTGTTGGCAGTAGCGGATTAGATCCCAGACGATGAGGAA
>Ga0302278_10005821_pt1 | contig 12041 bp, 8 predicted proteins | sample III_Bog_N3_2_FD_194543 | JGI IMG/M metagenome (GOLD analysis project Ga0302278, IMG submission 194543) | Peat permafrost microbial communities from Stordalen Mire near Abisko, Sweden - III_Bog_N3_2 | ecosystem: Environmental > Terrestrial > Soil > Wetlands > Peat | place: Sweden: Abisko... | reverse complement strand
CCTCCAACGAAACGAGTTTCATGGAGCGATCCCCTGGGAGATTTCGTCGAACATGGCGGATCAGAATGATCCCTTTAACCGCAGTAACCAAATTCCAATGCCGATAGACCCCACCGTCCGCCAGCGCTCAGCGGCTCAGTTCGAAGCACATTGCCTTAAAATCGAATGTCGCGATTCCGTGCTCTAGGAGCCCGATGCCGACCGTGCCGTCGAAAAGACCGTCAGGCAAATGGACGCCGGGAGTGGAGAAGTAAAGAGGTAAGTTGCTACCGAATTTTACAGATCCGAAGGATTCGTCGGATGCTTCGCTCCGAATCAGATCCACGCCAGAATCAGTAAAAGGAAAGTGCTCCTTTCGACTGGACGATGCTTCGTTACCGAGACCCAGCTTCAGTACAGCTTCGGGGAATAGGAGAAGCGTGCCAGCGAACATTGTGTCCACCTGGACAAAGACTGGGGCATCGTTAACGCGAAACCCTGTGGTGGCGACAATCGGCGGCCCCGTTTTGCCAAACGTCACGAACGAAATCTTCCCTCCCCGACAAGTACCCTCGCCTGTACGAGGGTCTGTAATCTCTACCGTATGCTGAGTGAAATTCAGTCTGAGAATACGATCTCGAAAGGCACCCCATCCTAATGTCCCATCCACTCTAGGCATCTGTCCGGAATCCACTGCCGACTTCAAGCTGAGAACAGCCACTTTGATCTGCGACAGCGTACTAGACCCGAGTGAAATGTCAGGAAGAACTCCCTGACTCATGCCGGGGAGCGCGCGACCATCGGGCGCGTGGAAGGGTTCCAGCTTTATGCCGAGTTTCGCGGCGGATGTTGAATCCAGAATTGACCTTGGATTACCGGTATCAATCGCCAAGTGAAGCACCTGGCCATTTGACCACTTGACATCCACGCACGGGAGTCCTGAGCATGACAAAAGCTCAGCGGGTGCAGAGACCGGCCCAGTTACCTGTGCCATGCTATCTGGAGTTGGGGTCAGCATGCAAAATACAAGCGACAGTGGAGCTAAGATCCGAATTCTCATGAGCCTCTCAATCGTTCAAGTGATAGAACAGCGTGTACCGCCTCGATTCGTATTATCGCGGGGGGACGGCGTCCGGAGGTGTTCGATTACCCGGCCCAAGAGCAATTCCCAACTCCAAGCATCCGATGAGCTACATCTCATCCTTGAACCTGATCAATAGACTAGTGAGGGGTGCGTGCCAGCGCTTCCCCAGAATGGATAGGATGATGGCTACCCGTTCGAGTAGTATGCATTCGCTTTGTTTGTTGGAGGATCCAAGATCAATTTGCCCGGGTGTGGCTCGAATCGCTGCCTCCCGATGTCGCGTTGCATAATTCCTGCCGTGGTAAGGTGACAACCCAGGCCGGACGGCTACGGAGAGTGGTCGGCAATTTGCTTGTTGCGTCGCGGGGAATAGGAAGTACTGCGGCTCGTCGCCGTTGGGGATCGTGAGCTCGCTGCGCGGCATGTTTTCACCCTTCGTAGATCCACAAGAGTCAAGAAGGGAAGGTGGCTCGGAACATGACGACCCCGTTTCTTCCCATCGCAACTGCTCGGACGAGGGGCGTCCGAATGCGCCTTCAGCATAGATTGAACGCCCGCCAGAAGAGAAAGTGATCATCAATGCAGATGAGTCGGATTGAGCCGTAAGCTCATACTTTCACGCGCTTCCTTTCATCGGCCCTCAGCTGCGAATGCAGGTCAAATCGCCGGGGAGGAAAATCTACGAATCGGGAGTAATGTTCCGATCTGATCACCGCTCAGGTTCGATTGCGGATCTTTTCGACATTTGATAGGCCAGCAACGGGGTGAGACGAGCAAGTGCTTTCAGCCCACTCATGCAAGATTTCTTTTCCAACTTGAGTCCTACCCAAACGGGTAGGCGCGAGCCTAGCAGGCTTGGGGATGCATCCCTCTCTCGAATTCACTAATCTTCCGCTGTCACCTGAAAAGCGGATCAATTCCGCGGGAGAATGCGACGAGAAAGGCACAACCGATGAGCGCAACAGTCGATATTCTGAACCCGAGCAAGCCGAAACGCGTGGCAATCATTGCCTCCAATCCTGCAACGTCAAAGCAGACAGGATGGCCGATCGGATTCTGGTGGAGCGAACTGACGCATCCTTATTGGGAGTTCGTCGAGCATGGGTACATCGTGGACGTCTTTAGCCCGGATGGTGGCGCGCTTCAGGCAGACTCGTGGAGCGACCCGCGAGATGAAAGCAAATATTCCGCTCACGATCTTATCTCGCTTGGGTTCATTTGCTCGACGGAACATTTGAAGCTGGTCGAGGGCACCAAGCCAATCAGTGAATTGAACCCGACGGGTTACGATGCACTGTTGTTCGTTGGTGGGCAGGCGCCGATGTATACGTTCTATGATGATCAGCGGGTTCATGAGCTTGCGTCTAAGTGTTATCAGGCAGGCAAGGTCACGGCAGTGCTGTGCCATGCAACGTGCATTTTGCTGAAGGCGAAAGTGGATGGCAAGCTACTGGTGACCGGAAAGACCTGGACCGGCTTTGCCAATTCCGAGGAACGCTTTGCAGATGAGTTTGTTGGCAAGCGCATTCAGCCATTGTGGATCGAGGATGAAGCGAAGAAACTCGCGGATACAAACTTCATCGTCTCCAGCCGATTCAAGGCCCATGCGGTACGTGACGGGCACTTGATCACCGGTCAACAGCAGTACTCGGGAGCAGCAGTTGCCCGTCTTGTTATTGACGCGCTGGGGATATAGGGTACAAGAAGGTTCAGCAGAGCACTTAAACTGAGGATGACGCCTGCCCGACATTCATGCATGAGGGCTCTCCACCCACGGGTCTTGGCTTCACCGGGCTTAGCCGTCATGAGCAGACGATTGCCATGCACAACGCCCGGCGTCGCACTGCCGCTGACGGTCATCACGGCCTTAAGCCTTTCATGGTCCTTCTCAGCTTTTCGGTTGCACATCGGAAGCTTAGGGAATTCGAAAGAGCGGTGCATCCCCAACCCGGCTAGGCCCGCGCCTGCCCGTTTGGGTAGGATTCAAGTTAAGAAAGAAATTTGCCAATGGTGACCTGAAATACTTGCTCATCTCACGCTCTTTCCACGCTCAAGCAGGTTCCTTGTAGGAATTTGTCTTTCGTGGGTCCATGCAAACCAATGTCATGTGCTCCTCGGCAACACAGCTCTGGCATCCTTGGCACAGCTTGCAACCTTCACTCACGGACACTTCGATCAAAGCTGGCCGCGGCCTCTGCCGTGACCCCTTCCATCACTCCACCACGACCGTCAAGTTCACGGAACGGACGATTGCGCCCGCGCTTCCCGTGACCTGCAAAGCGGTGCTCCCAGTAATCACCTGGTTGAATCGGTTGGAAGTTGCTGCCTCGTCATTCTGGTCGCCGCTGTACTTGGCCACCAGGATATGCGTGCCCACGTTGAGCGACGTGGTCTGTAACGAGGCCGTGCCGTTACTCAACGGAACGGGTTGGCCGAGTTGCGTCGCGCCATCGAAGAACGAGACTGTTCCCGTGGGAGACGATCCGGAGGCAAGGACCGTCGCGGTCAGATCGACGGGCGCACCGCTCGCAACCTTAGAGGCGGTAGAGGTCAACTGGACCAAGGTTTTTGAGACCGGCGCGCCTCCACTGCCGCTGCCGCAACCGAGGCTGTAACCGATAACGCAGAGAATAGTCAGCAGGGCAGCAGATTTGCGGCGGCGGCCGCGTCCGGCTCCCAGCAGAAAGATACCGGCCAGTGCACCAACTCCACTGACTGCCCACAAGGAAGTCCTTTGTGCAACTGGCATGGCGGAAGCCGCTGTCGAGGATGGGCTCAAGACACTAACGGACAGGTTTGCCGTTTGCGGGCTGCCATTCAATGTAAGAGTCGCGGGTGTAATCGTGCAAGTTGCGCCCGCTGGAATTCCGGTGCCGCACGCCAGCGTGACAGTGCCTGCGAATCCCAGGATGGACGATGCAGTGAAGGTTGATGTGCCCGTCGACCCGGCCGGAATGTCCAACGTTGGCGGAGTTGCGCTTACCGCAAAGTCCGGCGACTGCACACTGATGGTCACAGGCGCGGTTGTGGCCGGAGCGAAATCCTGGGCTCCTTCAAAGTACGCGGTGATCACGTTGATCCCGGTTGGCAGATTCGCCCGCAGGCTATAGACGGACGTTGGGGCCACCGGTCCTCCCATCAACTCGAACGGCCCCGCCAATGGCTGCGCTGGTCCTCCATTTACGGCATCGAGAAACAGCACATTCCCATTCGGGGCATTGGCGGAGGTGGGGCTCAGGATCACTCCCGTTGCGGTGAAGTTGAGACTGGTCTCACTGCCAGTAAGCACATAGTTGGAAGGCGTGGTCAGAGAAACGGGGGTCGCCACCGGATTCTCGGTCAAGGTCACGATGCCGCTATAACTATTGGGGACGGAATTAGAGTCTCCACTGTACTGCGCGTAAAACTCATAGAGCCCCGCATCGGTGGGCGGGATCGGAATAGTGACTACACCATTCTGCAACGTCCCGCTGCCAGAAAAGAATCCGGTCCCGAAGATCTGGATGGTACCTGTCGGTGTTGGGGCGCCTGGATTCACCGGTGTCACCTTCACCAGCAAGTTCACCGATTGACCATAGGTGATGACAGATGGAGAACAGATAAGAGAGACCGTGGTCGTGGCCTTCCCCGTCTTCGGCATGGTGACGGTGACGCCAGTCGCGTATTGCGAACTAGGATCCACCGGGAGGTAGTTGGGGTCCCCGCTGTACTGAGCGGCGATGTAGTGCTGCCCGGCGCTCAAGGGTCCAACGTTGGCGGTTGCCTGGGGATATCCGGTGCCGGCTAGGCCGTTCATGGTGATGGTCGCGGGAGCACCAATGGGCGTTCCATTATCGTAAAACTGGACCGTACCACTGGGCTCGATCAAACCGGATGAAAACACGAGCGCGGTCAAGGGTCCGACTTGACCGGGAGGAATGTTCGCACTGGCTTGCGTGTAAGTTTGATAACGGTTGACGTTCACAGTGACCGGAGGCGCGCTGCTCGGCGAAAAACTGTTATCCCCGCTATAGGCGACACTCAACGTATGTGTGCCTCCTGGCAGAGTGAAGTTCGCGGTGGCAAACGGACCTCCGCCTGGGTAGATCTGAGCGCCCGACGCGTTCAAGGGAAACGTCGCAATCACCGCGCTTCCATCCATGACGTTAACTGTGCCAGTCGGGGTGCCCTGGCCAGAAGCCCCCGTGACTGTCGTGTTGACGTAAAGATTCTGGCTGTAAGTCAACGGTCCCACCAAAGGCACCAGATTGCCGGACTGGTCCAGGACTTCCAGGAAGAAGGAAATGGTGCTGCCTTCCGGTGTCACGGTGAAGGGCACCGGATTCGAACTGCTGCCGGAGAAGGTAGCATCTCCGGCATAGTGCGCGCTCAAGTTATAACTACCGCCGGGCAGATTGCTGACCGAACCGGAATAGCTGCCGTTGGTCAGAGAGAATTCGCCAACCGCTCCATACTTGTCGGTGGAAAGGGAAAAATCACCGCTGGGAGTTCCGTTACCGTTCGCATCGGTGACGGCGACGTTCACCGTCAAAGGTGTGCCATGTTTGAAGCTGGATGAGTTCGCGGTAAGAGCTGTGCTCGAAGGTTGAAATGTAGCTTGCGCCCAGTTCGCGACCAGATTGGCTGCGTTCACGCTTCCGAGGCCCGTCGCCAGATCGTATCCAGTTCCTGCTGCCCATTGCGCCTGTGGCGTTCCGTAGCCCGGAAGGCCAGGATCGCTGTTGTTGCCCAGCGTGATGTCATAAAACATGCACGAGTTAGGTTGCTCGGGGTTGGTCAGGTTCGACGAATTGCAAGCGTTCAGGTCCTCCTGGGCGGCCAACTTGTACAGCGTGTAATTGGCTTGCCCCTGAAAGGCACCGTTTTGCTGCTCGACCAGCGCCATAACTCCGGCCATAGCCGGCGTAGAGACGGAAGTCCCGCCGACTACGTCCGTTTGAGTAATCGTGACCTGACCATTCTGGACGATATATTCGCACGCGGAGATGTAACAGACCACATACCCCTCATCATTGGGGGAAGCATTGAGCGCGACGTCGGGAATATCTCGAGCATGGTCGTTGGGAACACCCGTTCCCGTCTGCCAGGCAGGTTTGCCGTAACCGCTAACGCAAGTCACTGTTCCGTCCCGGTTCGCCGTGGAGACGCTGCAACTGCTCGGGCCGCCACCACCGCCTTCAAAGTTGTAATTCTGCTGTCCGTAAACACAGTTGGTGCCCCCTGCGGGCAACGTGGGGTCGCAGCTCTCGTTCCAGACCTGCTCCGGGATGTAACCGAAGGCAGAGGAAAAATCGGTGCCGTTGTTGGCACTCCAGTAATTCCCTACTTGCGTGATGCTCTCATCGAACTGAGTTCCGCCCACAGCCAAGTCGTACGGTGTGGAAGCCAGTCCGTTGACCGTATAGCCATACTGCGCCGGGCCCGGGGGTTCGATTCCTGCATGTTGCAGGTCGCCATCGCATTCCGCAGCTCCGGAGTCGCCGCTGGAGATCAGAACCGTGATACCTTCCGCCGCCGCTTGTTCCCACAAAGCGTTGATGAACTGATTTTCAGCGGTGCCGAGCAGCATTTCACAGGCGCCGTAGCTTTCACTCAGGATTGGCGCCACCACGTTATCGACGATGTAGGCAGCCGACAGATCGACACCGTCGGTGGTCTCCGTGCTCGCGGCCTCCACCAGGCTGATGGTGGCCTTGGGCGCCACCGCGCCCGCCCACTCCACATCGAGCGCAGACTCGAATCCATCGCCGGGCGACCCGAATCCCGGGTCGGGGCCGCTCACGATGAAATTAGGATCATTTTCGGGCAAGCCAAAAAGAAACCGGAAAACCTGCACATCGGTCAGAAAAATGTCGGCGCGGCCCACGATCGCAATCGAAACCCCGGTGCCGTCGATCCCCGATTGGAGTAACGGCTGGACGTTGTAGATTTTATGGAAGTCCCCCGGAGCTACAAGGTAAGACGTAGTGCCACTATTGGGGTCGGTAAAGGTGAAATCAGGATTGACTCCTCGATTCATTCCGCGTTGGTCCAACCCCGCTTTCTGCATGTGTCCGCTTTCGTTCCGCTTCATCATGGAGGGCGGAGTGTGGGTGGGACGTTTCTCGAAGTTGTGCAGCGACAGGACGCCGCTCACCACCGGCGTCAAGGCTTGGGGCAAAGAAATGTCGGTGGCATTGGCCACATGCTGCGCACCGTTGTACTGGTAATTGTGGATGGAGGTCTGGAACGCGCTTTCCACCTGCGCCGCCGTTCCCGAAAATTCAATCCAGCCCGCTCCCCTCGCCACTTTTACTTCGGAGAAGCCTTGCCCTCTCAGCCATTCGGTCACCCGTACCAGGTCTTGCGACGCGGCACCAAATTGCGCCGAGAATTTTTCCGGCGTCAGCCATTTGTGGTAGTTGGGAGAGCGTTTGTCCTGCTGGCTGTCGAGCAAGGCGCGCAATGCTTTCTGCTGGGCATCGCTCTGTTTCAGCACCAGCAGCATGCGCCGCATCGGCAGATTGGAATCCACCGGACCCAGGTCCTGGGCACTTCTTATTCGAGCATTCGTGCTTCCCGGAATCACCATGCGCAAGCTGTTGTCGACCGACTGCGTGATCCGGATGGCCGGTGAGCTAGGGGCAGGAGTAGCTGCTCTGTGCGCTGAGGCGAAAGCACTGATGATGAGCGTAACCAATACTGCAATAACCCGGGTTGGTGCGGAGAAAACGTTTACGGTAGGTGGAAAAGACTTGTGCTTCTCGATTTCTACGGTCATTGGGGCCCTCATCTACTGCGGAAAAAAAGGTGCGAGTCGTTGGAATCCCAAGCGTCGGCTCAAATCGAAACGGCACTCGACTCAAGGTTGGGATTGTCAGAACAGCAGGCAGTAGTTCCCTGGAAGCTCTAGTCCATCGGACGGGGGACAGTTCGATAGAGCAACTTGGGCGAGGAGCGTACTGTGTTGGGCAGCGATGTCATCTTGCTCTTCCGCAGAACGAAGCGAGGATTCTGCCTTTAGACCCGCCGACTGTCAAATCATTTTCAGCATGGATCACATCTGATTGAAGAATTGTGACCTGCGGTCGCGTAGGGGACGGAGAGAACGTCTGCCTGCATCGGCAGCCTCGGGGGGCCGGATTCAACTCTGCCTTTTTTCATAACGGATCGCCTAAAGAGGGTGCCTTCATCTCGTACCTTAGATGCATTGAAGCACGCGTACCCGGTCAGGCGACCTGGAGTTTGACGTAAAGCTCACGAGAACAGTTCACGGTTGTCCTGAAGAAATTGCTCGAAGGTTAATGGGCTTCTGCTCAAGATCTTGTTGATTGAATCTGACACGTGGGCTGCATCTCCTCGCTTGCTAAACTGAAAGAGTTCCAGCAAAGAACTGACCATCCAGGCCGGCAAGCCTGCATCCCTCATCGATTGCTCCGCCTGGGCAGTACTCACGTCAACATAGTGGACTTGCTTACCGAGCGTTAGCGACAGTTTGTCTGCGACATCGTTGTTTGATAATGCTTCCGCCCCGGTCACATCGTAAATTCGCCGCTCGTGGCCTTCTTGCGTGAGCACCGCCACGGCGAGAGCCGCAACATCTCGCACATCGACCAGGCTTACTCTTCCTTCTCCCTGCGGCATGTAAAATGCCGAATCACTCTTGATGCTCAACGAATTCATCGCATAACTCTGCATGAAGGTATTCGGTCGAAGGATCGTGTACGGGATGCCACTTGCTTCAACGGCCTTCTCAACGGCTTTATGGGCGCGACCAAGCGCGATCCAAGATTCGCTGGCTCCTATGAAGGATGAACGAACGATGCGGCGAACGCCCGCTTGCTTGGCTGCCTGAATAGTATTGACGCCCAATTCTGCTAGGTTTTCCACAAATGGAGTGACGGAAAAGAACCGATCGACTCCTTCAAATGCCGGAAGCATCGACGGGATAGAAGCCATATCAACGGCAATCTGTTCGATTTTTGCTTTCTCCCATTTGGGATTCTGCTTTACCGTTTTTGCTAATACACGAACTGCGAAACTTCTAGATGCCAGCTCTTCCGCCACTAAATTTCCGATGTTCCCACCCGTAACTAGAATTGTCGCCACTAGACGCTCCGTCCAACGATCGCTTAGCGCTTTTGCTGCACTAACGACCGTTCCTGTATTTAGAATTCTTCACCGTGCCCTTCGCCGTCATGCTCACTCCTCCATTCCGGAGTCCATCCACCGGCGGAAGAGTTCGACATTGTCTTTAGGCCAAGGTCCATCGCAGGGCATCGTCCCGTTGTCGAGCCGCTTGAATATGTCTGGCGCGTGTTTGCGCACATCAGCGTAGGACCACAGATCGAACACAAAGCTCATCGACTCCCGGTCCATTTTTCGGAACAGCGGTTTGATGTGGTGGACAAAGGTCACCGGCTGATCGGGGCCAGGAATGGCAACTGGCTGTTGGACCTCTTGTTGCGGAGCCAATGCCGAAACCCTCGAACCGGGCGTCGCATTGCACACCCACCACCATCGGGGAACAGGCATATTCGGTGGAGGCATTGCGCCCTGCTGAGAGTTTTCCTTGCCAATCCGCGAACCCCATTCGAGATACGCAACGAACGCGGCGCGAAATTCAGGATCATTGGGCAGCAAGGCGTCGTCGGCGCTCTGGCAAAGCATTTTTACCCACCGCGCTCGCTGTTCCTCGCTGATGCATTTGCCCACGTGCTGCGAGATCATCCGCGAATAGCCACCGTAGCGGTCCGAATAGAATTTCGGTCCACCAAAGACCTCGCTTAACCACGCTGCGACGCGTTCCGGATGATCCGGCGACATGTTCTCAAAGAGGGGGCCGACCAGGGGATCCTGGGGAACGTACTTACTGTAGAAGATGCGCGTCATGCGCAACAAAGCTGGGAATCCGCCTGCCCACTCAAAGAGCGTGGGCTCATGCTCCGGAGACGCTACAGGGTCCGCGAACTTGACATACCAATGCATTCCACTGCAAAAAGGTTTGTTCTGAGAGTGGCCGCACCGGCACAGGCTGAAGTGTTCGCGCGAAGAACCTTCGGCCCGAGGAACCTCGTTGCCGAGTTCGTCAACGAGATGGACGCTCCCCGTTACCCGGTACGGGCCGTCTTTTGAAACTTCGATGCAGGGTGGCCGTGATTGATCGACCTGAGTACGAGCTTCGATCCGGTCGATTGCATAACTGAGAGCCCCGGACGGACAGGCGCGGACGGTCTGGATGATTTCGTCGAGCCTTGCCCCGCTCGGAGTGACGAACGGCTCTTGCCTGACGTGAAATACCGAGGCGAGCCGGTCGGTACAAAATCCTGAATGCGCGCAAAGACCGCGATTATCGAAAATCTCGATCTGCTGCCCTGGGTAGGCATCGCGTTTGTCAGGCACTCGCTTCGGGTCTTTGTCTCCGGAAAAACTCGTTTTTGCATGAGTGCCGTCGCAATACGGCTTTGTCGAGGATTGGCCGCATCGGCATAGCGCCACTTCGGACTGATGTGGCAGCTCTTCTCCCAGCCAGTTCCTGAATTCCGCTAGGTTCGAGACCACGTAGGGACCATTGTGCGAGAGTTTGATTTCTGGCCGGATCTCCGGCCGCCCTTTTGGCAATTCGGTCATTTTCCACCTCAAGCTAAACGATTCCATTAGTCGCGGCGTTCGACCTCACTCCAAGAAGTCGGAAAATACGGGCTTGCCATCTACACCGCTTCCGAGCTCCCTAAAGCACTTTTCGAAAACGGCCGCTGCATCCATACCGGGGATCGGCAGGACCGACCCAAGTTCCGACAGCATTCGCGGGGGCATATCTTCCATTGGAGTGTCCGTGACCTCGCACCACTTCTGTCTGAAGTTGCGAAATCGCCGCTCGGTCAATGCCAGTCGAATGACGTGATCCAGTAGTTCACCACCTCCCGCAAGGCCGCGAAGCTCATCCCGTACTGCCAGGAGTCCGGATTTTCAACCGGTTTTGGAAACGCAGTTTCGCGAATACAAACTCTGATCCGCTCAAGGTTTGGTTGCGGAATAGCGATGCGAAAGGCACAACTGATTCTGCGTGGGACACCGCCTCAAAAGTTTCGATGAGATTGATTCGTTCCGTAGCTTGAACTCGAACTGGTGTTCGGAACGGATCTTCCACGCAGTCACGGCACTGTATAGTAAACCTGTTCCAATAAAAGCCCGCCGATTAGACTTTGGCATTTCCAGATTCCCCTCTGGACTCAGTTTGCATTCCTCGATCCGCGCATTGCGCAGAACCAGGGGCGGTGATTCGTTGGATCCCTGCTTTCGTTGTGAGGACCATTTACGTCACAGTCCAAATCCTATTTGAGTGTGATCGAGATAGTCTCCCCTCGACTGGATAGGATTATGACTACCCATTCGGGTAGTCCATCCCTTCTTTGTCTTGTTTCGGGGACGTCGATTCGGTCGAACAAACATCCGAGCGGTTTCGCTGCTGTGTCAATTGAAGTGTGCGGGAACGGCATGACTTGACCATCCCTGATAATCGATTAATATTCAACGCAAGGTCGAAATAAACTACCCGTGAACGTCATCATTTTGGACGCCGAGAATTGCGTCGAAATTGAACCCGGGGGCAAACCCATGAAGTACATGCTGATGTTCTACCTCAATCAAACAGAATTTAACTCGCGGACTGATCCAAAGACGAGAGACGCGTTCTGGGGAAGTTTCCTGCCCTACCTTAGAGCCGTGCGAGAAGCGGGAATCTTTGCCGGGGGCGCTGGGCTTGAGCCGCCGGATACAGCAACCTCATTACGAATTCTCGATGGGACGCGTCTGGTCCAGGACGGTCCATTTGCCGAAACGAAAGAACAGCTCGGTGGCTATTTCCTGATTGATGTGCGCGACCTTGATGCAGCATTGGAATGGGCCGCTCGCTATCCAGCCGGCCCTGGAGGCGGAGTCGAAATCAGGCCCACGATGACTGGTCCTGGAGAGGAATGACGGAGACGCATGTCGCGGT
>Ga0302278_10005817_pt1 | contig 12045 bp, 8 predicted proteins | sample III_Bog_N3_2_FD_194543 | JGI IMG/M metagenome (GOLD analysis project Ga0302278, IMG submission 194543) | Peat permafrost microbial communities from Stordalen Mire near Abisko, Sweden - III_Bog_N3_2 | ecosystem: Environmental > Terrestrial > Soil > Wetlands > Peat | place: Sweden: Abisko... | reverse complement strand
GAGATCCACGACGCGAAATTCCTGCTCAGCGATGCGCAGCTCACCATCGCGCGAGAGAGCGGATACCCAAGCTGGGCGCGCCTGAAGCGCCACATTGAAAAGCCAACCCTCACCGACCGCCTTGACTTGCCGCACCACGAGCGCATCGAGGACCCTGTGTTTCGGCGCGCTGTCGACCTCATCGACACAGGCGACGCGGAAGGTTTGCGCGAATGGCTGAAGCAGCATCCCAAGCTGGTGCACAAGCAAATCGCGTTCGAAGGCTGGAACTACTTTCACCATGCAACGCTGATTGAGTTTGTCGCCGGGAACCCTGTGCGTCACGCCACCATGCCCGAGAATATTGTCGAAGTAACCCAGGTGATTCTCGATGCCGGCCCTACCATGGCCGAGTGCGAAGTGACGCTGGCGCTGGTTGCAACCGGCAGTGTACCGCGGCAATGCCGCAAGCAAATCCCATTGATAAACCTGCTATGCGATCACGGTGTAGACCCGAACACAGCGATGGAAGCAACCGCTCTTCACGGCGAGTTTGAGGCTCTGGACGCGTTGATTCAACGCGGCGGGCGCATCACTCTGCCCATCGCGGTCGCACTTGGCGGTATTGAGGATGTTCGCAGGTTGCTGATGACGGCCGATGGCCGCGAACGCCACCTCGCATTCGCCCTGGCGGCTCAGTATGGGCGCGTTGAATGCGCCCGTCTGCTGCTCGACGCCGGCGAAGATCCAAATCGGTTTCACCCAATCGGCGGTCACTCGCACGGCACTCCATTGCACCACGCTGCGGGGTTCGGAAATCTGGAACTTGTTCGCTTGCTGGTCGAACGCGGCGCTAAGCTGGACCAGAAAGATGTTCTTTGGCGCAGCACTCCAGCCGAGTGGGCAGAACACGAAGGCCGAACCGAGGTCGCGGCTTATCTTCGCGCGGAGGAAAGGAAACGAGACGCGTCGGGGTAATCCGATGCCGATTCACGAGATAGCCGAGCGATGGATCGATAAGTATGAGCGGGGTTGCCTGTGCGCCCTTGCCAAACTCAAAACGAAACTGGAAGGAGAATCCGATGGCTGAATCCAAGTTTGTATATGTAACTTATATTCGCACCACGCCTGAAAAACTGTGGCGCGCCTTGAGGGAACCTGAGTTCACACGCCGGTTCTGGTACAACACAGTTCATGAAAGCGACTGGACGCCGGGCTCATCGTGGAGGCTCGTGGCACCCGACGGCCGCGTTGCAGACGATGGCGAAATACTGGAGGTCGAGCCATGCCGCCGCCTCGTCCTCACTTGGCTGCATCGTCTTCGCCCCGAGGCGAGTGGAGAAGGCCCATCGGTTTTGACCTACACACTGGACCCGATGGGTGAAATCGTCAAACTCACAGTCCAGCATGAAATGGGCATCCCCGATTCCAGGCTCATCCAGGCGGTTTCAGGCGGATGGCCTATGATCCTTGCCAGCCTGAAGAGCCTGCTGGAGACGGGGGAGGCTCTTCCGGGAACCGACCGCTGGCCGGAGGGGACCTAGTCAGGTTAGATCGGCACAGGAGTAGGCGTTACCGCCCGCAGCGAACCACAATCTGCGTTCCAGGCGCGACCATGGTGCCTGGCGCAGGTGCCTGTTCCCGCACGGTGCCGTTTCCGGTAATCTGCACCTCGAGGCCCGCGGCGGCTGCTTGCTCGATTACCTTGCGCACCGAAAGCCCGATGAGCGATGGAACCTGAAGACGCTTGGCCTCGCTGATCATCACCGTCGTCTGCCGTACGGGCGTAGTCGGTTGCTGCGGAACCGGTTGCGCCGCCGCCACTGCGATTTGCGCGCTGGCCTTTACCGCCGCGCCGGCTGGTTGACTGGCAGACTGCGGCGCCGCATTGCTCTGGCTCGGCCCATCGCGCAACGGATCGTCGCTGGGAAGATCGTTGGCCGCTTCATACAGCGCCGCGATATCACCACTGTTTGCGCCGCCTTCGTCTTCGACCACTTGCGCATTGCTTTTGGCCAAGCCGCGTGTTGCATGCACATCGATGTCGTGTGGAACTCCCAGATATTCGAGCACCTGCTGCGCCACCTCCGCAAATACCGGCGCGGAAACCGCGGTGCCGTAGTACGAGCCGCCTTTGGTGGGATTGTCGATTACCACCGCCACCGATATCACTGGATTGTTAACCGGCGCAATGCCCGCAAACGACGCAATGTGCATGGTCTTTGAGTAGGTGTGCGTCACTGGGTCGATTTTTTGCGCAGTGCCGGTCTTTCCGCCCGACGAATACCCGTTCAGTTGCGCCGGCTTGCCGGTGCCGTAAAGCACCACTCCCTCCATCATCTTGCGCATCTGGGCAGCGGTCATGGTGGAGATAACACGATGAGCTCCCGGCGGCAGCGGATTGGGCAAATCGCCGCCCGGCTTGAAGGGCGAGGCCTGCGGAGCGACCGGCTGCTGGGGGTTATCCGCGTGGTCCACCTGTCCCGGCATCAGCACATGGGGCGGAAGGTAAACGCCTCCGTTGGCAATCGTCGAGACCATTGACACCAGTTGCAGAGGCGTCACTGCGACCTCCTGTCCAATGGCAATCGAACCGATCGACGACGGTCCCCATTTGCTTACCGGACGCAGCAGGCCGCGCGTCTCGCCGGGCAGTTCCGCGCCAGTCCGGGCGCCAAAGCCGAAGTCGTGAATATATTGCGAGAACCGGTCCTGGCCCACCTTCAGAGCCATCTTGATGGCGCCCACATCGCTTGATTCTTCCAGCGCCTTATGCACCGGAATCACTCCGAAGTGTTCGCCTTGATTGTCGTGAATCACACGGCCCGCGAGTGTAATCTGGCCGTTCTGGCAGTCGACCATGTCGTCCGGCGTGACTAAATGCTGATCGAGCGCGGCCGAGTACGCAACCAGCTTGAATACCGACCCCGGTTCGTAAACGTCGCTGACAGCGTGGTTCCGCAAAAGGTCCGGCGTGGTGTGCCGAAACAGATTGGGATTGAAGGTGGGGCGAATCGCCAGCGCCAGAATCTGCCCAGTATGCACGTCCTGGATCACCACCGTGCCGGTGGCCGCTCCTGTTTTATCCATCACGTGGTCCAGCGCCCGCTCTGCCAGGAATTGAATGTTTTCGTCGATGGTAAGAACCAGATTCTGGCCCGGCTCCGGTTCATGTTCCGTCGACCCCAATCTCCTGCTGTGCGCATCCACAGCGGTGTACATGCGCCCCGGGGCCCCATGCAGTTGGGTCTCGAATTTCTTCTCGAGGCCACCCAGTCCCTTGTCGTCCGCTCCAACATAGCCCAGCATCTGCGCAGCAATTTCGTTGTCCGGGTAAAAGCGCTGGAACTCCTTTTGAAAATAGATCCCCTTCACGGCCCCCGACGCTATCAGCGCCTTCGCCTGAGCCGCAACTTCGGGCGTTACGCGCCGCGCCACCCAGGCGAAGTTGCGCTCGGCCGTAAGCCGCGCCGCAATTTGCTCTTGTGTCGTAAGCGCGTCTTCGGGGTCGGTGTGCACCACCGCAGCCAGAGCATGCGCGGCCCCCGCCTTGTCGGCAATCTCCGTGGGTACGGCATAAATCGAGTCAACCTGCGCCGTCATTGCCAACTCGCGCAAGTTGCGGTCGTAGAGCACGCCGCGGCGCGGCGCAACTTCAAACGTGCGCTCCTGCTGCTTATGCGCGCGATCCACAAATTCCTGGTGGCGCACAATTTGCAGCCAGAACAGGCGGCCGGCAATCACGCAAGCCCACACCATAAAGAAAAGACAGATCAACCAGAAGCGTGCCAGTTTCAGAGGCATGGCCCGAGCCGCTGCGGTTTGGTTCCGGTTGGCTCGAACGGCTGGCGGCATGGCGGTTTTCGGCTCCTGGCATCTAGCTTTTAGCTTTTAGCTCCCAGCCTCGTTCTACAAGCAATAGACTTTACCCCGCAAGTTCGGTTGCGTCCGCTTCGCCATGAACAAGCGCGGTCCGCATTCTGAAGACATGAGCTAGAGGCTAGGAGCTAGAAGCTGTTCTTCGACGCCGGCGGAGTTAGCTGGGCAAGCGCGGGCGCACCGGCTTCGGGGCCAGCATTGGGATGAACCACCTGGCCCGGCTGAGGCTCCTCAAGTCCCAGTTTGCGAGCCATCAGGTCGATGCGAACCGGCTGAGTGAGCTGCGCTTCCGCCAGGCGCAACTGGCGATTGTCCTCGCGCAACTGGTCGAGTTGCTGCTTGTCCGACTCTACGCTGTAGCCGTTCTCAATGGCATAGAAATGCTGCAAACCGTAGACCATCACCAGGGAGAACAGGATTGCGACCGCCGCGGAAAACAGGCGCATCTCGCGCACCCGCACAGGGTCCGGCGCCTTTACAAGCCGTGAATTGTCAAAGTGCTTGGGGAAGTAAAACTCTGGCGTGCGCACCCCGCGACGCCGCGACGCCTGTTGCGCCCAAAGCTTGGCGTTCCGTTCCGCGGCCCACATATCCCGGTCTCTTGTGCCTCCATCGAAAGTTGCAGCGTATGCAGCCATGATTGCCTCCCGTAGCTTCTAGCTTTTAGCCCTTCCTGCCTAAAGATCGCCGTTCTCGCCTTGTCGAAAAACTTCCGTTGCTTTTCAAAGCGTTTGCTGCCCCATTCCAAAGCTAGTAGCTAAAAGCTAGAGGCTAGTAGCTGTCCTTTCCGCCGCCCTGAGCTTCGCGCTCCGCGAACGCGGGTTGCGTTCTGTCTCTTCCTCGCCGGCAGTTACCGGCTTCCTGGTAAGAATCTCCCAGATTCCCTTCTGCGCGCCTTCCCGCAGGCTGTCCTTTGCAATGCGGTCCTCAAGGGAATGAAAACTGATTACAGCCAGTCGTGCGGAGGGCTTAAGCAAACCTGGTGCGGCCTCCAACAACGCCCGGATTTCGTCTAACTCTCGATTTACGTAGATACGAAGAGCCTGGAACGTCCTGGTCGCCGGATGAATTCGCTCTTGTTTCATTGCCGGGCCGGCCGATGCTACAATCCGGGCTAACTGCCCCGTGGTAACAACCGGCCGGCTTCGGACAATGGCTCTGGCGATTCTCCGCGACCTCCTTTCCTCTCCGTACTCGTAAATAAGGTCTGCAAGCTCTCGCTCGCTCGCCTCATTCACCACTTGTGCGGCGGTCTGTCCGGAGCGCGTATCCATGCGCATATCCAACGCTCCGTCCGCCTGAAAACTAAAACCCCTGTGCGCCTCGTCGAACTGCAGGCTGCTAACTCCAAAATCGGCCAGCAATCCATCCACCGACCCCGCCTCGACGTGCTCGGCGATGGAACTGAACGCCTCGCCCACCAGAGTTATCCTTGGCGCCCTGCTGCCTAACTCGTTCGATACTCTGGCCAGCTTTACCTTGGCCAAATTCAATGCTTCAGGATCTCTGTCGAAACCAATCAACCGTCCGTCCGGCCCCAGCAGTCTTACTATCCCCTCGGCGTGCCCCGCTAACCCCAGAGTGCAGTCCACATAAGTCCCGCCTGCCCGCACTCGCAAAAACTCAATCGCTTCCTTGAACAGAACCGGCACATGGCGTTCGGTCGAGTTCGTCATGCGCTCCCCCCTGAGGGGTATTCCTGTTCAACCAACCTGGCGCGTCTTGGCCGCAATCAACTGGCGCTCCTCGGCCGTCAACCCGTTGCCCGGAAGCTCCTGCTCGAATATCTCCCGGTTGCGAACTTCCAGGATCTTCAACTTTCCGAATACCGTAACCTCGGCATCCAGCTTCGCCGTGCCGCGCAGAATCTGGGGCAGCAGAACTCTTGCCTGGCTATCCATTTCAACCTGCTGGCCGTAATAGCTGGTCAGGTTCAAATACTTGTCCACCGCCGCATCCACATTGCTGTCAGTGGCCAGCCGCGCTTCGTGCTTCTCCCACTCCGGCAAAGGCCAAATCTGCGCCGTCTTGCCGTCCGTCGAAGTGATATAAAACTCGGTCACGTTCGCGGAATCCAGCAGCTCCTTGAAGGCGCCAGGGATCTTCAGCCTGCCCTTGTCGTCGACCTTCGCTGGATGATTGCCGCGAAACACCGCTTTGCCTCTTGCCCATCCGCGACTGATTCCACATCTCGTACCGCGGCTGGTTCCCTGCCCCAAAATCTTTTCCCGTTAGCCAGGATGGTTCCCCAAGTGATCTGGCGCGTGAATTGCATCGTGGAGAGTCCGAAATAGAAGTAAACTTGTATTGGAATTGTTCAGCGCAGTTTGTTTAGCAACATTTTCTGAACTCCGCTGGACTCCCCAAAGCTCTATTTCGTTCACTTTTACTCCACTTTGCTCCACAACAGTGATAGTACTGCCGATATTGGGCTGTGCCAAGAGAAAAAATGAGAGAAAGTCAAGGAGATTTGGGCTAATTGTGGGAAAAACGCCTAATGGTTTAGGGAAATCTAATTACCACAACATATAGTGTTTACCCCTTTGGTTCTACCACTGGACAGGATGGGAAAGACGTGGTAGGAGAACAAAAGGCGAAGAAATGATTTGATCCCTCCACAAGGCCCCTGTGTCACGCTTCCGGGCAAACACTCCTGGCCCATTGTCCCAAATGAAATCAGTCATCCGCGAGCAATCTAACCGCCCCTCAGGTGACGGCGCTCTTTCGCACGTTCGATAACCACCTTCAACAGGTAGAGCAGGACCAGCGTGTTGATTACCAGAAGGCCCGCCCTGATCCAGGTCAGTCTCTGGACCACCTCGAAAAGCTCCAGCGGCAGGAAGGACGCGGTGATGATCAGTGTCACATACTCGGCCCAAACCCGCTCGAGATACAGGCCAATTCCCTCCACCAGGCTGAGGGCGGCATAGATAAAGAAGACCTCGCTGATTCGCCTCAGCATGTGGTCGTTTACGTTCGCCGCGTTTTCAAGAATGACGTTTACCAGCTTCGACTCAGGGTTGAATCGCAGGTGGTCGATCAGGGTGGTCAGAACGTCTTCCAGGTCTTTGTGCAGCAACCGCAGCGCGCCAACGCCGATGGCGATAAACAACAGCGCCTGCACTACCTTGTAGGCAGCAATCAGCATCAGCCACTTGTTATGTCCCTGGAGCTTCGAGGAACCTGGCGTTGGGGAATCTGTCATGATCGTCCGGGGGAAACTGTTAAAACTGGTTGCTTCCTCTTACGTTAACCGATGCGGGGCCGTTTTCCTAACCGCGAGCTCCTCGGAGCAGGGTATTCGAGGCAGAGGAGTAATCGGCATGCCATTTTATTTCTTCAGATTCAGCAGCGCGTCGCGGTCCAGCACGTTGCCGTCTACCACCAGCCCCGAGATGCGGCGCGCATTCCAGATGTTCGCCGTCGGATCGCCGTCCACGACCAGAATGTCGGCGCGGCGGCCGGGCGTAATCTGCCCCAGTTCGTTCCAGCCGAACTGCAGCGCATAGTTATTGGTGGCCGCGGCCAGCGCCTCGCGCGGGGAAAGCCCGAGCCGCACCAGCATTTCCAGCTCCGTGTGCATCGAGATTCCGGGCATGGTTCCCTTGGCCGGCGCGCCGGAGCCTGCCAGGTAGTGCGGATATGCGGAATAGATCGTCTGATTGATGCGCCACAGCCGCATCGCAGCCTGGTCGGCCTTCTTACGCTGGCTGTCAACCATGTATCGCTGTCCGGCCGCCGGCAATCGGCGCGTCCACGCCGGCAGCGGATAAATTGTCTCGCCAGTCGTCCGGTCTGATGGCTGCGACATGTGGGCGGGGTCAAGCAGCGCCGCCGCAGGCTCCTTCCACAGGTTCCTGTGCCCCGGCAGTTGCAGGTAATAGAGGCTGAAGGTGGGCATCATCGCGGCATGGTGCCCGGCCAGATAGCGGGCATAGGAGCGCAGGTGCATATCGGTTGGCGGTAGCCGCTCGGAGTAGTCGTAGGCCGTATTAGCGGCGGGTCCCTGCGAGTTATCAACCAGCGGCCTCTGCAACTCGTCGGGAATCACGCCCAGTTCGTAACGGCCCATTTGCGGCAGCGCGTCCACGCCGTCCTCAATGCCCACACGGTAGGGTGTGGAAACAAACTCACCATAGGTGACCAGCCCAATCTGGTGCGCGTGGGTAATAATCCATTGCGTATTGGCCGCGGTCAAATCGTGACCCAGCAGCAGCACGCGGGTTCCCAGCCGGGCCGTGTCGGTGAGTTGGTGAACGGTGTCTTCGGGGCTTAATTCGGTGGGGTGCGCGCCCTCATAGAGCTTTGCGCCCCACTCCGGACGCCTGGCCAAAAGGCTCCAGTTGTCGGTGGTGCCGATCGAGTCCACAAGGTAGAGATGAGGGCTGGGACTGGCGGCAAAATCGATTGGCCCGCGCTCGGGGTCGCCACGAACCACAACGGTTGTAACGCCCATATACAAGTTGGCATTGGCCTGGCCTTGCGAGTTCATGCCGGCAAAGCCATCCACCAGTCCCGGGATCAGGTATTTCCCGGTGCAGTCGATGACCCAGGCGCCCTTCGGAATGGCAACCACTCCGCGGACGCCAACATCGGTGACGCGCCCGTCGCGCACAATCACGATCGCATCCTGCAGATCTCTTGCCGAGTGTCCCCAGTCGGTGACATCCACCACAGTGCCGCCAGCGAGCACCAGCGGCGTCGAGGCCGGCAATCTTGGAGGAGCCGGGACCGGTGTCTGCGCCCAGGCCAGAATGCCGGTCAGGGCCGCTCCACTTATCCCCACCAAGGCAATACGAATCATTCGCATAAGAAATGCAGGTCTGCTGTGGATTGTCGCACAGCGGTTTGAACGGCGCTGTTACGCTTTCCTGTCCGCCGCGGGGTTAGGTGGCCGCTCTTAGCTGGCCACCAGCGCAGGCCGGCGGCGGCGCACCAGCAGCGGCAGCACCTCTGCCTCGGCCTCGTCGACTGAGACGCCATAGCGGGCACGCAGTTCGTCTACTTTGCCGTGCTCAATAAAGCGGTCGGGCCAGCCGATGCGCACCACCGGAACCGCGCTGCCCATTTCATCCAGAGCCTCAATCACCGCCGAGCCAAAGCCGCCCATCTTCACGTGATCCTCGAAGGTGACGAAGGCCGCCACGCGCCGCGAGTAGAGCTCAAGCATGTCGCGGTCCAGCGGCTTCACAAAACGGGGATTGATAATCGCCGCCGAGTAGCCGTCGTGCTCCAGGCGCGCGGCCAGTTCCCGCGCCAGCGAAACCATCGGTCCCAATCCCAGAATTGCCACGTCCGACCCATCCTGCAGCACCTCCGCCACACCCACAGGAAGCACCTGCGGCTCGACCTTGCACGCCACACCCGCAACCAGGCCGCGCGGATAGCGGATTGCGCTCGGTCCTGGAAGCTGAAGACCGGTCTTCATCATGTCGGCAAGCTCGTCTTCGTCCTTGGGCGCCATCAGCACAATTTCGGGAATGCCGCGCAGGTAGGCGATGTCGAACAGGCCGTGATGGGTGGGGCCGTCGTCGCCCGATAGCCCGGCGCGATCCATACAGAACAGCACCGGCAGCTTCTGCAGGCAAACGTCGTGCACAATGGGATCGAAGGCCCGCTGCAAAAATGTGGAGTAGATGGCGCATACCGGCCGGTAACCCTGCGTGGCCATGCCGGCGGCAAAAACAACCGCATGCTCTTCGGCAATCCCCACGTCGAAATAGCGCTTGGGATGATGCGGCCGGAAAAGATCGAGGCCGGTGCCGTTGGGCATAGCCGCGGTGATGGCCACAATGCGCTGGTCCTCGCCGGCCAGGTTCACCAGCGTGTTGGCAAACACTTCGGAATAAGTAAGCTGCCCGGCGGGCTTGGTTTTGCCGGTCTCGGGATCGTAGGGTCCCAAGCCGTGAAACTTCTTTTGTCCGTCGAGAGCCGGTTGAAATCCGCGGCCCTTCTGCGTCAGCACGTGCAGCAGCACCGGATGGTCCGCGGTCTTGAGAAACTTGAATGTCTCCACCAGTAAAGGCAGGTTGTGCCCATCCAGCGGGCCAAAGTACTGCAGGCCGAACTCCTCAAACAGCATGGAGGGCCACAGCATGCTTTTGGCGGCCTCTTCCGCGCGCCGCGCCACGGTCAGCGCAGTCTTACCGCCTAACCGCTCCAGTATACGGTGCGCCTGGTCGTGCAAATTCTTGTAGTGCTCGTTGGTCACAATCTTGTGGAAGTAGCGGGCAATCGCGCCCACATTCCGGTCTATCGACCACTCATTGTCGTTGAGCACCACAATCAGCCGCTTGGTATGCTCGCCGATATTGTTCAGCGCCTCAAACGATATTCCGTTGGTAAAAGCGGCGTCGCCGGCCACAGCGATCACGTGCTCCTTACCGCCGGAGAGATCGCGCGCGACTGCCATGCCCAGCGCCGCTGAGAGAGCCGTACCTGCATGTCCAGCTCCGTAACAATCGTGCTCGCTCTCGGTGCGCAGCATAAAGCCGTTCAGGCCGCCGGGCTGGCGAATCGTCTCGAACCGCTCGAGGCGCCCGGTAAGAATCTTGTGGACGTAGGCCTGGTGGCTCACGTCGAACAGCAGCTTGTCCTCGGGGGTGTTAAACACAGTGTGCAGGGCCAGCGTCAGCTCCACCACGCCCAGATTCGGGCCCAGGTGGCCGCCGGTCTTCGACAGCGTCTGTATCAGGAATTCCCGGATCTCCTCCGCCAACTGGGTCATCTGCGCCAGGCTCAGGCACTTCAGATCCGCGGGCGAGTGGATGGATTCCAGCAATGTTCCCATGTACTTCCTTCCGTGGGAAAAGCGGGGGCAAATTTCAATATGAGCCCCGGAGTCCGGGTATTCGAGTCCGGATTGATTAACTAACAGTATACCAACGCTTCAGATTCCTGCGCTGAATCATTCGCGGGGTTCAAGAGCGACAAGATTGGGATTGCGCCGGTGTTCGGTTGCGGACACCCAAATCCGTAAATGGACAGCTTCCCGCTTAAGAGCTCCGAATTCGTGATCCCCATCACCGTGAAACAGTTCAGAAACCGGCTAAATTGGCGCTCGAATTGCTGTACTGGGTTTGTGCGTTGTGAGATCTGGCCGCAAGCTGGTTGATGAACCGAAAGCTGACCTTGAAGCGACCAGGATGCCATGCACGTTGAATGAGCTTGCGAGGAAATCTGCCATGAGAACGCTGCTACAGGACGTATGGTTCGGACTTCGGAAATTCAAACAATCGCCAGGCTTGGTTCTTGCGGCCCTCGTCACGCTGGCACTGGGTATCGGCGTCAATGCAGCCATTTTCAGTCTGGCAGACGGTATCTGCCTGCGCCCGCTCGATATTGCCGATCCGTCGCACCTGGTGGCCGTCGAAAGCGTAAAGCCTAAGCAGGTGGCCGCGGGCGATGAGAGAACAGGCTCTTCGTATACCGAATACATGGATATCCGCAGCCAGGTTCCCGCCTTTTCAGGCCTTGCCGCCACGTCCAACCGGGGCGTGGTGCTGAAAACTCCAAACGGCCTGCAGTTGCTTATGACGCGCGTGGTCAGCGACAACTACTTCCAGGTAATTGGCGCCCAGCCGGAGCTTGGCAGGGTGCCTACGGAGCAGGACGCACGCTCGGCAAAGGGTGCGACGATTGTCCTGACGCATCGCACCTGGATCGATTTCTTTGGCGGCGACAGGAACGTGATTGGCCGGGTTGTGAATGTCAATGGCACACCGACAACAGTCGAAGCGGTCCTTCCCGCCCGATTCCGCGGGACTGACCGCTTTGTCGAACCCCAATCCTTTGTGCAGGAATCAAGCTGGCTCATCCGGAGTCCCGACGAGCGAAACCCCGATCGAACCAGGGACAGGGACTTCAGCCTCTATGGACGCCTGGCCCCCGGTGCAACAATGGAGCAGGCCCGGTCGCAATTAAAGACCGTCGCGGAGCGTTTGGCAATCGAGTACCCACAATCGAACGCCGGCCGAGACTTGAACGCTGAATGGAATTCCGTGGACCGGCGCGTACGGTTGTTATGTGCTCTGTTTCTGGCGCTCGCCGGCGCGGTTTTGTTCATTGCATGCGCCAACATTGCCAACCTGCTGCTGGCCCTGAACGACTCGCGCCGGCGCGAGATGGCGATGCGCATCGCTCTTGGCGCAACGCGCGGCCGACTGTTTCGCCAGTTGCTAAAGGAGT
>Ga0302278_10005808_pt1 | contig 12060 bp, 10 predicted proteins | sample III_Bog_N3_2_FD_194543 | JGI IMG/M metagenome (GOLD analysis project Ga0302278, IMG submission 194543) | Peat permafrost microbial communities from Stordalen Mire near Abisko, Sweden - III_Bog_N3_2 | ecosystem: Environmental > Terrestrial > Soil > Wetlands > Peat | place: Sweden: Abisko... | reverse complement strand
CGACGACGGGAAGATCGAGATGTTCACCGGTTTCCGCGTACAACATTCGATGGCCCGCGGCCCGGCCAAGGGCGGCATTCGTTATTCGCCCGACGTAACGCTCGACGAAGTGCGTGCGCTGGCCAGCTGGATGACGTGGAAGTGCGCGGTCGTCAACATCCCCTTTGGCGGCGCCAAAGGCGGCGTTATCTGCGACCCGAAACACATGAGCCGCGGTGAGCTGGAGCGAATGACTCGCCGTTACACCTCGGAGATTATCGAGTTCATCGGCCCTGAGAAAGATGTTCCCGCACCCGACGTCAACACCAATGAGCAGACCATGGCATGGATCATGGATACCTACTCCATGCACATGCGCCAGACCGTCACCAGCGTGGTGACCGGCAAGCCGCTCAACATCGGCGGCTCGAAAGGCCGCATTGAAGCTACCGGCCGTGGCGTCATGGTGGTGTGCAACGAGAGCCTGCGCTACCTGAACCTGCCGGTCGATGGCTGTCGCGTGATTATCCAGGGCTTTGGCAACGTTGGATCGAACGGCGCACGCCTGATGCAGGAGAACGGTTATAAGATTGTCGGCATCGCCGAGAAGGACGGCGGGCTCTACAATCCCAACGGAATCGACATTCACCAACTCGTCGAGTACAAGTACCGGAACGAGTCGATACTTGGCTTCCGCGGCGCAGAAGCCATGCCCAGCGAAGAGCTTCTGATTTCTGAATGCGACATCCTTATTCCCGCCGCAACCGAGAACGTGATCACCAGCCGCAACGCCGACAAGATCAAGGCGCGCATCGTGGTTGAGGGCGCAAACGGGCCCACCACCGCGGTTGCCGATGAGATCCTGGCCGACAAGCGCATATTCATTGTGCCCGACATTCTGGCCAACGCCGGCGGCGTGACGGCAAGCTACTTTGAGTGGGTGCAAGACCGGCAGGGCTATTTCTGGAAAGAAGCCATCGTCAACGAGCAGCTAGAAACCATTTTGCGCGACAGCTTCGATGATGTGGTCCGCTACGCCGAAGCGCACAACGTGAATAACCGCATCGCGGCTTACATGCTCGCCATCGACCGCGTAGCCTTCACCATCAAGCAGCGCGGCATCTACGCATAATTGGTCGCTGGAGCCTGAAGCAATCAGAGCGGAGTGGGCTGTGTCCCATCCCGCTCTTTGCTTTCCGAGAGTGCGATTCATGCGCTGACAAAAGCCACCCGAATTGGGAAAACGCCGCAATCAGTCCGGTCATTTCGGCTTGAAACCCTCCCCGGTGCAATAATGGAGCCACGAGGGAGTACGTTTCCGCGTCAATTGGCCCATGAATCTGCCCAATTCCATCACGATGAGCAGAATCCTGATGATTCCACTGCTGCTGTGGATACTGTCCGCGCATTTTCCGTGGCAGGGGCCGGCGGGGACGCAGGAGATTTTGGCGTCGGTTCTGTTCGTACTGGCGTCGATTACCGATGGACTCGACGGCTACCTGGCACGTAAGCGCGGTCAAATCACCACCATGGGCATGTTGCTCGATCCGCTGGCCGATAAGATTATGGTCACAGCTGCGCTGGTCGCCCTGGTTGCCTACAATCCGCAAGTGGTCAAAGTGTGGATCGTCGTAGTGATAATCGGTCGCGAGTTCCTGATTTCGGGGCTGCGTTCCATTGCCGCATCGGAAGGATTCACCATCACTGCAAGCGAACTCGGCAAATTGAAAACCGTGATTCAGATCGTCGCAGTTGTCTCGGCGATCCTGGCCCACCGCTGGGATCACTGGCAAATCGGGTTCGTAGTGATTCCGGTCAAGTGGTACGCAATCGCCGCGATTTACTTCGCCGTGGTCGTTTCAACCGTATCCGCCGTGGATTACTTTATCGGCTTCTGGAAAGAAATCGACCACGCCTCAAAGGATCGCCGCCAGGCAGCCGTGCTCTCGCGCGGCAAGAGCGTGAAAATCACCTAAGACAGGCGCTAGTGACTAGGGATGGGTAACCGTCACTATTGCCTATAGCCTAGTCCCTATTGCCTGCTTTTATCACTGCCCCAACTCATACCGCACCTCAGCCAACGCAGTCTGGTAGCCGTAGCGCGCCGTGGTGTTGTCGATTTCAGCCTGCGTCTGGGCCAACTGGGACTGCGTGAGCTCGACGATGCTACTCAGACCCAGCTTGTACCGGGCCTTCGCCAGGTCTAGAGCCAGGTTCGATTGATCGAGCAGTTGCTGCGTGACACCTATACGCTGGAACGCGGTCTGCGCGTTGAGCACGGCTGTGCGCACGTCGCGAGCAATGGTGTCGCGCAAATTCCGTACGTCTTCCTGCGCTGCTTGCGCGCGGAGCTTTGCCTCCTTCGCATCGGCGCTATAGAGAAACCCGTCAAAGACAGGAATACTGATATTGGCGCCGGCCACGCCATACCATGACGATTGAATCTGATCGGCGCGCACAGGTGCGGCGCCTGCCGCGGCAAGCGCTGAGACTGTCGGCATCCACAGGTCGCGCTCGGCGTTGCTGAATTGTGTGGCCGACGCGTACTTATCATTCAGTGCAGCCAGATCGGGACGAGTCGCGAACGCCGTTTGAAGCAGCGCATCGGGGTCCTCAGGAGCAGGAGGCGGATTTCCAACCGACTCATCCACCAAGGTGTACGGCTGATTGGCCTCGTTGCCCAAAACATTGTTCAGCTCGGCCAACGCCGCCTGCTCATTATTCCCGGCGTCGAGCAACATCAGGTTCGACTGAGAAAGTTGCACATTGCCCAGGCTCAGGTCGAGGTCAGACCTCACCTTGGCTTTGGTCAGCGCGCCAATCTGGTCGACCGTGGCCTGGCGCTGCGCGACGGTTTGCTGTGCTACTTGCAACACAGCCTGCGCGGTAAGCGCCTTGTAAAATGCTTCGTCGACTGCCAGTCGGATATCGAGATTGGTGGCGTGCTCGCTTTCTAACTGCGCCTTCGCATTGGACTGTGCGCTAAGCACAAGATTATGCGTGCGGCCAAAGTCGGTAATCAGTTGGCTCGCCGTCAGGCCGCCGGCGGCGCGGTCGTAGACCGCCGAGTTGGATAGATAGCCAGCAGTGATGCGGCTGTTCTCATGCGCGCCCACTGCGGTCAATTCGCCAGTCAGAGTAGGCAATTCGGTTGAACGCACCTCGCGTGTTACCTGGGTCTGCGCCAGCGCGAGCAGGTGTGCAACGCTGATGTTCGGGTTGTTGCGCAACGCCATCTGCTCTGCATCTGCAACGGTGAGCTTGGGGCCGGTCACCTGGGTTGAGGTGCCAGGCGCGGCCGAGGGCGCTTGTAGCGCGGGAGCATCGCTTGCAGTTTGCCCGGCCGGCTCCATCAGCAAATGTACAGCAGGCGCGGATGGCAGCGTAGAATTCTGGGCCGGCGCGGCATTCGCAGCAAGCGCAAAAGCGCAGGCGCCGAGCGCCATTCGTGCCAGCATTCGATTGCGATTATTCATGTGCGCCTCCTTCTGCAGCCGTCTCAAGATGTTCGCCTCGACCGTGAATAACGAGATAAACGGCGGGAACCAGAAACACTGTCACCACAACCGACAGCCCCAGCCCCCCGATAATGGCGCGAGCCAGAGGCGCATATTGCTCACTGCCGGCCTCGAGCCCCAGCGCCATGGGAATCATGCCCAGCAAAGTGGCCAGAGATGTCATTAGAATCGGGCGCAGGCGCACGCGGCACGACTCCACCGTTGCTTTGAGCGGCGACATGCCCTGTTTGCGCAGCGTGTTGGTGAATTCAACAATCAGAATGCTGTTCGACACAACGACGCCGGCCATCATGATTACGCCCATCAGCGACATGATGTTGAGCGTGCTGCCGGTAATCAGCAGAATCAGCGCCACCCCGGCCAGGCCCGGCGGAATCGCCATGAGAATGATGAATGGGTCAACGAACGATTTGAACTGGGCCATCAGAACCAGATAGACCAGCAGAATCGCGATAATCAGCCCGACGCCGAACTGGTGGAACGCCTTGTTCATTTCCACTACCGCCCCGCGCACGGCAATCACGGTGTTTTTGTCGTGCTGGGTCTGGGCCACCAGCTTGTCCACCTGCGCGCCAACGGTTTGCAGCGCCTCGGTATTGGGAGCTACAAAGATGTCGATCACGCGGCGAATCTGGTAATGGTCAACCTCGGTGGGGGTGTTGATTTGCTTGATGTCGGCAACCGCACCCAGAGGAACATACCCGGAGGTATGATCACCCTGGAAGAGCTGCGCTGAATTCGGTTCCGCTTCGCGGCCTTCTTGTGAGGGGCCATATCCTTGTGGCCGCACTCCACGCAGTGGAATACTCTTGAAATCCTCCATCGACATGTTGTCGATCCATCGGTTCGCATACTGCACCGTCACCATGTAATTGTTGCCGCTTTTCGGGTCGATCCAGTAGCTGGGAGCCACCATGCCGTCTGAAGTGAGCGCGGTTATTACGTTGTCCACCACATCTTTTGCCGATAGCCCAATCAGGCTGGCGCGCTCGCGGTCAATGTTCAACAGCAGGCCAGGATAGTTAATGCTCTGGGGAATGTAGACGCTGCTTACGTTCGGAATCTTCTGAATCTTGCCGGCCAATTGTTGCGCCAGTCCGTAAGCACCGTCCATGTCATTCGATTTGATTTGAATATCGATGGGCGCCGGCAATCCTTGATTAATCACGCCGTCGACCAGGCCGCCTGCCTGGAAATAGGTCGAGAGCTCCGGCATCTGGCGCGACAACTCTGCCTGCACGCGCCGCATGTATTCATAGCTACCGATGCTGTGGTCTTCTTTTAGACTCGTCTGCACAAAGGCCGTGTCCATGGATGCATTGGTGGTGTAGATGGCAGATAGATCGGGATAAACTCCGATGTTCGAAACAATCATGCCCAGGTCTTTCGGCTTAACCACGCTGCGAATGATGTTCTCGACCTTCGCAATATATTGGTCGCTCACTTCCAGGCGAGTGCCGCTGGGCATGCGGACGTTAATAATGAATTGCCCAGGATCGGTTCGCGGGAAATACGCGCGGCCCAGGAAAGGGAAAGTGACCGCCAGAATAATAACCACACCGCCAAACATTACCAAGGTCGCAAAGCCGGGTCGCTCGAGCACGCGGAAAGCGAGCGAGGCGTACCAATCCAGCATCCGTTCAAATCGGCGATTGAAGTACAGAAGGAAACGCTTGAAGACGTTCGGCTTTCTTCCTTGCACGGCGTCCAGCTCGCCTTCGTGTTCAAAGCCATGCGGATCGAGGCGAACGAACAAGGAGCAGAACAGCGGCACCACCGTCATGGCCAGGAAATAGGAGGCAAAGATCGACAACACCACGCCCATGGCCAGCGGCGTAAAAATGTACTTGCTCACACCATTGAATCCGGTGACGGGGAAGAACACGATCGCGGTAGTAAATGTTGCAGCCAGAACCGCCATCGAAACCTCAGTGCCGCCCTCTTCCGCTGCCTGGTGAGGCGATTTTCCCATCTCCATGTGGCGAAAAATGTTCTCGAGCACAATCACGCCGTTATCGATAAGGCGCGAGAAGACCAGCGCAAGTCCGCCCAGAAGCATCGTGTTGATTGAGCCACCCATCGCATTCGTCAACAGCAGGCAAACCAGCATCGAAAGTGGAACTGCCAGCAGCACGGCCAAAGTCGCTCGTGGACTGCCAAGGAAAATCAGGATCATTACTCCGGTCAGCACCAGGCCGATGCCCGCTTCGCGTGAGACGTTGCTGATGGCCAGCTTGACGAAGAGTGACTGGTCAAAGACAACAGCCACGTGCAGCGCGGCGGGTATGTCGACCAGATTCTTGACGGCGTCTTTGATTCCGTCCACGATGCTGATCGTGTTGCTGCCTCCGCCCTGTTTGAAGATCGGCACGTAGACCGAGCGCTGGCCGTCGATGCGCACAATGTTGTACTGCAATGCGCCCGAGTCCACCGCCTTTCCAATATCTCCCACCAGCACCGAAGAGTTGCCCACCGACTTCAAGGGCATTTCATTCATCGAATTCGCGTCAGGGAACTGGCTGTTGGCATAAATGTTGTAGTCCTTCGAGCCAATTCGCACGTCGCCGGCCGGCAAAATCAGATTCGAGCTGTCCACTGACTTCACCACATCATTCAGGCTCAGGTTCCGTGCCTCCATCTTCAGCGGATCGACGTAGATTTGAATCTGGCGATAGGTCCCTCCGTATGGCTGAGGCACCGACGAACCCTGCACACTCGAAATCTGATTGCGAACGGTGAACTGCGCCAGATCCTTGAGCCGCGTCTCGTTCAACCCCTCGCCCTTCAGTGTCACCAGGCAAACGGGCTGTGTTGATGCGGTCATTCCCAGCACCACCGGAGGAAGCGTTCCCGGCGGAAGGCGGCGCAAGTCGGCCATTGCCAGATTGGCAACGTTGCTCAAAGCGGCATTGGCATCGGTTCCGGGTTTGAAGTAGACCTTGATCAGGCTCACGCCGGTCAGCGAGCGCGACTCGCTGTGGTCAACATTGGCCGCCAGCGTAAAGAATCGCTCAAAGGTGTTGGTGATATCGGCTTCGATCTGTTCCGGCGGCATGCCGTTATAAAACGTGGCCACCACCACCACCGGCATATCGATATCGGGAAACAAGTCGACTGGCATGGATATCACGGTCACCGTGCCAATCAAGGCGATCACCAGGCACAGCATGAGGATGAAGAAGGGAAAACGCAGTGCAAACCGGGGCATTAGTGATCGCCTCCGTTGCTGGACTCCGCTTTCATGTCGATCATGCCGCCAGATTCGTGCACCGTTTCTGACGCCGGCTCGGCAGTTTCTACCGGGTTCACTTCCTGGCCTTCCTGATATTTATCCTGGCCGCCAACCACCACCCGGTCTCCGGGCTGAAGGCCGCTCTTGATTTCCGCCAGCTTTGACCCTTCCAGACCTACCTCAACCTCGCGAATGTGAATGTGATTGTCTGAATCGAGCACATACACCGTTTGTTGGTTCTTGTTCAGCACCAGCGCATCGGTAGGAATTGTAACCACGTTTTCTACGTGATCCAATCGAAGCGCCGTGTTGGCATACATTCCCGGTGAGATTGAGAGATTCTGGTTCTCCACATCCACTTCTGTTTCCATCGTGCGCGTTTCGAAATTCACGTCGCGCGTAAAGCGCACGATCTTGCCGGTAAACGAGCGGCCGATTGCGTCCACGCGAACATCAAGCGTGTCGCCGTCGTGAATGAATCGCACATCGTCTTCAGGCACGGGAACGCGAAGGCGAAGCAGGCTGCTCTGCGAAATTCGAACGATGGGCAGCGCCTGATCGTTTGAGGCGGTTCCGCCCTGTATCAGCGCGCCAGTATCCGCGTAACGCCAGATCACCACGCCGGAGATGGGCGCAACTACATTGGTGTAGTCAAGCATTGCCTGCACCTGTTCGTTGTTGGCCTTAGCCGCGGCTTCATGTTGCTGCGCAGCCGCCATGGCGGACTTTGCAGCATCAGTCTGCGCCTGCGACGACAGATCTTTCGATTGCGCGTCATCGAGCTCCTGTTGCGCAATCAACCCCGGACGAGTGGCAGCGGCAGCCTTGAGCCGCTCTGACGCTGCATGGAGCGCGGAGTTCACAGCTTCGGTGCGCTGAATCTCCCGCTGAGCGCGGGTAATTTCTTCCTGGCTTTGTTTCACTTCGAAGCCGCTCTGTTCCAGTTGCGCCTTCAGTTCAGGAACCTCAAGAATTGCGAGCGTCTCACCCTGCTTCACCAGGTCGCCAATGTCTACATTGATCTTTTTCATGTAGCCGCTCACCTTGGGGTGAACGTCGACCACCTGGTACGGCTGAAACTGGCCGGCCAGAGTAAGCACATGCGAAATATCGCCTCGCTGGGCCGCGGCGACGCGCGCCGTGGGAGTCACGGGGCCAGCGGCGGCACCGCTGGAGTGACAAGCGGAAATGGCCGAGGTCGCCAGCAGCCCTGAAGCGGCCAAAAGGAGAAGAGTGTTCTTTCTTTTCATTTAGTTCATGCTCCTTGTTTGCAGCATGGTTTTGTTGCGCCGGTTGAGAACAAAAGGGAAGGGGTGCGCGACCGCAAACAGCGTCCCACGAGATATACCCAAGTTCAGGTTTCAGCCGCTTTCGATTCTGTGCGGAGACTTCTCAGTCCTGATCGTTCAAGCAACGATGATCGACGGTCAGGCGCCGAATTGAGGCTTAAATCTCACCAGCCAAGGCTGAGGTTGAAGCTTCGAGATCCCCAGGCAGCATCGAAACACAAACGCCAGCCGGCACTTGCGATATCAAGTGGGACGCATTAAAAGACCGGAGGAGGGCGGAAGAATAGCTGCGGAGAGAAGAAAGACCAGGAAGCGCGGCTGAGCCCTTCGCGATCAACCCTATTGGTCATGCGGGAATCGAATCCGGCTGAGAACGCCAGAACCAACCCGGCAAGAATGAGGAAGGGAAGCGCGGGACTGACCGGGTCGGGAACCGGAACGCCATGCAATACAACCTGCGGTAAATCGACGGGCAGCGCTTTGGCAGAACTCACAGCGCTTCCGGGGCCAGCGGGTGGACCGTACCAGGCCGTCTTGGCTTCAAATGCAAACACCAAGGCCAGCATGCAAAGCCAGCAGGCAAGGAGTTTGCGGCAGAAAGCCGGGGAAGCGTTCAGGTCAGGCAACATGGGTTAAGCCATTCGTTACTTCAATAAGAAGTATAGGGGATGCACTAGCAGCGTGAGTTCTACCGCCTATGTTTTTGGCATACAGTTCCACTCAGCCTATTTGATGCGGGCTTTCGCCAAAAAGTCACCCGGCGGCGAGAACCGGCGCCACTGCCGGCGTTTCAACCTGGATTTTGGCTGGGGATGCAAGCGAGTTGTGAATCAGACAATGATGGACAGCGCGAAGCAAACCCTCGTTGTGTGCCTCCGACAAGGGGACCGGGCAGCTAATTGTCACCACAAAATTGCCGAGTCTCGCTGGCTGCTTCAGCTTTTCTGCCGTCACCCGCACCTTTACTCTGGTCTCGGCCAATTTGCGCGTGCGCAAGTATTCGACCGCATAATAGGCCGCGCACGATCCCAACGCTCCAAGCAGCAGCTCCGGGGGAGTCATTCCAGTATCATTGCCGCCGTTCTCCGTCGGCTGGTCGCTCACCAACTGGTGTGTTCTTGCAGTAACCGAGAACTGTACGCCATCTGTTTGTGTAACTTGAATTTCCATCTTTCCTCCCCGGCTGGTCAAAGATCATTCCGCGGCCGCGCGCCTCTGAATGCCGTACGAAATCACACAGGCCAATGGTAGTTCGATTTTGACCCCTGAATGTAATGAGGGATGTGGTCTGGATCACTATCGGAATCCGCGAGATGAAAGATGGACCCGAAATCACGTAGTCGTTCGTTGCACCGTTCAGAGGCGCAAAAACCCGGGGCGCAGATCTGCGAGTTTTGAGTTCAGTCGCAGTAAATCCGCACCGCCTGATCCGGATTCTCGGATTGTCTCAGCTGGGCTGTTAAGCCAGTTATCTTCCCCGGCCGCCGCCACCGCCGCCGCCTTTACGGGCAACGTAGCAGTCACGGCAAAAGACAGGGCGGTCACCGCGGGGCTCAAAAGGCACCGTCGTTGGTTGTCCGCAATTCGAACAAATCACAGGCGTTCCCTGAGCCGGAGCCGAACGGTAACCCCCGCCACCGCCTCCTCCACCGCCGTCGGCCTTCTTGGCTTGGCGGCATGGCTTGCAGCGCTTTGGGGTTGAGAACCCTCTCTCCGAAAAGAATTGTTGATCGGCAGCGGTGAATGTGAATTCCTGTCCACAGTCGCTGCAAGTTAACTGCATGTCTCCGGCCATAGGGCCTCCCAGAAGGTTGTGCTTGTGCAGCCAATTGTACAGCCCAATTTGGTTTTTTCTGCAACGATTGTTTATTGATTTGAGAAACCTACGTCTTCTCTCAGAAAATCTACCCCGTTGCCATCCGAGCCTATATTCTCTTCAAGTGAATGCCAGTAAGGATAAGTGGCCGGGTTGATCCCAAAAGGATTCAACCGATTTAGCAATGACAAAAGCGCCTAACGCGGAGTTTGAAGCAGACTGTATTCGCCGGATCCTTGCCGGCGAACATCAGCTTTTTCATGAACTTATCCGCCCCTGCGAGCGCGCCATCTACTTTTTACTGCTCTCCATTTTGCATAACGAGGCCGACGCCGAAGATGCTGCCCAGGAAACGGCGATCAAGGTATTCCGCAACTTGCAATTGTTTCGGGGCGAGTCGCAGTTCAAAACCTGGGTGCTTTCGATTGCCCGCAACGAAGGGCTGGGGCGTCTGCGCAAAAGCGATCGGCTGCGCGAGGACTCACTGGAAGCCCTTACCGACGAGAGTTCCGGCGACTTTACCCCGGCCGTGCTAACCAGTTGGCGCGAGATACCCGCCGAGGCACTGGAGAAAAAGGAGCTTGCCGGGCTGTTACGGGAGGCAATTGAGGGATTGCCCGGTATTTACCGTAACGCTGTGATGCTGAGAGACATCGAAGAAATGGACGTGAACGAAACCGCCGCCGCTTTGGGAATCACCGAAGGGTCGGTAAAGGTTCGTTTGCACCGCGCCAGGGCGCTCTTGCAGCGTAAACTGGCGCATAAACTGAAATCGTTTGCGCCAAAACGCGGATTGTTTGGCCGGGGAAGATGAGAATCGACTGCGAGCACGTTTGGGAGCACATCTCCGCCTATATCGACGGCGATGTAGACGCGGCTCTGCGTGCGGACATCAACAAGCACCTTGAGACCTGCGAAATTTGTTCGGCCGTGCTTGATTCGACGCGGAATGTGGTGGTTCTGGTAGCAGATGGCCGGGTCTTCGAACTGCCAGCGGGGTTCAGCGATCGGCTCCACAAGCGGCTGGAACCAGTGCTGCAATCCTCTGAAACGTAATGCGAGTGAAAGGTGATGCAGGCAATTCCTGCAGGTGCCAGTTGCGACAGGAGCTTTCAGCTCTGAATCGTAACTTGCGGTGCCGGCGGCTTGCGGTGCACCACCCCGTGCGCCCATATTTCTACTCCTACAAGCACCAGCGTAACCAGCGCCATTGCCACCTGCAAACGCTCTGAGCGCCGCTGCCCAGGCGCGATCTTTTGCTGGCGCCACTTCGCCTCGGGTTTCGAGCGAAGATGCCAAATCCATCCCAGCACAGCAAGGTTTACCAGCGAACCAACCACGGCCAGTACCAGCATGGGAATCCGGATCGCGTCCTTGTGAAACTCAAGCAGCGGAGCGGCAATACTGCTCGCAGCCAGCGCACTGACCCCAATCAACACGCGGATGCCATTTACGGCGACGACCGCCGTGCACAAACTCTGCAGTACGGCCAGCACTACGCTTGTGCCGGTTACAAGCTCCAGGCCCTTGGTGGATTTCAAACAGCCTCCTGCAGCCGGGAGAGAATAGGAAAGGATTCCCGGGCTGAATCAGGGTAGCGCACGGGCCAGCCGCTCGCCAATCACAATTCAGAACGTCTGGCATTGAGGATGTCCGACACTAAATTTTCAGAAATTCATTTACGAGTGTTGGATTTCCCTGTAACTATTCCTTGATACGCACTGTCTCAGGTGCGTAACCCTTTCTGCGGGATCGGTCGAATACACCACCTGCGCAATCCAACCGGCGGATCCTCAACCGCCCCAAACCCCCAGCGAGGTCACAAATCCCATGAAGAAGAATCAACTGAATGCTCTGCTTCTGACCGCAGCTCTCGCCGGTCTGACCGGTGGCACCACCGTCGCGGCTCAGTCGGCAAACTCCTCGAACGGCTCGGCCCATTTTGCTAAAGCCGGCTTAAGCTATGGCCAGCAGGACGCCCCTGCCAAGCACTCTTGTAAAGGCAAGAACGATTGCAAGGGTCAGGGCGGCTGCAAGTCCAGCGACAAGGGCTGCAAAGGCAAGAATTCCTGCCAGGGCAAGGGCGGCTGCGCAACCGACGGTTCCAAGATGCCGAAGGTCAGCTTCGCTTAATTCTCACTTCCTCCCCACAAGAGGGATCGGAAGCGCCGTCTCCTGATTCAGGTCAAGCCGCACGCCGGTCCCTCTCACACTCTTCGCGACCTA
>Ga0302278_10005806_pt1 | contig 12061 bp, 8 predicted proteins | sample III_Bog_N3_2_FD_194543 | JGI IMG/M metagenome (GOLD analysis project Ga0302278, IMG submission 194543) | Peat permafrost microbial communities from Stordalen Mire near Abisko, Sweden - III_Bog_N3_2 | ecosystem: Environmental > Terrestrial > Soil > Wetlands > Peat | place: Sweden: Abisko... | reverse complement strand
CTTGACGACTACAGGCCATGCACTCATCGAGCAATTAAGATTGATCTACGTCTTCGGCAACTGGACGAAAAACCATTAATTTCCTTCAGATGGCCAAGGCGTTTGCAGCACGGGCGGAAGCAAGGTCCGGCGCGAAGACATCTGCATAGTCCCACCACATCTGGCTTTTGGGCGGGGACCTAGCCGGGAAGCGCGTGAGAATCGGCCGATTTCAGGCTCCAATCGCGCGGGTTTTCACACCGGGCATAGAATTCTTGCAAGATGGCTGTTCGGAAAATCGTGCACATCGACATGGATGCCTTTTATGCATCCGTCGAGCAACGGGATGACCCGCAACTACGCGTCAAGCCAGTCGTTGTCGCCTGGCTGGGAAACCGTTCTGTCGTCTGCGCTGCTTCGTATGAAGCGAGGCGTTTCGGTATTCGTTCGGCCATGCCAGCGGTTCGTGCCGAGCGACTTTGCCCTGAGGCTGTTTTCGTACCTCCGGATTTCCCACGCTATCGGGCCGTTTCGCTGCTCGTGCGAGAGATCTTCAAGCGTCACACGGACTTGGTTGAACCGCTCTCACTGGACGAAGCGTACCTGGACGTTACGGAAAACAAAACCGGGCTACCGACTGCCACGCGTGTGGCAAGTACAATTCGAGAGCAAATCCGTGAGGAGCTGAACCTCACCGCTTCCGCCGGGGTGGCGCCGAACAAGTTCCTGGCAAAGATCGCTTCCGACTGGCGAAAGCCGGGTGGCCTCTTCGTAATCCAGCCGGACGAGGTGGATACATTCCTCCCGCCGCTTCCGGTGGGACGCCTACCTGGCGTTGGCAAGGTGACGGAAGCAAGGCTTGAGAAACTTGGAATACGGACTGTGGGAGACTTACGGCGGCTGGAGCTGCCAACGCTCGAAGGTCCGTTTGGCCGCCACGGAGTTCGCCTCTACGAGTTGGCACGTGGAATCGACAACAGCCCGGTCCTTCCGGACCGTCCTACACAGTCAGTGTCCGCAGAAGACACTTTCCAGCATGACGTGCCGTTATCCGAAACAGTGCCACTGATACGCCGGCTGGCGGAGAAGACCTGGGCGGCATCCCGCAAAGAAACCCGCATAGCGCGCACAGTGGTCCTGAAGCTAAGAACGAGTGAATTTAAGATCCTGGCCCGTAGCCATACGCCATCCTCTCCGCCATCTTCATGTGAAGAATTGACCTGCATAGCCCTATCCCTGAGAGAGCGCGTGGACCTGGATCCCCATCAGCGCTACCGCTTGGTCGGTGTTGGCCTGTGCAACTTCCGCGATGCTGAACAGACGTCTACGCAGCCAGTTCTATTTGAGTGAAAAACGGGTTTACAGAAGACAGATCTCATATTCGTCCATCCGGGATTCTCCTTGAAGTGTGCTTGGCGGCTCACCTCTCGGAGTCTCTTGGATGGACTCCCGCAAATGTCAAACTGCTACTGCCACCCCGGCAGAGCCGGGGGAACTCACGTTTGATTAGGCAATTTCCATTCTCAGTTCATCCCTTTAGATCGAGGTCGTCCAAGGGATTCTAAGCGACTCTGCCCTGCTCCCAGCCTCATCGTTTGGCGGTCATCCACCTGGACTTCGGTCGCACCAGATTTGGGTCCTGCTGGGTTGGTCTTCTGAATACGCTGCAGTCTTTGGCTCTGGAACGAATGCGAAAAAGGATCGCCAACGGCAGCAAACGTGGGCATATTGGTAGCCCAACAACAAAAGGGTAATTCTGTTTAGTTGGCGCTAAGAAGAACTACGGTCTTATCGGTGGGCTCACGCGGCCGGACACCGCTTGTGCGGGCGGTAGTCAACGAGCCACTCATGCGAAACCGCACCTGGCAGACGGGCGGAGAATTTCTTTGCGTGGAATGGCGGGCTTTACGCAATTTCTGCGCATAACTGTTCAAGAGAGGTTTCCGGCCCTTCTTTTTTCCACTCTCCCTGGCGCGAGGTCTACCGCGGCCGCGCCATTCGTCTTTTAATCCTCAATTTGAGGACATTCCCATCTTGTTGTGTCACAACTTGCAAAAAGCTGATTGAAATCCGTCCCCGGGGGGCAGCCGAAGACAAACATGACAATTCCATTGCCATAAGACCCGCCCGCCCCCGGCGCGTGCCCTACAAGGAGCATTCGATGATCCGCAAATTCTGGATGTTGGCAGCCGCAGCGCTCACCCTCGTTTTCGCCCAGAGCCCAGCCATCGCACAATATGGCCCACCTGCCTCTGGACCGTCGGCGGCAATCGTTTTCGTTCCTGCGACTGTGAACCTCATCGCCGGTCTCAATGGCACTGGGTATGGCGGAGACGGCGGCCCCGCGAACTCTAGCAACACAAAGCTCAATTCCCCGGCAGGGGTAGCCTTTGACTCGAGCGGGAACCTGTTCATTGCCGACGCAGGCAACCATGTGGTGCGCCGAATCGATCATACGACCGGCTACATCAGCACGTTTGCCGGACAACAGAACAATCCGGGGTACCCAAACGGCAGCGCGGTAGCGACGAGCGCGCAGTTCGAGGAGCCTTGGGGGCTGGCAATGGATTCAAGCAACAACCTGTATATGTCGGATTTACTCACTAATACGGTATGGAAGATCACTCCCGGAGGAGTCATCTCGATTCTTGCCGGCGGCGGTTCTGGAAGCTGCAGCGGCACCCAGACGGACACGCTGGGCGATGGATGCCCGGCTACGGATGCGAAACTCAGCCGCCCCGAAGGTCTTGGGATCGATGCCAACAACAACCTTTACATTGCCGACGTACTTGACTACGTTATCCGCGAGGTATCGAGCGCCACCGGGAAGATCAGCATCTTCGCGGGAAGCTCCACTTGCGGCGGTGGCCTCTATTCGACAGGCGCCGGGCCGTATTTAGCAACACAGGCGAACCTATGCAATCCTAGTTGGATTGCTTTCGACAGCGAGGGAAATTCCTACATATCGGATACAGGAAACAACGTCATCCGCATTGTGAATTCCGGCGGTGATATTTCGACCTTCGCGGGCGGTGGCAGCGATTCGTACACGATGGACGGCGTACCTGCCACCGCTGCGGCGCTCTCGGTACCGGAAGGCGTCTACGTCGATCCCGCCAACCGTGTCTATATCTCGGACTACTTCGATGGTGCAATTCGTCAGGTGAATTCGCAGGGAAACATCTACACGGTGATGGGTAACTACTATGACCTGTCTGCAAGCTCGATCGGCGAGCCCGATACGGGATACGGATCAGCGACAGGCACGGCGGACAACGAAACCTTTACGATGGACGTTTACGGAAACATTGTAGCGACTGAAAGGTCTCCCGCCGCTGTAACCTCCGCCGGCGCGACCGGGCAGTACGTGTTTGCCAACCAGCAGGTGTATACCACCAGCAGCCCGGCCTACGTGACGGTCTTGAATCCGAGCGGCGTGGCCCTTAACTTCACGGGTACGCCAACGGTGAGCGGCCCGTTCGCCATCGTGACCGGCGCGGGCGCGGGAACCTGCAACCTGCCCGGTTCGGTGGCCCCCGGCGCGAGCTGCACCATTGGCATCACGTTTAGCCCCACGGCCGACCAGGCCTATACGGGGAGCATTGTGCTGGACAGCAACGCGAACAGTTCGCCATCGACAATCAACCTTTCCGGCACCGGCACGGGTACTGGAACCCCTCCACCCGCGCCAGTCGCGTCGCTCTCGCCAAATCCGCTCGCATTTACTGATCAGGTTGCAGGAACAACCAGCGAGCCAATGCAGGCCACGCTCTCAAACAGCGGCAATGCCGCGCTGTCCTACTCCGTCAGCATAAGCGGCGCCGGGTTTGCCTCAGTGACTGGTACGAGCGCTTGCGGAACTACGGGTTCGCTGGTGGCCGGCTCCAGTTGCTTTATCTACGCCACCTTCACGCCTACCTCTGCCACCAGCTTTTCAGGAAGCATTCAGGTCACCGACAACAACAACGCGGCTGACGACACCAGCGCCACCCTCAACGGAACCGGCGTGGGCTTCTCGTCCCAGATCGGCATACCCCAGCCGACCCAGACCGTAACGGTCGGGATTACAACAGCGGGGACGCCTGCCTCAATTCAGGTGCTGGCTCAGGGCGTGGCGGCCCTCGACTTCGCCGAAACCTCAGGCGGAACCTGCAATACCACAACCGCTTATACCGTTGGCCAAACATGCACGGTCAACGTGATCTTCGACCCGGTTGCGCCCGGAATCCGCCCAGGAGTTGCGGAACTGCTGGATGGCAGCGGAAACGTGCTCGGCATTACCTATCTGCCGGGTTATGCCACCGGGCCGGAGATCGCCTTTGGTACTGCCCCGCAGTCCAGTTTGCTGCCAACGCCCACCTCCTACACTGTCACCGGCGTTGCGGCCAGCGCAGGCGGGAATGTCTTCTTTGTCGATAATGCGGGCGGGGCCGTTTATCAACTAACGAAGACGGGCAACAACACATATAGCAGCCCCACGCAGATCGGCTCCGGATACACCGAGCCGTTTGGAGTAGCAGTGGACGGCGCGGGCAATGTTTATGTGGGAGGTTATGGAGGGTTCGACATCATCAAGATCCCCTGGACAGGTAGCGCCTATGGAACGCAGACAACCGTACCTCTTGGAACCACCACGCGCGAGCCCAGGCATCTTACGGTAGATGCGTTGGGAGACATCTTCTTTGCTGACTATGCCCAGGATGAAGTGGTCGAAGTGCCCTGGACCTCCAGCGGTTACGGAACGCCGGTCGTTCTGCCTTTCACCGGGCTAAGCAGTGTCAATGGCGTCGCGGTCGATCAGAATGGCGACGTTTTCGCAGCTAACACTTACGGTCATAACGTGCTTGAATTGCCTTGGACAGGCACAGGCTGGGGTACCCAGGTTACGGTCGTCCCCAGCTCCGAGTTGCAGAGCGGTGTTGGCGCTCCCATTGGCCTGGCGCTCGATGCAGCGGGGGACCTTTACGTCGCCGAGCAGCACACTGGATTCACCGGCTCCAGTTACTTGATAAAGGTCCCATTTACGGGAGGCACTTACGGCACGCCTGTCACCATCCCCATTACCCTGAGCTCCATATACGATGTTGCGATCAATGGAAGCGGAGATCCTTTTGTCGCAAGTACGCTTGACCAGCAGGTCTACAAACTGGACACGCAGGATCCGCCCACCCTGACCTTCAAAACAGCCACCAACTTGGGTTCAACGGACACCACAGACGGCCCGCAAACCGCGACCATTACCAACATTGGCAATGCGTCCCTGGCGTTCGGCTCCGGGACAAATCCGCAGTATCTTTCCAACTTCCCCGAAAATAGCCTGGACACCAGTCTCTGCGCACAGGGAACATCGCTCCTCTCAACCGCAAGCTGCGATGTTTCGGTCAACTTTGTGCCGAACGCGGCAGGAGCCAACAGCGGCTCCGTAATGGTGACCGACAACAACCTGAACGTCTCAGGCACCAACCAGAAAATCCCTGTCAACGGCACCGGGGTAGGCGCCTCGCTGACAGCGCAAACCATCACCTTCACCCAACCCACAACGCCCATTACCTGGGCATCCAGCCTCACCGTCACGCTGGTCGCAACCGGCGGCGCTTCCGGCAATCCCGTCGTATTCTCCATCGACGGAAGCAGCACCGGCACCGGCGGCATCAGCGGGTCCACACTCTCCATCACCGCCCCCGGCACATTCGTCATCGACGCCAATCAGACCGGCAACGCCTCCTACTCCGCTGCTCCGCAAGTACAAAGAACATTCCTCGTCAACAAGGCTCCGCAGACAATCAACTTCACCGCGCCCACTTCGCCGGTCACCTACAACGCGGGGCTGACCATTTCGCTGGTTGCAACTGGCGGCGCTTCTGGAAACCCCGTCACGTTCTCGATCGACGCGGCCAGCACGGCTACGGGCTCCATCGCCGGCAGCACCCTGACGGTTTCCAGCACGGGTAACCTCGTCATCGACGCCAACCAAACTGGAAACGCAGATTACTCCGCGGCAACACAGGTTCAACAAACCATCGTCGTGAACTCGATCGGCACACAGACCATCACCTTCACGCAACCCACCACGCCCATCACGTACGCGCCCAGCCTGACCGTCTCCCTGGTCGCGACCGGCGGCGCATCCGGAAACCCCGTCTTATTTACCATCGATGGAAGCAGCACCGGTACCGGCAGCATCAGCGGGACCGCACTTTCCATCACCACTCCCGGCACATTCGTAATCGACGCCAACCAGACCGGAAACTCAAATTATTCCGCTGCTGCGCAGGTACAAAGAACACTCGTCGTCAACAAGGCGCCGCAAACCATCAACTTCACTGCGCCCACCTCACCGGTCACCTACAACACGGGGCTGACCATTTCGCTGGTTGCAACCGGCGGCGCTTCTGGTAACGCTGTTACCTTCTCGATCGACGCGGCCAGCACCGCGACCGGATCCATCACCGGCAGCACACTGAACGTCACGAGCACCGGCACCTTCGCCATCGACGCCAATCAAACCGGAAACACTGACTACGCGGCCGCAACGCAGGTTCAACAAACCATCACAGTAAATGCGCCGACGCCGCAAACCATCAGCTTCACCCAGCCCACCTCGCCCAATACTTACGCGCCGAGCCTGACCGTCACACTGGTCGCAACCGGCGGCGCTTCCGGCAATGCTGTCGTATTCACCATCGACGGAAGCAGCACCGGCACCGGCTCAATCTCCGGCAGCACGCTCACCATCACCAGCGTCGGGACATTCGTCATCGATGCCAACCAGTCCGGCAACGCGAACTACACCGCCGCGCCGCAGGTACAGCGCACAGTCGTGGTCACCCAGGCCCCGCAGGTCATCAACTTCACCCAACCCACCTCGCCCGTGACTTACGCCGCGGGCCTGACCATCACCCTCACAGCCACCGGCGGCGCTTCCAGCAACGCGGTGGTCTTCACCATCGATTCCACCAGTACCGCATCAGCCACTGTCTCCGGCAGCACAGTCACTGTCACCAGCGCCGGCAACCTGGTCATCGATGCCAACCAGGCAGGCAATGCAGATTACTCCGCGGCGCCCCAGGTGCAGCGCACCGTCGTCATCAACGCGCCGCCCGGGGACTTCTCCATCTCCGCCAGCCCCGGCTCGCAAACCGTGAACGCCGGCGCTACGGCCAACTACACCATCACCGTGGATAGCATCAACGCCTTCGGAAACAACGTTGCTCTCTCGGTGACGGGATACCCGCCCGGCTCCACAGTCACCTTCTCGCCCCCACAGATCAACCCCGGCAGCGGTCCTGCAACCTCGACGCTTTCCATAGTGACGGCGGCCGGCCTGTTCGCCCAGGCCCAGCCCAGCAGCAGCTTGTGGCCGGTAGCCACGCCCACTTTGGCGCTGCTTCTGCTGCTTCCCTTCCGCCGTTGGCGCAAGGCGGTCAGAGGCAAGCTGTTCCTGCTAGTCGCCGGCCTTGCTTCGCTTGCAACGGCTGCAGCCCTCACCGGCTGCGGCGGCGGCTTCGCGCTCCCGCAGACATCTCAGTCCTACACGCTCACCATTACTGGCACGAGCGGATCTGATACCCACTCAACTACCGTGCAGCTCACTGTGCAGTAAAGGAGATACCATGCGAATCAGGATCAAAGCCTTATCCGCCCTGTTGTTGACCATCGCCGTGGTCTCCACCGTTTCCGCCGCTGCCCAGGCGCCTGCTGCCGCTGCCCCGCCGCCCGCATCGCCAAACCTGCACCGCGTCGAATTGGCTCTCGAATACACCTACCTGCGCAGTAACGCGCCCCCTGGCGGTTGCGGCTGCTTCAACATGAATGGAGGCAGCGCCTCCTTTGCCTGGCCCGTCAAGTCGGGCCGCGTTGCCATCGTCGGCGACCTTACCATCGACGGGTCCACCGCACCCATCAGCTCCAACAACTTCAATCTCACCCTCGGCACCTTCACCGTCGGGCCGCGCTACCTCGCGCCAGTCCATCACTTCCCCATTCAACCCTTCGGCCAGGCGCTGTTTGGCGTCGCTCACGCCAGCGGGTCACTGGTCACCGGAAAGACGCCCGCCTATTCCGACGCCTCTGCAACCTTCGCTGCCAACATCGGCGGCGGCGGCGACCTGCGCATCAACCAGACCTTTTCCATTCGCGTGGCTGAAGCCGACTATCTGCTCACCACCTTCAACAACGGAGGCAACAACCGCCAGAACAACACCCGCATCAGCTCAGGCCTGGTCATTCACTTTTAGCGAAAATGGAGTTTGGCGAAACGCCCGCCAATGAAGCGATGTTCATCGAAACCCCTATACTAGGGAGGAACGGCCCTCCTCTGCGGACCGGTTGGCTGGGCCATCCTCGGTCTATGCACAGTTGCAGCTTTGGGCGCCGGCGTCTGGTGGTTCACGGACAGCACGGCGAAGGCGAACCCGCTTGTGATCTGTCCTTGCACGAAGTTCGGCCGGCTGTGGGTCGGCGGAATCGAAGGCTGGGCGATCAATGATCTCGTGGGCGTGGTCAACAACAAGGCCATGCAGTTCATGGCCGACGATATCTTCCCGCTGATCGATGCCTGGAAGGCATTCCACGGCTATCCTACCCAGATTCCGCCCACTCCCCAGCCCTCCTGGGGCTTGTCTGCTCCACAACCGTTCATTTCAGGAAGAATTACTTCCGAGTGGACTGTAATCCGCCCGGAACAATGCCAAGCCCTCGGGAAAACCTTGCCACAAGTCGACTTTGTCAGGACGAATCGCCCAATACTGCAACAAGCGGCAGATTTCAATTGCAGCGAGGCTCTTCCCCACGGAGAGAATTACGTGCCCGCGCTCCTGAAGCAAACACCAGCCGGACGACCGCAATCGGCCCGAGGCGAGAAGATTCAGCAAATGCAACGTAGCTTTGGACTTAGCCAGTTCTTGTCATCGGGGTGCCTCGTCCGGCTGGAAAATCCACGGATTCTTCTCATCCAGCAATCCGGCCTGAATACGTGAAGAGACTCTGCGCTTTAGTGCATTACCGGAGCGGCGTATTATCGCGGCGCACAAGGAAAGGTCTTTTATGTCGGTTTCTGAGCAAGATCGCGAGGATTACGAAGAAGGCCTGCGCGATCGCGGAAAAGGCATTTTCGATCAAGCTCTTACCGACGTAACCGTCAACCATCCTGACACCCAAGCCTATTACAAGGGTCGCCGCGGCGAGCAACTCGACGAAGACGAGGGCTAGCCGCTTCTGTGCTCCCGATTCTCCTGAGCTGGAACAAGAGCTAGGACCGGCCAGTACGAATTATCAGCATCATGAAGCTGCATCGTATTGCCATTTCGCTCGGAGTTCGGCTACGCTACTTGGTTGAAAAGTGCTGAGAGGTACTGAACCCGGTCGTGTATGCCTTGCAGAACTGAGTATTATGGTTGGCACTTGACGTGGGGGGAATTGGCTCGTTGCGAATAGCGCACACAAGCTAATCGCAAGTGTCTCTTACGCGTTGCATGACGCTGCAGTATGCTCTACGCCAACTGAATCGTAAGCGTTTGGTCTTCCCCTCTGGTATCCCTGCAGGCTTGAGTCTGACGATGTGGTCATGGATCAGGCAGAAGGGACGGGGCGTCGGGTTCGCAGATGGCGGTCGGTTGCAGAGAAGCGGCAGATTGTTGAGCTGACGTTGGAGCCGGGCGCGAGCGTGGCGCTGGTGGCACGGGCTCATGGGCTGAACGCTAACCAGGTGTTCAAGTGGCGGCGAGCTTTCGAGCGCGGTGAGTTGGTGGAGGCTGGTGCCGCGTCCACGGCTTTGCTTCCGGTCACGATAGCTGCTCCAGTTGAGCGAGAGGTACGGGAGCCGGCCGCGCTGCAACAGCCGATGACGTCCGGTTCCATTCACATCGAGTTTCCGGGGCGAGCGTTGGTCAGCGTGGAGAGCGGAGCTGATCCGGCACTGTTGCGTTCGATCCTTGAGAGCCTGCGCAAGTGATTGAACTCCGCGCCGGGACGAAGATCTGGATCGCCGCCGGCGTGACCGATATGCGGCGTGGCTTCGACGGCTTGAGCGCGCAAGTGCAGACTGTGCTCGAGCAGCAGCCGTTCTCCGGTCACGTCTTTGTTTTCAGAGGGCGCCGTGGCGACATCGTAAAAGTTCTCTGGTTCGATGGCGACGGCCTTTGTCTGTTTTCCAAGCGTTTGGAACGGGGCCGATTCATCTGGCCGCAAGCTACGGAAGGCTCCGTTTGTCTGACGCGTGCGCAGTTGTCGATGCTGTTGGAAGGCATCGATTGGCGTCATCCGCGAAGGACCTGGACGCCTGAGATCGCAGTGTAAGTGACAAGCATGATTCCCCTGTATTCATGCGGGTTTTGTGGATGACTTCTATCCTGTCTTATGGCATACTGCGGTCATGATTCCTGCTTCCTTGCCTAACCTCGACGGGCTCGATCCTGAAGCGTTGAAGGCGCTGGTGATCGCCAAGCATTCGGAGTCGCTGGAACAGCACAAGGAACTCACTTCAAGCACACATGAGATTGAACATCTGAAGCTGGTCATCGAGAAGTACAGGCGGATGATCTTCGGCAGGAAAAGCGAGAAGCTGACCGGGGAGCTGGAACAGCTTGAGTTCCGGCTTGAAGAGCTGGAGACCGCGCAAGCTGCAGAAGAAGCTTCACAGGCTACAGCCGAAGCGTCGCAACCTCCCGCGGCTCCAACAGCTTCGAAGCGTCGATCCCGCCCTGCGCGCAAGCCTCTGCCCGAGGATCTTCCGCGTGAAGTGGTTACTCATCTTCCTGCGCACAACTGCTGCCCCGATTGCGGCGGTGCTCTACGCCAGTTCGGCGAAGACGTTTCCGAACAACTGGAACGCATTCCCGCAAGCTTCAAGGTGATTCGTCATGTGCGACCCAAGTTCGCTTGCGCTGGTTGCGAGACCGTCATCGAGGCACCCGCACCTGCACGGCCCATCGACCGCGGACTGCCTGGTCCGGGACTACTGGCCCATGTGCTGGTTTCGAAGTACGGCGACCACCTCCCGCTGTATCGTCAGTCTCAGATTTATGCCCGCGAAGGTGTTGATCTCGATCGCTCAACACTGGCCGGTTGGGTGGGCGCGGCCAGTGAACTGCTTGCTCCGCTGGTCGATGAGATCAAGAAGCATGTTCTTGCAGCATCGAAGATCCACGCTGACGACACGCCGGTTCCGGTACTTGCTCCCGGCAACGGCAAGACCAAGACCGGCAGGCTGTGGACCTATGTGCGCGATGATCGCCCCGCAGGACTCGGAACCGCTCCAGCCGTGTGGTTCGCTTACTCGGAAGATCGCAAGGGCGAACATCCGCGAAGACATCTGAAGGATTTCAAGGGTGCGCTCCAAGCCGACGCCTACGCAGGCTTCCATCATCTCTATGGCGACGGCGCCATCTACGAAGTCGCGTGCTGGGCCCACACCCGGCGCAAGTTCCATGACATCCATGTGGTTCATCGATCGCCAACTACCACTGAGGCACTCGCACGTATCGGAGCCCTGTACGGCATCGAGGAGCAGATCCGCGGAACGCCGGCAGAACTTCGCTGCTCGGTCCGTCAGACCCGTTCCAGGCCGCTGCTCGATGAGCTGCGCCACTGGATGGAGAAGACGCTTCGCTCGCTCTCGACCAAGAGCGAGACCGCCGGCGCAATCCGCTATGCGCTTTCACACTGGCGTGCTCTGACACGCTACGTTGACGATGGTTTGTTGGAGATCGATAACAACGCGGCCGAGCGGGCGCTGCGGGCTGTGGCCATCGGACGGAAGAATTACCTCTTCATGGGAGCTGATTCCGGCGGTCAACGAGCGGCATCGCTCTACAGCCTCATCGGTACAGCCAAACTGAGCGGGCTCGATCCTGCCTTCTACCTGCGCACGGTCCTGGCAACGATCGCCGAACATCCGATCAACCGCATCGAACAGCTCCTGCCCTGGAACATCGCCGCCTCGCTCCAGGCCGACTCTTCCAAGGCCGCGTAGACACACTCAACAGGTGTCCGCTAAAAAACAAGCGGACACCTGTTGGACACTCTCATCCAGTCAAGATGGGAACTTCGAACGCTTACACTGAATCACGCAATTATCGGTTAT
>Ga0302278_10005805_pt1 | contig 12063 bp, 7 predicted proteins | sample III_Bog_N3_2_FD_194543 | JGI IMG/M metagenome (GOLD analysis project Ga0302278, IMG submission 194543) | Peat permafrost microbial communities from Stordalen Mire near Abisko, Sweden - III_Bog_N3_2 | ecosystem: Environmental > Terrestrial > Soil > Wetlands > Peat | place: Sweden: Abisko... | reverse complement strand
GCGAATGCAGTCGATCATCGCCACCATGGCGCTTAGGTATACATCGTCCAGAGTAAGAGCCTTATCGAGCCGCCACAACAGGCGTTCCAAGATATCCACAAAGCTATTCGGCGCATCGTCCTTCAGAGCCATCCCACGCGCAAACGTGCCGTAAAGGTGCATGTGGGCATTGATGAGGCCCGGCATGATAAGCCGGCCATGCGCGTCGATGAATCGCGCACCGGGATGGTTCTGCTGCAAAACATCTGTGGGACCAACCGCGAAAATTAGTCCATCCTGGATGGCGACGCAGCCCCCCTCAATCAACGGCCGGCGCTCGTCCCGCGTGATCAGTCTCCCATTGTCTGGTTGACGGCGACATCGTTCCCGGCGAACACACCATTCTCGGCCCGTCCACGGGCAACTTCGGTATTGGTACGGACTATGTCTCGAAGCTTCTCGGCTTCCGGGCAATCGTCATCATGCCGGACTCCATGAGCAAGGAGCGCTACGCGCGAATCCGAAAGTATGGCGGCGAGCTGGACCTGACGCCCGGCTCCGAGTCCGACGTCATTCTCACGCTGGAGAGAACGCGTGAGTTGATGAAGAACCCGAAGAACAAGGCACTGGCCCAGTTCGAACTCTTTCCTAACTACCGCTTCCTTCGCCACGTGACCGGAAACAGTGCGATCCAGGCCGTGCAGGGAGTAGGAAACGGACGCATCGCAGGCTTCACCTCTGCACCAGGTTCGGCCGGCACGCTCGCGGCGGGTGATCAGATCAAGGCGGCATTTCCCGAAGCCAAGATCGCCGCGCTTGAGCCTTACGAATGTTCCACGCTCGCCAATGGAGGCCGCGGCCAGCATCGCATCGAGGGTATCGGCGACAAGATGTGTACGCTGATTCACAACCTGCTGAATACCGACTTCGTCATCCTGATCAAGGATGAGGAGACGGTGCAGGGCGTCAAGATTTTCCACGATGGCGCGGACTCGCTCATCAAGCTGGGCGTCGGTCGCGAATTGGCGCTCGGCTTGCGGGACGCCTTCGGGCCATCCGCCATCTGCAACGTCCTTGGCGCCATCAAGTTGGCGAAGTACCTCCGCCTGGGCACTGGAGACAACGTAGTCACCATCGCCACCGACGGCTTCGATCACTACAACTCCGTGTTGGAGGAGTTGAACGGCCGTTACCTCGAGCTCGCCCCATCTGTACTCGATCGTTGGACCCACGACATCTTCCTCGGCGCAACCGACGACCACGTATTTGACTTCCGCAAGCCTTCCGTGAAAGAGCGACTGTTCCAGCAGAAGGAGCAGGACTGGGTCAAGTTCGGCTACTCGAAGAGGTTCCTCGACACCATGCGTCACCAGGACTTCTGGGACGCCCAATACGCTAAGGTGCCGGATTACAACCAGAAGATCTCCGCAGCACGGCAAGTCGATTTGGTTGCGGCAGTTCGATTTGAGGCAGTCACACCATGTTCAAGTTCACGCTAAACCAGGATGACGTCACCGTAGCCGGCGACAAGAACCTGCTGGAATATCTGCGCGAAGACGCTCGTCTGACTTCCGTAAAGGATGGTTGCGCCGAAGGTGTCTGCGGCTCCTGCTCTGTATTGGTGGACGGAAAGGCGTGGCGTGCATGCAAGCTGACCATCGCCAAGATTCAAGGTAAGCAGATCAAGACCATCGAGGATCTTTCTTCGCACGAGCGCGACGTATATGCGTGGGCCTTCGGGAAAGTTGGCGCCGTCCAATGCGGGTTTTGCATGCCGGGCGCGGTGATGAGCGCGAAGTCGCTGCTGGACGCGAATCCCACGCCTACACCTGCCGAAGTGAAGTCCGCTATCCGCTACAACCTCTGTCGCTGCACTGGCTATTCCAAGATCGAGCAAGCGATTCACCTGGCTGCCGAAGCTCTTCAAGTGAATGCAATCCCAGACGGAGAAAACAGGGCGGGCAAGATCGGCACGCGCACCGTTCGGGTGGATTCCACCGAGAAGTTACTTGGCACTGGCGAGTTCGTTGACGACATGCAGGTTCCTGGCATGCTCCACGGCGCCGTGTTGCGGGCAAAACATCCGCGTGCCTTGGTGCAGAAGATTGACGTCTCCGTCGCGCAAACGTACCCCGGCGTTGTAGTCGTACTGACAGCAAAGGATGTTCCGGGCGAACGGTTGCTTGGGCACATTGTTCACGATTGGCCAGTGATGGTAGCTGAGGGCGAAGAAACCCGCTATGTCGGCGATGCCCTGGTAGTGTTGGCCGCTGAGACCAAGGAAGTGGCGCGGAAGGCGCTGGAGCTGATTCGCGTCGACTACGAGGTGCTAAACCCACTGTTATCCCCGGCCGATCAGATCGCCGAGATCGGCGACGTGCCCAGTGTCGGCAGCTTCGATTGCATTATCGATGCCCGAGGCATGATCGTCTGCCCCGGCTTCATCGACACGCACAGCCACTCCGATCTGGAAGTCATGGTCAACCCCTACGTCGAAGCCAAAGTCCGCCAGGGTGTCACCACCGAACTGCTAGGCCAGGACGGAATCTCCATGGCGCCCCTGCCGAAGAAGTATATCTCGCCGTGGCGCAAGAATCTCGCAGGCCTCGACGACGACAGCGACGAGCTCCGCTGGGATCACGAGACCACCGACCGCTACCTGCGGGCACTCGAAACCAAGGGCGTTGGCCTCAACGAAGTTACCTCGTTCCCCACGGTAATATCCGCATGGAGGCGATGGACCTCGACAATCGCAAGCCGACGTCCGAAGAACTCACGCGCATGTGCGACATCGCCCGGCGCGAAATGGAGGTCGGCGACTATGGCCTTTCCACCGGCCTCATTTACATGCCCTGCGCCTATGCCGAAACCTCTGAACTGATCGATCTATGCAAGGTCATCGCGGACTTCGACGGTGCCTTCGTCAAGACGGTCTGCACCGACGGCCTGCTCGGTGGCAAGCCACACCCGGGGGTCTTCGGATCGTTTCCTCGGGTCTTGGGCAAGTACGTTCGTGAGGAGAAGGCCCTTACCCTCGAAGATGCAATTCGCAAGATGACCCCCAAGCCGGCAGAAGTCTTCGGCTTCGAGCGTCGTGGTCTCCTCAAGCCCGGCTACTTCGCGGACATCGTAATCTTCAATCCCGACACCATCCTCGACAAAGGTACATTTGTCGATCCAATCCAGTTTCCTGCAGGCATTGCACACGTCTTCATCAACGGCCAACTGGTTCTGACCTCTCGAGACGTCGGCCGCGTGCGCGCCGGAAAGGTGCTGCGAAAGTCGCGGGTACATTGAACTCATTGCCGATTAACCGTGCGTGAGGTTTGCCATAAGAATTTTGGCAGCTCCAGGAAACCTTGAGCAGGAAATCTCGTCTCCGTCTGGCATACAATTCAGACGAATCGGATTGGCGCATGGATTCGCTGCACGGTCTGCCGGGGGTGTCTCTGGCTGACAATCGCCACGATCCGTTCGCGACCCTACCACTCTCCCCAGAGGATGAATCCATGAACGTTAGCCGCCGCCAGGCAATAACATTGATCGCGGGAGCGGTACCGGCCGTAACCGGCCTGCGAGCTTTCGCGGTCGTGTCGCAGAGATCGTCCCCCGCAGTGCCTTCGGGTACGGCGAGGCGTTTCGTCTTCGACGGTATCTGGTCGGAACTCCGGATATCCATGGCGGAACTCGGTCAACAGTCCCTCGCAGACCTCGCTGGCTTCTCGCACTTGGTGATGGAGATGCGGATGAGTTCTCCGCAGCGGCTACTGCTCTGGGCTTACACCACTCACGGCCCGCGGTCCATGTCGATCATCGGCTTTGGGCAGAATGCGTGGCTGCGCGCATCGATCCCACTGCAGTACTTCATCGGACGCGACTCGCGCGGCAACGACCTTGCCTCAGCGCAAAATCGGCGAACCAACTGCTGCTGGTATTCCGTTTGGGGGCCGTGGGGCGATCTACACACCGTCGAGTCGTTTGGCATTGCGATGGAGTATCCGCTCAACCAGCCCGTAATCGAACTGCGCAACGTGCATCTGGCGACGAAAGACGAGGGATCGGAGTTTCTCGAACCAGGTCCAGTGCTCGACTCCTTCGGCCAATGGGCACTCGCAGACTGGCCGCGAAAGCTCAAGACCAAGGAGCAGTTGGCACACGAACTGGCGAACGAAGAGAAATCCTTCGGCAGTCCGGCCGATTTCGGCTACGCGCGCTATGGCGGTTACAAAAGCACGCAAGCCCGTCCGACCGGCTTCTTCCGGGTCGAGCAGATCGACCACCGCTGGTGGTTTGTCGATCCCGATGGCCACCTGTTTCTGTCCACCGGCGTCAATGGAACGCCAGGCGGCGGCGCCGGTTTCGGCGGAAATGACGCGGGCGTTACGTCGGACCGAACCAATCGCCGGCTTGATTCGTGGGGTATGACCACCGGAGGCAAGGGGCGCCCCGCGACGGTAATGCTCCGCTGGCCGCTCGGCCAGACTCTCCTCGGATTGCCCGACGTGCACTCGCAGAAGTTTGTCGATGACATCGATGCCGCCGCCGACACGCAATGCGCTCCCCGCAAGAGCGACCCTCTGCTGATCGGCTACTTCGTTGGAAATGAACCGCCGTGGAACGGCCGCGAGACGGAACTTTGCGGCCTTATCCTGGCTGGACCGGATACGGCCACGAAGACCACGCTGAAGGATTTTCTCGCTCAGAGCGATACGGCAGCGCGCCGGCGCGAATTCATCCTCGCCTGCTTCGCCAAGTATCTGGATATAATCTGCGGCGCCGTGCGCAAGTACGATCCAAATCATCTGCTGCTCGGAATTCGATACGGAGGGAAGATGTCGGACGAAGCCATGATGATGGCCCGGATCTTCGACGTCTGCAGTATCAACGTGTACGAGTACGAACCCACCAAGCAAATCATCCGCGCCGCCCGCCTCTCCGGCCGACCGATCTTGATTGGCGAATACCACATTGGCGTGCCCGCTGATGGCCTCGCAGCAGGGCTGGTGCAGGCGAAGGACCAGCTTGAGCGTGGCAGCGCCTATCGGTATTACGTGGAGCAGGCCGCCTCGCTAGAATGGTTCCTCGGCGCCTACTGGTTCCAATGGCGCGACGAACCTGTGTTGGGCCGCATGGACGGCGAGAACTACAACATCGGATTCGTCGACGTCGCCGACCGGCCGTATGTCGAACTCATCGAAGCGGCCAAGGTCACGCATAAAGGGCTGATGGACGTACACTCCGGCAAACTGTCGCCTTTTGCACAGCACCCGTTGGCGTCGAACGCCGGTGCGCCCGCCTCCCCCTGGGCGCTGGATTGAATTCAGGATTAACCTCGGAGAAATGTTCATGCTACGAAAAACATATCGCTCCTTCCTCGTATCGCTGCTAACTCTGGCCATCTCGTCTCCTCTTTTGGCCGCTGCGCCGGTCACCGTGGCGGAAGAGAAAGTGACCATTCCGACCTACCTCATTGGTCCGCCGGATCCCAATCCGCAGTTCTACTTTGGCGGCGCATCTCAGGGAGCACAGCATCGTATCTATCCGTATCCGCTCTACGACAACCTCACCACCGAGAAGAAAGACAAGACCTACACAATGGTCTATCTCGAAAACGAGTACATCAAAATAGGCATCCTTCCCGAACTCGGCGGAAAGATCTTCGAGGCTGTCGACAAAACCAACGGCTACGACTTCATCTACCACCAGCACGTCATCAAGCCCGCGCTCATCAGCCTTCTCGGAGCCTGGATCTCAGGTGGAATCGAATGGGACCTGCCGCACCACCACCGTGCTACCAGCCTCCTACCGATGCAATACAAAGTTGAGGAAGGCGTTGACGGCTCGAAGACAGTCTGGATCGGTGAGTTGGAATTGCGCGATCGCATGGAATGGACCGTCGGGGTAACGCTGTATCCGGGCAAGTCCTATTTCTCGGCTGCGTTCCGCATGATCAACCGGACGCCGGTGCCAACCTCGATGCTCAGCTTTTCCAACGTAGCCGTCCACGTCGACGACACCTACCAGGTCGTTTTTCCCCCCAGCACGCAGTTCGTCACCTATCACGGCAAGCGCGAATTCACCACGTGGCCGATCGCAACTACCAAGTTCAACGGCGCGGACTTTACATCCGGCGTCGATGTCAGCTGGTACAAGAATCACGCCAACGCCAACTCCATGTTCGCGTGGAACTACCAGGACGATTTTCTCGCCGGCTACGATCACGGAAAGAACGCCGGCATAATGAGCATCGCCGACCACAATGTTGTCCCAGGCAAGAAGTTCTGGACCTGGGGTAACGGCCCTACCGGTCGCGCAGAAGACCATCTTCTTACCGACAAGGACGGTCCATACATCGAGCTGATGGTGGGGGCATACTCCGACAATCAGCCCGACTACAGTTGGCTGCAGCCGTATGAGACGCGCACCTGGACGCAATACTGGTACCCCTTCCGCGACATCGACGGCGTCAAGAACGCAAATACTGATGCCGCCGTCAACCTCGTCGTCAAGGACGGCAAGGCGACCGTAGGTTTCTATTCCACCCAGGCGCGCCCGTCGGCAACGGTAACGCTCAAGCTCAAGGACCAGGTTCTGATGAGCGAGAAGATCGCGATCAGCCCCGGCCACTCCTTTGTCAAAGTAGTATCCCTGCCCGTCGGAACGGACGAACATGATCTCCGTGCCGCGATCGCGGTGGACGGCCATGAACTGATTGCGTACTCCCCCGTCAAATTACAGCCTGAAAAGATGCCTTTACCGGTTGTGCCTCCCCCAACGCCGGGAGCAATTGAGACGAACGAAGAGTTGTACCTCACCGGCCTCCGCATGGAGCAGTTCCATGCTCCCGGAGACGCTGATCCCAATGCCTACTGGCAGGAGGCCCTCCGGCGCGATCCCGGCGACATCCGAGTAAACACTGTCCTTGGAATCGATGCGATCAAGGCTGGCCGCTACAGCGACGCAGAAGCCTATCTCCGCAAGGCCCTAGAGCGTGACACCGCCAACTTCACGTCGCCCAAGGATGGCGAGTCGATCTACTATCTCGGCCTGGCGTTGAAAGCGCAGGGCAAGCTGGACGGAGCCTATGCCGAGTTATACAAATCGACATGGAGCGCCGCATGGCGCGCGCCCGGCTACTTCGCCCTGGCAGAGATTGACGCAAACAAGGGCAATTTCAATGCAGCTCTCACCGATGACGAACACGCACTCGAAGCGAACGCCCTCAACATCCGCGCCCTGGCACTAAAGGCAGCGCTGTTGCGCCGTACGGGCCGCAACGAAGATGCGCTCGCCACGATCGCTTCCATCCGCAAGATCGATCCCCTGGATGCGCAGGGCATGACCGAGGAATGGCTAGCGAAGAAATCCCTTGCAAGCGAAGCGCCTTTGATGAAGACAGTGAGCGAATTCCCGGCGACCGCGCTTGAGGTTGCGGCGGATGATACGAACGCCGGGCTGTGGCAGGACGGCACTGCGCTGCTCGAGCATATCGTCGACAAAGCTCCCGATAAGTCCAAGATTTCTCCGCTCGTCTACTACTACCTGGGCTACTTTGCGGCTCAGATGCGCCAGGACGCCAAGGCCCGCGAGTATGACCGGGCGGCCGAAAAGGCGTCTCCTGACTACGTTTTCCCCTTCCAGATGGAGATGATCGCAGTGCTTAACGATGCGATGCGGATCAACCCAACCGATTCGCGAGCGCCCTACTATCTGGGAAATCTGCTATTTGACTCGCAGCCAGAACAGGCGCAGGCCCTATGGGAGAAATCTGTCTCCCTGGGCGCGGATTTCCCCGTCGTCTATCGCAACCTCGCGCTTGTTTATACGCGCCAGGGCAATCAGCGTAACAAGGCGCTGGCTGCCCTCGAAAAGGCCGTCCAGTTCGGCGGCAACGCAATGGTCTTCAACGACCTCGACAAGCTATATGAGGAGAACGGCGTCTCCCCTGTAAAGCGTCTCGCCATGATGGAAGCCCACCAGCCCGTCATCAATCGCGACGACGTGATCGCTCGTGAGATCAATCTCGAGATCCTTGCCGGCAAACCCGACGCGGCTATTCAGTTGCTGCAGTCTCGGTTCTTCCGCGCATGGGAGGGTGGCGGAACCTTCTCCCTAGCCGATTCCTGGATAAACGCCAACCTAGAGCGTGGTTACCAGCATATGGCCGCAAAACAATACACGCAGGCTCTCGCCGACTACCAGACCGCCCAGAATATTCCCACCAACCTCGAGGAAGCTACCCGCGACGTCAGCGACCGCAAAGCCGAAATATCGTATTGGATCGGCAATGCCTTCCAGTCAATGGGCAATTCAGAGAAAGCCCGCCAGTCCTGGACCGAAGCATCGATCGCACGTCTCAGCGCGACGGCCCCGCGCACAGGCACAGGTCAGCCTACCTATACCGGCCACTTCAGCAACGGAAGCATCGGCGGACTTTCTGCCGGTGTGCGCGTGGAGCAGGCCGCGCCATACTATCAGGCACTCGCCCTGGAGCAACTCGGGCAATTGGATCGGGCAAATGCGATCTTCACCCAGCTCATAGATACAGGCAATAAGGAGCTCAGCAGTTCACCCGTCCAGTCCGGCGCCGCCGATCAGCACGTTGCCCAGACCGCAGACGCGCATTACATTGCGGGTCTGGGCCAACTTGGGCTGCACCACCAGGATCAGGCGCGCCGTGAGTTCTCACTCGCATTGAAGGCGAGCCCCGACCACTATGCGGCCGCCAGAGCGCTCAACACGATGATCCCCTGAATACAACACGCTCGGCCCCGGTCGGATCCGAGTTTGTTCCGCACCTCGGACCAGAGCGCAATCCTCCCGCCACCGGTGGAGGGCATCCGTTTGGAGCCGGGTCACTGATGCATGGTATGAACTTCGCAAAGGTGACGGAACTTGGGAACAAGTCGAGAAAAATGTTGGAGCGCAAGCTCATGCAACCTGACTGCCACGTAACTAGCCCATCGAACACTCGACGCCGAACGAGGCCGGATTGCTGGCTTTGTTGTACTCCCTGACGCCCTTGCCGTCGCGCAGACAACGAAGGTAGTAGATCCCATCCTCATGGGACTCAGCCTTCCCATCGACCAAGGTATAGCCAGCCCGAAGGGTGTGATTCTTGTTCCAAATGGGGCCAGGAAAACGTGGCGTCCACCACGCAAACAACTCGAATGTAGAGACGGACTTTCAGCCTTCTCATCGCGTTCCTCGTAGGTGAATACCCAAAGGAGCGCGACGGCCGGCAATATCATCTTTTTGAAAAAACTGCGGCACAACGTGACGCAAAAGTGTCACACAATGTGGTAAATCAGCGGATAGTTGCTGATTCTAAAGCGACTTAGGAGTACTGGCGGAGAGTGGGGGATTCGAACCCCCGGTAGAACTTTTGGTCCTACAACGGTTTAGCAAACCGCCGCCTTCAGCCACTCGGCCAACTCTCCGACCTTCCCCGCAGCTCGACTTCGAGAGACCGCCGGGTCGAACCATAATTATAGTGTAGTTCTGCAATTGCCGTGCCTGGCAGCAAACTCCGTGCAGTTTTTCTTTGCAATCATGCGCGCCTGCCTCAGCCGGACCCGATGTTGCCGCTGGTCGTTTTCCCGTTGCTCCACTCACCCACCCCATTTTCCCTGCTTCAGGTAAATTCAGCTCTACGGCAGATATCTCTCAGGAGGCCGGCGCATGCGCAGCGCCAACAGCAAAATGCGGTTGCTCCCGCTTGTCGGAGCGACCTACTTCATGGTTGCCGGAGGCCCTTACGGCCTCGAGGACATCATCGGCGACGTTGGCTACGGCCGCGCGCTCCTACTGCTGCTCATCATCCCACTTATCTGGAGTCTGCCCACCGCGCTGATGGTCGGCGAACTCGCCTCTGCACTGCCCGAAGAAGGCGGCTACTACTGCTGGGTGCGCCGCGCCCTGGGCGGCTTCTGGGGATTTCAAGAGGCCTGGCTTTCGCTCGCGGCCAGCGTCTTCGACATGGCCATCTACCCAGTTATCTTTGTCCTCTACCTTGGCCGCGTCGCACCAAATCTCACGTCTGGCGACAGAGGCACTCTTTGGGCCTTGGCGGTCATCGTTGTCTGCGCCCTCTGGAACCTACGTGGCGCACGGGCCGTCGGCGAGGGCTCCGTCGGCATGTTCGTCGTCCTCCTCGCTCCCTTCGTTGTCCTCGTAGCCGCTGGCCTTTGGAAGGGATTGTTCGCGCAGCCCGCTGTCGTCCCCGCACGCGAAATCACCGCGCATGCCCTCACCCTCGGCGACCGCCTCCATCGCAGCCTCGCCTTGCTTCGCGCGCCGGTCGCCGCCCCGTCCTTTGCGGGAGCCGTTTCCGTCGCGCTGTGGAATTACATGGGCTGGGACAACGCCTCCACCATCGCCCAGGAGGTCGAATCCCCGCAACGCAGCTATCCCCGCGCTATGCTCATCTCTGCCGCCCTCGTTGCTGCAACATATATAGTCCCCCTCGCCGCTGTCGGCATCGCCGGCATTCCCGCAGGCCAGTTTTCTACCGGTGCATGGATCGACGCGGCCCGCTCCATCGGCGGCACTGGTCTTGTCGGAGCCGGGCTCGTCTTCGCTGTCGTCCTTGGCGGCATGCTCAACGGCGCCGGAATGTTCAACGCCCTCATGATGAGTTACGCGCGCGTTCCCTACGCGCTCGCCCAGGATGGACTGCTCCCGCGATTCCTAACCCGCACCACCCGCGCCAGCCCCACGCGCGCACCCGTCCCTTGGCCCAGCGTGCTCGTCTGCTCCTTAGCGTGGGCGCTTGCTCTCCGTTTTTCGTTTGAGCGCCTCATCTCCATCGATCTCGTTCTCTACGGTGCGTCGCTCCTGCTTGAATTCGTCGCCCTGGTAGTACTGCGCCGGCGCGAACCTGCTCTTGACCGTCCATTCCGAATTCCCGGAGGCCTTCCCGCTGCCATCGGCGTGGGAGTCGGTCCGGCCGTCCTAATCGCCTTCGCGCTCTACGCCGCTCGAGATGAGCGCGTCGGACCGCTGCCCGCCCTCGTCTTCGCCGCCATTGTCGCGGTAGCCGGTCCATTCGCTTACTTGGTTGCTCGCCTCAATAAGCGCCCAACGGCGTTCCCTCCCAACGCAGAAACAAACTAGGATTGATCGACGCAGCGTGGGACGCCTATACTGGGCGGGAATTGCAGCTGCAAGCAGTTGCAGCTCTCAGAAGGGCTTCATGAAAATGCGTTCGATGACTCCCCGCTTCGCCGCGATCGCACTCGCTATCGCGCTCATCGGATGCGACAACACGGTTGCAATAAGCCCGGTTTATCTTGGAGTCGCCATCTCGCCCCGGCCGAGTTCGATACCGGTTGGCAGCACCATGGTCTTTACCGGAACCGTCTCCAACAACCTCAGCCTGCCTCAATGGAGTGTTCTGGACGCGGCCAACGCCAACAACGTCGGCACTCTCACCCCCATCAGCGGCTCCAGCAACACCATCCTCTACACCGCGCCGCCGGCTCCCCCCATCTACAGCGTCACCACTGGCCTCACCCAGGGAACGGTCACGTTGAACGCCACCACCACATCCCCTCCGGGAACCTCGATTCCGGTTGCCGGGGATTCGATTAGTTTCGTCATTACCGCCCCCACAGTCTCCGTCACTCTCACCCCCACCACCGCCAGCGTCAGCCTCGGGGCCACTGCCCAGTTCATCGGATACGCCGTCGGTAATCTCAACAACACACTCACCTGGTACGTCAACGGCATCCTCGGCGGCTCATCATCGACAGTGGGGACCATTAACCCTGCTGGCACGTACGTCGCACCCACAACCATGCCTATGAGCGGCAGTACCGTCACCATCACTACAATCTCGCAGGCCGACCCCACTAAGACCCAGTCTGCCATCGTCACCTTGCATTAAGTTAGAATGTTGCCCTTGCTGCAAATCCTGGATCCGCGGCCATCGCCACCGATTTCTTGTCCCTTTCCCAGGCCTTCCCACAGCCGCCCGTTCAACCCCTGCCCACATCCCCGCAAAACCTGTTACCAGCCATACAAACAGATACTTGTGGCGTGTTGTGATGCCCAGATGGTACAGTTCCTGTCTCAAAAGAAGTC
>Ga0302278_10005804_pt1 | contig 12065 bp, 6 predicted proteins | sample III_Bog_N3_2_FD_194543 | JGI IMG/M metagenome (GOLD analysis project Ga0302278, IMG submission 194543) | Peat permafrost microbial communities from Stordalen Mire near Abisko, Sweden - III_Bog_N3_2 | ecosystem: Environmental > Terrestrial > Soil > Wetlands > Peat | place: Sweden: Abisko... | reverse complement strand
AGAGCCGGAAATGAGGCTCTGTATGGCGACTTCCTTGCGTTGGTCATAGAGACGAAAGTCTTCTTTCTTTAATTGCGTCACAAGTGACTGGCCATGGGTATTGGGGTCTTCCTGTTCGGCGACGCCGTCAACCAGCACCAGGTTTGCCTGCGGCTGGGCGGCGGCAGCGGTACCTGGAGCCTGCGCGGCCATCGGTTGTGACCATGTTATGGACGAAGAAAGTAACAAAAAGAGCACTTGGGAGTTAAGTTTCATAACGAGCTGAGCCACTCCTTCACATCGCAATAATTGTAGGTGTGTTGAGCAGGCTATGTTAAGAACTTTGAGCAGGAAAAATCGTAGCAATGGCAACCCTTTTTCGGGTTGGGGGCGCTAACTTCCATCAGGGGATAAAACCCAGTGATTATGTGCATTTTTCAGCACGGCTGAACGGGCTACTGAGAAACTGGACTTGCGTGCGTGAAGTGCAGCATGGGCTAAAGCCCGGCGTTGAAAGGGGAGCTTTTGCGGCACGAGTAAACTCGTGCCCTTATTACAAAACCCATTTCGCCGGCTTTTTCAGCGAGCTGTGAAGCCGTGCCCTTATTACAAAACCCATTTCGCCGGCTTTTTCAGCGAGCTGTGAAGCCGTGCCCTTATTACAAAACCCATTTCGCCGGCTTTTTCAGCGAACTGTGAAGCCGTGCCCTTTCAAAACGGCATTGATGCAACCAGTTTTATTGCTTCGCCCCGCTCGCCGCCCCAATCTGCACGGGCATGTCGATGGTGCCGAGATTGTGCGTGGACAAGTCGCTGACGCCAAGGCGAAGGCGGTATTTGCCTGGCTTGAGAGGCAGCTCCTGGTGCAGCGGCACGCCGCTGGTGACGGCGATCTTGTATTGGTCGGGCGCCAGATCGAGATTCAGCACGCCGGAGGTTTGCGGCGGCGCGGCCACCTGTTGCTCGCCGTCGTTGAGGGCAATCAGCAATACAAGGAAATGCGCGTGGTGCTTGCCATCGGCCGTGGTTGTGAAACCCGCGTTCGAGGGATCGAGAACCGAATCGACGCTCACATTGGGATGCTGCGCGCTGGGCAACTGTACCCGGGAACTGAGGCCAAGCATGGTTGACTCCGGGGTCGCGGGCTGCATGGCTACATGCAGGTCCCTCACGCTGTTGTCCTGAGGATGGGTATCGGGATCGGCATAATAACCGTGCCGATAGTCGAGCGACCCGCTCCTGCCCACCAGCTCCACATGAATTTTGCGAAACTGGCCGTTCCACTTATCGTTTGATGGCCGGTAGGCGATGGTGTAGTAGTTGGCGCCGTCAAGCATGCTGCGGCGCAGATCTCCGGCAAAGTCGTTGGTGCCCACAAACGCCTCGCCGCCGGTTTGATCGGCAAGGTCGTTGGCTGCGAATCTGAGGTCTGAACGGGCGCTGAATTGGTTTTGGTTGGTGTCGCCCATTTGTGGATGCATGGTTGAGCCTGAGGGCCCGCCAATGCCAGACACCGACCCCATGCCACTACTGCTCGAGGGAATGCCAGCCTCTTCGAGGCCAAGCAGGCTGATGGGATACACCGATATCTGGGAGTTGGCAATCAGGTCGGCTGTCTCGCGAGCTTGCGCCATGTCGGCGGTGCCCCGCCGGAAGCGCGCATCGGTCATCTGGGCTCCTACTGAGACGGGAAAATCCTCTGAGAGCCAGAGCAGATTTTTGCGGCCGGGATAGCCGCTGCAGGCTCGCGCCAGCTCCGCCAGGGCGGCGACAGTGATATATCCGCGGTTGTCCTGGAGAGTGGCTTCCTGGTTTCCCTCAGCCGCCTTGAACCCGTTTGCCGCGCCGCCAGGATCGTATCCTCCGATTGTTTGCGCGAAGTAGGCAATAAAGTCGTCGTCCTGCTGGGCCTCTGATTTGGACCGGATGAAGCTCATGTCGGTAGGATTGATTGCCTGCGCAGCCGCCAGCAGCCGATCGGAGCTGCCGGTAAAATTCTGCACCATGTGCAGCCGGTCAGTGAGCACAAAAAGCGCCACGCTCTGTCCGGCAGGCATTTTCTTCAGGAACGCAATAAGTTGCTTGCGAGCGTAAAGCAGATCGGATCTGGGCGTATTCAAAAGGTCAAACAGGATGATATTGACGGCGCCCGCCACGGCGCCGCGGGGAACATTCGTAAACTGGGATTGCGGCATAGCCGGAGGGGGCAACTTCTTCCCGGTCGCCTGGTCTGCCGGATCAAAGCTGTGTGCGGCGAAGAAATCCACATTCTGCTGGCGCCCATCTTCTTCTATTTTGAAGTCCTGCTGCGTAAGACCGTGAATAACATGCCCGCTTCGGTCACGAACAACAATGTCCAAATAGACCAGGCGGCTGTTGACCTGAAAGGTCGTGGCATCGGGCGCATCCTGTGCCCGGCCTTCACTTAATGTGGCGAGCAACAGGACAAGGCTCGCGGCAACAAAAAATCCGATCCTACGAGCCATTTACTTTGCCCCCTTCACGAACCAGTGGCGAGCCTAGACCTGCGCAAGCGAACCAATCGTTCCCGATGAGATTAGCAGCCCGTAATTGCCAATTGCAATCGGCCAAATTGGCTTAAAATATGAGTCAAGTCACGCGCGGAATTTGCCTGACGGAGATACTCTTTACCTGGGTGTCTTTTGGGGAGGATCATGGGGTCCCGTTTCGTCAATTTTCTGATCGCAGGGGCTGTTGCCTCCGGTTCGGTTTTCCTGGTCTGCGCCGCCGGAGTGCGTCCTTTTTCCGATCAACATGCCCAGGCCGCGAGCCCGATGGCGAAAATTGAAATCGACTACCCGCTGGAAGGATCGATCTTCCCACCCGAGATCACTCCGCCGACTTTTCTTTGGCACGATCGCAGCGAGACGGCAAAACGATGGGTGGTTGAGGTTTCCTTCGCAGGGCATTCCAAATCAATCCGCGTTGAGGCGGCCGGCGAGTTCATGCGCGTGGGCGAAAGCGACCCGCGCGCTGGCGATGCCGCGATATTGATTCCGTCGCTCACCGATGCCCGGACGTGGAAGCCGGACACGGAGACCTGGGACAGGATAAAGCAATTGAGCGTGAAATCGCCGGCAACCATCACCTTCACCGGATTTGCTGAAGGCGATGAAAAACTGCCGGTGTCCTCGGGCAAGGTTTCAATTACCACTTCGCAAGATCCAGTCGGAGCGCCGATTTTTTACCGCAATGTGCCCTTGATGCTTTCGCCGCCCGGAGAAAAGGGCCCCATCTCGCCACTGCCGCAACCTGCGCTTCCACTCATCAAGTGGGAGTTGCGCGACATTGGCAAGCCCGAGAGCAAGGTGATGATGGAGAATCTGCCCACCTGCGCCAACTGCCATTCCTTCTCGATGGATGGCAAGACGATGGGCATCGACATGGATGGACCGAGAAATGACAAGGGCTTGTACGCCATCGCTCCAATCTCAAAAAACATCACCATCACCAATCGTGATGTCATTCGCTGGAGTTCCTTTCAGGAGAAGCCTGAGGCATTGGGCACAGAGCCAACGGTAAAACGATTTGGGTTCATGTCGCAGGTGTCGCCTGACGGCAGATACGTGATCAGTTCCATCAGTCCGCCGGGATTGAAGCGGGCCACCGCCAACGAGGCCCAGGCTCCCGATTTCGCGCCCGGCGTTATCAATCGGCTATACAGCGTCAACTATCGGCAACTCAAATTCATTCAGGTCTTTTATCCCACCCGCGGCATCCTGGCCTTTTACGACCGGGATGAAAAGAAGATGCGGCCGCTGCCGGGCGCCGACGACCCGCAGTTCGTGCAAACCAGCGCGTTCTGGTCGCCGGATGGCAAGTACCTGATTTTCAGCCGGGCAGTGGCGAAAGATCCGGTGGTGCCAGGAGCCCCGCCGCCTACCTACGCCAACGATCCGAATGAAACTCAGATTCAATACGACCTGTACAAGATTCCCTTCAACGAGGGCAAGGGAGGTAAGGCAGTCCCGCTGGTTGGCGCATCAGGCAACGGCATGAGCAACAACTTCCCCAAAGTGTCGCCCGACGGCCGTTGGATTGTATTCGTCCAGAACAAGAACGGGCTGCTGATGCGCCCTGACAGCAAGCTGTATATCGTGCCATTCGAAGGCGGTAAGGCGCGCCTGATGACGTGCAATACATGGCTCATGAACTCGTGGCACTCATGGTCTCCAAATGGACGGTGGCTCGTCTTTTCATCGAAGTCGCGCTCTCCTTACACGCAGCTCATGCTGACGCACATTGACGCCAACGGCAACGACTCGCCTGCGGTCATCCTGGACAACACCACTGCGGCAAACCGCGCGGCGAATATCCCCGAATTCGTCAACATTCCGGTCGACGGAATGGAAAAGATCGACCCGCAGGCCACCGAGTTCTACCGGCTATTTACTGAAGCCTACGAATTCATGGAAAAGAACCAGATGCCCGAGGCCATAAAGGATTTGCAGGCCGCTATCGATCGCGACCATGACGACCCTCTGGCGCATTACGCCATGGCTACAGCTCTCAGCGCAAATAATCAGGAAGACGTTGCGTTGGTGGAGTACCGCAAGGCATGCGAACTCAACACGACCAATGCGTCCTGGTTCGACCATCTTGCGGTATCACTCGACCTGAACGACCATCCCGATGAGGCGATCGAAGCGTGGCGGAAAGCGCTGGTGATCGACGCCAGGGACGGGTCGGCTGAGACCGACATGGGCATGGTGCTGTTCGATTCCGGACACACTGACGAAGGTTACGAAGCTCTTCAAAAGGCGGTTGAGATAGCCCCCGAGTTTCCAATTGGTCACAATCATTTAGGTTTGGCTCTGGCAAAGATGAAACGAACGGACGAGGCAGTAGGACAGTTTCAAAAGGCAATTGAGCTCGACCCCAAGTCAACGGAGTATCGCTTCAATCTTGGTTACGTATTGGAGTCGCGCGGAGACTTCGCGGGCGCTGTGGCTCCTTTCGAGAAGGCGGTGGAGCTGAGCGGAGGCAAGAACTGGCAGTGCCTATCGGAGTTGGCGAAAACATACGACCGCCTGGGACGTTTCTCAGAAGCGGCTGAATCCGAGCGCCAGGCGCTGGATATCGCAGTGCAGGGGCACGACGACAAATTGGCTGAAAAGCTTCGTGCAGATCTCGACCGCTACCAGCACAGCGGAACCACGGGTCAATCCCAGTAGTTTGCCGGGGGCACCGCCTCCTCGGACGATCGCATTCGATTATCAAAAGTTTAATCAATTTGATTGTTAAAAACTCGCTCAATTTGACGGGTTACGCTCAAAATGCCGCAATGCAGGATTCGCCTTCATACCTTCCCCGAAACGTACCGTCTTATCCTGCAAGAACTCACGAAGTTAAAGTCAAGATAAGTCTCCGCGAACTTGGCACAAGTGGAGTATCGTAAGTGGGACAAATAAATGCAGGCAACCCGTGACCCGCATGATCTTGAGATAGTTTGCTGTATTGGCCAGGCGCATGGGTTGGAATAACAGCGGTTTCGCAGTCACAGTGTCTTGAATCCTCTACCATCAAGTGGATTTCTCCGATCAGGGGTCCCCAAAGAAAGCTCATGATCTTTGCGGAAATTCCACGTTACAGATGGCCGGGAAAACGGTTACTGCAATACCGCTCTAAATCAGGAGCGCAAATAGTTTGTCTGAGTCGAAGAACCACGTGTCGCAGGGCAAAACAGTGTCCAGCAAGCGCAACAGTGCCGTCTCCGCAAAGCCGACAATGAGCGATGTCGCGCGATTGGCGGGCGTGGGCACCATGACGGTCTCGCGCTTCCTCAGCGGCAATGTCGCCGTATCTTCTGAAACGGCGCAGCGGGTGCAGGCTGCGATTAACGAGCTCAATTTCCGGCCCAACGAGCTGGCACGCGCGTTTCGCGGCCAGCGCAGCCGAACAATAGGGCTCATCATTCCTTATCTCTATGACCCGTTCTTTGCCAACTGCGTGCACTCGGTCACGACCGTGGCCAATGAGCACGGATACTCAGTTATCATCACCACCTCAAATGAAGATACCGACAAGGAATTCGTAGAAGTGGAGCGAATGCTCGAACGCCACGTGGATGGCGTGGTGGCGATTCCGGCGCGATTCAACGAGTCGCGCATCACGCGCGCACTCTTTGGCAAAACACCCGTGGTGGTTTTCGATCGACCTGTCGCCGACCCCACGCTTGACACGGTCACAGTTCAAAACACGGGTGGTGCGCGTCGCATTGTCGAACATCTCATCGAGCACGGGCACAAGCGGATCGCATTTATGGGACTGAGCCGAAGCCTGTTCACAATCAATGCGCGCTTTCTCGGCTACCGCAAGGCCCTGCAGGACGCAGGCCTTGAAGAAGACGCGTTTTTCGGATGCGAATCGCAGGAAGATACATTGCGAGCTGTGGAATCGATGCTGCAGCGACCGAATGCTCCAACTGCCATATTCGCTTCAAATACGCTCGCCACGCGCTATGTTCTCACCGCCCTCTTCAGCCTCGGCGTGAAAATGCCGAACGATGTGGCCCTGGTCTGTTTCGACGACTTCGATCTGGCCGAATTCTGTTCTCCCTCTCTTACCGTGGTTCGCCAGCCGGCGCAGGAATTGGGGCGTGTCGCAGCCAGCCTCCTTTTCGACCGAATCACACGCAACGAAATTCCGAAAACCGGCAATCGCATCGTGTTGCCCGTCGAAATTGTCCTTCGCCGCTCCTGCGGATGCAAACATCGCGGGTCGGTCGTGATTCATTGATGAAGCCAGTGATCAGTCGTCCGAAGAAGGTCTTTCGTGGAATGCCCTATAATCTAGCCGCTAATAATCACGCATAGCGTTTATCAGCTACTGCCTTACAACCGTAGATAAATCTGTGGAGACGCAGGGTCGATGAATAGATTGAAAATGCACGTCTGGTGGTTGGCAGGCGGATTGATCATCTTGCAGATGATCCTGATTGCGATCATCGTTCATGGCGAGTCGCTCACCTTCGATGAGGGCGACCATATTTTCGCAGGCTACATGATGTGGCATAGCGGCGACTACGGTCTGAATCCGGAGCATCCGCCACTGGTGAAACTGGTGGCGACACTGCCTTTGCTACAGGAGAAGCTATGGGTGCCTCCGCTGCAACATCGAATGTTCAAGGGTGAGGCGTACCTGGACGGCCGCGATTTTATGGAGCGGAATGACGGCCCAGGGCATGGCCTGCTCTTCCGCATGCGCCTGGCAGCAGGCGTCTTCGCCGCGGGCCTCTCTGTGATGGTGTTTCTGTTGGGGAGCAAGCTTTTTGGCGAGTCCGCTGGTCTGCTGGCTTTGGTATTGGTGGTCTTCGAGCCAAATGTGTTGGCGAACAGCGACCTGGTCACGACCGATGTGGGAGTCGCTTGCTTTTTTCTGGCCACAATCTATTGCTTCTACCGTTACGCAAGGCAGCCATCTGTGATTGGTCTGTTGCTCACCGGCTTGGCCGCTGGACTCACGCTGTCAGCCAAGCACAGCGGGATTTTGTTGGCTCCGATGCTGCTGGGATTGACGCTGGTAGAGATCGCCTGTGCCGAGCGGGGACGGCGCAAGCGGATGGCTGGGACACTGTCTGTCGGATTGGCAGCCACCGTGGTCCTAGGGGTAGTGGTGCTCTGGGCTTTCTACGGTTTTCGTTATGCGGCCAGACCGGCAGGGCTGGTAATGAACCCGACGCTGAGCCAATACGCTGCACCCCTGACTGGAGTGAACAGTTGGGTCATAGGTCATCTCGCCAGCTGGCGGTTGCTGCCGGAGTCCTACCTTATGGGGTTAACCGACATCCACTATGCAGCGCAGCAGTATTCCATGTTCCTGCTCGGGCACGACTATCCTCATGGTGTTTGGTGGTACTTTCCAATCGCGCTGTCCATCAAGACCACTCTGGGCTTGATCGGTCTCGTGGTGTTGGCCTGTATTGCGCTCGTCAGCAAGCGGCTCAGGCCGAGTAGAGAATTGGCGTACCTGTTTGTGCCCGGCGCTATCTATCTTGCTGCCGCGATCCTCAGTGGTATGAACATTGGCACTCGTCATGTTCTGTTTTTGTATCCACTGGCGGCGTTGCTGGCAGCAGCGGGTATAACAGCGCTCGCGCAGCATAGCCGACGCTGGATTTGGATCGGTGGAGGATTGGTGGCGTGTCATATCGTTTCTGCGATGGCTGTGTTTCCGGCAGAGATGGCGTACGCCAACGAAGCCTGGGGCGGAGCGGCAAACACGCACAAATATCTGAGCGACTCCAATGTGGATTGGGCGCAGCAACTGCCACACGTCAAGCAATGGGTTGACGCCCATCCCGGCGAGGAGTGCTGGTTCGCCTATTCCGCTTATCCTGAACTTCGTCCGCAAGCCTACGGCATTCCCTGCCACCCGCTCCCCACAGACCAAACCGAATGGGATTTCCTGCCGGTCGACGTGCCAGAAACCATCCATGGCAACATCCTGCTAAGCGCAGACGAACTGGAAGCCTGTGACTGGCCCAGCGACCAGTTAAACGTCTTCGAGCGATTCCGGTGGATGCCGATGGCGGAGCAGATCGATCACGGCGTGTTTGTGTATCGTGGCGATTTCCACGTCCCTGAAGCGGCGGCGTTGGCAGCAGTCCAAAAGGCGAATATCCTGCTGGGGGAGCATAGGCCCGCGGAGGCTTTGGTTGCGGCAGAAAAAGCTGTCGCTTTGCAGCCGGAGAATTTGCTGGCGCAGACGGCATTGGGAGACGCCCGGACGGCATCAGGCGACAAAAACGGTGCACAAGCCGCCTATGAATTAGCGCTAGCGGCGGCGCATCGATTGGAAGCCGACGCCCAGCCGCTGTTTGTGCCGGATCTAGAGCAGAAGCTGCACCAATGACATCGTCATAACATAAGCCGCGAAGTCTTTCTTCACATCCGAAGTCGATAGGGAAGTTGGCCTGATTGCAGACTCTCAGTCACATTCAGCAACCAAGTCAGACCGGACTATTTGCCTGTGCCTTCTGAGATCATCACAATCCGGTCTATGCCGGGGGCTTTAAAGTGCTCTACTTTGCCGCTGGGCCAGTGAACCTCAATATCGTCTACGGTCGTCGCCAGTCCAAGCCCGAAGTGCGGACGAGGGTCGTTGGTGGAGAGATAGCTACCTCCGCTGAGCACATCTTCGCGCTGCTTCATGCCGTTGGCCGTCAGGTAAACCGTGGCGCCCACAGCGTCGCGCGGGCTCTTCGGCCCGCCTGCGAGCTTTAATTCAAGCCAGTGGTTATGATCGGGTGAAACATTGCGCAGCAGCACCGGGTGCCCATCCATCACGTTGATTACCGCACAGAGCTTGCCGTTGTTGAACAGGTCGCCTACCGCCATGCCGCGCCCCGCAATTACATCTGCCAGCCCCGTGCCCTCAACCGCCGGCACAGTCTCAAAGGTCTTGCCGCCAAGGTTATGAAACAGCATCGGCCGTTCTTTCCAGCTTGTGCCCCACGACGTGTACTTGTCCGCCTGCGGATACACATGGCCATCGGCCATCAGCAGATCTTTCCAGCCATCGTTGTCGTAATCAAGAAACGCGTCACCAAAGCTCAAAAACGGCATCGTAACATCGCCCAGCCCAACCTGGCGGCTGATGTCGTTAAAACTCGCGTCACCGTCGTTGCGGTAGAAAGGCTTGTAATCGTCTGAGAAGGTGGTGTTGAAAATTGCGAGCAATCCGTTGTTCTGGTAGTCGCCCACCGCGATGCCCATCGAGGCCGCCTCGCGCCCGTCTTCGTTCACCGCATAACCCGAGGCATAGCTCATATCGTCAAAGGTCCCGTTACCCTTGTTGATATACAGATAATTTGGAGTCGAGTCGTTGCCCACCAGCAGGTCAGGCTTGCCATCGTTATTAAGGTCAACAAACAGCGCGCCCAGCCCGTAATAGCCCGGCTTGTCTGCCACGCCGGCCTTCTCGCTCACATCGGTAAACGTGCCATCGCCGTTGTTATGAAAAAGGTGATCTGGTTCGCCCTTCAATCCACGCGGTCCGCAGGCCACAGCCTCGCCGCGAAACGTACAGAAGGAGTTGGTGCTGGCGCCGGCCGCCGCAGGCAGGTTGTTCCAATCCCAATGCAGATATCCGGCAACAAATAAATCCAGCCGGCCATCCCCGTCGTAGTCGCCCCAGGTAGCGCTTGACGACCAGTTGCCGAGCTCGACACCGGCCTTTTCTCCCACATCGGTAAATGTGCCGTCGTGATTATTGCGGTAGAGCCGGTTCTTCCCCACGTTCGTGACATAAATGTCGGGCCAGCCGTCGTTGTCGAAGTCCGCAATGGCCACGCCAGTGCCCCAGCGGTCGTTGGTCACGCCGGCCTTTGCCGCCACATTGGTAAATGTGCCGTCGTGATTGTTACGGAAGAGCGCGGCGTGCGGCGGCGTTACCTTGCCGGTCAAAGCGTCCACGGTCGACCCATTCACCACGTAGATCGAAAGCCATCCGCTGTTGTCGTAGTCGATCAGCCCAACGCCAGAGCCCTTGGTTTCGACCAGGTAAGCCTTGGACGGCGTCCCCATGGTGTGTGCCCAACTGGTCAGGCCCGCCTTTTCTGAATCGTCCTCAAAGATCACCGGTCCCGACTTCACAAAGCCGCTCGCAGTGATGGGCGGCTTTTCCGCGTCGTGCTGCGGTGCCTGCATGCCTGGCTCACCGGTTGCGGGCCTTGCGGATTGAGAAGAAGCGAATGTGGAAAGTGCAACAGCCGGCAGCATTACAAGTGCCGCCGATCGAATTCCCCAGAACATAGCAGCAAGTATACGAGAGCAATGCAATGCACGAGCACCGATCAAACGGTCGAAACCTCATGGATTTCGGTATCGTCCTGCGAAACGGCCGACTTCGGGGCATAGATCCTATCTCAATCGCAACAAGCAAGTTGATGATTGGATTGCGTGGTTAAACCGCCCTCAAATTCAGTGATGAAATCAATCCGCCTGTGAAAGGTGATATAAATCATTTCAGTTCCTTCGTATGAAGTGATATTGAGATAAATGATGCCAAAAGAATCTGGATTCGAGTTCCTCCGTCGCCCCTTTAATCGTCGTCGCTTTCTGAAGACAGCCGGGTCTGCTGCCATTCTTCCCGCAGTTCTTCGCAGCGCTCGAGCGCAAACTCCTACAACAGCTCCCAATAACCGCATCAACCTGGGCGTGATCGGCATGGGGTGGCAGGGGCCTAATAACACAGACGCCTTCCTGACATTGCCGGACTGCCAGGTGGTAGCTGCATGCGACATTGATGCCAGTCATCTGCAGGCTGCCGTCAAGAAGGTTAATGACGCTTACGGGAACGAGGACTGCAAGGGCTACCACGATTATCGCGAGCTGCTGGCCCGTGAAGATATCGATGCCGTTATGATCGCCGTGCCCGACCACTGGCATGAGATCGTGGCTACCGAAGCCGCCCGGCACAAGAAAGATGTCTACGGCGAGAAGCCTTTGGCGCACACCATTGCCGAGCAGCAATCCATCGTGCGCGCCGTCCAGCAGAATCAGATCATCTGGCAGATGGGATCATGGCAGCGTTCGGTTCCCATGTTTCATAAGGCCGCGGAGATTGTTCGAAACGGGCTGATTGGCGACGTGACCCATGTTGAAGTCGGCCTGCCCGGCGGCAACTCAGACTTCGACGACGTAGGGAAGGCGGCACTCGCAAACCTGGCTTCAAAGGGGCAAAACGTGGCCAGCCTCGAGCAGATTGTGCCGGGCACGCCTGCGTGGGATCTGATCGTCACCGATCCTCCCAAGGAACTGGACTACGAGATGTGGATTGGCCCGTCGAAGATGGAGCCGTACATCAGGGCTCGGTCCCACAAATCCTGGCGCTGGAACTACAACACCGGCGGGGGCCAACTTATGGATTGGATCGGTCACCATTGCGATATCGCCCACTGGGGGCTCGATTTCGATCACACCGGTCCGTCGGAAGTGGAAGGCAGCGGCGAACTGCCACCGCCCAACGCGGTTTGGAATACCGCGCCGAAATACCGGTTCGAACTGAAATACCCGCGTGGCGTCACCATGACGATTGCCGGTGGCTACCCCGACATTAGGTCC
>Ga0302278_10005799_pt1 | contig 12075 bp, 10 predicted proteins | sample III_Bog_N3_2_FD_194543 | JGI IMG/M metagenome (GOLD analysis project Ga0302278, IMG submission 194543) | Peat permafrost microbial communities from Stordalen Mire near Abisko, Sweden - III_Bog_N3_2 | ecosystem: Environmental > Terrestrial > Soil > Wetlands > Peat | place: Sweden: Abisko... | reverse complement strand
CGCGACGGCGAGGATCTGTATCGCGTGCTGCGCGATGAGCTGATTCCGCTCTACTATCAACGCGATCGCGACGGGCTGCCGCGGGGATGGATCAAGCGGATGAAGCGGACCATTCGCACGCTGGGGTGGCGTTTCAATGCGGATCGCATGGTGATGGATTACACGCTGAAGTGCTACATTCCAGCGGCGGGCGGGACTTCGAGCGAGATACGGCCGCCGTCGTGACTACCTGCGATGCGGCCACCGCTCGGCACCTGCGGTGCGGCCAAACGCTCGCTATCCGCTGGTAGTGGCATACTGCTTTCTCGCCCTTGCGAAAGGAAAAATCGCAAGGGTGAAGAACCCGGCTTATGATCTGGAATTGAAGGAAGGGCGATTCCGATGTCGAGAAAAGAAATTGTTCTGCTTGTGAGCCGTGCACTGGCGATAATTCAATTCGTTTCTGCGGTGCTTGAGATCACTTACCTGCCCGAGAGACTCGTTTCATTCATTCACTACGTGGGCCGATTCGATGACCTCGCGACCACTGATGGGTATTGGGGGACATACTATCGGGTGCAGATCGGCTTCCTTTTCATGCGAATCATCATCCAACTTGTTCTCACGGTGATCTTCTGGAATTGCGGGCCTTGGATCGAACGAACACTGCTGCCTTCGCCTGCCGATCACAATGCGCCGGCCTGAAAACGACTGTCGCATCCGACCCATTTCTTAGCCTGGGATCAGGAAGCTGACAACTGAAAACTGACAACTGTCTCTCAGTTTGCGAAGACTTCTTCCTGCACATTGGCGTGCTCGATCAGCTTTACCGGGTAGTAGGCGTTGCGGGTGTACTGCTTCACCATGCGGTTGGTGTTGAAGTACGAGCCGTTAAAGGCCAGCGTGTTGCGCATCAGGCGCGCCCACTTCTCCGGCGCATCGCGGTAGAGCGGCACCACGACGTTTTCCAGCTTGTCGTAAAGCGAGGCAGCTTCCTCTTGATCGTTGGCGCCGTCTTCAATGGCCCAGCCGGTAACGCCTTCGATGCAGCCCTCAATCCACCAACCATCCAGAATCGAAAGGCTGGGGACGCCGTTGAGCGCGGCTTTCATGCCGCTGGTGCCCGAGGCTTCATAGGGGCGGCGGGGCGTGTTCACCCAGACATCGACGCCGGCGGTAAGCAGCGCGCCCAGGTCCCAGCCGTAGTTTTCAAGGTAGATAATGCGCAGCATGTCATTCGACAGCCTGACGGCATCCGCGAAGACCTGTTGGATGAGCGCCTTCCCGGGATCGTCCTGGGGATGGGCCTTGCCCGCATAGATGATTTGCAGGCCGCCGGCCGCGGTGGCGATTTTCGCCAGCCGTTCTGGATCGGTGAAGAGCAGCGTGGCGCGCTTGTAGGTGGCCACGCGGCGCGCGAATCCCAGGGTGAGCACATTGGGGTTGAGCACCAGGCCGGTGCGAGCGGCCACCTCGCCGAGCAGATCGCCCTTGGCGCGGGCGTGGGCGGCGAGAATGTCCTTCTCCGGCAGGTTGATGGCATTGCGCAGGTAGAGGTTGTCGCGGCGCCAGGGGGAGAAGCTCGCGTCAAGCAACCGCTGAATCGGCTCTGAGACCCAGGTGGGCGCGTGGACGCCGTTGGTGATGGAGTCGATGGCGAACTCAGGAAACATGTCGCGGGAGACTTTTGCGTGCTGCATGGCCACACCGTTGGCGTAGCGCGAGAAGCGCAGCGCCAGCAGCGTCATGTTCAACATGCCGTCGCGAAAACAGCCTTGTTTTTCAAGCCGCGCCGTGCGGTCGCCGCCGAGGATGCGAATGGTCTGCTCGGTGGAGAAGCGATCGTGGCCGGCGGGAACCGGGGTATGAGTGGTAAAGACGCATTTTCTGCGCACCATTTCGATGTCCGATTCGGTGGCCGCACCCAGCGGGCCGCCGCCCAATTGACGTTCCAGCAGCGCGAGAACCAGCAGCGCGGCATGGCCTTCGTTCATGTGGTAGACATTGAGCCTGTAGCCCAGTGCATGCGCCATGCGCACGCCGCCCATGCCCAGCACAATCTCCTGCTGAAGCCGGTAGTTGCTGTCACCGCCGTAGAGGTGATCGGTAAGCCCGCGATCCCATCCCGAATTCCCGTCGAGATCCGTATCGAGGAGGTAGATCGGCACCACGTGGCCGTAACGGCCGGTCAGGTCGTAGCGCCAGGCGCGCAGGGTTACGACGCGGTCCTCGACGGAGACCGTAACCCGCGCCGGTTCCTCGGTGCAGAAGTCCGCAGGGTTCCACGGCTGAACGTCTTCCGTCTGTATGCCGTTGCCGTCCAGGTGCTGCTGAAAATACCCCTTGCGGTGAAGCAACGTGAAGGCCACCAGCGGAACGCCGAGGTCGGCGGCGGAACGCAGCGTGTCTCCCGCCAGCACGCCGAGGCCGCCGGAATAAGTGGGCATTCCTGGATTGATGGCTATTTCCATCGAGAAGTAAGCGACGTGGCCCGCGGTGGGAAAGGTTTCGTATGAGAACGGATGAGGAGTTGTCGACGGCATGACTTCATTGTCTCCACGCCGCTCAACAAAACCTGCACGGCGTTCGGTGGATCACGGTTCCGGAGGAGACCTCTGCACTCAAAGCTCCACTCGGTTGTTCCTGGGTTAGACTCCGTTCATTTTAGCAAGCGGACCGAAGGTGCTATAGCAAGTTTATCGGGCCAATGCGCGCGCGGCGATCACCGATTTGCGAACTTCGGTAACACAATTGCGCCATCCCGCGCCGGTATTGGGAATACGCTCTCCCGGAGTCCCGCGGCGATGCGTTGTGTGGGTTCGGCGGCAAAGCACCTTATGTCACGCGGTGCGCGCCGCCTGAGGCGTGACAAATGTGAATCTGCGGGACAATTCCGATTTGCGCGGCGTAACGCGCGGCCAGCGCTTCAACGAAAGCCGGGGCGGAGCTCAGTTCCACAAGGTTGATGGTGCAGCCGCCGAAGCCTCCGCCGGTGAGGCGCGCGCCGATGAGTCCGGGCAAATCCTGCGCCAGGGCCACCATGGCGTCGGCCTCGGCGCAACTGGCTTCAAAATCCTTGCTGTAGCTCTCGTGCGCCTTGGCCATGAGCCGGCCCAGTTCAGGCAGATCGCGGCGGATGAGCGCATCGGCGGCGGCCACGGTGCGCAGGTTCTCGGTAATGACGTGGCGGGCGCGCTTGAGCGAGTTTGGCGTCATCTCAGGTCCGTACCGCTCAAGGTCTTCGACGGTGCAATCGCGCAGAAATTTAACCCCGGAACGATGCGAGGCGATCACCGCGCAGGCAGCTTCGACTTCCGCGCGCCGGGTGGTGTATTCGCCGCCGGCGATGGCGTGCTTGACCATGGTGTTGGCAATCACCAGCGCCACATTGGCCGGAATGGGCACGAGCTTGAAGCTGAGGTCGCGGCAATCCAGCAGCAGGGCGTGGTTTTCCGCGCCGTTGGCGGAGATGAATTGGTCCATGATGCCGCAATTGGCGCCCACGAACTCGTTTTCAGCACGCTGGCAAAGACGCGCCAGCACGGGCCCAGGGTAGGTGACTCCAATGAGCGACATGACGGCCAGCGCCGTAGCCACTTCAACGGAAGCGGAACTGGAGAGGCCGGAGCCGAGCGGAACATCGCCCCAGAGCGACAGGCTGAAGCCGGGAATGGTGTTGCCCATCTCCGCCAGAATTGACACGACGCCGAGCGGATAGTCGCTCCAATGGTTGCTCGCGGCGGTAGGCAACTCCGCGACGTCAAAGGTTCTCTGCTTGGCGTAGTTTTCAGAATAAATGGCGATTTTGCCGTCTGTGCGGGTCGAGATGCCCGCCAGGGTGGCAAAGTTGATGGCCGCGGGCATGACGAAGCCCTCGGCGTAGTCGGTGTGTTCGCCGATCAGGTTGACTCGGCCCGGCGCGACAAAGATGGAGGGTTCCGCCTGGAAGCGGGCCTGGTGCATGGAGCGGAAAAGGGCAGGATCATGCATGTAAAGTCACACGTTACATCGGTTGAAGGTCAACGAACATCCGCCAATGGTCGGATTCACCCGGAGCGAGGCGGCGCGACCACGGCCCGGTTTGGGCAAGGCTGTCGACGGGCGCGGTCGACGGCTCAAGGGCGACGCAGGTCTGTTTCGGGCCGGGACGGTCGGGCCAGCCGCCGTAGCAGATCCACAGGCCAAGATAGGGAGTGGCTCTTGGATCATGGGTCACTTTGATGCGAATGCCTGCCCGCGAACGCTCCAGCACGGCCCAGTTTTCAAACGCGGAAAGCGGGCCGGCAAAGAGCTTGTCGCCGACGGCGGAGTCGGGGGTCAGCGCCAGGCTCAGGTCTGTCCGGCTGCCGTCGGCCAGCCGGGCAATGGGCCATGGAACCGTATCGCCGGGCTTTCCGAGGCGGCCGCCGCCGGAACCCTCGAGGCGCAGTGTTTTGATGGAGGGAGGCAGAACGATGCGATCTCCGGCCTCCGCGGCGAGGAGCGGATGCGCCGCCCAGGACCATGGCGCCGGATAGCTGCCGGTATTGGTCACCCTGTACTCGAGGCGCAGTTGCCAGCTCATTCCGGCTCCATCGCTTTTTTCGCTCAGGGTGATGGCCCGTTCCAGCGCCAGCGGCAGCGAGAAGCATTTTCCGCGGAAAACGGCAGCGTTTTCAGTCGAAGCGACTGGCTGCCACTCAATTCGCCACAAATCGCCGTGATCGGGAATGGAGGCCGGGCCGGCAGGGGTTTCGATTGTGCACGCGGCCACAGAGGGCAAGCACTCGTCCCAGCCGCTGGCGTCGCCCGCATCGAAAGACATGGTCCGGGTGCGGGGAGCGTAAGGCGCGAGCGGGGCCTGAAGAAGTTCGCGATCTTTGAAACGCAAGGACGCGATTTTGCCGCCCAGGTGGGGAAGGACGACCAGGGAACAATCTCCAGCTTGGATGAGAACGTTTTCTTTTTCGGCCCCTCTTTCGATACCGAGCACACTTGCCTCTGCCATCGTTCCTACTCTCTCATGACATCCACGCAGGCCGCTCTAAGCCGTTCCCAAATCCTGTCGAGCCATGCCTCGTGTTCGGGCTTCATCAGCACCGAACGAAGGCATGTGACCATGCCGCTTTCGTTTGTTTCAGCGGACTGCGGCTGAAACCACGATAGCGGCAATTGTACTAGGGCCAGATGCAAATCCCGTGTGGCGCAGGCTACAAAAATGTCTTGCGCGAGTTGCGAGGCTCGCTCCGGAGTCTCCGCGTTCAGTTTCCACACCACGATATCGAGCTCCGGCGCACCGGCGGCGAGAGGCTGGAAGCGGTCTTCCTGGCGCAGCCGGCGGTAGAGTTCCATGGCCGCGGCCCGGCCGCGAGCCAACCCGCGCGCAAATTCACCACCCTGGGTGAGCGGCAAAAGCTGCTGCGTGGCCCACAAGGCCACTGCCGCTGCTCCGGCACGGGAGCACTCAAGGCTGATCTCCCCCAGGTGCAACTGCTTTGAAGTGAAATAGGTATAAGGAGAATCGTGCTTATAAAACCGCCCCACGGAGGGGTCGCGGAAGAGAACGCAGCCGCAACCGTAGGGCTGCAGACCGTGCTTGTGCGGATCGACCACGATGGAATCGGCCTGGGCGATGGCAGCGTAGGCGCGTCGGGCTGGCTCGTCCAGAGTCTCGGGGATAAGGCGGAAATAGCCTCCGTAGGCCGCGTCCACATGGACCCGGAAGCCGTATTTCTGCTTGAGCGCCAGGATTTCAGGCAACGGATCCACCGCGCCGATGGCCGTAGTGCCGAGCGTGGCGACAACCGTGCCCACATCGCCTTTGCGCAGCTCGGTTTCCAGCGCCTCGAGACTCATGCGGCCGCGGCTGTCGGCGGGAATGCACGCGTAGTCCAGCTTGAGAACGGCTGAGATGCGCTGATGGGTGTAATGCGCCTGCCCCGAGCCCACGATGCGGCGTCCGGGCGCCAACTGGCCGGCCACCCACAGGGCTTCAAGATTGCCCATGGTTCCGCTGGACGTGAGATGGCCAAGGTAGGAGGATGCTTCCCAGCCGAACATGCGGGCAATCCCGGCGACGGCTTCGATCTCCATCTCCGAACTGGCCCGCCCGCCGTCGCGAGCATGGTTGTTGGGATTGATGGTCATTGCCAGGGCGTAGGCGGCCCGCGCCACCGGGTGGGGCGGCTTGAGCATCTGTCCGGCATAGAGAGGGTGGAAATAGGGGTAGTTGTCTCTGAGCCGGTGCGCTGTTGCCGCGAGGACTTCGGCCATTGTCTCTGGGGCGATTGCCTCTGGATTGGCGAGGGGGTCGAGGGGCGGCAGGGAGCTGAACTCCGCCTCGAGAAGCTCGGTGGCGCGGGCAAGCAGGCCGGGAACCTGATCGTGGAGCATATCGACCTCTCACCGTATCACATGCTGGGGTTGGTCTGTAAGTCTATTCCCGTCAACACATTTCGGAAACGAGATTGGCAGAACGAGAGAGAGGGCGACAATTTCCGCACCAAATTTCCAGCGGGATGATATACTTTGGATAGCGTTAGAGTCGAACCGGGCGTGAGCAGCAAACTCGCCCAACCAAGCAAGATTCTGCCAGTGGTCGCTCCGATTCATCCAGCGCAATTCAATCCAGGAAATACGATCAAAATGGAACAAGGTACTGTGAAGTGGTTCAATGACGCGAAGGGCTTCGGCTTTATCTCGCGCCAGAACGGCGAAGACGTGTTCGTGCATTACTCTGCGATCAACTCAAGTGGATTCAAGAGTCTGCAAGAGGGTCAAGCCGTGCAGTTCAACGTGGTGAAGGGGCCCAAGGGATGGCAGGCTGCCGACGTGCAGCCGCTCTAACCTGTTGGCCGGATTCCGGCAGAATCTAGCAAACACGCGCGAAGGCTGGGAGCGATCCCAGCCTTCGTGTGCGTTTGAGCGGTAGCCGTTATGAGTGCAGGATGAGGTTTAGGGCTTACTAAGCGAATACCTCGGACCGGCTTGGAGACGCGGCCGCGGCGGGCAAGAACGGCCCGAAGTGGTCCGGAGCAAGAAATTCGGTCTTCGGATGAACCTTGTCAACAGTTTGATTGCGATGATGGCTGCACAGCGTCTTCTGGATTTCAAAGAGAATCTCTTTGCGTTCTGCGTGCGCTTCCCACTCCCAGGACATTTGAAAACCCTGGCCACAAACACAGCAACGTGTGTCAGCATGATGATTTGTAGGTCTGCAAAGGACTTGCATTGTCTCTACCCCCTCGGAGCGGAAACTGAACTACAGTGCCTTTTCTAACCTGCTGTTGAATCGCCGCTTCCATTGGTCGCGTCGACCTGAACTTTGGGCTTTCGGGATACCGCAACTCTGTTTCCGCAATAGTTTCAGAAGTTTCTTTCAGTGAAGGTGACATTATTCCCTTCTCGAAAGGAATGAAATACCCCTTTGGACACGGAGTCAGTCTTTTGAGGGGGGTCTATCCCCTATAGGTGGTATTCCTATGGGGAACCGGGTCTAATTGAGCTGCCAGAAGGCGCCGTTCAAAATACTCGCAAACGTGACCCAGGCCAGGTACGGCGCCATGAGCCACGCGGCCTCCGGCACAAACCGGCTGAAGACCAGCGTGGTGGCGCAGATTGCCGCCCACAGAACCATTACTTCAACCAGCGCCAATCCAATCGCATGCTCGCGGAAGAAGATGAAGGACCAGGCGAAGTTCAGAGCCAATTGGACCACAAACAGAATGAGGCCGGCGGTTCTGAGGCTCGATGCAGGCGCAATCCATGCCCGCCAGGCGGCGACGGCCATCATGGCATAAAGCGCGGTCCACATCGGGCCAAAGACCCAGTTCGGCGGCGCAATCGACGGGCGAACCAGGGTGCGGTACCAGCCGGGAATTTCGGCAGCGGTAAACGTCCCACCGACACCCGCGACGGCAAAGCAAAGGACAAACCAGAACAGCAAAGAAATCCAGCGCATGTGTAGCCTCAACCCTCTCTCATTTTAGGAGAGTTGAGGCCGCGCACGGCCGGATGGCTTCAGCCTGGTTTCGGCCTCATCAAAACGGAACGCCGTGCTATTGAGCCCGTCAATGCGCTACGGGAGGAACTGACGCGACGGCTGGTGCCGGGCAATCCTGCTTTTCAAAGAGTTGAAGATCCTCGCTCTTCCATTGCATTGCGGAGTGAATGCGATTGTAGCCGCTTGGATGGTCGAAGAAGAGCCATTCTTCCAGCGGGCCGGGGCGCATTTTGCGGTATTCGCCCAGGTGAATCGCGGCCTGGGCGAAGCCGTCGGGCTGGCGCGCGGCGTTGAGGCCGAACATATCGGCTTCCTTCTCCTGGGCGCGGATTTGGGTGTTCGAGATAGGCGTGAGAACGAAGAAGAAGAGCCCGCCCAGCAGGAACACGAGGGGCAGAACGGCGGGATCGGCGATCTCATGAATTCCCCAGCGATCGCCCCAGCGGGCCAGGGTCCAGCGCAGTGCCCAGCGCAGATAGGCGAAGAAGAGCACAAAGACAACCGAAAGGAAGAGAACGGTCATGGGGATGTGGTTGAGAATGTAATGGCCCATCTCGTGCCCCATTACCGCCTGAATCTCCTCGGGCGAACCGCGCTTGAGCAGGTTGTCGTTGAGCGTGATGCGCATGGTGTTGCCGATGCCGCTGACATTGGCGCTCATGCGGGTGGTCTGGCGGCTGGCGTCGATCTCGTAGACGTCGTTTGTCGAGATGCCGTTGGCATGGGCCATGCGCAAAATCGGCCCGGTAATCTTCGGATCGTCGAGGCGATGAACTGTGTTGAACATGGGCTGAATGAAGACGGGGCCGATGGCGATGGATATCACGATAAAGACAATCGAGACAACCGTGCCCCAGATCCACCATGTTTCTCTGCTCTTGCGCACGATGGCAAACAGGACGATGAAGGCGATGGCGCCCATGATCGCGCTGAGGGCCAGGCCCTTCAATTCATCGCCCATCCACGGCAAGAATGTCTGGGTGGCCATGCCGTATTTGTGCTCGCGGACGAAGCTTTCGTAGTACTCGAGGGGAAAACCGAGCAGCGAAGTAAGCAGGACATATTGGATCCAGTAAAGCGCGTTCTGAAGCCAGCGAAAGCGCGTGATGCGCTGGGCGCGATCGCGCATGGCCGCGGACCAGCCCGTGTTCAGGACGATCAGGCAAACTGCCGAGGCATAGAGAAAATCCCAGAGAATGAGCCAGTAGCCGCCCTCGAAGTAGGCATTGGAGCGGGCGATAGCGTCCGGCGGCATCATGGCCATATAGGCTTCCGTGGCCTCGTCCACGTTGAAATGGGGCGATGGCTGGGCAGCGGCGGGGACCTTGGTGATGTCCACCGTGGGCTGAATGGCGGGTTGCGCCGAAGCTGCGACTGTGCCGAAAAGAATGACTGCAACCAGGAGCGCAGGGCCCCGCAAACGCCAGCTCATTGTCTTGACCTCTCCCTCAAAACGGGATTCAAATGGGCGCGGAACAGGAGATTCTCCGCCTGAAAGCTCATACGCGCCATGGTACATCACAGTTCCGGACAATACTCGGTATATCCTGAAGGGTTGCCACGGAGAGAAAAATACCGCGGCCGGAAAACACAGGATCCGATCAATCATGAGCACGCAGACAATTGCCGTACACCTGCCCGATGGGGCCATTCGCGAAGTGCCTGTTGGGACAACGCCTTTTGACATTGCCAACGAAATCTCGCCGCGGTTGGCCGCGGCCTCGGTCGTAGCGCGGCTGACTCCGCTCGCCGGGGCAACCAAGAAAGCCGGGACCGAAGCAGAGCCCTCGGAAGCGGCGATGTATGCGGCCGAGGACGGCAGCGCCGCGCGCCTTGTGGACCTGGCGACTCCGCTCACCGCGGATACGAAACTCGAACTGGTGAAGGAAACCGATCCCGAAGCGTTGAAGGTGGTGCGGCACTCGGCCGCGCATGTGCTGGCCACCGCTGTGCTCGAATTGTTTCCTGAGACCAAGCTGGGCCACGGCCCGGCCACCGACGCGGGATTCTTTTACGACTTCTATCGCGAGAAGCGGTTCACGCCGGACGACCTGGCGGCCATCGAGAAAAAGATGGCGGAAGTGGTGGCGCGCGACGAGAAGTTTGTGCACGAATACGAGCCGCGCGAGCAGGCTCTGGCGGAGTTTGAGCGCGACGGCGACTTCATGAAGACACACTTCGTGACAAAATTCACGGAGCCTGGTTCCGAAGTGAGCTTTTACCGGAACGGGAATTTTGTGGACTTCTGCCGCGGGCCGCATGTGCCCTCGACGGGGCGCGTGAAGGCGTTCAAGGTACTATCGTTGGCCGGCGCGTACTGGCTGGGCGACGAGAAGAATCCGCAGTTGCAGCGCGTGTACGGTACGGCGTTCTTCTCGCAGAAGGCGCTGGACGAGCACTTTGCGCGGCTTGAAGAAGCGGAGAAGCGCGATCATCGCGTGCTGGGCAAGCAACTCGACCTGTTCAGCATCCAGGAACTGGCCGGACCGGGTCTCGTCTTCTGGCATCCCAAGGGCGGCATCGTGCGCAAAGTCATGGAAGACTGGATGCGCGAAGAATGTCTCCGCCGGGGCTATTCCATGGTCTTCACGCCGCATGTGATGCGGCGCGAACTGTGGAAGGTCAGCGGTCACGAGGGGCACTACGCAGGGAACATGTACACTCCCATGGAGCTGGATGACGCCGAGTACCGGCTGAAGCCGATGAACTGCCCCGGCCACATTCTGATCTACAAGAGCTCGCCGCGGAGCTATCGCGACCTGCCTCAGCGCTACGCCGAGTTAGGGAATGTCTACCGTTACGAGCGGTCGGGAACGATGCATGGCCTGCTGCGGGTGCGCGGCTTTACGCAGGACGATGCACACATCTTCTGCACACCCGGCCAAATTGAAGATGAAGTTGTCGCCTGCATCGACTTTGCCGAGGCCGTGCTGAAGACCTTCGGCTTCCACGAGTTCAAGGTAGAGCTATCGACCTGGGATCCCAACGACCGCGCCAAGTACGCCGGTTCCGACGAGAACTGGAACCTTGCAGAGGGGTCTTTGCGGAAGGCACTCGAACGGAAGGGAATCGCCTACAAGACCATCCCCGGCGAAGCGGCTTTCTATGGCCCTAAGATCGACGTGAAACTCGTCGACGTACTGGGACGCTTGTGGCAGCTCTCCACGGTGCAATTCGATTTCACTCTCCCCGCGCGCTTCGAGCTCGAATACGTGGGCGAGGACGGCGAGCGGCATCAGCCGGTGATGGTGCATCGCGCGCTGTTCGGCTCGGTGGAGCGATTCTTCGGCGTGCTCATTGAGCACTACGCGGGCGCGTTTCCGTTGTGGCTGGCGCCGGTGCAGGTGGGCCTGGTGCCCATCAGCGAGCGGCATCATGAATACGCGAAAAAGATTGAAGCGGAGTTGAAGGCCGCGGGCCTGCGCGTGGAAGTGGACGATCGCAACGAGAAGATGAACGGCAAGATCCGCGACTTTGCGAACCAGAAGGTGCCGTACATATTGGTCTTCGGCGACAAGGAAGAAGCGGCCGGCAGCGTCAGCGTGCGCACACGCGGCAAGGGAGATCAGGGAACGCTGCCGCTGGGCGAGTTCATTGCGAAGGCAAAAGCGCTTGTCGAGGGGCAGTCGACGGAGTTGTAAGGAGCACTGGCGAGATCGCGAAGATCGGAGGATACTGTCTTCATGGCAACGCAGCCTGTTTTCGAAAAGCACGTCAGCGTCGAAGAGTATCTCTCGACCGTCTACGAGCACGACTGCGAGTATGTGGGCGGGGTCATCGAGGAGCGCGACTTGGGCGAGTTCGAACATTCATTTCTGCAATTGTTTTTGGGCAGCATATTTGTCACCCACCGCGCCGAATGGGGTGTCATCGCCGTCTCAGAACAGCGCGTCCAAACTCAGCCGAACCATTTCCGGGTACCGGACCTCACGATTCTCCGCGCGGGCGCGCCCCGAGAGCGCATTCTCACTCACCCCCCGCTCCTGGTCGTCGAAATTCTGTCACCGGAAGACACCTTACGCCGGACGGCAGTCAAAGCCGCGGAGTATCTGACATTCGGCATCGAACATGTCTGGGTGATCGACCCCAACGCCCGCGTAGGTTATTGCGGCACC
>Ga0302278_10005797_pt1 | contig 12078 bp, 7 predicted proteins | sample III_Bog_N3_2_FD_194543 | JGI IMG/M metagenome (GOLD analysis project Ga0302278, IMG submission 194543) | Peat permafrost microbial communities from Stordalen Mire near Abisko, Sweden - III_Bog_N3_2 | ecosystem: Environmental > Terrestrial > Soil > Wetlands > Peat | place: Sweden: Abisko... | reverse complement strand
TGGAAGGCCGACTCCAAAACTTCGGGTGCCGCAAACGCCGCCCGCCGCGCCGTCATTCTCGACCTGATCGCCGGAGACCGCAAGTCCGCCGATGCCGACCTCGCAACTTATAAGAGCCTCGGGGGCTCCGACCTGCAGTTCCCCGTGCACGCGCTGTCCCCGGGCGGCGCGGGAGCGACCGTCCAGATCCCCGGCCCCCTGCGCTCCTTCGCCCGCATGGCCGCCTTCTCCGCCGACAGCGCGCCGGAAGACGTTCTTCCGGCGCTCGCCCGAAACGTCGTGACCAACGGGTTCCAGGCGTCGCGCAGTAACGATGAGCTTGAGGAAACGGAATTCCTGAAACTTGTTCACCGCTATCTGTCACAGGCGCGCGAACTCGATAAACTCGCCGGTCTCGAACACGTCATAAAAGTTCCCACCTGCGAATCCACAGAAACCAACGACCTCCTTCGCATCCTCGGCTACCGCATGCGCGGCGGCTGCGGCAGTGAGGTGGTTCTCGAAACCGTCAACGCTTCCCGCGCTTTCCTGACCACGGACTCAGGATTCCCCCTCGCCCAGCTCGAAACCGCCCTCCGCACAGACAAGCCTTTCACCTACGACTTTCACTCCACATCCGTTCCGATCCTCTATTCGCCCGATTACTGGATCACCTCCAAGGAAAAGGAGCAGGGCGATTTTCTCGACGCTTTTCTTGCCGATCCCGGGCTCTGCCGCTTCTACCTCGGCATGGCTAAGCTCGACCCCGAAACCGCCGAGGCTCTCAAGAAGGGCATGACGCCGCTCCGCCTGCGCGCGTTCGCCAGCGTCCTCGATTTCTTTGGCGGCAACTTTGAAATCCGCCAGGGCAAGGCCGTCCTCCCTGGAGGAGCCAAATCCGCCGCCGCATGGACCGAACTTGCCGGAGCCTCGCCCGACAAGGGTTCGGAGTTCTTCGAGAAGCTCATGATCCGCGACGACGGCTGGCTCGCCAGCCTTTACGACGCGCTCGCGCGCATCCACGGTCCCACCCAGGAATACCTCACCGACCCGGCGCGCATGAAGCGCTTTTACGCTGCCATCCGAGGCAAGATCACCACACCCGGCCCCGCCCGCCCCGTCTTCCGCTCCAATGCCGATATGATGCTGCTCACCACGCGCATCCAGATCGAGCCCGATGGCAAGGCGCATATTCCCGGTGGTCTCGAGGTCTGGCGCGGCCTCTTCGCGCGCAACCCGCGCGGTAAGTACGACGCCAGACTCAGCAAATCCGCAGCCGGCTGGAAGGATCCCGACGACGTTCTGGAAGCCCTCTTTGCGCTCTGCCGCAAACCGGTCGATAACGAGCCGCTCAAGATCTTCATGGCGCTCACCGATATCGACCGCAACCGCCCGGCGCCGCTGGAAGCCGAAACAGTCGATCGTCTCGTCAAAGACTGGAGCGTCTACGGCGCGCAGTACGCCATCTTTGCCGACGCCCCCGCCGTCGCCGATAAAACCGTGGTCGCGTGGCTCGACGCCGCCGAGAGCCTGGATAAGCTCCGCGACGGCCAGTTCCGTCAGGACGCCATCGGCATGATGCAGGGGCTTTCGGGCATGTGGCAGATCTTCTGCCGTCAGGGCAGCGTATCCCTTTCGAAACAGGACGAAGCGCTCGCCGGCATCGTCACGCCGTTCAAGACTCTGAAGAACAACCGCGAACTGTTCGACGCCGGACGTCAGGGACTCAGCCTCCTCATCAAGACCTCGGGCGCAACCGACGGCACCGTCCAGGAACGCACCCTGGCCCTGCTCGCCGGCGGCCCTAAGATCGACCATTCGGAAGTCCGAAACACCCTCGTGCAGGAAGAGCAGCACATCTTCGAATCGCAAAAGCTGCTCCCGGCCGATCTGATCTTTGAACTGGCCGACAACCTGGAAGGCGTTTCGAAAGGCGAGAAGCTCAACGCGCAGCTAGCGTCGCGCCTGGGCGCGCGCGTCGCCGATATCCAGCTGCCGCGCAACTCCATGACGGGAGCCGAAAAGAACGCTATCGCGTTCGGCTTCTATGTCGACCGTCACATCGACGACGAGCGCAAACTCAACTTCCGCGCCATGATCGACAAGGCCGCCAAAGACCCCGAGAAGCTCAAGGACATCCGCGGCCAGCTTGCTCCCACCCTGCGGGACACCATCGTCGGCTACAACTACATTCACTACGCGCCGCCGGGAGCGCAGATCCTGATGACCAACCCGCTGTTTGTGCGCGGCCACGATTTCATCGGCATGCAGGGAGGTAATCGCAGCTGGCGCACCACGGAAATGTACGGCACCGGCTGGCCGTCGAATGCGGGCGGACGCCTGGTCGGCTCGCTCGCCGGGTTGCCCTACGCGCTTGCGGAAGCGGAGCAGAACTTCCTGGTTCCCACACAGACCCAGGCTCTGATCTGGGGCGATCTGGTACCGCAGATGATCCTGACCGCCAAAGCCCCGCGCTTCTGGACCGTGACGCCCGTGCAGATGCACTGGGTCGGGATGAACATGCGTTTTGCGGAAGGCGAGGTTGCCGAAGCGTCGCTGAACCCGGCCCGCCGCGACGCCGTCTACCGCGCCATCGATTCCGCCGCCAGCCCCTGGCGCGCCTCGCTCGTCAAGAACGCCATTGCCGACGGCAACGCCCATCAGGCCATCGATCTTCTGACGCCGTCCGAGACATATTCGATCGCGCGGAGCCTTTCCGGAGTCGATCCGGATAGCCCCGCCGCCCGTGAAATCGCTCATTATAAGACCTTCGCCGCCGAGCAGGTGAGCAACTCCGAGATCTCCCGCGCCTGGGGAACGCCCAAACCGACGCTATCGAATTCCTACCGTTCCGAACTGCTGAACCTGCGGACATTCCCGACGCTGATGGGTTATTCGAGCCGCATCATGGCCGAAAGCTGGGAATCGAACCTGCTTTACTGGGCCGAGGTGGGGGACGAAACCGGAATCCGCCCGGATCAGTTAAACGTACTTGTTCCCGAGTGGACGCAGAAGGTAGTCGAAAGAATTTTCGCCTCGCATCTGGAGGACTGGCCGGCGCTGCTGAAGGCCCTGCGCTCGGTGGGCGACGAGGTCCGCGGCCAGAGTGCCCCGGCGCCCGCGAGGAGCGAAATCGAATGACGCGGACAATGTGGGGTAGGCGCTCGCGCCTGCCCGCTTCGGCCTCATCCCAAACCCGTCCTCTTCCGCCTGCCCGGAACGCGCGCGCGAAGCGCAGCGTACAATTTCCATCCAGGAGCCAATCACTCTAATGACCATTTATCCCTGGGGCAAACGCCTGATCCTGCCCGTCTTCCTCGCAGCCACCGGCGCGGGAATCTGGTTATACGCGCAGGAGCCCACCCCTGTCTTCAAAGCCAAGGTCGACCTCGTCGTCCTCAGCTTTACCGTCACGGACAGCAAAGGCAAATACGTCAACGGCCTCAAACCCGCCGACTTCAAAGTCACCGAAGACGGCATCTCCGAGAAGCTCGCCACCTTCTCCGAAGGCAGCCGCCCGGCCATGCAGATTCTGTCCGATGGCACGATGAAGCCCCTCCTTCCCACCGCGCCCGAAGCCGAGAAAATCGGCGCGGACCGCCGGGGAGGCGACGCCTTTGTCGGCACCAACGTCTTCGTACTCTTCGATACCAGCAACTTCATGTATCGCGGCTTCGTTTACGCCGAGGATGCGATCGCCGACTTCGTGCGCGGCCTCGACAAGGCGGATTCAGTCGCGGTCTACACCTTCAGTCGCAACCTGTCGCGCGCCGCCAATCTCACGCCCGACCGGAGCGACGCCATCACCGGCCTCCGCAAAGCCGTCGCGGGCGACGATACGGCACTCTACAACGGACTCCTGCTCACGCTTCGCGACGCCGCCAAAGTCCCCGGCCGCAAGGTTGTTATCGTGTTCTCGAACGGCCCCGATAACGCCAGCATGGTCGCGCCGGACGACGTCCGCGCCGTTGCCGAAGACGAGGGTATTCCCATCTACGTGATCTCCACCAACGACGTCAACAAAGACCCGATCTCTTCCAGCGTCTTCCGCCGCATCGCGCAGCGCACCGGCGGCAAGGCCTACTGGGCCAAGACATGGCAGAAGCAGGTCGAGGCGTTCGATCAGATCCGCGAAGATCTGGGCAACTCTTATACCGTGACTTACTATCCGGCGCCCAACCCCAACGAAGGCTTCCGTAAAATCAGTATTCAGATCCTGAGCGACACCGGGAAACACCTTCGCGTGCAGTCCCGTCCGGGTTATCGTCCGAGGTCCTTCTGAGGGCGTTGCAGTTAACCGCAATACTGGTTCTCTGTCTATTCGCATCGCAGGCCGCTGAAATCGACGACGCCATTGCGGCCCTTCAACGCCGCGACTTCGTGGGCGCTGAGCGCAAGCTACGGGCCATCGCGGCCGCCCATCCGGACGATGCTCGTGCTCTCAGCCTGCTCGCCACCGCGCTCGACAACCAGAGCCTGGCGGGCGAAGCGGAACCGTTCCACCGCCGCGCCGTGGACCTCGCACCGCGGTCGGTGGAGGTTCTGAACAACTTTGCGATTCACCTCTCGATGACGGGCAAGGAGGCTGAAGCGCGCGGCATCTACCGCCGCATCGTGGACGTCGAACCCGGCAACTTCAACGCCAACCTGTTGCTGGCTCAACTGGCGATCCGCGACAAGCACGGTGAGGAGGCCCTCCGGTATCTCGCCCACGTTCCGGAGAACCCGCCTATCCTCCTGATGCAGATGAACGCGCTTTACCTTACGGGCAAGACCGACGAAGGCGATGCACTGGGCGCGCGACTGACCGGGATGGCCCGCGGCAATACACCTCTGATGATGGCCGTGGCGGGGGCGATGAAGGACGCCCGGCGTTTCGCGCAGGCTAAGGCGGCTTACCAAGAGGCTCTTAAGGGCGATCCGTCGAATACCGAGATCCAGTCCGCACTGGCGGAGTTGAACCGCCATGAATAGCCTACTGCAGGATCTCCATGTAATCGAGCGCGGCCGTTTCGCCGTCCGGTATGCCTTCGATGCGGATCTCGTCGCCCTTCCTGAGCGCGATGCCTTCGATGGTGCGCCGCGCAGAAGACGACGCGTCAATCTTGCTGTTCCTCACCAGCGTGTGGTCCGATGCCGTCCACTCATCGACCGCCTGCCCGTTCACGTAGACCCGGAACCGCGATGCGCCGACGTTCAAATCGAAATACTGCACCTGCAGCCGGTACCAGCCGGGCGCGCCGTCGTAGCGCATGGTGGCGTTGCACTTCGCCGCCGGACACGACACGGCCTTACCGCCCGACGCCGCCTCCCACGGTTTGACGTCGATCGCCTGATAGCCATCGAGCGTCATGGCTTCGGCTTCCGTCCGGCCGGGGTAATTCCCTGCCCTGCCCTTGGCATCCGGGATCTTCGATTCCTTCAGGAACCAGTTCACCACCGCATCGCGCCAGACCTGCGCCTGTCCGGCCTGGTATTGCAGTTGGGCGAGCACAGCGGAGTACCGCTCATCGTCGATGCGGCCCTTGAGCGACGCCCACTCCGCCGGATATCCGGCAGCAGTTTTCGCGCCGTCGTAGTGGGAATCGTAGAGCGACTGGATCACCGTCTTGCCCGAGTGCAGCACGTAAGTATACGGGACGTGGTGCAGGAACAGCAGCAGGTCGTCGGGGCATGTCGCGAGGTTTTCGAAGATCCGTGCGACGGCTGGCGGATATTGGCCGATATAGCCGGTGCCCGTCGCGACCGTCCTGTCCATGCCAACGCCCTGCGCATCGGCGCGGTGCCACTGCCCCCAGCCATTGTTCTCGGAAGCTTCCACAGCGACGCCGTAGTGGTTGCCCACGATATCGGTGAGCGTCTGCAGACCTAACGGGCCGGTGTAATCCTCGTAGGTTCGCCAGGACTTCAGCTGCATGGCATCGACGGTTGTCACCACTTTCGGATCGTTGCCGAAGGTGAGCCGCGTCCATTCTTCAATGATGCTTTCGGAGGTCAGAGCCGGGTTCCAGGCGAGGCGGCCGAAGGCGTAGAGATTGGCCTGCGACAGATGGTTCCCCAGCCAGTTATCGTCGAGGCCCACATTGGTCACGCCGACGAAGCCGCGAACCGGCTTCTGGCGCAGAACATAGCCGAGGGGTTCTTTCCACTGCGGCGCGAGGAAAACCAGATGGCGCGCCTGGCCCATGTATTCCTGGGCGACCTGCAGTTCCATCGCGGTGTTGGTCTTTTCGAGCGCGCTGAACAGCGGCGAAACCGGCTCCCGCACCTGAAAGTCGATCGGCCCGTTCTTGATCTGAATCACCACGTTGTCGTCGAACTTGCCGTCGAGCGGTTTGAAGTTGTCGTAGGCGGCGCGCGCGCGGTCGTTCTTGAGGTTGGTCCAGTCGGCATGGTGGTCGTAGACGAAGCCGCGATAGAGCAGCAACCCGTTGTGCGGTCTGAGTGCGCGCGCCACCACGTTGGCGGCATCGGCGTGCGAGCGGTTGTAAGCCGACGGGCCGACGCGGCCTTCGGAATCGGCCTTCAGGACGAAGCCCGCAAGATCGGGGACGGCGGCGTAAAGCGCGTCGGCACGGGCTTTCCACCAGGCAGCGACGCGCGAGTCCAGCGGGTCGAAGGTATCGAGGCCGCCGAGCGATTGCGGGCTGCCGAAATCCACCGACACCGCAACGCGCACACCCCATGGCCGGAATGCTTCGGCGATGCGGGCGACCTGCGGAATGAAGTCGTCCGAGAGCAGTCGCTTATCGGCGTTGACGTTGTCGATGGTGGTGGCGTTGATGCCCAGCGACGCCAGCATGCGGCCGTAGTCCGAGACGCGCTTCCTATCGGCGCGCGCGTGGCCGTTTTCCCAGAAGATGGAACGGCCGCCGTAGCCGCGCTCGATTGAGCCGTCGAGGTTGTCCCACTGGTTGATCCAGCGGATGGGCGCGTAGGGGGTCAGTTTCTCGTCGAGCGGAGCGATGGGCGCGGCGGTTCCCAGCCTGCGCAGCAGCGCGAAGGTACCGTAGAGGACACCGCGATCGTCGGCTCCGGTCACGACGGTGTAGCGAACGCCGCCAGCGACGACGGTCTTCAGCCAGTACGCATCGGGAGCGAGGTTTGCCGAAAGCGCCAGCTGAGGCATCGCCTGGCGCAGGTTGTCGAGCGTACCAAGAACGAGGGCGTTCTCCTTCGGCAGGCCGGATTCGATGCGCAGCGTCCTGCCTGTCATGCTGCGGAAGCCGCGAATGGCCTCGGCGCGGGCGCTTTCGATGAGGGCTGAATCCCCGGCTGAGACGATGACGGCGGGGATCTGCGGCGGGGCATCGAGGCGCGCGTATCTGAGCCAGACGTCGTAGCCGGTTTCGGCACGGATGCTGACAGCCGCGAGAACAAGAACGATCCAGGGCTTCATGGGAATACGCGCAAGTCGTGGCCGCCGAATCGCGGCTGGCCGGGTAGGTTCGTGTGTTTCGCGCCGCTTCCGGCGGCCCTTGCGCTTCATGGCTGCAACTCCTTATACGTTTACGCCCGACGCCAGAAATCCGCCATCGACCGTAATGCACTGGCCGGTCAGGAAACTTGCCGCATCGGAGGCAAGCAGGACGACCGCGCCTACCAGTTCCTCAGGCCTGCCAAAACGCGCCATCGGCGTGCGCTGCAGCAGTTCGCTGCCGCGCGGCGTACCCATGATGAGCGGAGCCGTCATCCCGGTCGGAAACAATCCCGGCGCAATGGCATTGACGCAGATGCCGTCACGCGCCCATTCGACAGCGAGACTGCGCGTCAGCGAGAGCAGGCCGGTCTTGGCCGCGCAGTACGCCGCGACTTCCTGAAACGCCACGAACGATCCGAGCGAAGCGATGTTCACGACGCGACCTTTGCCGCTGGCTTTGAGCGCCGTGTGGAAAGCCTGGCAGGTTCGCAGCGAGCCTGTGAGATCGGTATCGAGCAGATCGGCCCACTGCCGTTCGCAGACAGTTTGAGTCGGCTGGCGAAATGTGTAGCCAGCGGCGTTGACCAGGATATCGAGGCGGCCATAGCGATCGAGGATCTTGTCGCGAAGCGCATCGACGGACGGACGGTCTGTGACATCCACAACCCATTCGGGAGCGCGCCGGCCTGCCGGGACGACGGTTGCGCCGTGTTCGGCCAGACCCACCGCGATGGCGGCTCCGATGCCGGAAGTTGCACCGATGACGACCGCGACGCGGCCCGAGAGATCGAAGCACGAGGCCATCTTAGTACGGCACCCTGACTGTGCGGCAGTCGCTGGGGTCGGCAAAACGCTCGTTGGGAAGAATCGGGGTCCATCCCGGACGGCCGGGATCCCGATCGTACGGATAGCCGCCCAGGCGCTTGTAGAGTTCGCTGTACTGGCCGAGCTTTTCGGGGTTCAGCCTCACGCCGAGGCCTGGGCCGGTGGGCACGCGGATTGCGCCGTTTTCGTAGCGCATCAGGCCGCCTTCGATGATGTCGTCGGTCAGGTGGTGGTAGTGCGCGTCGGCTGCAAACGAAAGGTTCGGGATGACCGCCCCAAGGTGCAGCATGGTGGCAAGCTGGATGCCCAGTTCACCCGACGAATGCACCGCGACGCCGATCTGGAACGTCTCGCAGATGCCGGCCGCCTTCACGCAGGGCCGAATGCCGCCCCAGAAGGTGGTGTCGAGGAGGATCACATCGACGGCGGTGTTCAGAATGTTCGCCGCAAGTTGTTCAAAGTTCACGACCACGGTGTTGGTGGCAAGAGGCACGCGGATCATTTCGCGGGTGCGCCGCATGCCATTGAGGCCGTAGACCGGATCCTCGAGATAGTCGTTGCGAATGCCTTCGATGGCCTGTCCAAAGCGGATGGCCTGCTCGGTGGACCAGACGCCGTTGGGATCGAAACGGAACGAATCGCCGGGCAGCGAAGCGGCAAGAGCCTTGTAGGCTTCGAGCTCGTAATCCTGCGGAAAGACGCCGGCTTTGAGCTTGTGGCTGGTGAAACCGAAGCGGCGTTTCAGGTCGCGGGCGTTGTCGACCAGCTGATCGATGGTGCGCACCTCACCCTCGCCGCTGGCGGGGTTGGGATAGCGGAAGAAGCAGTAGGCCGCGAAGGGAACGCGGTCGCGCAACCTGCCGCCGAGGATGTCGCAAACCGGTACGCCCCATGCCTGGCCGAGGATGTCGAGACAGGCGAATTCCAGCGCGGCGAGCACCTGGGTGCGGTTGTTGTAGAGCGACGCGGTGGGATTCGCGATCAGGAAGCGCATTTCTTCGAGGCGCGCCGGGTCGTGGCCGACCAGATACGCCTTCATGGCGCGGAACGTCGCCTCGGCGGACTCGCCGCCACCACCCATTTCGCCCAGGCCTGTGATGCCGTTATCGGTCTCTACTTCTACGATGGTGCGGACAAAACGGCCCCAGTGACAACCATTCGCGTGGCGCAACGGGGCCTCCAGCGGCACCGTAACAGTGGTGGCGCGGATATCGCGAATCTTCATGAATTGTTTAATTGTAAAACAATATGGAACGGCACGCCTGGGGAGTGTGCGACGTGATAGTGATAAATTCGTGAAAATGCACGCCAGGCGACGAAACCCGAGCGTAGTAATACGCCAGGCTGAGCCGCGACCGCCAGGGAGCGATCATTGAGGTACTTCATCACATTCGCTTGCCATGGCGCACATCTGCACGGCGACGATTCAGGCTCAGTGGATCAACGCCACAATCTGTTTGGAAGCCGCCTGGTGGAACCCGATCCGCAGCGCGCCCTGGCGGAACGCGGGAAGATGCCGCAGCCGCCCTATCGGCTCGACCAGGACCGGCGGGAGGCAGTACTGGCGGCTCTGCGGCAACACTGCACGCACCGCGGCTGGAACTTGCTGGCCGCACATGTGCGGACGAACCATGTACATGTCGTCGTGGAGGCCGAGGTTAATCCCGAGAGGGTCATGGTCGAGTTTAAGGCGTACGCCAGCCGGGAGCTTAACCACCCGTGTGGCGATGGGCCGGATCGAAGGCGCTGGGCGCGGCACGGGAGCATACGATGATTATGGAAGGACCGCGATGTCAGCAAAGCCATCCAATACGTAATCGAGGCGCAGGGCGCTGCCATGGCTCTCTTCGTTGCGGACGATTTTTAATACGGGTAACGCTCCCTCGCGGTCGCGGCTCGGCACCAGCGCTCGGCAAGCACCCGTGGGTTCGACCGTTTATACGAAGTGCTTTTGCAGAACCAGCGTGACGGTGCCGCGCAGGCGCGCCATGCCGTCTTCGTGAACGGGAACGATGAGGGGAACCTCGCCGCCAATGAGAGCCTGGGCCTCCACTTCCTTTTCGAGAATCGGGCCGAAGCGCTGCCATGAGCGTGTGAGGTCGCCGATAATCAGGATGCGCTCCGGCGCCAGCCCGGCGACGATCATGCGCATGCCGCGGCCAAGGTAATGAGCCATACTGTCGAGCGCCGCTTCCGCCTTTACGTCACCCTGGTCGGCAAGGCAAAGAAGGTCGGGGAAGCTGAGTTCGGCGGCCGCCGAGTCGGACTCCTGGTAATAGCGGAGAGCGGCGCGGTTCGAGCCAAAGGTCTCCCAGCAGCCGCGGCTGCCGCAACCGCAGAGGGGGCCTTCGGGGTCGAGCGGAACGTGACCGAACTCGCCGGCCATACTGCTGAGGCCGCGCGCCAGTTGGCCGTTCACGAGCACTCCCGCGCCAATGCCTTCGGAGACGGTGAGCACTACCAGGTTGCGGAAGGACTCCATCTTGTCGAACCAGACGGCTGCCAGGGCGCAGGCATTGGCGGCGTTTTCCAGTTCCACTTCAAGACCGGTAGCGGCGGCGATGGGCGTGCGGAGATCCACGTCCCGCCACTTGAGATTGGGTGCGAAAACGAGCCGATCCGTCGCGCGGTCGTAACGGCCGGGCAGGCTGACGCCGATGCCTTCGATCTTCCGTCCTTCACAGGAACCGGCGATGCTCAGGATGCGCGCGATCATTTCGTCCAGGGCCTCGCGCGGGTCGGCGGGCGTGGCCATTACTTCCTGCGAGGTGAACCTGCCGTTCACGTCTGCCAGGGCAATGGTGGTCTGGGTCGGGCGGATATCCACACCGATGATGGCACGCTCGTCGTTCAGGCGGAGATAAGTGGGACGGCGGCCACGAGGCAAACGGCCGGTCGGGCCTTCGAGAACCCAGGTACCGTCGATCAGCTCTTCGACGATCAGGGAGATGGTGCTGCGCTGCATGCCCGAGGCGCGGGCAAGATCGGCGCGCGAGATCGGCTGACGCGTGCGAATCAGATTGAGAACGATTCGACGGTTGATGTCGCGAATCACTTCGCTGGAGGCGGTCTGTTGCTGCGCTGGAGACGGCTTCGACTGGGTCACTGGGGATTCGGCAGAGTTTCTAAGCATAACAGCACCGGAAAGTTATTCGCATATGCAACTGCATAGGCGAATAAGTTAAACGCAAGTGGCTGAAAGGTTTGAGCTACAAACCCTGGGACAGGGAATGCCAGCCTGAGTTCTCGAATTCAAATGGCCGGTCGCTGAATGCAAGGCGGGTGTTCGAGGGATCGAGCGGATTTTCGACCGGCTCGGAGTCGTCAGACAGGCTGACCAGCGGTTCCGTCAGGGCGAGGAAGCGAAGAACCGAGTAAACCTCCGCCTCATCCGGCACCGCCACGGAATAACGCTGCGAGCGCAACCAGATTTCATTGTCCTTTTCGGACAGATACCAGACGACGAAGGCGCATTGCTCGACCGCTCTTTCGAACCAGTCGTTACGGCCGGGCCGGATGCAGCGGTCGAGGTAAATCTCGACTACGGGCCGGCGATCCTGGGAGAACTCGCGGACCTGCAAAGCGCCCGTGTGCGCAGTGGTCTTCCAGTCGACGAGGCGGGCGTTATCGCTGGTTTCGTATGGTCGGATGCGATAGAAATCGAGGCCCGCGCCGCGTTGATTGGTTTCGAGTTCGCCCGCGATGAGATCGAGCAAAGGCCGGTCGTCTTCGTGAGGTTCCAGAGAAGGATAGACGACGGTTTCGCGGTGCAGCGGGACGATGGCCGTCTTGCGCAGAAAGCCGAAAGGAAAGCGCGTTGAGATGGCGAAGAGGTTTTCGCGATGGCGGCCGCG
>Ga0302278_10005793_pt1 | contig 12087 bp, 8 predicted proteins | sample III_Bog_N3_2_FD_194543 | JGI IMG/M metagenome (GOLD analysis project Ga0302278, IMG submission 194543) | Peat permafrost microbial communities from Stordalen Mire near Abisko, Sweden - III_Bog_N3_2 | ecosystem: Environmental > Terrestrial > Soil > Wetlands > Peat | place: Sweden: Abisko... | reverse complement strand
GACGAGCTCGCAGGGGAAGCTTCCCAAGACCGATCGCGAGATTCTGCTGAACCACTCGCACGTGAATATGCTAACGCTGGAGGGAGCGCACGCGTGGGTGGAGGTGGAGCTCGGCGGCGGCGTGGAGGCTCCCGCAGTCGACCGGCTGGCGGTCTTCGTGGTGATGCCGGAGCAGGCAGACGCGGGCGCGATGCGGTTTATGGTGTCGGGCTCTGAGGACGGCCGCTCGTGGACCGAGATGGGCACCGCGGGTGCAGGCGCTGCACTGTCTCCGGAGAACTTTCCTCCGGACATGGTGCACGGGACAAAGCTTTACTATCCTTCGATCGCGCTGAAGGAGCTCTCGAAGCGGCGCTTCTACCGGGTGGACCTGACGCTGGAGAATCAGAAGGTCAAGCCGCAGGCTGAGCCGCGGATGCCGGAGTGGAAGGTTTGCCAGGTGGAGTTTTACCATGGCGGCCAACGCGTGGAGGTCGGCGGGCCGTACAGCTTTACCAGCGCATGGATGAGCGCGGGGCTGGACGAGGAGTGGGTCGCCGTAGACCTGGGCGCGCGCTGCGTGATCGATCGCGTGGCACTCTACTGGATTGCGCGCGCGGCGGAGGGCAACGTGCAGGTCTCCGACGATGAGCAGCACTGGCGCGACGTGCAGACGCTCGCCGGACGATCCGGGTTGCTGGATGATCTCCATCTGGCGCAGCCAGTGCGTGCGCGCTATGTGCGCGTGCTGATGACGCGGCCGACCTCGCCGCTGGGATACATCCTGAGTGAGCTGGAGGTGTACGGGCGCGGTGGGCCTGTCGCGCGGCCGAAGGCAATGGATGAGAGTCACGATGGAGTGCTGCATCTGGCAGGTGGAGCATGGCGCGTGGAACGCAGCACGCAGGTGCAGGCCGGCGGAGAGGCGCTTTCGACGCCGGGATTCAAAGACACGAGCTGGGTGGTGGCAACCGTGCCCGGCACCGTGCTGACCTCCTACCTGAATGCGGGCGCGATTCCCAATCCTGACTTTGGCCAGAACCAGTTGTATGTTTCCGACTCCTACTTCTATTCGGACTTCTGGTACCGTACGGAGTTTGCTGCACCGGCACGCGGCGCGGAGCAGCGGCAGTGGCTGATCTTCGACGGCATCAACTGGAAGGCGGAGGTCTGGCTCAACGGCGAGAGGCTGGGGCGCATTGAAGGCGGTTTTATGCGCGGGCGCTTCGATGTGACCGGCAAGCTCAAGGCGCACAACGCGCTCGCCGTACGCATCGAGAAGAACGCAACGCCCGCGAGCGCCAAGCAGAAGACCTACGAGCGCACCGGCCTGAACGGCGGCGCGTTGGGAGCAGACAACCCGACCTATCACGCGTCGATTGGCTGGGACTGGATTCCTACGATTCGCGGACGCAACACTGGCATCTGGGGCGACGTCTCGCTAACGACCACAGGCGCGGTCGCGCTGGAGAATCCGTTTGTCTCCACGTCGCTGCCTGAGACCTCGCGCGCGGACGTTCGCATCGAAGTGGATGTCGTGAACCACGGCTCCGCGGCGATTGCGGGTACGCTGCATGCGCGATTTGGTGCGGTGATGGTTGAGCAGCCGGTGCGTGTACCGGGCGCATCGAGCGTGAAGGTCGTGCTTGATCCGGCGACGCACGCTGCACTGCGCCTGAAGGACCCTCAGCTCTGGTGGCCCGCAGGCTACGGCGAGCCGCATCTGTATGACGTGGAGCTGAGCTTCGTCGCCGCAGGCGCAGCGAGCGATCGCAAAGAGTTCAGAGCGGGCGTTCGCCAGATGAGTTACAGCGAAGACAGCGGCAAGTTGCGGATGTTCATCAACGGCCGCCGCTTCATCTGCCGCGGGGGCAACTGGGGGTTTGCGGAGTCCATGCTGCGCTACCGCGCGCGCGAGTATGACGCTGCCGTGCGCTATCACCGCGAGATGAACTTCACCATGATTCGCAACTGGGTGGGACAGATTGGCGATGACGCCTTCTATGAGGCATGCGACCGTCACGGCATTATGGTGTGGCAGGACTTCTGGCTCGCCAATCCGTGGGACGGTCCCGATCCCGATGACGATGCGTTGTTTATGAGCAATGCGCGCGATCTGTTGTTGCGAATTCGCAATCATGCATCGATCGGCCTTTATTGCGGGCGGAATGAGGGGTATCCGCCACCGCCGCTGGAGTCCGGCCTGCGTGCAGCGCTGAAGGAGCTGCATCCGGGACTGCACTACATTCCCAGCTCCGCGGACGATGTCGTGAGCGGGCACGGCCCGTACCACGCGCTGCCGACGGCAGAGTACTTCCGCATCGCCGATCCCAAACTGCATAGCGAACTCGGCATGCCGAACATTCCGCCGATTGAGAGCGTGCGGCTGATGATGCCGCAGAGTGCGCTGTGGCCGCAGGGGCTCGAGTGGGGACTGCACGACTTTACGCTGGCGGGAGCGCAGGGAGGAAGGGAGTTCCTCGACATCATCGAGCAGGACTACGGCGGCGCGAAGAGTGCCGAAGAGTGGATTGAGCTGGCGCAGTTTGTGAACTACGAGGGCTATCGCGCGATGTTCGAGGCGCAGGGCAAGGACCGTGCCGGGCTACTGCTGTGGATGAGCCACCCTTGCTGGCCGAGCTTCGTGTGGCAGACCTACGACTATTACTTCGAACCAACTGCTGCTTACTTCGGTTGCAAGAAGGGATCCGAGCCGCTGCACATCCAGTGGAACCGCTATGCGGACACGGTGGAGGTGGTGAACTACAGCGCGGGCAGCGTGAAGGGCCTGAGCGCGCGCGTGGAGTTGCTGAATATAGATGGCGCAAAGATGCAGGACCGTAGCTTCGCGCTGGACAGCAGCGAGGACAGCGTGGTGACCTGCCTTCGAATGGAGTATCCCGGCGGACTCACGCCGGTTCACTTTGTGCGGCTGACGCTGACGCGTGGAACGGATGTTCTCCCCAGCAATCTGTACCTGCGCGGAGTGGAAGAGGGGAACTACCGCGCGATCCGCCAACTGGGCAAAGCGCACGTAAGAGCTGCGACGACGGTTACGCGGCAGGGCGACTTGTGGCGGCTCACGACGGAGATTGAGAATACCTCCGGTTGGCCTGCCCTGATGACGCGGCTGAAGGTCGTGCGCGCGACGAGCGGAGATCGCATCCTACCAGCAATCTATAGCGACAACTATGTGACGCTGCTGCCGGGCGAGCGCAGGACGATCCAGACCGAACTGCGCGATGCCGATACTCGCGGCGAGCGGCCGCGCATGGTGGTGGGCGGCTTTAATGTGGAAACAGCTTGATGCCCATGTGCCTTCGCGTTCTTTGAGTTTCAAGGAAGGAAGCAGAGTGCTCTAGAAGCGGACCAACAGGTCGAGCAGGATCACGCGGTTGGCGTTGCTGCTGATCGAAGAGCCATTAACGCTGTTGGATTTACCGAAGAGCGAAGATCCAAGTACACCGACCGGCGTGCCGAGGTTGACGTGGTTGATGGCGTTCTGGGCCTCGACGATGAGGAAGAGGTTGTACTTGCGGGCGATCTCCGGTTTGCCGGGAGAGGCTTTGGCGCCCGGTGGCGGCGGTGGAACGGGCAGCGCGGGGCCGAAGCTGAACTTGCGGTAGAGCTCGGCGTTGAATGAGAAATACGCGGGGCTCCGGCCGTAGTTGATCGGGATGGTCGCTTCGCCGGGCTGCGGGTTGGCGTCGAGTGTGCCGTAGGGAGTCGAGTAGAGCATGGAGTTGGCCGTGGGCGCGGTGGCGAAGGCCGGGCGGTCATTGAACTGGGAGTCGCCGTTGAGGTCCTGGCCGACGGTGATGTTGAAGGGCGCGCCGGAGGTTGCCTGCATGAAGGCGTTGAGGTCTATATGGCCGGGCAAGGACGGAGGCTGCGCCGAAAGGAACAGGGTGTGGCGGACGTCCATGCTGCCGCGGCCATAGTCCGCGCCATCGTTGTATTCGTTGGAGGGGAAGCCGCCGTTCGCATCGGAGGTACGGATGCGATACATGTAGTAGCTATAGAAGCCGGCTCCATTTCTTGCGTGATAGTTCGCATTGAGGGAGATGCTGTCGCTGCGAGCGAGGCCGATGGAGTCAAACTCATCGATGTTCTGGGTGCCGCCAAACGGACGGACGCCGCTGGCGGGGTTCGCGGGATTGTAGGTGCCCGGCAGCGGCGAGTTGATGTTGCGCGGCACGAGCAGGTGGACCACGCGGTTGCTGTAGCCCTGCAGGGAGAGATTGCCGCGGGTGCCGAGGGGGTGGTCCAGCTCGAGGGTGTCGATGATCGAGTATTGCGTGCGGAAGGTGGGGCTGATGCTGTAGGTCGTCGGCGATGAAGCCGGACCGAGCGTGGCGGGGTCTGTGGGAACCTGCGGGTAGAACGCCGGAGAGGCCACCGAGTATTGCTGCTGCGTTACTCCATTTTGGCGTTGGGCCTGCAGGATGTACGGAGAGAGGATGTGCGTGTAGAAGATGCCGCTGCCACCACGCAGCACGAAGGGCGCGGGCTTGTTCTTCTTCGCGCCGAGGCTCCAGGCAAAGCCGACCCGGGGAGCGAAGTCGCCTTTGTCGGAGATGTAGTTCTGGATCTCGTAACGCAGGCCGTAGCTGAGGGTGAAGTTCTTGCGCAGCTTCCAGTCGTCCTGGAAGAAGGCAGCGACGTCGGCAACGTCAATGAGCGCAGCGGGGTTGCCGGTGGTGACGGTGTACTGGCTGGCGCCGGGGATATGGCACGGTGGCGTAGTGCAGGCAGCCAGCGCCTGCGCGGCGGCCTGATAGGCGTTGAGCGAGGAGAAGGTGTACTGGCCGTTGAAACCGGCGCGGGAGACGTTGGCGTCGCGGTTCACGCGCAGACGGACGCCGGGGCTGACGTAGTGCTTGCCGGCCTGGATGGCTATGTAGTTCTGCAGCTCGTAGCTGTCCTTGTTGTCGTGGAAGGCGCCGGCGCTGTTGCCGCCGCCGTTGAAGGCGCCTTCCACCACGACCGCAGGTGTGGTGTTGAGCGGCGTCTGGTTGGTGCGGGAGCGGGTGTACTGGAAGCGGGTGTCGTTGACGACCTTCGCGCCGAAGACCTGCGAGTTGCCGGCCTGGAAGACCTGCGTGATGGCACCGCTGTTGTAGCCCTGTTCAGAGAGGTTGAGCTGCCCGATTCCGCCGTTGAGCTGCTGGCTGTTGTTATAGGAGTAGCGCAGAGTGATGGTGCTGCGCGTACCGAGCTGTAGATCGAGACGCGGCGAAAATTGTGTGGACGTGTTGGGGCTGGGAACAGCCTGGGTGAAGGAGATCTGGTTGGCAAGACTGGAATCGAGCTTCGTGGCGTTGACGACGGCGTTGCTCTGCGAGCTGAAGCGATTGAAGTTGAGCGCGTAGGAAGCCTTCTTACTGACCGGGCCGCTCAGGTCCGCACCCACGCGTGTGCTGTAGTAGGCAGGCTGGCTTGCGGTGAACGGGTTCTCCGTATTGAGGGCCGAGTCGTTACCGGAGAGGATGAGGTCGCCGTGGAGCTTGTCGGTACCGGGCTTGGTGAAGATCTCAATCATGCCGTTGCCGGGACCGACATCGTTGCGGGCGGAGAAGGGGTTCTGGTTGATGCGTATCTCGCGGATCTGGTTCTTGGGCGGGATGGTGCCGTTGGAGAATCCATCGACGTAGATGGAAGGCGAGTCGCCGCCGGAGATGGCCTGCAGCTCTTGCTGGAGGAGCGAGGGCTCTGTGGGGAGATCATCGAGGGCTTTGCCGGAGAGCACGACCGCACTGCCGTTCTTGTTGGGATCGGTGGCGTCGGAGCTTTCGCTGGAGACGTCCATCTGCACCTGCTGGGTCTCGATCTGCAGGCGGATGTCGAGGGTCTGAGGTTTGGCGGAGACGATGTCGATGACCGGGCTTTCAAACGGAGCAAAGCCGGGAGCAGTGGCACGGACGGTATAGGCTCCGGCGCGGATGCCGGAGAAGACGTAGCGGCCGTCGGCGGCGCTGTGGGTAGTCTGCGTGGGAGCTCCGGACGCGGTGGACTGGAGCACGACCTCCGCGTGCGGAATGAGCGCATTGCTGGGGTCGGAGACGGCACCTCGCAGCGTGGCGCCGGCGGAGTTGGCTGCCAGGGATGGAGACTGCGCCGGCGACACGACACACGCCAACAGGACAGGGCTCAGCAGGGGCAGGACGAGTTTATGCACAGCGTTCTCCCTCTGCATCTCTGATCGTACTTTTTGGCCCGTAATCTTGATACGTACAGGACGCAGGAAAGAGAGCCACTGCTCGAAAGATTTCGACTATTTTTTCGAGAGTCACCTTGTCCGCAACAGCGAAGGTTGCGCCGCGGTGGTTCCCGGGCGCATCCAATGGGCTCTAAGGTAGCAGCAACCCTTCCCCTGCTGCGATACTGAAGCAGAAGAACCTTCCGGACGATGCCGACCCTGATCCCCACGCGCGAGAGTTTTGACAGCACCCTGCGCAGCGCGCGCTCCACAGTGGCGCTGCGCGAGACAGTCCACCTGGCCATCGACAGCTTCAAGAGCAGCAAGACGCGGTTCCTGCTCACCATGCTGGGCATGGTCATCGGCTCGGCGTCCATCATCCTGGTGGCGACCCTCGGGCTCACCGGCAAGCAGTATGCACTGAACCTGATTGCGAGCATCGGGCCCAACATGGTGGAGATGCAGTTTAACGGCGGCAACGTCGCGGGGCCGGACAACGTCTCCACGCCGGACTACATGACCCGCGAGGATGAGGCCGCGGTGCGTGAGCAGGTTCCGGGCATCGTGGCGAGCTCGCCGATGCTTGAGTATCACGACACCATGAGCATCGGCAACGGCGTGACCAAGGACGTGATGCTGCTGGGCGTCTCGCCGCAGTATCGCGAGGTGCGCAACCTGCAGATTGTCGCCGGCCGGTTCTTTGACGATCAGGATGCGCTGCAGCACGCCAATGTCGCGGTCATCGTCGAGTCCTTCGCGCGCGAACTATATGGAGGAGCCGGTTCCGCAGTCGATCAGACGATCAGCGTTCGCGGAATTCCCTTCACGGTGATCGGTGTCTTCAAGATGCGCATTGACACCTTCGGGCAGTCCGAGGTGAACGACCATACCATCCTGATTCCATACCCCGTGGCGCGTTACTTCACCGGCACGGACATTGTGAAGGAGATCTTCTTCTCCATGGCGCAGACCGGCGAGGTGATGCCCGCCTCGCGGAGGATCCTGGATGTCATCCGCAGTCGCCATCGGCCCAACTCGTCGTACACGGCCTTCACCATGACGCAGGTTCTGACCGTGATGGCGCAGATCGCGAACATGCTGACCATCGTGCTGACGCTGGCCGCCGCGATTACGCTGGTGGTTTCGGGCGTGGGCATTATGAACTCCATGCTGGCCAATGTGAGCTCGCGCATCAAGGAGATCGGGATTCGCAAGGCGCTGGGTGCTACCAGTCGCGAGATACGCATGCAGTTTCTCACCGAGGCCGTGTTCCTCTCGCTGAGCGGAGGCCTGGTGGGTACGGTCATCGGCCTGGCGATTCCCCTGAGCGTGCGCGTCTTCACCAGCTTCAAGATTCCCGTCTCGGCATGGAGCGCGGTGATCGCGCTGGCGACTTCGGTCATCGTGGGCGTGATCTTCGGCACGCTGCCGGCGAATCGCGCGGCCGAACTCAATCCGGTGGAGACGCTGAAGTACGAGTAGCTAACGAAGAACAGCGCGCCCGAAGACCTGGATACTGTCTTCGGGCACGCCGTTTGCTTCGTGGAGTTTGAGAACTACTCCTTTTGGAAGTCCACTTCGCCGTGGTAGGTCGACTTGAAGGCCGTGTCGTCCACTTCGACCTGCTCGTTGTCGGCCTTCTCCGGCGCGTCGCTCTTGATGTTGACCTGCAGGTGCGCGGTGACCTCGCGGTGCAGCCGGATGGGCACGTGGAACTCGCCGACGGTGCGCAGCGGGTTTTCCAGGTGGATCTTGCGGCGGTCGACCTTGAAGCCCTGGGCCTCGAGCTCGTGCGCGATGTCCTGCGAGGTGACTGAGCCGAAGAGGTGCTCGTTCTCGCCGGACTTGCGCTCAAAGGTGAGCACCAGTTCGTTGAGCTGAGCGGCAAGCGCCTCAGCGCCGCCCTTCTCCGCGTGCGACTTGCGAATGGCCGAGACCTTCATCTGCTCGATGACGGCCTTGTTCGCGGGGGTGGCTTCCATGGCCAGCTTGCTGGGCAGCAGGTAGTTGCGGCCATAGCCGGCGGCGACCTTGACGACGTCTCCGCGGTGGCCGAGCTTGATGATGTCTTCCTTCAGTATGACTTCCATGACACGTCTCCAATGAGTTGCTTCGATGCGCCGCTGGGGCGCGGGAGAAACTTAGTACTTCGCCGCGAACGGCAGAAGCGCGATAGCGCGGGCCTGCTTGATGGCGCGCGTGAGCTTGCGCTGGAACGGCGCGCTGGTGCCGGTGAGCCGGCGCGGAATGATCTTGCCGCGGTCGGAGACGAACTGCTGCAGCAGGCGCACGTCGCGATAGCTGATGGTGTCAATCTTCTCCACGGTGAACTTGCAGACCTTCTTGCGGCGGAAGAACTTGCGTCCGCCTGCGCCGCCGCCTGCGCCTGCGGGACGCGGTGGACGCGAACCGCCGGGGCCGCTGGGGCGCGAGCCCTGATAGCCGCCGGTGCGTTGCGCGGGCGCCGATGCCGGAGCCGCCGTGCCTTCAGCGGCTGGGGTTGCCGCGGGTGTTGCTGGAATTCCTGTCTCTTCAGCCATGATGCTTCTCCTTCGATGTGTTGGGGCAGAGCCGTGTAGCTTCTGCGAAATCGTTCGAACTGTCTCTAGACCTCAGCGGCGACCGGCTCTGCCTCCACGGCAGGAGCAGCGGCCTCAGCGACGGGTGCGGCTTCGGCGTTGACCTGGGGCAGCGCGCTGCGCTTGACGTGGGCATCGCGGTGGGCCTTGATCTTGGCGACGCGCTTGTCTTCCTCGTCCATGCGCACGGTGATGTACTTGATGACCTGCTCGGAGACGCGGAGGCGGCGCTCGATCTCGGCGATGAGCGCGGCGGGCGAATCAACGATGAGCAGCACGTAGAAGCCGTCGTTGAACTTCTTGACGGTGTAGGCGAGGCGACGGCGGCCCATCTTCTCGGTGGTCTTGACCGTTCCGCCGCCGGTGGTGACGTAACCGGAGACGGTTTCGATGAGCTTGTCGAGTTCGGGCTCTTCAACGTCGGGCCGAACGATAAACATAATCTCGTAAGTGCGATTCATTGTGCTTCTTTCTGCGGGGTTCTGCCCCGCACCGCTCGATGGTTTGAGGCGGTGTGGAAGGTTGGTGGTGCAAGTGATAAGTGCTAAGTGAGAAGTGGTACGTGACATTGTTGCTTCAGGCGCTTTTACTTATCACTCTTCACTTACCACTTTCTTATTGAACTCATTCATCGCCGCTCTGACCCCTTGGGTCAGAACAGCCTCAACCGCGCGTACTGCCTGGTCGAGTACTTCGTCGAGGGCCGCCAACTCCTGCTTGCGCATCGGCGAGAGCAGGAAATCGGTGCCACCGGATTTGACGGCGCGTCCGGTCTCGAGCGGCGGTTTGCCGATTCCGATCCGGATGCGCGTCCACTCTTCTGTTCCGAGCACGCCGGAGATGGACTTCACTCCGTTGTGCCCGCCGTCCGAGCCGCGCTCGCGGATGCGAAGCGTGCCCAGCGGTATTGCCAGCTCGTCATAGAGGACGATCAGGTCCTCGATGCCGAGTTCCAACTCACTCAACAGAGCGGCTACCGAAAGCCCGCTCAGGTTCATGAAGGTCTGCGGCTCGGCCAGCAGGACGTCGTGTCCTGCGAGCTTTGCGCGCGCCGTCAGCGCTCTTCCGCGACGGTTGGCGATCTGTACATCGCAGATCGCTGCGATGCGGTCGACCGCCAGAAACCCGGCGTTGTGCGGCGTGAACGCATACTCCGGACCGGGATTCCCAAGACCGACGATCAGCTTCACGCTTACTTCTTCTTCTCTCCGGCATCGGCAGCCGCAGCGGCATCTGCCGGCGCATCCTGCTTGCCCTTCTTGGCAACCTCGGGCTCGGTGGGAGCAGCAACAACCTCCTCCACAACCTCCTCGCGCATCACGGTGACGTGCGCGACCAGCGCGTGCTCGTCGCCGAGGAACTTCAGCTTGTCAGTGTGCGGCAGATCGGAGACGTGGACCGCACCGTGGATATCCAGTCCGGCGACGTCAATGTCGATGTGGCCGGGAATGTCCGCGGGCAGGCACTCGATCTCGACCTCGTGCAATACCTGGCTGAGAATGCCGCCGCCGCTCTTCACGCCGACCGGAACACCGATGAGCTGCACCGGGACCGAGACGCGGATGGCCTTGTCCATGGCGATGCGCTTGAGGTCGATGTGGAGCAGCTTGCCCTTGATGGGCTCATTCTGCCAGTCGACGATCATGACCTTGCCGCCGCCCTTGCCTTCGATGGTGAGATCGAAGATGGTGTTGTGGCCGGAGTCCGAGTACAGAATCTTGGTGATGACCTTCGGGTCCACCGTGACGGCGACCGACTCGATGCCGGCGCCGTAGACTACAGCGGGGATCAGGCCCTGCGTGCGCACGCGGCGCGCATGGTTCTTGTTGAAGGTTCCGGTGCGAGGTGTCGCCACCACGGCGTCAATCTTGTTGCTTGCCATTTTGCTTTCCTTTCGGGCACAACGGCAGCGAACAGGAAACAGCGAACAGTTAACAGCTCTGTCGTTGTCTCTACTCTCTGCCGGCTTGCTCCCTTTGCGGCTGTGGCCGCGAGTTAGTTGCTGCGTTTGAAACTGTTCGCTGTTAACTATTCGCTGTTAACTCGCTCCTAATTGAAGAGCGTCGAAACCGACGTCTCCATGTGAATGCTCTCAATCGCCCGGCCTAACAGACCGGCGATGGAGAGCACCTTAATCTTCGCTACGCTCAGCGCCTCTTCCGTGAGCGGGATCGTGTTGGTCACGACCAGCTCTTCGAGGGCTGAGTCTCTAATTCTTTCGACCGCGGGGCCCGAGAGCACCGCGTGGCTGGCACAGGCGTAGACTTTGGTCGCGCCCTGCTCCAGCAGCGCCTCTGCGGTCTTGACCAGCGTTCCTGCCGTATCGACGATGTCGTCGAGGATCAGGCAGGTTCGGCCGTCTACATCGCCGATGACGTTCATCACCTCGGTGATGTTGATGTCAGTGCGGCGCTTGTCGACGATCGCCAGCGGCACTTCCAGCTTCTTCGCGAAGAACCTCGCGCGCTCCACGCCGCCGGCATCCGGACTGACGACCGTCAGGTCGGGCAGGTTGAGGTCGCGAAAGTAGCCGACCAAAACCGGGCTGGCGAAGAGGTGATCGACGGGGATGTTGAAGAACCCCTGAATCTGCGCTGCATGCAGATCGACGAACAACGCGCGGTTGGCGCCCGCGGTGGTGAGCAGGTCCGCGACCAGCTTGCTGGTGATGGCGACGCGCGGGCGGTCCTTGCGGTCCTGGCGCGCGTAGCCGTAGTACGGAACCACAACGGTGATGCGGCCTGCTGAAGCGCGCCTGAGCGCGTCCATCATAATCAGCAGCTCGACGAGGTTCTCGTCCACCGGGCGGCATGTGGGTTGGACAAGAAACACGTCCACGCCACGCACATTTTCAAGGAGCTGAAAGTGGGTCTCGCCATCGGAGAAGCGTTGCAGCCGCGTCTCTCCGACGGGAACCCCCAGAAATTTGCAGACCTCCTCGGTCAACGGCCGGTTCGCCGAGCCCGAGAAGATCTTGAAGCGCTTGTCTTCACTTAGCCGCGAGGAGCGTTTTTTCTCCGCCGGGGCCTTCGTGGCTGAGCCTGGAACTGCGGGCGTCAAAACGAACTCCGCAGGTTTGCTCAGTGGATCCGGTTCGCCCTGGGGCGCTGGGCCGGAGCCGGTACTAGAACTTGGGACAGGAACCGCAGTCGTGTCTTGTTGTTTCACGATGAAAGCCTCCAGGCTGGTTGACCTTGGGACATCTCAATACTGCTGTCTTACTTCTTTGCTGCTGGTGATGGTTTCGGCACCAGCGAACGATTCGGCTGGACTTCGGTTCCCTTATCAGCGTGTTGCGGAGCAGTTTCCTCCACTCGACGCTGCTACTTC